>Ga0247832_1004875_pt1 | contig 16280 bp, 20 predicted proteins | sample LaCruzMarch2015__10_FD_192407 | JGI IMG/M metagenome (GOLD analysis project Ga0247832, IMG submission 192407) | Freshwater microbial communities from meromictic Lake La Cruz, Castile-La Mancha, Spain - LaCruzMarch2015_4m | ecosystem: Environmental > Aquatic > Freshwater > Lake | place: Spain... | reverse complement strand
GGGAGGCGGTCAACGTGGCGCTGGGTGGCGCTGGTGTCTCGCCCGTGGGCGCAGCGGTGGCTGCGGCTGGCTTCCCGCTGCTGGGAGCGCTGGGCTTGCTGGGGGCTGTTGGGGTCGCGGCCTTGGTCGGTTAAAAGTCGTCGCAAGCAAATCGTCATCGCGTGCGAAGCGTGGCGATCCATGGACTGTCACGTCGCAAACTCCTCGCAATGACGAGAGAAGGGGCTCGCAATACCTGAAGAAAGGCTCGCAGGGTTGCGACTGCTCAGGTTTTTTGAACAGACACACGAACTTGCTTGCCTGTTCTGGCCAGCATATCGACCAGGGCGTCGATGGTGAACTTGACTGTTTTTTTGTGAATGACATCGGAAACGCGTGGCCGCGTCACTCCCAATATTTGCGCAGCCTGGATTTGTTTGAAATTGTTTTCATCAATCCACAGTGACAACTCGGCCATCAACGACTCCTTGATGGCCAGCTTTTCAGAAATGATGCGCTTGGACTGAAGTTGCAAAGCTTCCGCTTGCTGCGACTCAAATCCCAGATCGGCAAAGACGTTACCGCCAACAGGTGTCTTATGACTGGACTTCACATCAATAGTCATGACAAATTCCTTTCTTGGACGACCGCTTTATAGCGAGCAGTCGCAATTTCTTTATCGTGCTTGCTGGTTGCACTGGTTTTCTTTTTAAAACAATGCAACACATAGACGGCTTCGGGAAACTTCGCAACATACATGACCCTGAACCATCCATCGTTCAGGTTGATCCGAATTTCCTTGGTGCCCGGTCCCACCACATCAAATGGCTTCCAATCATCCGGTTCTAAACCCGCTTGAACTTGACTGAGTTGATGGCCAGCTTCCTTTCGGGCATCAACGCTGAAAACAGCATCATCTTTGATGTCCTTGAGAGAAGACCCTCGCCAATCAATTGGCTTGTCCATTTTTGCCCCCCTGTTTTTTTGTCAAATTGTATCAAAACTTATACAAAAATGTTGTATCGCTGGCTGGGCAAAATACACGCTTGCGAGGTATGGGCTTGTTGAAGCTGATGCGCTACCGAAGACTTGGATTGCCGCGCTTATCTCGCAACGACGGTTGAAACTCATCACAAAAAAACCGTCATCGCGAGGGAAGCGTAGCGATCTGGTCTATGCCATCTGACTGGCTAGCGAAAGAGGCCCTTGGCGTTTGTAGGTCAGCATCCGCCCCTTGTAAGCACCAATGCCGTCGTGTTCGGCATGGTCCAGCACCTGTTCGTGCATCACAAAACCCAGCAGCGCCATGTGTTTGTGAAAGGCGGCGCGGTTGCCCCGGTTGGGGTCGATCACCCAGATTTCTGAGTGGGGCGCGGCATGCTCGCCGATGAAGTGGGCCAGTGTGCCCGCGTCGTCGCGCTCGTACAGGATGTCGCTGCCCACAATCAGGTCAAACACACCGGTCAAGGGGCTGTCGTGCGCCTGCGTGAGCACGGGCAGTCCGTCCTCGCGCAGCGCGGCCGTGCCCCACAGCCCATGGCAATAGGGCATGGGCAACAAGCCATTGATGCGGGTGTTCTCGTCCAAAAAAGAATGGGCCAGCGGATGGCAGTCGCTGGCCGTGACCTGCGCACCCCGTCGGTGGGCCACCAAACTGGCCAAGCCCAAACCGCACCCAATTTCCAGAATCCGCTCGTCGGTGACGGGGCGGCGTGCCATGCGCTCGGCCAGGTGCATGCCAGAGGGCCAAAGCAGACCAAACAAGGGCCAAGCGGCCGACGAGATGCCCAAATTCAGGGCTTCGTCCAAGGGGTCGTGGAATTGATTTTTGTCGAGCAAGGAACGGATGAGCAGGTCATCCACGCCCGAAACCGCGATGCTTTCCTGACGGGTCAGGTAGCCGGGTGAACTGGTTTGCAAAAAAACAATCGTTGCAGCGCGCAAGCCAATGATCAAAAGGCGCTGGCTGATGAGCAATGTACACCAGGCCTATCAGAGTGGGATGCCTTGCACCTTGGCTTTTGGGATAATCCGGAGCATGCTGCAATACCAAACCATTCCCGTCACACCCTTCCAGCAAAACTGTTCTCTCGTTTGGGACGACCAGAGTCGCCAGGCGGCGGTCGTTGATCCGGGGGGCGATCTGGATTTGATTTTGGACGCAGTGCGCCGCCATGGCGTCACGCTGGAGCAGATCTGGATCACCCATGGCCATTTGGACCACGCCTCGGGCACGGCCGACCTGGCCGAGCAATTGGGGGGCTTGCCCATCATCGGGCCGCATCCTGCAGACCAGTTCTGGATCGACGGTTTGCCGCAGGCCGCTGCGGCTTATGGGTTTCCGCCTGCGCGGGTCTTCAAGCCCACGCGCTGGCTGGCCGATGGTGACACCGTCACGCTGGGGTCACACACTTTGCAGGTGCGCCACTGCCCGGGCCACACGCCCGGCCATGTGGTGTTTTATTCACCCGAAATCAAGCGCGCTTTTGTGGGTGATGTGCTGTTTGCCGGCAGCATTGGCCGCACCGATTTTCCGCAAGGCAATCACGACGATTTGATTGCCAGCATCACCGAGCGTTTGTGGCCCATGGGCCATGACACGGTGTTCATCCCCGGGCACGGACCGGAAAGCACTTTTGGGCGTGAGCGGCAGAGCAACCCTTATGTGCGTGACCGCTGAGGAGATGAATACCCGATCAAGTCGGGCAGGGCATCTCAAAGGGGTTCTTTAGCCCCGAAGGGCTTGTTCGTAGAGGTGCTGCACCTTGGGCAGGTTGACCTGCAGCTCTTCGATCCGGTTGTTGCCACTGGGGTGGGTGGACAAAAACGATGGCCCGCCGTTGCCGCTGGCCGCTTGCATCTTTTGCCACAAAGTCACGCTGGCTTCGGGCCGGTAGCCGCCACGCGCTGCGATTTCCAGACCCACCAGGTCGGACTCGGTTTCGTCGTCGCGGCTGTACTTCAAGGTGAGCAATTGGGTGCCCAAACTGGCTGCCACATCACCCAAAGAGCCCAGTCCCAACAATTGCGAAGCGATTGACAAGCCTATGCCGGTGGCCTGGGTTTTGGCCAAGCGCTCACGGGCGTGTTCGCGCAGGGCGTGTGCCATCTCATGCCCCATGATCATGGCCACTTCGTCGTCGTTCAGGCGCAACTGATCCAGGATGCCGGTGTAAAACGCGATCTTGCCGCCGGGCATGCACCAGGCATTGATCTGCTTGCTGCCGATCAGATTGACCTGCCACTTCCAATCACGTGCGCGCTGGTTCCAGGGCGTGGTGTGCGGGATGAGTTTTTGGGCGATGGTGTGCAGGCGTTGCAGCTGCGGGTGGCCATCGGACGCCAATGCGTTTTGAGCGCGGGCTTCTGCCAAGACTTTCGCGTATTGCTGGCGGGCCGAATTTTCCAGTGTCTCGGCCGGTACCAGTTTGCGCAAACTCGAGGACGAGCCCACATCGACCTGGGCCATTGCGGAGCCTGCAGCGCCCGCACCAGCGGCCAAGAGGAAAGCCCGGCGGGCTTGCCAGCGCGGCGATGAAGGGGCCGCAGCGTCGATGTCGGTGTCAGCGTGGGCGGCGGGGGTTTTGAGGTTGCAAATAAAGCACATGGTATGCAAATCATAACGAATGCAGCGGGTCTTGAATACTTTCACGCATTCGATTCGTTGGCAAATGTCAGCGGCTGCAAGTCACCCAGCCGTTGGGCCTTGTGCAGTTGATAATCCGCCAATGTCTGACCTTGCCCCAACTGCCGCCCCCAACGACAACACGCCGCCTGCCACGGTGCGCACCTGGCGCGAGGCGCTGCGCCTTTACCTTCAGCCCGCCAGCCTGCGCATGTTGGCGCTGGGCTTTTCAGCGGGCTTGCCGCTGCTGTTGGTGCTGGGCACGCTCAGTTTTCGGTTGCGCGAGGCGGGTATTGATCGCAGCACCATTGGTTACCTCAGCTGGGTCGGGCTGGCCTATGGCGTGAAGTGGATGTGGGCCCCGCTGGTGGACCGCATGCCCATTCCCTGGCTCACACGGCAGCTGGGTCGCAGGCGCAGCTGGTTGCTGGTGTCGCAGCTGGTGATCGCGCTCGGGCTGGTGGGCATGGCCCTGAACGACCCTTCGCAATTGCTCGGCCCGTTGGTGGCTTGTGCTTTGGCGGTGGCCATCGCTTCAGCCACGCAAGACATTGCGCTGGACGCCTACCGCATTGAGTCGGCCGAGGTGAACGCCCAAGCTGCCTTGGCGGCCAGCTACCAAACGGGTTATCGCTTGGCCATGATCTGGGCCGGGGCGGGCGTGCTGTGGATCGCGGCTTGGGCCCAAGGCGAGCAAACGCCCGGCTATGCGCAGTCGGCTTGGCAAGCGGCCTACCTGGTCATGGCACTGAGCATGCTGCCAGGCATGTGGGTGGTGCTGGCTTCGCCCGAACCGGTGCCTGCACCCTTTGCGCCTGCGCGCAATGTGGCCGAGTGGCTCAAGGGCGCGGTGGTCGAGCCCTTTGCCGATTTTTGGCTGCGCTACCGCTGGCAGGCGGTGCTGCTGCTGGCGCTGATCGCGGTTTACCGCATCAGTGACGTGGTCATGGGCATCATGGCCAACCCGTTTTATGTGGACATGGGTTTTACCAAAAGCGAAGTGGCCAGCGTGACCAAGCTGTACGGCGTCATCATGACCCTGGTGGGCGCGTTTGTGGGTGGTGTGCTGTCGGCGCGGCTGGGCGTCATGCGTGTGCTCATGTTGGGGGCGGCCTTAAGTGCGCTCACCAATTTGCTGTTTGTCTGGCTCAGTGGCGTGGGCCACGACGTGCAAGCGCTGGTGTGGGTCATCTCGGCAGACAACCTGGCCAGCGGCATTGCCTCTGCCGCGTTCATCGCCTATTTGTCCTCGCTCACCAACATCAGCTATTCGGCCACGCAATACGCGCTGCTCAGCTCCATGATGCTGCTGCTGCCCAAGTTCATCGCCGGGTTTTCGGGGGAATTTGTGGATGCGCATGGCTACGCCAGCTTCTTCACGGCCACGGCCTGGCTGGGCTTGCCGGTGCTGGTGCTGGTGGCGCTGGCATCAAAGGTGCATGCGCGCAAGGCTTGAAGCCATGGCTCGCCGGTGAGGTGGGGCCCAGGATTTACCCAGCTTTACAAAAGCGAAACCCTGGGCGCTTCGGCTTGGAGGATGATCACCGCATGCAACAACTCTTGATGATCGAAGACGATGCGCGGCTGGCGGGCATGGTGGCGGACTACCTGGGGCAAAACGGTTTTGGCGTCAGCCTTGCGCCCAACGCGCAAAGTGGTCTGGCCCGATTGCAAAGCGCGGGCGTGGAGTTGGTCATCCTTGACCTGATGCTGCCCGACCTGGATGGCCTGCAGGTGTGCCAACGCATCCGCGCCCTGCCCGGCGCTTTGGGCCAAGTGCCTGTGCTCATGCTCACGGCCAAAGGCGATCCGATGGACCGCATCATTGGCCTGGAAATGGGGGCCGACGATTATTTGCCCAAGCCTTTCGAGCCCCGTGAATTGCTGGCCCGCATCAAAGCCATCTTGCGCCGCCACAACACCGTTCATGACACCACCCAAAAGCTGCTGCAATTTGGCTCGCTCGAGATTGACCGCGATGCCCGACGCGTCAGCGTCAAGGGGCAGGAATGCGATTTGACTTCCCACCAGTACGACCTGTTGGTGGTACTGGCCGAGCGTGCGGGCCGCGTGCTGACGCGCGACCAGATCATGGAGGCTGTGCGGGGTCGCGAACTCGAAGCCTTTGACCGATCGATTGATGTGCACATGGGGCGCATTCGAGCCGCCATCGAGGACGACCCCAAAGCACCGCAACGCATCCTGACCGTGCGCGGTGTGGGCTATGTGTTTGCCCGCCAACAAGACTGATTGCATGCCGATCCAAGCTTTGTCGCGCCGCTGGTCACGCCACCTGTACCTGCGCATCTGGCTGGCGGTTGTGGGTGTCGTGACCCTGTTGATGCTGGTGGTGGGCTGGGCCTGGCGTGCCACGGTCGAGCACCATGCCGCGCCGCCCGCCCCGCGTGAATGGGTGGTGCTGAACGCGCAGGGTGATGTGTTGGCCAGTACCACCCGGGCGGGGCCTTTTGCACCTTTGGTCTTTGATGTGCCCTTGCCCGATGGCCAAACCTTGGCGCTTCAGGTCCAGCGCAGCGGCGAACGTGCCGGTGAGCGCCACCGTCCCCCCGATTCACAAGGGAGGCCGGGCATGCCTGGCATGCTCGGCATGGGGCCGGGTGCGCCAGGGCACTTTCCGCCCCACTTACCGCCCCACTTGCGCAGAGACATGCCTTGGTGGGCCAAGCCCACGGGGGTTTTCTGGATGCTGGGCCTCATTGGTTTGGCCGTGGCGCTGGGCCTGTACCCGGTGGTGCGCAGGCTCACGCAGCGGCTTGAAGGCCTGCAGCGCGGCGTGCAGCGCTGGGGGGAGGGCGACTTGTCGGCGCGCGTGCCGGTGCAAGGCGACGATGAAGTGGCCGATTTGTCCGAACGTTTCAACGCAGCGGCCGCGCGCATCGAAGGCCTGATGGCCTCGCAAAAATCCTTGCTGGCCAACGCCTCGCATGAGCTGCGTTCGCCACTGGCACGCATCCGCATGGGGCTGGAGCTGTTGAACGGCCCCGCTGCCGACTCGGACGCGCATGCCCGCAGCCGCACCGAAATTTTGCGCAACATGGCCGAGCTGGATCAGCTGATCGACGAGATTTTGCTGGCCAGTCGCCTTGACGCGAAAGAAGCGGATATCGGCACCGTGGAGGCGGTGGACCTGGTGGGCCTGTGTGCTGAAGAGTGCGCGCGCGTGGGGGCCGAGCTGGAAGTGCCACCAGGCCAGTCGCAGTTGGAGGTGCCGGGGGTGGCCAAGCTGCTGCGCCGCCTAGTGCGCAACCTGCTGGAAAACGCAGGGCGGTACGGTGCCAGCGGCCACGAAGCCGCAAAAGGCCAGGGCATTGCCCTGAGCTTGACTCAGCAAGGCCAGACGGTTCGAATCCGGGTGTGTGACCAAGGCCCGGGAGTGCCCCCTGACTACCGAGAACGGATCTTTGAGCCCTTTTTCCGATTGCCTGGGGCCAGTGAGCGTGTGGGCGGTGTGGGCTTGGGGCTCTCGCTTGTCAAGTCGATTGCAGAGCGCCATGGCGGGCGGGTAAGGTGCGCAGACCGCCCCGGTGGCGGTGCCTGCTTTGAGGTGGATTTGCCCCAAAGCAAAACGGCGAACCCCTGAGGGTTCGCCGTGCGCGTGCACAGCCACCGCAGGGATGGCCGTGCTTGGGTTTCAGTGGTGGTGACCCACCACCTCGCTAGCTTTGAGTTTGTACAGGGTGCCGCAATAAGGGCACTTGGCCTGACCGGTTTTGGCCACGTCCAGATACACCTTGGGGTGGCTGTTCCAGATTTTCATGTCGGCCTTGGGGCTTGGGCAGAACACACCGCCCTGGGGGTTCAGGTCGGCGGTCAGCAGTTCAACAGTCGCGTTGCTCATGGGTCAAACCTGGGTCAGCCAATGCGCGTACTTGGGGTTGCGGCCGTTGACGATGTCAAAGAAGGCGCTCTGGATTTTCTCGGTAATGGGGCCGCGGCTGCCCACGTAGTCGCCCTTGCCCAGCTCAATACGGTCGAGTTCACGGATGGGCGTGACTTCGGCGGCAGTGCCCGTGAAGAACGCCTCGTCGGCGATGTACACCTCGTCACGCGTGATGCGCTTTTGCACGATCTCCAGACCCAAATCTTTGGCGATGTGGAACACCGTGTTGCGGGTGATGCCGTTCAAGGCACCGGCCGACAAGTCGGGGGTGTAGATCACGCCGTTTTTGACCACAAAGATGTTCTCGCCCGCGCCTTCGGACACAAAGCCCGAAGTGTCGAGCAGCAGGGCTTCGTCGTAGCCTTCGTCGGTCACTTCCATGTTGGCCAAAATGCTGTTGGTGTAGTTGCTCACCGCCTTGGCCTGCGTCATGGTGATGTTGACGTGGTGGCGGGTGTAGCTGCTGGTTTTCACGCGGATGCCGCGCTTCATGCCTTCCTCGCCCAAATAGGCGCCCCAGGTCCAGGCAGCGACCATCAGGTGGATGGTGTTGCCTTTGGGGCTGACGCCCAGCTTTTTGTCGCCAATCCAGGTCAGGGGCCGGATATAACCGCTTTCCAAGTTGTTCTCGCGCACCACGGCGCGTTGCGCTTCGTTAACCTGATCTTGCGTGAAGGGGATGTTCATGCGCAAAATTTTGGCGCTGTTGAACAGGCGCTCGGTGTGCTCTTGCAGGCGGAAGATGGCGGTGCCTTGCTCGGTTTTGTAGGCGCGCACGCCCTCAAAAGCGCCGCAGCCGTAGTGCAGGGTGTGGCTCAGCACATGGATCTTGGCATCGCGCCAATCAACCATCTGGCCGTCCATCCAGATTTTGCCGTCACGGTCTGACATGGAGGGAATGACAACGCTCATGAAAGTGTCCTTTGAAGAAGGGGCATTAAATTAGTGCAAAAAGAGATTTTAAGGGCTTGGCTGCTCAGGGCGCTGCAGCGTCCATTCGGTCAGCTTGCCGCCCACAAAGGTGCAGCGCACGCTCGATTGGCCGGTGTCGGTCCAGCGGTAGACCTCGGGTTGGGCGTCTTTTTCGGTCTGCAGCTCGCCCAGGGCGCGGGTCATGGCGATCACGTGCATCAAGGTGACGCCTTTTTTCAGCTTGGCGTTGAGCATCACCGCGCTGGCCACATGGCCGATCGGGCGATCAGCGGCTTTTTTGAGAATGGTGAGCAAGCGCGTGAAGTGCAGCAGCACCCACATGACAATGCCGCCCACAGCCAAGGCGATGCCCGGCCATCCAAAGGCATGCCAAGCCCCAACGGTCAGGGCGGCGATGGCAGTGAGGGTGAGGATTCGGGTGAAATTCATGGGGGCCGATTGTGCCTTGCTGGCGCAGCGGGGGTCGCCATCAGCTGGGTTTTTTCAGGGCCAAAGCCAGGTCATACAAGGTGTTTTTGGATTCGCCCGAGATTTCGGCCGCCAGTTTGACCGCTGTTTTAAGCGGCAATTCGGGCAGCAGCAGATGCAAGACCCGCAAGCCCTCACCCGTGGTGTCGTCCACCGGCGCGTCATGCAGCACCAGCACAAATTCACCCCGCAGGCGCTCAGGCTTTGCGGCCAGCCAGGCGCTCAAATCTTGCGCGGGCAGGGTTTCGATTTGCTCGAATTGCTTGGTCAGCTCGCGCCCCAACGTGACGCGGCGCGGGCCCAGCACGGCCAAGGCCTGGGCCAAGGCTTCGATGCGGTGCGGCGCCTCCAGCAGCACCACGGCGCGGCTTTCTTGGGCCAGCTGTTGCACGGCCAATTGGCGTTCGGTGGCTTTGCTGGACAAAAACCCGGCAAACACAAAGCCGCTGTCACCGGTCATCCCCGATGCGCTCAGAGCAGTGGTCACGCTGCTGGCGCCGGGCAAGGGCATGACCCTAAAACCAGCCTGCCGCACAGCGGCCACCAGCCGCGCTCCCGGGTCGCTGATGGCCGGGGTGCCTGCGTCGCTCAAATAGGCCACGCGCAGGCCTTGGCCCAAGCGCTCCAGCACGTTGTGGGCGGCTTCGGTTTCGTTGTGTTGGTGCACCGCCAGCAGTTGACTGCCCGGACGTTCCAGCCCATAGGCCCGCAGCAATTGCTGCGTGTGGCGGGTGTCTTCGCAGGCCACCACGTCTACCCGGGCCAGCACATGCAAGGCGCGCAGGCTGATGTCGGCCAGGTTGCCAATCGGGGTGGCCACGACATACAGTGTGCTGGCTGGGTGGTTTTGTGCACCAGCGGCTTCGTGCGCAGCAGCCAAGGCGTTGGCAAACGAGGCAGACAAGGGAGACGGAGTCAATGCAATTCCTCAAAAAAGACAAAGTGGGTCAGCCCTCTACCAAAGCCCGGGGCGATGCGGGCGAAGACGAGGCGTTGGCCTTTTTGCAAGCACGCGGCTTGCGGCTGCTGCAGCGCAATTATCGGACCCCGGGCCGAGGCGGGGGCGAAATAGACCTGATCATGCAAAGTCCGGACGGCACGGTGGTGTTTGTCGAGGTGCGAAAACGCAGCCGAAGTGACTTTGGCGGTGCGGCCGCCACCATCGGGGCTGTCAAACAGCGGCGCATTGTGTTTGCGGCCCGGCATTACCTGCTCAGTTGGCGGAAACTGCCGCCTGCCCGCTTTGATGTGGTGACGCTGGAAGGCCAGGGGCCGCAGTGGCTGCAGGCGGCCTTTGACGCCAGCCAGTGATTCGGCTCCTTGAAGTCTTCAACAGCATCCAAGGGATCGCATTTTTGTAGCAGCCCACCCCTGTGGGCGATGGGTTTTTTGTAGGAGCCCACCCCTGTGGGCGATGGACGTGGAACACGTCCTGCAAACCATCGCCCACAGGGTGGGCTCCTACAAAGTCAACATTAGCAGCATGGACGAAATCCACATGGGCCATTCAAACTTCATCGGGCCAGATCCATAAATCAGGTTTAACCGCGCATCGCAAGTGAAAGGGCACACACTCGCACGCTTTATAGGCTCTGCACCGGGCTGGCGGGGTTATCATGCCGGCTTATGTTAGACCTGCGCATACAACAGCATTTCATCGACAGTGCCGATCTGCACTACCAGGTGGCCGATGGCTTGGCCAAGCCTGTTGATGCGGCTGTTCAGGCCGTTTTGGCTTGCGTCACTGGTGGCGGCAAGGTGCTGACGGCTGGCTTGGGTGCATCGGCGGGTCTGGCGCAATATTTGGCGGGGCTGCTGGTGGGCGGCTTTGAGCGAGATAGACCGGGCCTGTCGGCCATGGCCTTGTCGGCCGATGCCCAGATGGCCACTTTATGGCCCGAAGAGCAGGGGCTGGCCAGCCAGGTGCGTGCCTTGGGCCACGCCGGGGATGTGCTCTTTCTCATCAGCTCTCAAGGCTCGGAAAACGCCATGGTGCAGGCGGTGCAAGCCGCGCACGAGCGTGATATGAGCGTGGTGGCACTCACAGGTCACCAGGGCGGCGCATTGGCCCTCCAACTGCGCGAGACCGATGTGCATGTGTGCGTGCCCCACGAGCGCGTGGCCCGAATTCGCGAGGTGCAGCAGTTGGTGCTGCACTGTTTGTGTGATGGCATTGACACCCAGTTGTTGGGTGAACAGGAGTCTTATTAAATGAAACGTCAACTTCAAACAGTGGTCTATGGTGCTGTGTTGCTGGCCTCTTTGGCCAGCCTGAGCGCTTGCGCGCCTTTGATCGTGGGGGGCGCTGTCATGACCGGTGTGATGGTCACTGACCGCCGCACCACAGGCACGCAGGTCGAAGACGAGAGCATAGAGATCAAAGTGGCCAGCGCCGTGCGCCAAGACTTGGGTGATCGCGTTCACCTCAATGTGACCAGCTTCAACCGACAAGTGCTGCTCAGTGGCGAGGTGCGCACCGCGGCCGACAAGGAGCGTGCCGAAAAACTCGCTTCGAGCCAAGAAAACGTGAACTCGGTGGTCAACGACTTGGCCGTGATGCCCGTCAGCAGTCTGACCCAGCGCTCCAAAGACACGGTCATCTCTGGCATGGTTAAGGCGGCCTTTGTTGACGCCAAAGATTTGCAGGTCAACGCCTTCAAGGTGGTGACGGAGCGCGGCATCGTCTACCTGATGGGCCGCGTGACTGCGCGTGAGGCCAAACGCGCCACAGACATCACCCGAGGCATCAGCGGCGTGACCAAAGTGGTGCGCGTATTCGAGGAAATCTCGGAGCAAGAACTCCAGCGCCTGAGCCGTCCCACCCGATAAGCTCCTGTCGAGAAAGCTCGTTTGATCATGTGGCGTTTCATCGCGTTGTTCCTGATTGTTTTGGCCGTGCTTTTTGGCATCGAAAAGCTCAACCCCGTGCAGGTGGCCCTGATCTATCCCTGGACCAGCTTTTTGGCGTGGTTCAGTGCAGGCATCATGACCGTCTTTGATGCAGACGTCATCAGCCACGGCCGCGTCATCCAGAGCCAAGCCGCAGGCTTTGGCGTCTCGATCGAGGCGGGTTGCAACGGCGTCGAGGCCGTCCTCATCTTGATCGCGGGCATGGTGGCCTTCCCATCACCGCTCAGGCTCAAGCTGGCGGGCATTGCGGCCGGTTGCATTGCTGTGCAGGCGGCCAACATCTTGCGCGTGATCAGCCTGTATTACTTGGGCAAGTGGGACAAAGAGATATTTGACTTTGCGCACCTGTACCTGTGGCAAGCGCTGATCATGCTGGATGTGCTGGTGGTGTGGTTGCTGTGGATTCGGGCCGTGGCCCGCAACCAAGGGGCCAACCTTGCCGTATAGCCGCCTGTTTCGCTTTCTGGTGACCAGCGTGCTGGCGCTGGTGGTGCTGATCATCCCCTGGTACTACCTGTCGCCCTATCTGGCCGCCCCGGTGATTTCTGTGGCTGGGCAGCTCATGGACTTCATGTTTGTCTGGGTGCAGGGCTATGAGCGCCATGAGACCGTGGGCACCCTGATCACCTCTTTGAAAGTGCTGGTCAACCAGCAAGGGCGCATGGTCATTGGCGAGTTGGCCCCTGAGGTCAACTACCGAACCTTTGGTTACGGGCTGGTGCTGTTTTGGGCCCTGCTGATTGCATCCCGCCCTGTGGGCATGTGGGGCAAGATGGCCTTGGGCACCTTGATTTTGGTGCCGTCCCAAGTGTTCAGCATGTGCTTTCGCTGGCTGCGCGAGGCCTTGTTGAGCGGCGGTGTGGAAAGAGTCAGCTACACCGGCGTGCCCCGCTGGATGCTGGAAGTCATCGCCTATTTCGACCAGCTCGGCTTCTTGGTCATCACACCCCTCATGCCGGTCATTTTGTGGCTGATTCTGGACCGCGCCTTTATCCGCCAGCTGTGGGTGGAAATGGTGCTGGTGGGGGCCGCAGAGGCGGGCAAACGCGGCAAGCCTCAGTAAATACAGTGGCCAATTGACAGGTCACGGCTTCATACGAGACTTGTTGTGTCTGTCTTGCCGGAATCCACTTATCGGTCACCCCGAACTTCACTTGTCTGTCTTCCCGAACTTCACTTACTTGTCTGTCTTCCCGGACTTGATCCGGGATCCATAGCGCGCAGCTGACGTTTGCAAAGGGCACTGCTGCGCCATAGATCCCAGGTCTTCGCCCGGGATGAAAAAACAGACGCGGCGTTGGACTGTCGACTTCATCGAGCCAGATCTGCAGCTTGATTCAATGCATTCCTTGACGGTGCATCTATCCATCGCAGACCACAAAATTCAGCCCAAAAAAAAGCCCGCCGAGGCGGGCTTATCACCGGACGTCAGTCCTGTCAGCTTTGACGGCGCATCCGTGTGTAAGCGAACATGCCCATCAAGCTGGCCAGGAAGATCATGGCCCATTCGGACAGTGTAGGAATAGGATCAGGCGTCACCAAGGCAGGACCACCCGGATCAACGATGGTGTTGTTGGCCGTCAAATCGTTGTCACCTGCACCACCGTCAGTCAAGGTCAGCGTCACGCTCATGCGGTCAGCAGCGAACACGGCGCGGTTGGCGTCCAACTGGTACCAGTGGTCTGTCGGCTTTGTAGCGGTCTTGCCGTACTTCATGTAGACGGCACCGGCTGGCACTGCTGTGGTGTATTGCACCACCACCGTGGCATCGCTGCCTGAAGTGCCGGTGGTCAAGGTCAGGTCCAAAAGACCGTTTGTGAGGGCCACACCGCGCGGCAGTGCTGCGGTTTGTGTCGCGGTTGGTGTCGCGGCAAATGAAGCCGAAGACACCGTCCAGGTGTTACCGCTGGCTGTCAGAGAGCCCGAACCTGTTCCCGCGTTGTTGGCCCAAGTTGCTGAGCAGCTGGCATTGGTGCCACCACTTATGCCAGAGCATGTCCAGCTGTATTGGCCTTGCGACGAGCTCACCGAGCCTGCTGTGCCTGCAGTGCACAGGTTTGCGGACGGAACGATGGAAGAGGCTACGCTGGCTGCAGCGCCACAAACAGCATTGGTCTGACATGATCCGGTAGAGAACGTTGCGTCGCTGCCGTTGCTCGTGTGCACACTGTTGACCGCCTTTACGCGAAAGTGGTAAGTGGTGTTGCAAGTCAACCCAGTGATGGCTGCCGAAACCGATGCAGCGCTTGAACTGGAAGCCAATGGACTTTCAGCAGCAGTGGCTGTGCTGCCATAGGCCGATGTCAGGCCGTACTCAAAGGTCACCGTGGAAGCAGCGCCATTGCTGGAGACAGTGCCGCCCAATGTTGCTCCAGTTGCGGTCAGACCGCTTGCAGATCCCGTTGTCACAGAAGGCTCTGCAATCACGGTGATGGAAAAGTTTTGAGCAGCAGGCGTTGTGCCATCGGTCACACTCAGGCTCACCGGATGCACACCGGCATTGGCCACAGTGGGTCTGCCGTACAAAACCGCTCCAGTTTCAATTTTCACTAACTTTGAAGCGGCATCGCCCAAAATGAGCGTGCCAGAATTGTTAAATGTCATACCCCATGAACTGACACTGACAGTTTCGGGCGTAGAGAAATCAGGCGGGTAAATCTTCAAAGACCCAGAATAGTTACTTACATAAAATTTACCGTTCAGCCCTTTTTTGATGTCAGTCGTACCGACTCCAGAACTCACTAACGTACTCACAGTACCACTGAGGGACTTCTTTTTGACATTACCACTGCCGTAAGCGGCAACATACAAATCACCATTCGAATCAACCATCATGCCGTAGGGCCCAGCGACTGCATCGGTACTTGTATTCCAAAACTCGGTTTTAACACCGGTAGTCCAGTCAATTGTGTAGATTTTGTTATATATGTAGTTGGATGCGTAAAGCACGTCATTGCGGACTGCCAAAGCAATGAATCCTGGTGTGCCGGTATGCAAATTGGTGGCGGCTGCGCTGCCAGTTGTATCCGCCAGATCATAAGAAACGATCGAGCTTGCCGTGGAGACGTGACAGGGTACATACAGCTTGCTGTTCCGGATTACGAAGCTGCCGAAAGGATAACAAGTCGAAGGTTGAACCCCAAATGCGCTTTTGTTGCCCGCTGCATCCACTTTGTAAATAGTCGACCCTCCAACAGTACCGTAATAAGTCATGCCGGTAGCTTCATCGTATCCCACACCACCGGGCAGACCGCCAGCATCGCTGACGAAGTCCACGGCACGTGCAAGACCGCTGGCGCTGAAGTTCAACCAAGACGGCAGTGTGGGCGCCGTCCAAGTCAAGGGCTGACTGTTGGAGTCAGTTGCTGAGGCAATGTAGGTATAGTCAATGCCTGAAGTGGCGGTGGTGCCTGCTGTTGTCGTGATCGTGGGAGCCGTCAAGCTACTGAGTGAAAATAATGCCAAAGCAGCACTTATGATGATTTTTTTTGCTCTCATAGACTATCTACCTTTCTAAATTAATTAAAATTTGCTAGTTCCATTGTTTGAAATCTGAAATGTATTTTAACTCAAGATTAAGTCATAAAAGTGACAAAATTTTTTAAAATAGCCTTGTTGCTAGGATGCCGACGGTAATGTCGCGCTTTTTGCAAATAAAGAAAGCGAGACCGGGCCCACAAAAGTGAAATACGAACATTTTGGCCAGCGTGTTGGCAATGCTTACTTGCCGCAGATAGCGTTGCTGCGCTTGCACCAAAAAAACTCGCCTGGGCGGGTTCCATCTCAATTAGTTATACCTGCCACTGAAGGTTTTGTTTTATCTGCTCAAGGAACTCGCACTGAAGGGTTTTCCTCCCGCTCGATCACAGACCAAGGATGGCATGATTCATGGATCAATGATGCCTTGGGTGGCTTGTGCCAAGCCCAGAGGGCATGGACTTTTAAAAGTTTCCTAAGACTGGTAACAGAACACACTTATTCAATCATCGCATCAGCCTGGGTCAAGCGACCAACAAAGTACATCGCTGATTCTTTGACAAAGCATCTCCCATTTTTTCGCGGCCCAAAGCCATGTCGTATTTGCTCTGACCACGCAGCCACCAGCCATCGCTCAATCCGAAATAGCGGCACAAGCGCAAGTCTGTGTTGGCGGTGATGGACCTTTTGCCTGCCACGATGTCCCCAATACGCTGGGCGGGCACGCCAATGTCTCTGGCCAAGCGGTATTTGCTTAAGCCAAGCGGCTTGAGAAATTCTTCTTCCAGCATTTCGCCGGGTGTCACAGGTGCAACGGGTCTCATATTGAATCCTCTTGATTCAGTGGTCATCGACAACTTCGACATTAAAAGCACCTTCTGCATGGCTACGCTCACCAAGTGTCGATGGCCAGCGTGCCATCGGCGGGGCGGACTTGGCCCGACTCCAGACCCGCCACCAACCACGCCCGCGTTTCGGCCGGGTCGA
>Ga0247832_1004871_pt1 | contig 16285 bp, 7 predicted proteins | sample LaCruzMarch2015__10_FD_192407 | JGI IMG/M metagenome (GOLD analysis project Ga0247832, IMG submission 192407) | Freshwater microbial communities from meromictic Lake La Cruz, Castile-La Mancha, Spain - LaCruzMarch2015_4m | ecosystem: Environmental > Aquatic > Freshwater > Lake | place: Spain... | reverse complement strand
GTATTCCTCCATCGTGCCCGTCACGCACAATGGCGCACGTCAACTGATCCAACTGACCATGCAAAGCATCGCCGCTGTAAATGCTGTGGATGGCAAGGTATTGTGGAAGTCCGAGTTCCCTGGCAAGACCGCCGTCATCCCGACGCCCATCTTCAGCGAAGGCCAAGTCTTCGTCGCCGCGGGTTACGGCGTCGGCTGCAAATCGGTCAAGATCGGCCCAGGCAATGAAGTGACCGAGATCTACTCCAATACCGACATGGTCAATCACCACGGCGGTGTCTTGCTGCACGAAGGCAATCTGTATGGCTTCAGCGATGGCAAGGGCTGGACCTGTATGGACATCAAGACCGGTGAAGTGAAATGGCAGGAAAAGAAGGCGCTCAAGAAAGGCGCGATCCACTACGCCGACGGCATGCTCTACCTGCTGGAAGAAGACACCGGCACCGTGGCGCTGATCGATGCCTCGCCCAAAGGCTGGAAGGAACATGGCCGCTTCACCCTCAGCCCGCAGACCACGCAGCGCGCGAAGAGTGGCAAGATCTGGGTGCACCCCGTGGTCAGCGGCGGCAAGCTCTACCTGCGCGATCAGGAGTTGCTCTTTGCCTATGAAGTCGGGGGCTCTGTCACCCCCTGAAGCGACAAACGCTTCAGTCCTGCTCGGTTTCTTACTCCTACTTGTCTTCGAAAATGACCGCTCGCGTCATCGCTTCCTTGCTGACCTTCACCCCTTGCTACGCTCAAACCCTCACCGCGCCCCAATTCATTGCCACGGTGAAGGCCGCCGCTCCGAAAGGCGGCGTGTATTTGCGGGGCCGTATGGAGCAAACCTCCGCCACGGACAAGACTGTGCTGCAATTGCAGATCAAGCGGCGCAGCTCCGCTGATGGAGGTTCGGAGCATCTCTACCAACTGCTTTTCCCCAAGGAGCGCAAAGGCGAGTCCCTCCTCCTGCATGTGAAGGGCAACAGTTTCACCGGCAGCAGCTTCATTCCCGGCAAGGGCGTGACCAAGCTGACCAGTGCAGATCGCAAGCTGAAGGTCTTCAGCACGGACATGACGATTGATGACATCCTCACAGACTTCCTCGACTGGCCGAAGCCGGAAATCATCGCGCATGAAAAGATCGGCACCGCCGACTGCTCCGTGGTGCTGTGCAAGGAAGGCAGCCAAAAGGTGAAGTGCTGGATGGATGAGAAGCGCTACGTGCCGATGAAGATCGAGTTCTACGACAGTGGCGACCAGCCCACGCGCATCGTCGAAACCGGCAAGGTCGTGCGCATGGACAGCGGCTACTTCATCCCCGTCAGCTTCACGCTCAGCACACCCGCCACTGGCACCAGCACCTTAATCGAAGGCACACGCTCGGACTCGGTAAGCAACTACAGTGATGCCGATTTCACGGACGCTTCGATGCAGACGATCACGGGAGCGCCGAAGTAGTTTGGGGTTGATGGGTGTGGCCAAGCTTTTCCCTCAGCCCTGACGCAATCGCAGTCGATACTTTTCCCGACGCCACCATTTGCCGGAGCGGAGCGTAGTCCTACACTGCCGCTCCCCCATGTCGAAACGTCCTGCCGCCAAGTCCTCGCCCAAAGCTCCGTCCAATGTGATCCGCATTCGCGGGGCTCGGCAGAACAACCTGAAGGGCATCGACCTCGACCTGCCGATTGGCAAGCTCAGCGTCATCACGGGTCCCAGTGGCAGCGGCAAATCGTCGCTCGCTTTCGACACGATCTACGCGGAAGGGCAGCGCCGTTACGTCGAGACTTTCTCGCCTTACACGCGGCAGTTTTTCGAGCGCATGGACAAGCCGCAGGTGGACAGCATTGAGGGCATTCCGCCCGCGATCGCCATTGAGCAGGTCAACAACATCCGCAGCACGCGCAGCACCGTCGGCACGATCACGGAGATCAACGACTACCTCAAAATGATCTTCCCGCGTCTCGCGGAAGCCACGTGCCCCGAATGCCAAAAGCCGGTCAAGCCCGACACGGCGGAAAGCATTCAGCGTGAACTGCTGGCCACGCATCCAGGCCAGACCGCGCTCATCCTCTTCGGCATCCCCGTGCCGCCGAACACTGAAGCCATCGACTTCGCCGAGTTCCTACAAGGCCAGGGCTTCCTGCGCATTTGGCTCTATGGCGAAGTGGTTCGTCTTGATGACAAGGACGCGCTCAAAGGCCGCAAGCTGCCTGCCCGTGTCCTGGTCGTGCAAGACCGCGTAAAGCTGGAAACGGCCTCTCAGGCACGCCTTGGCGAAGCGATCGAAGCCGCGCTGCGCTATGGGAAGGGGCAGATGTCATGCATGTTCGATGCAGTTTCGGGTTCCCAGTTCCCAGTTCCCGGTTCCTCCTCCAAGAAAGCCAAAGCAGACATTTCAAAGTCAGGCTCTTCATCTTCTAACCAAAAACCAGGAACCAGGAACCAGGAACTGCATTTCTCCACCGGCTGGCACTGCGCGCACTGCGACATCACCCTCCCCTCGCCCACGCCTGGCTTGTTCAGCTTCAACAATCCGATTGGGGCGTGCCCGACGTGCCGTGGCTTTGGCAAGACGCTGGGACTGGACATGCACAAAGCGATTCCAGATGAGTCGCTGAGCATTGAGCAAGCCGTGGTGAAGGCCTTCAGCGGCAGCACGCATGCGGAGTGTCAGACCGATCTGATCACCGCTGCGATCAAGCGCGGTGTGGACATCACCAAGCCCTTCGAGGCCTACAGCAAGGAGGATCGCAAGTGGCTGATCGAAGGCACGCGCAGCGATCCCGAGGAAGCCTACAAGGCGGGCGAGTGGTATGGCGTTCGCGGCTTCTTCAAGTGGCAGGAATCGCGCGCCTACAAGATGCATGTCCGCGTCTTCCTCAGCCGCTACCGTGCTTACACCGAGTGTGCCGACTGCGGCGGCGGGCGCTTGAAAAAAGAGGCCTGCAACTACCGCGTAAGCGGCCACACCATCGCTGATCTGTGGGCACTGCCAGTGAGCGATCTGCACAACCTAGCGCAGCAGTGGCCCGTGCCGGAAAAGGATCATGCCCTGCGCCTGCTGCGTGATGAAGTCGTTTCGCGTCTCAGCTACATGGAGCGCGCCGGGCTTGGCTATCTGAATCTGGATCGTCAAACGCGCACTCTCAGCGGTGGCGAGCTGCAACGCGTCAACCTCACGACCTGCCTGGGCGCCTCATTAGTGAACACCCTCTTCGTCTTGGACGAGCCCAGCATCGGCCTGCATCCTCGCGACATCGGCCGCTTGATCGGCGTCATGGAAGGCCTGCGCGACAAAGGCAACACGTTGCTCGTCGTCGAGCATGAAGAGAGCGTGATGAAGGCCGCCGATCACTTGATCGACATCGGTCCGGGTCGCGGTGACAAAGGTGGCAACCTCGTCTTTGCCGGCACGATGGATGAGCTGGAGACGCACAAGAGTTCGTTGACTGGCGATTACTTGTTTGGGCGGAAGATGATCCCGGTGCCGAAGCAGCGGAGGAGTGTGAAGTCATTGGTGCTTGGTGCTCCGAAACCTGGGACGGCGAAGTCTAAGCAATCATCACCCATCACTCATCACTTGCAGTTGATCGGCGCACGCCAGAACAACCTCAAGAAGATCGACGTCAGCATTCCGCTCGGCGTCTTCTGCTGCATCACGGGCGTCAGCGGCAGCGGCAAGAGCACGCTGGTGCACGATGTTTTGTATCGGAACCTGCAACGCCTGCGTGGCGAGGTGTGCGAGGATGAGCCCGGCGCGGTGAAGGAAATCCTCGGCCACCAGCAGCTCGGCAGCGTGGTCATGGTTGATCAGTCGCCACTGGCGCGCACGCCGCGCAGCACACCCGCCGTGTTCATTGGCGCGTTCGATCACATCCGTGCCCTATTCGCTGAGACGGACGACGCCAAGGCGCAAGGCATCACGCCCGGCTTCTTCAGCTTCAACAGCGGCGAGGGACGATGCGAGCGCTGCTGGGGCAATGGCTTCGAAAAGATCGAGATGCAGTTCCTCAGCGATCTGTATGTGACTTGTCCTGAATGCGAAGGCAAACGCTACCAGCCCCACGCACTGAAGCTGACACTGCACGGCAAGAACATCCATGAAGTGCTCGGCATGACCGTGGAGGAGGCATCGGAGTTCTTCGCCAAGCACGCTGCCGACATGTCGCCACCGTCGAAGCGCAAGGCCCAGCACATTGTTGATGCAATGAAGCTCGTCAGTGAAGCCGGTCTCGGTTACCTGCGCCTCGGCCAGCCTTTGAATACACTGTCGGGAGGCGAGGCACAGCGGTTGAAATTGATCGGCCACTTGCTGGAGCCCAGCAGTGCGGATCACGGCAGCCTGCTGCTGCTCGATGAACCCACGACCGGCCTGCACTTCGATGATATCGCTTTGTTGGTAAAGCTGCTGCAACGCCTCGTCGATGAAGGTCACAGCCTGCTCGTCATCGAGCACAACCTGGAAGTCATCAAGTGTGCAGACTGGGTCGTCGACCTCGGCCCCGATGGCGGTGCCACAGGCGGGCATCTCGTGGCAGCGGGCACACCGGAGGAGGTGGCGGAGTGCGCAGAGTCGTGGACGGGGCGTTACTTGAAGGAAGTGATTGGTGAGAAGTGGAGAAGTGGAGAGGAGCGCTTGAGAGAAACCCCGACAAAACTCAAGCCTGCAACTTCTCACGTCTCGACTTCTCTACCTCTCAACTCAATTAACATCACCGGTGCCCGCGAGCACAACCTCAAGAACATCAATGTCACCATCCCACGAGATGAATTCGTCGTGGTCACTGGCTTGAGCGGCTCCGGCAAATCGAGCCTTGCGTTTGACCTGGTCTTTGCCGAAGGCCAGCGGCGTTTCCTGGACTCGATGTCGGTGTATGCGCGGACCTTTGTCGAGCAGATGGAGAAGCCGGATGTGGATGTGATCACAGGCGTGCCACCGACGGTCGCCATTGAGCAACGCATCTCACGCGGCGGCGGCAAGTCGACTGTTGCCACGGTCACGGAGATCTACCATTTCTTGCGCCTACTCTTTGCCAAGCTGGGCACGCAGCACTGTCCGAAATGCGCGATCCCAGTGAAGAAGCAGAGCGTGCAGGCGATTGTGCAAGCCGTGGCTCAGAACACCAAGAAGGGCTCCGTGCACATCCTCGCGCCGCTGATCAAGGCGAGGAAAGGCTTCCACAACGAAGTGGCCGAGCACGCGCGCAAGCATGGCATTGAGTCCTTGCTGGTGGACGGCGAGTTCAAGAGCACGCAGAACTTCAAGAAGCTGGAGCGTTTCAAGGAGCACACGATTGATGCGGTCATCGGACAAGCGGACCAGAAGCTCACGGAGGCCGCCCTGCGTCCGCTGGTCGAGCAAGCGCTCAAGATGGGCAAGGGCACACTGAAGATACGGCTCGCCGACAAGTCGATCCACATCATGAACACCGAGATGAGCTGCCCCTCGTGCGGCTTGTCCTTTGAAGAACTCGATCCGCGCCTATTCAGCTTCAACAGCCCGCATGGCTGGTGCAAGACCTGCCGTGGATTTGGTCTGGTTGGCGGCAAGTCACGCAACGAAGATCGGCGCGATGATGTGTCCATGCTGGAGCAGGAGATGGAAGAGGAACGCAAGTTCCACAGCGATGATGAAGAAACCCCTCGCACCGAATGCCCGACGTGCCACGGCAGCCGCATCAACGAGATCGGTCGCGCCGTGAAACTCGACAAGCACGCCATCGCGGACTTCGCACGACTCAGCGCGATTGATGCCGCAGCTCTGGTGAAGACCTTCAAGTTTGCAGGCACCGAAGCGATCATCGCACGCGACATTCTAGCCGAGATCGAGCAGCGCCTGCACTTCATGCAAGAGGTAGGTCTGGGTTACTTGCAGCTTAATCGCAGCGCTGACACGCTGAGCGGCGGCGAGGCACAGCGCATTCGCTTGTCCGCCCAACTCGGCAGCAATCTGCGCGGCGTGTTGTATGTGCTGGATGAGCCTACCATTGGCCTTCACCCGCGTGATAACGAAGCCTTACTCAATACGCTCGTCGCCCTGCGCGACAAAGGCAACTCACTGCTCGTGGTGGAGCACGACGATGAGACAATGAAGCGTGCGGACACGATCATCGACCTGGGCCCTGGAGCCGGACGCTTCGGCGGCGAGATCATCGCGCAAGGAACGCTGGCGCACATTTTGAAGGACAAGGCGAGTGTCACCGGCCGATCCTTGCGCAAGCCCTTGCGGCATCCCTCGCGTGGTGAACGCCGCGCCTTGCCAAAAGCAAGCGCCAAGGAGGGCTGGCTCACATTGAAGGGCGCGACGGCCAACAATTTGAAGAAGATCGATGTGACCATCCCACTCGGATGCCTGACCCTTTTGACGGGCGTCAGCGGCAGTGGCAAAAGCTCGCTCATGCATGGCGCGCTAAGCCCTGCCGTGCGTGAAGCTTTGAGCAAGGACAAGAAGGCGAAGAGCAAAGGCACACACACCTGGAGCAGCCTCACGGGCTTCGAAAATCTGGAGTATGTGCATGAGGTCGATCAGTCGCCGATTGGCAAGACCTCGCGTAGTTGCCCTGCGACCTACGTCGGTATTTGGGATGACATTCGGAAGCTGTTCGCGCAGGTGCCGCTGGCCCGTGCGCGCGGCTACACAGCCTCCCGTTTTTCATTCAACACCGAAGGCGGACGCTGCGAGTCCTGCCAGGGCAATGGCGAGGTGAAGGTGGAGATGAATTTCCTGCCGACCACTCGGGTGCATTGCGAGGTGTGCAAAGGCATGCGCTTCAATGCTGCGACGCTGGAGGTCGAATACAGCGGCAAGCACATCGGCGATGTCATGCGCATGAGCATCGACGACGCGGCAGAGTTCTTTGCACCTGTGAGCAAAATCGCCCGACCGCTGAAACTGCTGGCCGACACTGGTCTGGGCTATCTGCAACTGGGCCAGCCCAGCCCCACCTTGAGCGGTGGCGAAGCACAACGCATCAAGCTCGTGACGGAGTTGCGCAGTGGCGACGGACGCACCAACAAGGAGCGGCTCAAGGGCATCACCAAGGCCGGTAAGCGTAATCTTTACCTGATCGAGGAACCCACCATCGGCCTGCACGTCAGCGACGTGGCAAGACTCATTGATGTGCTGCATCGTCTCGTCGATGAGGGTCACACGGTGATCGTGATTGAGCATCATCCTGATGTCTACGCCGAGGCAGATTACCTCATCGACATCGGCCCAGAAGCAGGCGAGCACGGCGGCAAAGTCGTAGCCGCCGGCACGCCGGAGCAGGTCAAGAAGTGCAAGGAGAGCCGCACAGCCCGCTTCTTGTGAGTTGAGTTTTATCTTGTGTTCCAGCCGCGCTTTCCGCTAGCCTCCACGACATGATCGAACTCGAAGTTTACGCCTGTGGCCTGCGTCGTGAAGATTACGTGCTGCAGCTGCACAATCAGATGAATTTGATCCCGAAGGTGCGCTACAAGGTCGATGTGCACCATGACCTCGTGTATTTCGAGATCGACGACGCCGCAGATGTAGGCCATGCCCAGCTGACAGCGCTGTTTGACGCCATCGGGCTAGAGCCGCGCTTTGTCGGGCAGATACCGGCGGAGATGGCGCAGTGATCTGTGGAAGCCCTACACTTGCTCTTTGGAATGCGGCGCTACCGCGACCCCACTCCAGGGAAGCGAGCAATACGGTAGGTTGAGCATTTCAAAAACTCTCTAAACGCGTGTGAGCTGCCGCCGCAGCGACACCTGCACACAGGCAACCACAAGCAACAGGCTCATCAGCATGATGCCAGTGTTCAGCCACACGGTTCGAATCTCGACCTCGGCCCAATAGAAGCCCATCTTGGACGGGGCCGTGAGGGCTGTATCAGGAGCCGCAAACCACAGGTGATGGGGCAAGGTGTATTTCTTCGTGGTGCCGAAGAACACATTGGGGCTCGTCTTTCGACGGTAGTCCTCGCGCTCCATTTCTGCCTTCGTGACCAGGTCGAGCACCTTGCGGTTCACATAGAGCTGCTCGGCACTGGTGCCCTTCTTTTCGCGTTGCACATAGTCGAGCAGCTCCTGGGTCAAGGTGCCGCGCAGCGCATTGCGGCGCACGTTGTCGAGGTGTTTCGGAATGTCTTCCGGGTCACGAGCTTGCAGACCCGAGACGACCGCTAGCGCTTGCTTGGTTAGGTCCAGGGTTTCGTGTTCTTTCTCGGTCAACTCACGAGGTTCATCGACGATCTGCTGAATGCGTCCCTCCAGGATGTCCTGACTACGGGTGAGCGGATTCATCTTGGCCTGCGAGACGAGCATCGCCTCATAGCTCCAGCGTAGCGGCATGAACTCGCAGATGAAAGGCACCTTCAGCTTGCTGGCGGACTCGCCCGTGGTGCCCTCTTCCTCCGCAATGTAGCGGCGCATGGAATAGACGAAGTCCAGGTTCCGATTCATCTCCTCATACTTGATCAGCGCGCCGCCAAGGATGATCTGCGGGATGAGCAGCAACGGGATGGCATTCAGCGCTGTGCGGGTGTCATGCACCAGGCTGCTGATGAGCAAGCCAAGACAGGCACCGCTTACCGAGGTGATGAACATCCACCAAAGATGGATGAGGAACATCTCGCGGAGCTCCAGAATCCAGTTCCCGACGGCAAGATAAATGAAGCACTGGATCAGGGCGAAGGTGCCGAGCGCCATGATCTTGCCGATGAGGTAATACGACGTTCGCAGGTTGTGATTGCGCTCGCGACTGAGCATCGCGCGGTCACGAATGATCTCATCGGCGCTGTTCGTGAGGCCCAGAAACATGGCCACCACCAAGCTGAGGAAGAGATAGGTCGGTATGTGGAAGGCCGAGGCGAAGGTGTAGTGCTCCTCCTCCGAGTAGCGCAGCACCATGCTGATGAGCAATGCGAGCATGGGGGCCTCCAGTAGCGTGGTCAACAAGTTCGCGCGGTTGCGCAGCTTGCTGAGAAACGCGCGGCGCAACATAGTGCCGAAGAGGATGCACTCCTCGCGGATGTGATGTTTTGGTGGCTGCGGGATCTTCTTTTGCTTCAATTCACTGTCCCGCCGTGAAGACTCACCGCTGCCGCGCTGGCGTGTCTGCGTCTCGCTGCCACCGGACATCGATTGCATGAGACGATGGGTTTGATACCGGTCACGCCAGAAGTTGGGTGGGAAGCGGCGTGCTGCAACTAAGTGGCCTTCCGCGTTCTGCTCCACGATGATGTCGCCACTGATGTCTCGCAGCGGCGTCTCCAGCACATCGAAGACAAAGTCCGGCGTCACATTGCCCATGTGCTCGGACTCTCCGGGATGACCGGTTTCCTCGTGATACACGCGCCAGAAGTATTCCAGCATGGCTTGCGGCGTGCCGAAGAAGGCCATCTTGCCGCCTTTGTCGAGCAGCAGCGCCTTGTCGAACATTTGCAGCAGTCGCATGGACGGCTGATGAATGGAGGCGAAAACGATCTTGTTACTGGCTAGTGAGCGAATGATTTCCAGCACGTGCTCGCTGTCCTTGGACGACAGGCCCGAGGTCGGTTCGTCGAACAGGTAAAGGTCCGAGATGCCGATCATATCCAGGCCGGCATTCAAGCGCTTGCGCTCGCCACCGCTCAAGAACTTTTGCTCCGGCGTGCCTGCTAAGCGGTTGCGAAGTTCAGCGAGGCCGAGTTCCGCAAGCTTCGCATCCACGCGTTTGCGACGGTCTTCAATCTTCAAGTGTGGGCAGCGCACGGCCACGCTGAAATTCAGGTTCTCCTGCACCTTCAGCAGCGGATCAAAGGCATCCTCCTGCGGGATGTAGGCGATGTAAGGCTGGAGGTTGTGCAGGTGCTGATACACCGGCAGACCATTCATCAAGACATCGCCGGAGCGCGGTCGCAACTGACCGCCAAGCACACGCAGCAGCGTGCTTTTACCGCAACCGCTGGGGCCCATGACGCAGATCATTTCGCCACGTCTTGCGGAGAGGCTTATGCCATCCAGCGCCGTGCCCTTTTGGTCAAACCAATGCACTAGCTCACGAACGTCAATCTGGCGCACGGTGTTGCGTTCTTCTTCGATGATGCGGTCCGCGAAATGACAACGCAGGAATTGCCCCTCGCCCAGCGTGATGGTGTCGCCATCGTTGAGCATTACCTTGTCGCGCACTTGCAAGTTACCCACATACACCGGACGAGCACTTCGCAGCACTTCCACGCTGCCATTCTTCTCCGTGTAGTCGCACTCAATGCGCAGGAGCACTTCGCCCTCGGTCTCTTCGGAGAGCAAGATGTCACCCTCCTCCAGCAAGTCGGGGTTGTTGGAAACGAGATACGTGTTGCGGCTACCTTCCAGACGGAACTGCGCGCCGAACTCGCGGGCTCGACGACGCAGGTCGAGCAGCGAAATCTCCACCTCGCCATGTGCGATGATGGCATCCTCGATCGACGCTTCGACCACAGTTCCAGCCTTTAACGGCTGACCGTTGAGCGTAGCTTCCGTATCCCGCAGCGCTTCGATAGTGACCCCCAAGCCGAAGCTCAGGCGCAGGTTCGTGCCTCGCGCACGCTGCGGAGCGATCTCGGCATCGCCTTCCTCGGTCAGCGTCAAATACAACTGCGTGCCGATCAGCGTCTTCTTCGCGCTGAAGTAGGACAGCAGATCGTTGTAGTCTAAAGCTACGTCCTCGAGCACCACGCGCTCACCAGGATACAGGCGGCTGAAATCACCGGGCGGCTGACGGCGACTGCGCACCAGGATCGGCACACTACCGGTGTTTTTTAGCAGCACCAGATTCTGATAGCGGTAGGCCGTGACCACGCAGTCAGCGGACAGCGAGCGCAGCAGCACATCGCACGGCATGGCACCGGCGATGCGCAGGTTCTCCAGCGGTTGCGCGCCCTTGGCGTGGAAGTCCTCGTCTGTGGTGCGGTCGCCAGCATTGAGCTGATACACAATGTCGATAGCCTGGGCGGCGATGCCCAGGTTCGTCATGAACAGATAGAACTCCACCATCTGCCGCCGATTTTGCGATGAGCGACTGATCAATAGGTAGAGTTGCACGCCGAGCAGAATCTTCTGCTCCATCGTCAGCGTCTTGCTCAGCTCCTTAGCCCGTTGCGTCAGGTCCTGCTGCTGTTGCAACGCCTCGAAGTAAAGGCGGCGCAGTTCCGAGTAGATCGCGTCCGGGTAGTCGTAGCGCAGGTAGCCGAGCGAGGAGTCGATTTCGTCCTCCTCCACATCTCCATCCAGCTTGCTGAACCCCGCGAAGACCTCAATCAGCACAGGCAGGATGCTGTGGCTCGTCGCATTACCCTTGCCCGCCTGCCCTGGAAGCCAGCGCCGCCACCAGGGCGCGGTCTGGCCATCGGGCTTGCGAGCCATGGCGGCAGCATCAGAGGTAGCTTGGCTCATGCGGGGGTAGGCGGAAGAAAGGACGCCGACTATGCACGGGGCGCGATGGCCTGACAACAAGTGACATGCAGCGCATTTTAGGTTAAATGAAGCTCATGAAATCAGCCCTGCGCATCGTGTTTCTCTTGGTGAGCCTGCCCTTGTTCGCAGGTGACATCCGCGTCGGCGGCAGCCCGGTAGGTCGTGTGGAATCCAATGGCGATGTCCGCATTCATGGCAGCGTGGAGGGTCGCTTTGAAGCCAATGGCGACATCCGAGTCAAAGGCAGTGTGCAGGGCCGGATTGAATCCGGCGGCACCATCCGCGAGCGGGGCAGCATGGCTGGACGTGTGGAGTCAAATGGCGACGTGCGCGTGAGCGGCAGTGTCGTGGGGCGCATTGAGCCCGACGGCACCGTGCGCGAGCGCGGCACTATCATTGGCAAGGCCTCCGGCATGACCAAGGAACAGGCGGCTGTGCTGTTCTTCTTCGATTTTTTCGATGTCCGTTGAAGTGAAGAGTTTGTCACTTGTGGCGCATGCACTGCTAACTAAGGTACAAGTTTAACTTCCATGGAACCTGTGACTCCACCTTCTCCTTGCATCAGCCTCCTCAGTTCGGTTTCCACCACCACGCCAGTTGAGCAGACGCCCATCGATATCACTCGTCTCATTTACATGCTCTACCAGGATGTGGAGCAGCAGATCAGCCGCTCGGACCTGAAGGCCCAGATCACACTCAGCACCTCGGCCATTCTCGCGGCCGTTATGACCAACCTAGGACTGGGGGTGAAGACCTGGTCCTTCACCCAGATGAACCCACTCGAAGTCGCGGCGCTGGCCGCTTATGTTTTCAGCGGCATCTGTCTCTGCTTCGCCATCGGCAATGCTCTTTCCGCTGCCTACCCCCGCTCGCTGGGCAAGTTAGCCACACCGCTGGCCGATCCGAACCTTTATTTCAGCGCCCATCTGATCCAGCTGCCACCCGCGGAGTATTCACAGCGCTTCTGCGCGCAGACGAATTACGAAGTGAAGCACCGCGTGCTTCAGCAGATTCACACCAAGAGCCGGGTGCTCGAGGCGAAGCTGCATTTCGTGCGCTGCGGTTTACGCATGTTGGTCAGCGCGATGGCTTGCTGGGCCGTGGCGCGGCTGCTGCTGCTGGCCGCCACTGGTGGGCTAGAGGTGCCTGGACAGATGCTGTCAAAGTAGCCTGGGGCGAAAAAATCTGCCCACGGCGTCACGCCGCACGCGGGATCGCCAGAGAAGGGATTGAAGCGGGCATCTGCCCCGCACGAACCCTGACTCTGACGAACCATGAAAACACACATCCTCGGTGCGGCGCTGCTGCTGGCAGCCTGCGCCTCCTTCCCTGCCGCCGCGCAGGTCATCTCCACCTCGGAGTTCTTCGGTGCCACCCCTAGCAGCGCCGTGCCGCTGGGGCAAAGTGTGGCCATCACCGACTCTTACATTCTGGCCGGTCGGCCCGCGTCTAAAGGCGAGGTCCTGGTGCTTGATGCGAAGACGGGAGTGCAACGCCACGTGCTGCGCGCCCCGTTGCCTCCGTTCGTCTTCGACGAATTTGGGCAGTCGCTCGCGGCCAGTGGCAATCTGGCGCTGGTTGGCGCGCCGATCGTTGATGGCCGTGGTGCCGCCTACCTGATGAACATCAGCAACGGTGCCGTGGTGCGCCGCTTACAACCCGTGGCCGTGGCCCCCGGCGACAGCTTTGGCAACGCGGTCGCCATGACCGGGCGCTACTTGGTCGTGGGCGCATCCAGCACGGACGACACCGCCGGGTTAAACCAGGGTGCGGTGTACGTCTTCGACGCGCTAAATGGCAATCTGCTGCACCGCCTGCTCGCACCGGATGCCGCGGCGGACGACGGTTTCGGCTACAGCGTGGCGGTCAGCGGGCACTACGTCGCCGTCGGCGCACCAAGTAAGAACAGCAGCCGGGGGCGGGCTTATGTCTTCGATGCCGTCACGGGCCAGTCCCTGTCCATGCCTGATCCTAGTTGGCTGGCTGTGGGCGATAAATACGGTCATGCCGTGGCACTCAGTGGCAGCAAGCTGCTGGCCGGGGCTCCGAACGCAGGTGGCGGCAGCGGCCTCTTCGTGGTGCAGGACATTCTCACAAGCAGCGGGCTGCACTCTGAAACGTGGGTCGGTGGCTACGGACGGCAGATCGTGGCCCACGGGCGCTTCTTCGCCGTCAGCGCTCCGGCGGCTGGGCTGTCGATGACCAGCCAGGGCATGGTGCGGGTGTTCGAGGTGACTTATCTGAGCACCGGCCCGGTGCCCTTCCGCCTGGTGGGCGAATTTATTCAACCTGCCCCAGTCGCGGGCAGCGAGCTTCTTGGCACCAGCATCGCGCTGAGCGACGACACCTTGGTTGCTGGCAGCCCGGGCCGGACGAATGTGGCAGCGGTCGTGGGCAGCGTGATGAAGTTCGGCCCGCTCACCTCGCAGCTCAACACGACGGTGGACACCCCAGGGCATCGGGAGGTGGCGAGTCGCGGCCAAGGCACGCCTGACCGTGCAGGCACGGCGTTTGATTCCTTTACGCAGCTGGCTCTGGCCCCGAGCAGCACCCTGGGCACCCAGCGCCTTGCCTTTGACGCAGGGCTGACCGGTCGCCGCGCGGCCTGGGGCAGTGATACGAACCTGGATGGCCATTTGTTCACTCTAGCTCGCACCGGAGACACCTTCAGCGGTGGCGTGGTGGTCACCGATTTCATCAATCCGATCGCGAACGATGTGGAACGCAGCCTGGCTCTGGCTCGGCTCAGCGGCCCAGGCGTGACCGCCGCCAACAATGAAGCGGTACTGCTGTCCATCCAGCGCTCGTCCTTCGCCATGCTACGCAAAGGCGATTTGGTCGCGGGGGTTCCGGTCACACGCCTGGGCCAGCCACACATGAGCACCACGGGCTTCGTGGCGCTGAATGCCAAGGTGAACACGGGCAGCAGCAATGACTCCGGCATCCTCCTCTACAATAACAACGGCACCTACCTGGGCAGCCGCACGGAAGGCAGCGCCGTGCCAGGAGTGGGCGTGCTGCTGGGCGAGTTCAGCAACCGCTTGGCCATTCACGGCAACTTCGGTGCCTACTCCGCCGCGTTGCAAACGACGCCCGCCTTCAATCAAGGGGTGTTCGTGGAGGGCAACTTCATCGCCCAGCGCGGCCTCGCCGCCCCAGGCACCGGCTTTGGCCCGGTGTTCAGCACCTTCCTCGGCGAGAGCATCAATAGTTACACCAGCCCCAGCGTCAGCGGCGAACTGGTCATTCGTGCCACGCTCAGCGGCCCAGGCGTCACCGCTGCCAACAACGAAGGCCTCTGGAGCAATCGTAACGATGGCGTGCTGCGCCTGATCGTGCGCAAGGGTGATGCCGTGACCGGCCTACCCATCGGCGTGGTGGTGCAGCGGATCGTGAACTTCGCCATCGCCAACTCCGGCAATGTGCTGGTGCTCGCCCAGCTGCGCGGCCCAGGAATCAATGCCAACAACGACATGGCCATGCTCAACTACGGCCTGTCGGCCAACTGGATCGTGCTGCGCGAGGGCGACGGTGCCCCCGGCTGCGGCAACGCCACGATCGGCACGCTGAGCTTGGTGCACCAGGCTGGAGCCGACGATTATGCCGTGCTAGCTACCCTGGTCGGCACCGGCGCGGCCAACAATCAGGCGCTGTTCACCGGTCTGAACGTTCCCCGACTGCTCGGAGGCGGTGCAATGGCCGCTTGTGATGCTCAGCCGCACCTCATGGCTCGCAAAGGCCAGCGCTTTGCCCGCACGGGGTCGAGTGTACTGAATAGCATCGCCCTGCCCGGCTTCATCACCGAGGCCTCCGGCGCCGGCACCACCGGCCTAGCCCGCCTGATCGGCGGTAGTCGCGAGGTCGCCGCCCGATTGACCTTCCTGGACAATGAAACCTCAGCGGTGGTGCTGAAGCCTTGAGAAGCCTAGTGTGGAAGCGTTATTGACGTTTCGCCCTTCACCCCTCCCTCTTCGCAGAGGTGAGGGGTGTTGGTTGGATCTCAGGGCGAGAACGATCAAGCAGCAGATCCGCTTTCCCGCCGTCATTTTGACATTTTGCTTTTCTTTCGCAGGGCATGTAGGCTCTCTATCACGCCGCGTGCGTAACCTTCCCCCACCAAGCACATGTCTGACGAACCCAACGCCCCTCGCGACAACAACAATCGCCGCACCCAGGAACCCCAGTTCAACTGGCGCGGCTTCCTGCTGTTCATGGTCGCAGCGGCCCTCATCATGTCGGCCTTCGTGCTGAATACCTACCAAGCTACGGGCAAGACGCTGAACTTCCCGGAGTTCATCCAGATGGTGCAGCAAGACAAGGTGCTGGGAACGCCGGACTTGCCACTTCGTCTGGTCAGCTCGGACACGACTCGGCGCGAATCCATTGAGGGTTACTACTTCCCCAGCACCCAGGCGGTCGAGAAGGTGAAGGAAGCCGTGCAGCGCACTAAGGCCACCGTGCCGCTGAAGCAGACCATCAATGAAGCTGGCGGCACCTCCTTCGCCGTCCAGGTGAACTTGGACCTGCAAAAAGAAGAAGTGCAGAAGCTCCTGGCCGAGAAAAAACTCAGCATTACGTCCGCCCACGCCGATAGCACGCTGAGTTCCGCGTTGATTACCTTCCTGCCCGTGCTGCTGGTGCTCGGCCTTCTGTATTTCATGGTGCGCCAGCAACTGAAGAGCGCGGGCCGTGGGGCTCTGAACTTCGGCAAAAGCAAGGCCCGCCTGCTGGCCTTGGACCGCAATCGCGTGACCTTCAAGGACGTGGCGGGCGTTGAGGAAGCCAAGGATGAAGTGCAGGAGATCGTCGAGTTCCTGAAGGACCCGAAGAAGTTCCAGAAGCTCGGCGGCAAAATCCCCAAGGGCGTGCTCATGGTGGGCTCCCCCGGCACGGGCAAGACCTT
>Ga0247832_1004870_pt1 | contig 16286 bp, 11 predicted proteins | sample LaCruzMarch2015__10_FD_192407 | JGI IMG/M metagenome (GOLD analysis project Ga0247832, IMG submission 192407) | Freshwater microbial communities from meromictic Lake La Cruz, Castile-La Mancha, Spain - LaCruzMarch2015_4m | ecosystem: Environmental > Aquatic > Freshwater > Lake | place: Spain... | reverse complement strand
ACCTAACAAACTGGTGTTTTGCTCCTTTCTTTGTATTGTTTTTGTTAAAAGAAATATATTAATGATAAGTTGAATAGTCATCGATAATTGTTTCATTTTATCTGAAAAAAGCAAAAATGACAAAAATTAAAGCTCAGTAAGTTACTTGGGAAAAGGTAGTTTATCAAGTGCAGCAATCGCATTGTGGATAGTCTGACCAAGAGTTTTCGTTTTCAACGATTATGTTGCAAGAGTATAAGTGTATTTTTATAAACAATTATGCTTCATTTATTTTCATTTAAGAATGACTTCAAAAATATTTTTGTTGAATATTTTCGGAGTGATGATGGACTGTTCCTGAATGTCAGAACAATTTGGGTTATTAATAAAACCAAATGAGGTTGATATTGCGTCAGAAATATAGTGTAAAGAGTCGGCCAAATGCTCGTCAATTGTTAATATATAAATACATGGATTCTTTCTCAAAACTTGTATTTAAGCAGATGGGTATATTTAATCGATAAATTTGTTTTTCATAAAAAACTGATAGGTAGTATTTTATGGAAGTGTTAACTGTCGGCTATTGACCGTAAACTACTTAACTTGACAATATCGAATGTAAAAACTTTTTTTGAATAGAATATAAAAGAAAAAAACAAAAATACGTTAAGGGTTTGTTTCATAAGTTTTAAATTTTTGGAAGCTGAATTTAACAAAATTTTTAATCTTTATTTTAGTCTTGATATAATGTAATTTTTTAAGATTATATTTATGTTTTGTTTGTAGAATTCGTTTCTTATTTATTTGTTATGATAAAAAATATCTACTTTTTGACAATTCCTATCATTTTAGGATTAGTTTCATGTAAAAAAGCCCAAAAAACACCCGAAGGCTTCGAGATTCAAGATGGCTTCAAGTTAGCATTGGTAGCCTCCGAACCACTCGTAAAAGACCCCGTTGATTTTGAATTTAACGAAAGAGGTGATGCTTTGGTACTTGAAATGCCTGGTTATCCGTTAGAAGATAAAATGAGTAGACTTTTGGTTTTGAAAGATAAAAATAAGGATGGTATTTATGATAGTACAATCATTTTTGCTGAAAATCTGGGTTTGGCAGATTCCTTTATGCCATACAAGAAAGGAGTTTTGGTAGCAGCACCACCTTATTTATTACAATTACACGATGACAACCAAGACTATCATGTTGATAAGATTGATACCCTGATGGGTGGATTTACAAAAGAAAATTTACAGCATAATTATAATGGGCTGACTTACGGAATTGATAATTGGATATACGCAGCCAATGGCGGCAACAATGGAAAACCATATTGGTGGGGCGATACCACTACTGCCTTAGATTTACGAGGACAAGATTTAAGATTCAATCTCGAAACCCGACAAATGGAACGACTCGGCGAATCTTCTGGTGGCTTTGGTTTAGCAATGGACGAATATGGCCGTTTTTATGAAACGCATAATTTGACTCATATTTCACACTTGGTTTTTCCTGACCGATATTTGAAAGGAAGGCAAATATTGCCCGAAAATACCTTACAAAACGCATCAAACCATGAAGAAAATGGTTTGGCTCGTATTTTTCCGATTGGTGAGCAAGAAGATAGGGTAAATCATCCTGAGCAGTCGGGTTATTTCTCTGGTTCATGTGGAATAACCTATTACGGCGGTGGTGCTTTCGGCGAAAAATATCAAAATACGGTTTGGGTGGCCGATGTGGTGCTGAACTTGATTCATGTAGATAAGATATATCCAAATGGTGCCTCGTTTTCAGCAGCAAGGGTATTTGAAAATATGGACCTTTTGGCGAGTTCTGACCGTGCATTTCGTCCTGTAAATATGAGTGTCGGGCCAGACGGCTCCATGTATGTCATTGACATTCACCGTAAAGTTATTGAGCATCCCGAATGGATTCCTGACGAAATCGAAAAAACATTAGACCTCAATGCAGGCAAAAATCAAGGAAGAATCTATAAGATTTCATTAGAAAATTCAAGCGAAAACTTTGATTTCAACCAGTTTAGCTCAAATGAAGGCTTATTAAAATCGCTTAGAAATCCGAATCAGTGGGTGCGAAATACCGCTCACCGACTCTTGATGCACAACGTTTTGAGCAATGAAACCGTTTTGGGTTTGAAGAAAAATCTTGAATCTGATAATGAATTGGCTCGTCTTCATGCCATTTGGATTTTGAGTGATTCAGGTAAGTTGACAGCCAATGAAGTGGTAGAGGCTTTGCAAGATAAAAATGCTGCTTTTCGGGAGAGTGTTCTAAAGATTTCAGAAAGTTATTTGACCAAAAGTGAAATAATTTTGAATAAAGTAATTAGCCTGCTCAATGATGCTGATGCTCGTGTACGAATGCAGGCGGCACTAAGCTTGAGCATCTTGCCTGAGAATCATCCGTTTTACAAAAAGAATCAAGATTTGATTCTGCAATCATTGATAAATACCTCAAAGTTGCCTAACGATGAATGGAATATAGCAGCCATTACCTTAACGGCACAGGGTAAAACAAAAGAACTTTTTGCCCTCATTTCTCAAAGAAATTTAGTTAATTCTTCGCTTTTGGCTTCATTAGCCTTGAATATTTCTGGCGAAACAGAAAATATTCTTTCTATCTTACAAAATCTTTCAACAAGCCCAATTTCAGATAGAGAAAAAGCTTTTGTTATAACTCAATTGGCAAAGCAAGCCGATAAAGTAAATGGAAAAAGCATCGAAAATCAAATAATTTTGCTCGAATATACGGCACAATTAGATTTTCTGACTTCTTTGGCAGCTTTCAGACAAAAACTTAATTTACAACCCTCTGCACAGTTTTTGAAATATAGCAAGGAGGCTTCTACAAAGGTTTTAGACGCTTCGCTTCCCGATTCTGTACGATTACAATACTTATCTCTGCTAGACTTTGTGCCTTATGCTCAAAAATCAAGCGTTTTGTTTGCATGTCTTAAAAACAATCAACCGCTGAAACTTCAAGAAAATACTTTGAGGCAACTTTCAAATTATAGGGAAAAAGAAATTGGAGGGAAGGTAGTGGCGATGTGGAAAGACCTAAGTCCACAAACCCGTCGTTATGCCAGTGATTTGTTGCTTTATATTGAATCTAACCATGATGCATTGCTCACTGGCCTCGAAAAAGGTATTATCAATATAGGAGAAATGAATTTTGACCTCGAAAGAAGGCGTACCTTACTTTGGTGGACGGATAATGAAAATACAAAAAGTAGGGCCAAAAAGCTTTTTAGCGACTCGGGTGTGAGTAATCGGCAAGCAGCGATGGACAAAATGAAACCTGCTTTAACTTTAAATGGAAATAACCTAAACGGTGAGAAGATTTTTATCAATACCTGTGCGTCTTGTCATAAATACGGAAGTATTGGCAATGAAGTTGGGCCTGTTTTGACAGAAATCAGCAGAAAAAGTAAAGCTACCATACTCCATGATATTCTTGATCCCAACGCAGCCGTTGACCCTAAATATGTTAATCATAGTCTCGAAACCAAAAGCGGAGCTATACACATGGGAATCGTAGCCAACGAAACCGATAAGTCTGTAACTATTCATAAAATTGGTGGTGAAAAAGTAATGGTTAGTAAAAGCGATATTAAGTCGTTTCGCTCTTTAGGTACTTCTTTGATGATGGAGGGCTTTGAAAACGCCCTTTCAACTCAGGAAATGGCTGATTTATTGGAATTTTTACAAAAAGGGGGTAAGAAGTAATATGGATTTTTAATGGGTAAGAATTTAAAAATCCGAACTTCTATAGCTCATAAAATAATGAACATCTACTTTTTGGAGTGATTCAGTGTGAGGTATTAATATTCATAAACAAATGCTAAAATGAAATATTTATATATGAAAAAGTTGACGATAATTTTTGTTTTTCAGTTATTATTGCTGACTTCATTCGCCCAAACTCTTAGGGTGGGCACTTCATCGGCTGTCATTAACCCACCTAAAGGTGCTTACATTGCAGGTGATAAGCAAAATCGAAAGTTTACCAGTGTTCATGATAACCTTTATGCCAAAGCAGTGGTGATAAGTTCGGGTAGGGAAAGTGTGGCTATTTTGACCATCGACTGTATTGGTCTGCTATATTCTGATGTGTTGAAAATTAGACAAAAGGTAGCAGAAATTTGTAAATTTCCTGCGGAGAGAATCGTCGTGACTTCAACGCACACCCATGCCGGCCCTGATGTGGTAGGGATTTGGGGAAAAGATTATACTGAAAGTGGTGTTGATAGTACCTACATGGATTTTCTTATTTCTACTTCCGCAACACAGATTAAACAAGCCGCTGAGAGTCAGCAAAATGCAAAGGCCTTTACCGCCGAAACCACCTTTGGTGAACCTTGGGTAGAAAACATCTGCAAAGAAGAAATAGATCGCACAGTGAGTATTATCCATTTCAAGAATATGCAGCAAAAATCCATTGTTACCCTTACTAATTTTGCTTGTCATCCTACTTTTATGGATGCTGTTGCTTCTGAAGTATCTGCTGATTATATTCATGGATATTATGAAGAACTTAAGAAGAAGGTTGGGGGTGAGGTATTGTTTCTTCAAGGAGCCATTGGCGGTTGGATTCAACCAGAAGGAGAAGCCAAAACTTTTGAAAATGCTTATAAGCGGGGCGGTGAATTGGCAACTACTGTCAGTCTTGCTTTGAAAAAAGCCCAACTATTAAAATCGAATACAATTCAATACAGAAGTAAAAAAATTAATATTCCTGTTGAAAACGAAGGCTGGAAACAACTTTCAGCTATGGGAACTATCAAAAGAAAAATTGATGAAAACGTAGCAACCGAAATTTCATTTTTTAGCATCGGGAATGCCCAATTTATTACACATCCGGGAGAAACTGCCCCCTACTATGGCATCGAATCAAAGAAACTGATGGGTAAGGCTACAAAATTCGTTCTCGGGCTAGGTAATGATGCATTGGGTTATATACTCAAGCCAAAATACTTTGAAGACAGCACATTACCGCATGCCGAATATTTAACGGGCATGTCGGTGGGGAAACTGGCTGGGCCTTTGGTTTTAGAGGCGGTGAAATCTTTAATTTTCTCTCTATAAAAGTAAAAGATCTGTAAAAGGTATTTTTTTGTCTTAAAAGTTGATTTTGTAAAGTTGAATTAAGACTGTGTATGTAAAAAATCATGCACCCTATTTTATAGAGAAAATTATTAATTTATTTGATTGAAATTTTTTTTCGGCCCAATTCCTCTCCACCTGAGAGGAGAATTGTTATTAAACACAAAAAACTCATTAGAAAATCGGAAACAATAAAATTCAAAGACGCCTCCCTCTTTTTTGCTTCATCGGAAGGCCGGCCCACCTATTTCCTATAAACCTATCTAAATTGGTTTACAGATGGCTCTCCCGAGCTATTTTCACTCTGGGCCGACCCTTTGATATAATTTCTCAACAATGTTTATTGCGTTAAATTAACTCCCTTTATGTTTAAAAATCAGCCATGAATCTTCTCATCATTAGCCCAATTCCCCAAACCACAATCACGCTTACCAGCAATAATAATATACCATTATTTGCTTCGTTGCTGATAGGTTTTTTTTTGAATTCATATTTCGGAATTTGCTCAAAATCAGTCAGTTTGAAAGTTTTGTTTTGGAATATTTTGGTATAAAAAAAGACTTTCATTTCAGCATGAAAACGACCCACTTCATCCAAAAAACTGTAATGATTTTGGGTATCGGTTTGAGCTAAAGCATTGAAAACTTGCTGTGTAAGTGCCGCTGCCGATAGTACGCTCAATTTCTGACCTACCGATTCTTTTTGCAGGTTGAGATTTTGGTATTTGGCAAATAACGGAGCTAAACGTTCATCATAGAAATCAGTTTCGGCAAGCATGTATTTGTCTTCCCAGTTGTAGCTCGTGTCCGACTTGTAAGCAGGATACTTAGCCGCCAGTTTTTGAGCTGTTTGATAGCGATGGTCTTTGTCATCATATTTAGCCCAAATTTCTTCAAATTCGTGTCGGATAGCTTGAGTGAGGTCGTTTCGGGGTGGAGCGGCATAAGCACTCGCCAAATACAGATTGATAAGCGTTGGAACTACAATTACAATCACAATCCAAGCACCCAATAAACTAAATGCATTGAAAGAAGAATTTCGTTTTAAATTATTGATTATCAAAACTATACCCATCCAAAAAGCAAAATACAAAGCCGTAGCCAACAACCACCAAAGCAGTGTACTATTTATATTTATACTGCAAATGATTACGGCCAAAACAATCAAAAACAGGGCAATTCCAAAACTCAGCAACCACCTGAAAGCTATTTTGATGTACGTAATCTGACTTTCTGAAATAGGATTTGATAAGAGCAAAGAAAGTGTGCCGCCTTCTCGTTCGCCCGAGATGAGATTATAGCTAAGGGCAATAATGAACAAGGGGAAAATGTAAATTAGCACAAAGGCCAAATCAAAATTACCCGTTAGCAGTTTCTCGGGATTGGCAATCTCGGCAGTCATAATCTGACGGCTGAGAGAATAGTATCGAACATAAAGTTGGTAAGGAAATATATCTCGCTGACCAATGGAAAGACTGGCCCAGTCGGAAGGAGGATTTTCAACCAAGCGAAAAGTACGATTGCCAATGACGTTAGGCAGGGTATCGGTAGAAATTTTACTCCTAAGCGATTCCATTTTTTTTTCTTCATCGGCTCTAATTTCTTTCAAAACCGCCCTTTGTTGGTCTATTTCTGATTTTCCGTAGTAAATCGCATACAGTCCAACCAACATCAATAAACCTATCGCCACTTGAAACAAGCGACTGCGAACCAAGCCAATGGCTTCGTATTTGAACAATAATCGTATGTTTTTCATCTTAGCTTAGGTTTATGTTTTTAAGATTAGACACCATTCTTATACACAGAAAAACCCACAGAAAAAGTGCCAACAGAGCCACCCAATTTTGTCTTAAAACCGAGATAATGGAAGGGTTTTTGAAATCAAAATCAGGAATTTTGGCATAAATACTGGCATCAGCTTTTTTCTCCCAGTCTCCCGTTTTTGAGAAATCCCGCATGTGCGTATTGAGTGTTTCAACCATTTCATAACGGTATTTTTCGGCATATTTCTGAAAAGCTAAAGCCGTTTTATAATCACTACCAGCCATGCCCATCGAAAGGTTTCTGACCGCCATAAAAGGATTCAAAATTGCCGAATAAGCTGCCACCGAGTTTTGATTTTGATAAATGCTTTCCATCCTGTCAAAATGCTTGTTATACACCATCGTAGAGTATTTTTCGCCTTCTTGCATGGCTATGGCATCAAAATTTACTGGGAGTTGCTCAACAGAATCGACCTTGTATTGTGCCAAAACCTGCTTCTTTAGTGCTTCAAATCGTTTATCCGAAGGGTTGTGGCCGTCAATGCCGTTTTCTTCGTCTTTGTGAATGGCCTCTCTGAACTCAAAATTGGAAGGTGCTTTGAAAATACTGGCTCCTATATTGGTAGTTGCTTTGGGCAAAATCACACAGGTCAGCACCCAAATTCCCAATAATGAAAGCAGTGCATTGCGAGAAGACCCCGCACGTGCCGAAATAACCACCGAAAGACTAATAAAAACAAAGAAATAGACCGCATAAGCCAGTAAAGTTAAGGCAAATCGGAGCAATAAATCGGCTGAGAGTGAGCCTTCTGTACCGATTAAAATCAATACAAAAGTGAGTAACAAAGCTGGTACAATAATCCACTCCAATGCTTTTGAAAATCCTTGAATCTTGCCCCATGCGATATGGCTCATACTTACGCCCTGACTGAGCATAAGTTTGAGTGTATTATCTTCTTTTTCTTGCGAAATGCTATTGAAACACAAGAAAACAATTAGCAAAGGCACCAGAAGTTGCAAAACAAAGGCAACAGTCATTTCGCCAAAACGAATCAATGACGAACTATTTTGAGCAGCTGAAAACTTTGGGTCGTTTTGTCGGTGAGCTTCCAAATACACATTTGTACCCGTGAATGAATCTACACCGAAATCAAAGAAACTCATTTCAGACTTGGGTCTGAATGCAAAAGAGCCGTAGTGAGCCGCCGAATGCGGATTTTTCTCCCCTTGATTGAGCCAAGTTTCACGGGCTTCTTTTTGTGCTAAATCTCGTTCTTTTTTGAGTGAACGATACGAAGCAAAACCGCCCAAGAGTGCCACCAAAAGTAAAAAGGCAATCAAACCACCCATTATTTTGAAGCGTTTGTCACGCAGCAGGGTAGTATATTCTTTGTTTGCGATGATTTTTTTCATAGTTTCACACTGTTTGTAAGTACAGTTTTTCTAATTCATTGGCCGATATGTCTTTGGCGTCAATCACTGATACCAAGTTACCTTCTTTCATAATTCCGATGCGGTTGGCAACTTCTTTCGCTCTGAAAATATCGTGGGTAGCCATCAGCACAGCCGTTCCGTTTTGAGCCAATTCACGTAAAATCTCCGAAAATTCGTTGGAAGCTTTGGGGTCAAGTCCCGAAGTGGGTTCATCGAGCAAGAGGGCTTTGGCTTTTTTAGCAATGGCAATAGCAATACCTACTTTTTGTCGCATACCTTTTGAATAGCCGCCAACTCGCTGATTGTGAGCGGTATTTTGCAAACCTGCTTTGCTCAAAAACGAGCTTAATTCATCTTTTCCGTAAGAAAAACCTGCTAAAGATGAGAAAAACTCTAAGTTTTCGATACCCGATAGATTGGGGTACAACATCACCGTTTCGGGAATATAGGCGAGGTATTTTTTAGTTTCAAGAGCATTTTCTGCTACCGAAACGCCATTGATACTTGCCGAGCCACCCGAAGGCTGGATAAAGCCCAAAAAGCAATTAATAGTGGTGGTTTTACCTGCACCATTTTGACCCAACAAGGCAAATATTTCGCCCTCATTGATGGTCAAATTCAGACTGTTAAGAGCCGTTTGCTCTCCATAAGTTTTGGTTAAATTCTTTGCTTGTAACATATCTTTAGATTTACGATTAATTCGATTTTTAATTGACGATTGTTTTTGTTTTAAATCTGCAAAAATCAGCGTTTCGCAGAATCCGTTTTATCAGCGTGCCATCAGGTCTTTACCAAATTTTAATTTTGCACAAAACATACACAAAATGCTGATTATCAATAATGGCAAAAGCATTTTTACCCAATTGATACTCGGTTGTTCCTGATAAAATTCTAAACCAAATTTCTTCCAGTTTTCGTCGCTAACTGCCGCTTCAGTAAAGATTTTTGGATAAAAATATAGCCGTTTTTGCTCATGAAAATTTTCCAGTTTTTCGATAAAATTCATGTAATTATCCATATCCGAAAGACTCAAAGCATTGAGGCTTAATTGTGTATGAATACTCGGGAAAAACATGCCCGCCGTACTACTGAAGGCATTGCGTTTTTTGAGTTTTTCTTTGAATGCCAAAGCTTCTTTTGCAGCCTCATCGTCGCCCATTTGTTGCATGGCATAGTACCACAGCCAACTATAGTCTTTACCTTCGGGGTGTTTAAATTGACTAAACTGTGGGTAATGCTGATGAAACTTCGCCACGGTTGGTTCTTTAGGTTCGTCCCATTTGTTGTGATAGCCATCCCGACTTTCCAGCACGGTGCTGAATGCTTCGGGAACAGGATAAAGATTGACAGTGAGTGCATTGATTCCAGCAGGAACTACGATGGTGAGCGTTACCCAAGAAAGCAACAAAATTAAGGCATTTTGGCTTGAATTTTTATGAAAACTGGCCACCAACCAAGCCAAAGCAAACCAAAAACCAACATATAAAATTGCAGTAAGAATAAATGCCAGAAATGCGGCATTAAAAGGAATGGCTAAGTAGAATTTGGCGATCATGAGCAACAATACTAAAACCAAAAGCACACTCACGAACCGAATTAAAATCTTTATTCGTAGCATTTTTAGTGGATTTCTAGACTGACTCAATACCAAACTCCAAGTGCCTTCTTCTTTTTCTTCCGAAATCAGATTGAAACAAAACGCAATTATGATGAGCGGAAAAAAGTAAATCAACACGAAACTAAAATCCATATTTCCGAGCATCTGATACATGGGGTTCATCAAATCGGTGGCGTATTTTTGTTCTTCCAAATTACGAATCGTTACACTTTGTAGCGATGGATTGATGTCTCGCTGGCCAATGGCCAAACCCACTAAATTAGGCATATCATTTACCAATCCAAAACGCACATAATAAAGCAATAAACCTATTTCTTTTGGGTGAAATTCAACATTTTTGGCAATGCTTTCTTGCTGATAATGAGCAGTTTTTTCAATGATTTCCTTGTTTTTATCTAAAAAATGTTTGCCTATATTGAGGCTAATCAAGCCCGCCACAAACAGTATCAAAAGACCTGTCATCAAGCCTTTTGAACGAAGAAAGTTTTTTAATAATAGTGCTTCCATGTCAAAATGCTTTTAGGTTTTTAATCGAATACTTAACTAAGAAAATCAGTCCTAAAGTCCATAAAATCAGTGAGATAATAGAAATAATTTCATTTTTCAAAACCATTTCTAAATTCAAAAACTTATGATGAAAATCGGGTAAATTCTTCCAATTTTTGCTGCTGATAATGGCTTTTTTATCGGCCGAAGTTTTTACTTTATTTCCGATGTACTTTATCTGTAATTCGTTCATGGTTTGGGCCAAATGGTATCTGAAATCTTCGGCTTGATTCTGAAAATCATTATAAGCCGAGTAATCGGTTCCCGAAAGTGCCATCGAAAGGTTTTTGATAGCCATGTAAGGATTCAGAAATGCCGTAAAACGCACCACATTTTGTTGTTTTTGGTAAGTTTCCACCAATTCAGCTTGATGTTTTTTGTAGGTTTCGGCACTGAGTTTTTCGCCTTCACGCATCACGTAACCGCTGTAATTGAAAGGTAGTTTGTGCGTAGAATCTACTTTGTAAGCGGTTAGTAATGAGTCTTTTAATGCTTTATAATGTGGGTCGTTCGGGTTGTGGCTATCGCCCTGCTTGATGAGTTCTTGTTCTACTGTGGTATCAAACTCAATTTTTGATGGGGATGGAAAAAGATTTTGACCCACTACCTGCGAAACTTTGGGCAACATCAAGGTAAAAAATAACCAAAACCCAATGAGCGAGGTTAGAGCCGATTTGGAAGATTTTGCCTTGGCTGATACCAAAATAGCCAGTACAGAAAGTATAAAAAAGTAAGCTAAGTAACTGATAATAAGAAAGACCAATCGTAAATAGCTTTGCGGATTTTCGGAGGTAAATTCATTGAAAATCAATAAGATGAAGCCAATAATGACCGATGGAACGAAAATACTGAGAGCCAAAGCAAACAAACCGAGCGATTTGCCCAAAATGAGTTCTTGCCAACTTACGCCCTGCGTGAGTAAAATTCGCAGCGTGCCATGTTCTCTTTCACGAGCTACTAAATCGAATCCCCAAAAGAAAATGAGTAAGGGCAGTAAAAGTTGCAGAATCATTCCTGCAGAAATTTCCCCAAAACGCAGCAATCCATTCGATAAACTGGCTTCCGAAAAGTTGACTGTATTTTGTTTGTGGGCTTCCAAAAAAACGGCATTTCCAACGTAGCTATCCATGCCAAAATCGAAGAAACTCAGCGGAAAACGGTTTCTGAATGCCACATAACCGTAGTGAGCCATGCGGTGCGGGTGTTTATCGGGTCGGTTTTCCCAGCGTTCCCGCACTTCGTGGCTGTAATGTTCAACGGTTTCTTGTTGTTGACTTAAATTTCGGAAACCCGAAATCAAGGAAAAAAGCAGTAAAATATTAAAAATTCCAATTAGCCAAAGCGTACTGGAATTTTTGATTTTACTGCCCCAAACCTGTTTAGAAATAAGTTTCAGTATGTTGATTCGCATAAGTTTCATAGTAAACCTCATAGGTTTTTTAAACCTATGAGGTTTGAATGATGGAGTTAAAATTTATAAGTCGCCGTCAGCATGAAGTTTCTTGGTGCCCCTGGAAACAAACGGGTATAATTTTGAGCTCCAATCCAATACGTTTTATCGAAAATGTTGTTCATGTTGAGAGCCATTTGTACGTTGCTTTTGCTTGGTGTGTAATAAATAGCCGCATCAAAAGTGGTAAAGGCTGGTACTTCAAATGCTCTGCTGAACCACGGAATTCTACTGCCTTGGGCGTTCATTCCTGCTCCAATTCCCAAATCTTTTAGTTTAGAATTTGCTCCAAAATTGTAGCGAGTCCAGATATTACCACTGTGTTTGGCCACATTTTCTTTTCGTTGACCTACTAAAGTTTCGTTGGCATCGGCTATGATTTTAGCATCTATAAAGCTATATGAAGCATTGATTTGCCAATTTGGTAAGATATATCCCGCCAAATCTGTCTCGAAACCACGACTGCGGTCAGCTCCACGTTGTACCAATAAGTCAGGCTTGGTTGGGTCATTGGCACTCATCAAGATATTTTTTTGGTTGATTTCGTACAATGCCATGTTGAGCGTAAAGCGTTTATCCAATAAATCGGCTTTTATGCCCAATTCTTTCAAATCGCTAATAAGTGGCTTGAAGGTTGCCGCCGAAATTGGTGTCCAAAAGTAGGCACCAGTGCTTGGCATGAGCGTTACGGTGTTAGATTGTGGCTGATAGCCTTCTAAATAAGTACCATAAACATTGATGTTCTTGTTTACTTCGTAAGTCAAGCCAATTCTCGGAATCAAAGCTGTGTTTTTGAATGATGCCTCGTTCGGAGCGTTGTAGTTAGTTATATCTTCAAACCATTCATTTCTTAAACTTAACAAAGCAGAGAATTTTCCAATTTTAAGTTGCTCTTGAATGTAAATAGCGTCGGTGGTAGTCAATGCCGATGGCACTGCAATTCGACTGTTGAGTGTATAATCATTAATATTTCTAACCGTATAAACTGGATTACTCAAATCAAAATAATTTGTGTTAGGTCTTGGCAAGGTTTTTCCACCAATCGAAACGGTCTGATAATTGGCAGCATTGGCCAAAACAAAACTTCCTGCCACCGAGCCATCTTTCAACAAAAATCCACGGGCAGCGTTCTGTCCGCCACCTTTGAGTTTATTCCAGCTCTGTAAGTCATAGCCTACCAAAAGTTTGTGCGAAGTTTTGCCCGCATTAAAATTGAAATTAAAGTAAGCGTTCAGATTATCAGTATTCCACAACTGCTTGCGTTGCACCATTTGCATTCCTACCAAACTCGTCACTTCGGCACCTGTGATGTCCCTCGCAAAGGCGTTAGTGGTGCGGTGTTCCTGCAAATCTTCCGACCAAGTTTGTTTCATGTATGAGGCATTAAAACTGATTTTCTCGCTGAATTTATGTGAAAGATTTGCCGTAAGAATCAATTCTTTCGACTTGAAAAAATCGTTGGCAGCTCCTAAATTCAAGCTGATGGGCGTACTATTCAAATCTGTTTTACCTGCCACAGCCCCAAAAATCGGTTGGCCACGGTCGAGGTTGCCCACCATATTTGAGTAAATTAATTCAGTATTGATGGCAGTTTTATCGCTCGGCAAATAGGTGATTGATGGAGAAATCAAAACCGAATTGTTTTTCACCAAATCACGGTAAGATTGTGCCTCTTGGTAAGCTCCGTTGATGCGATATAATAAAGTTTTTGATTCATTCAGAGGTCCAGTAAAATCCAAAGCCCCACGAACTGTGCTGAAACTTCCTGCACTCAGACTCACCTCTCTACGAGTTTCGGCCAAAGGTTTTTTGGTTACCATGTTGATACTTCCACCTGGGTCAACACTGCTAAAAGTAACCGAAGCTGGGCCTTTCAGCACCTCGACACGTTCCACATTGGTAGTAAGCGGTTGTAAGAAATAAAACTGGCGGGTACGCATTCCGTTGATAATTTGGCCTTCCTCGTTTTGACTTATTCCTCTGATATTGAATTGGTTATAAAAACTTGAAGGCGAAACCCCCGAGGCGATTTTTACGGCATCGGCCAACTGAAAAGCTCCACGGTCGGCAATCAATTCTTTGGTAACGGTGCTGAGGGCTTGTGGCAACTCTTTGTTTTTGATGGCAATTTTGGTAGCTGAAAAACTATAATCAGAGTTATAATCTTTTTTTGCACGGCCAACTATTTCTACACTTTGAAGTTCGGTGGTGTTAGATTGTAATTTGATAACCAAATTTTGTTTACTGTCGCTAACGACAATATTTTGTTCATACTTTTCGTAGCCCACTGAGCTTACTACGAGTCGATAGTTTTGGTTGGATAGGTCTTTGAATTCAAAAATACCTTTTAAATCGGTCAGCGTGCCTTTAGTTTCGGATGCTGAAATGAGCTTCACGCTGGCATTAACAACAGGTATTTTGCTTTCGTCGGTAATTGTACCGACCAAAGTATTTTGGGCATTTGCCACAAAACACAGACTAAACAGGAGAATTGTGCTAAGTAAATTTTTGAGAAGCATAAGACTAATAAATAAAAGTGGTTATTGTTTTAAAGTATTTTTTTGCTGATAATCAGTAGTTTACCGTAAGTATAAATCTACACATTGAAAAATCCACAGGCCATCAGCTTGTGGATTTTTTGTAAAAACATCTATACTTAAAACCTACCTTTTGCTTTAAGTGATGCAATATTATTGCATTATTATTTCATTTGCAACGATATTGCATTTATTTTTGCAACGTAGATGCAAAAATAAAAAGATAACATGAAAAAATTACCCGTTACAGTATTATCTGGCTTTCTTGGGGCAGGAAAAACAACTTTACTCAACCATGTTTTACATAATAAAGAAGGCTTGAAAGTAGCCGTCATTGTGAATGATATGAGCGAGGTAAATATTGATGCCCAACTGGTGGCCAAAGAAAATACGCTTTCTCGCACCGAAGAAAAACTCGTAGAGATGAGCAATGGCTGTATTTGCTGCACTTTGCGAGAAGATTTGATGATTGAAGTAGAAAAATTGGCCAAAGAAAAACGATTCGATTATTTATTGATTGAATCGACTGGAATTTCTGAACCCGTGCCCGTTGCTCAAACGTTTAGTTTTGTTGATGAAGAAAATGGCATTGATTTATCTAAATGGTCGTACATTGATTCGATGGTTACAGTAGTAGATGCTTTTAATTTTGGAAGAGATTTTGGCTCGGCCGATACCGTGAAAAGTCGAAAAATGAACGAAGATGAGCAAGATTACCGTACAATCGTAAATTTATTGACCGACCAAGTTGAGTTTGCCGATATAATTATCCTAAACAAAACCGATTTGATTACGCCTTTTCAGTTGGGCGAATTGAAAGCGATTATTAAGTCTTTAAACCCTGTTGCCAAAATCATTGAAGCGTCGTTTTCTAAGGTAAACCCTAACGAAATTATTAATACAGGTTTGTTTGATTACGAAAAAGCGGAGCAATCGGCAGGCTGGATTCAGGAATTGGCGAATCGTGAAAATGGAATTGCTCATAATCCTGAAACGCTCGAATATGGTATTGGAAGTTTTGTTTTTCGTGATAAACGTCCATTTCATCCCGAAAGATTCTGGAATTATCTGACCGAAAATTGGCATGCTGGCATTATTCGTTCAAAAGGTTTGTTTTGGATAGCCTCTCGCCCCGACGAAGCATTGAATTGGAGTCAGGCGGGTGGTTCGCTTCGAGCAGAAGGGGCAGGGGTTTGGTGGGCAAGTATGCCGTTCAACGAACGAACTCGTTATGGTTCTTTCGTAGAAAATCAAAAAGAAATTGAAAGCAAATGGGATAAACGTTTCGGCGACCGACAAAATGAGTTGGTAATTATCGGGCAAGATTTAAACGAAGGTGTGATTAGATTTGAACTGGAAGAATGTCTTTGTACTGAAGAAGAAATCAAACGGATGGAACAAAAAGGAAGGTTTAAAGACCCATTCCCTGCAAGTATGTGATCAAAAAATCCGTAGGCATAGCTTACGGATTTTTTGATTGTACTAAGCTAAATACTTAATATTTTTCATTTTTAATCCAAAAGAGTAGTTAGTAATTTGAACTGTTTTATATATATTTGATAAAAAATCGAAGATTATGGTAGTAGCTAAAAGCCTTCAAGAAACCATCATTGAGCAGTTAAAGACAAACGAACTGGTGAGTATTCCTGCTTCGGAAGAAGAGTATTTATCAGTAGCCTCTGCCTTGCCTTTTAAAGTGGAATATCACGCAAACGAAATTATAACTATGGGATTAGCTTCTTATTGGCACGAAACACTTGTTTCGACACTTATTGGAATATTTTATAATTTATTTTCAAACAGGGATGAGTTGAATATTTTAGGTAGTAATTTAGGTGTA
>Ga0247832_1004865_pt1 | contig 16299 bp, 10 predicted proteins | sample LaCruzMarch2015__10_FD_192407 | JGI IMG/M metagenome (GOLD analysis project Ga0247832, IMG submission 192407) | Freshwater microbial communities from meromictic Lake La Cruz, Castile-La Mancha, Spain - LaCruzMarch2015_4m | ecosystem: Environmental > Aquatic > Freshwater > Lake | place: Spain... | reverse complement strand
TCTATGGCTTCACGCTCAAATAATGAATAATCAAATTTTTCTTGTTCTTCCATTGTATAACAAATTTAAGGCTTTGACACAGTTTGTAGAATAGACTCTGGACAGGTGGCGTTTCCGACAATACGCCTTTCTTACTTGTTTCGCCAACTACATATACTGTAACAGGTACAGACGGAAATGGATGTAGCAATACAGAATCAATAGCAATACACACTTATCCTGCACCTTTGCCTATATCAATAGCGTCTACACCATCTGTTCCTGAAGTATGCGGTACAAATCCAATAACATTAACTGCCTCTGGTGGTACTACCTACACATGGTCAAATGGAATTAGCAATGGTGTTTTATTTTATCCACCAGCTACAAATGTATACACAGTAGTTTCTGGCGATGCTAATGGTTGTACTGTTTCTTCAACAGCCCTCGTTACGGTTAATCCTGCAAGTGGAAATCTTGCATTATCAGTGGGTGCAAACATTGCGTCAATTTCTGGCTCATCAACCACCAATTTTGATCAACCCCAAAATAGTCATGTTGAATATTACAATGCAAGTTGCAACCTTGTTTGCGAAATCGAAACTGGGTTAGGTGTAAATTTAGGAAATGTAGTAACTCAAGTAATAGTAAGTTCTGCTGTACTAGATTACAATGGCCAACCATATGCTAGACGTCGATTTGAAATTAATACTACTAACAACGGACCTGCAATGGAAGTTATACTACCACTGCTTCAAGCTGATTTCAATACTTACAACACAGCAAGTCCAACATGGCCACAATTACCAACAGGTCCTGCTGACTTACTTGGTATAAGTAATATTCGTATTACAAAAGTTAGTGGTGGTCCACTTGGTGTTGGTACACCTGAAGTAATCGCTCCTGCTGTAACATGGAATGGCAATTATTGGGAATTGAGTTTCCCCGTTACTGGATTTAGTAGCTTCTATGTGCATAGTGTTAATCCAGGCAATGTCCCATTAGCTGCAACTGTAACCAATTTTACTGGTCGCAAACTTGCTCAAAGTAATATGCTTGAATGGACAACAGCTAGCGAACTAAACAATTCATATTTCAACTTACAACACAGTATAGATGGTTTTGATTTCTCAACTATTGCTAAAGTTGCAACTAAAGCATCAAATGGAAATAGTGCCAATGTACTGAACTACAATTTTGAACATACTGCGCCACAATTAGGACACAACTACTATAGACTTCAAGAAGTAGATATTAACAACAACGCTACGTTACACGCTAAGATTGTTGACCTAATATGGGCAAGCAATGGCAATACGGTGAGCATCTATCCAAATCCGACACAAGATGTATTGAACATCGACTTGTACACAAGTAAAGTACAAAACACAACCGTGAAAGTATTGGATATGAGTGGAAGAATCGTAAAACAAATCCAAGGACGTAGCGAAGCAGGCATGAACAAACTAAGCATCAGCTTAGGCGAGATTGCAAGCGGCGTATACACCATCCAAGTATTTGAAAACGATAACTTGACACACGTCAGCAAAGTGAAAAAGAATGACTAATACTGAGTATTAAGTACTGAGTATAAAGTATAAAGAAAGAAACCGCCCTTCAGAAATGGAGGGCGTTTTTTTTAAAATGAATGTATATTAACTGTTTCTACAATTCAATGAATACAGTGTCTCTGCGAGGCTTTGCGCCAGTCCAGATTATTTTCTCGAAGTAGTTTTACATTCTTTTATGCCCGTAATGTTTGATGAAGAGTTGACATGCTTTATAAAAGAACAATTATCTTTACGAAAAATAGTATGCAAATCATCTTCGTCTTAATTGCTTTATTAGGTTTATATTTTTTGGTCAAAAAAAGTCTTAATCGGACTAATGTCACGAAGGAAAAAGCGGATCCTATTCTTATCGAAAAAATATTAATTGAAGAAGTTGACTTTTACAAAGCTATTGAAAATCCCATACGAAGAGAAAGTTTTAAAAATCGAGTTATTCATTTTTTACAACAAGTACGTTTCACATCAGTCGGCAATGCAAAACATGAATTGTTAGATGAAGTTTTAATTGCTTCAAGCGCTATCATTCCAATTTTTAATTTTCCTGAATGGGAGTACAACAACATCAAAGAAGTCTTGTTGTACGAAGATCATTTTGACGAAAATTTCAAAGTAGATAAAGACCATAAACTCATGGGCATGGTGGGCGAAGGTGCATTGAATAGTACAATGCTTTTATCATTACGCGCTTTGCGCGAAGGCTTTGATAGACGCGATGGAAGCCACACAGCTATTCATGAATTTGTACATTTAATCGATCATGCGGATGGCGTCATAGATGGCGTTCCTGCTTACTTATTACCCAATGATTTGATTACACCTTGGCTAAGATTAATTCGTGGTATGATACTAGACATCAAAGAAAATGAAACTGAAATCAATCCTTATGCGAGCACCAATGAAGCAGAATTTTTTGCAGTGATAGCAGAATATTTTTTTGAAAAACCAAAACTACTTGAGCAGAATCATCCACAATTATATGCGATGCTTAAAACTATTTTTGAACCTAAATAACCTGTAATTAAAAATATCTATTTAGCATCCAATATGACACTGTTATTTGCAGGCATAATAATTATTTTACTATTCTCACTTGCGGCCAATTCCTTATAGGCTTTTATTTGTTCGTATCGCAATTGTTTATCAGATAATCCCTCCCCAATGATACGTTGATAATCAGCAATACCTTGCGCTTCCACACGTTTACGTTCAGCTTCTTGTTTTTCTTTTTGCAACACAAATTGCATTTTTTGCGCTTCTTGTTCAGCACTGATTTTACTTTCAATAGTCAATTTTACAGCTTGGGGTAAAGTTATATTTCTAACCAACAAATTCTCAAGTATCAATCCTCTTTTCAAAAATTCCGACTCAAGGCCCTTAAATATTTTTTGTTGGAAATCATCTCTTTTGGTAGAATACAACTCAATGGCATCATAGTAAACAGCATTATCTCTAATCTTGGTACGCGACATTGGACGGACGATTTTATCCTTGTAATCTATCCCTATTTCACGAATCATTTTGGGCGCTGAGCCAGCACTCACTCTATAAAGAATGGACAAATCAATAGTCACTTCCAAACCATCTTTTGTTAATACACGAATGGCATCGTCGCCGGTTCTGTCTCCTTCATCATGCACGCCGCTCATGGTATAATTTTGAGTACGAACGTCGAGTTGTTTCACATCTATCAATGGATTAATGATATTCAAACCGCTAACCAAAGTTCGCTCTTGTATTTTTCCAAAAAGGGATTGAATACCTATATACCCCGCATCAATTTGTTTGACACATGAACCAAGCATACCAAGTACAATCAACAATAAGGCCCCTAAACGAAGTCCCGATTTGATTTTTGCTGGATCAATGGTGCGCGACAATTGCGCTGGAATTCGAAATGAAAAAATAAATAAAATGATGCCTATAAGTGCGAGAAACATAACACGTGAATTTGAATTAAAATTACCACGAATAAAATTAATAACGAATTATATCTTGTACAAAAGCCTAAACCATCCACTCAAGTCGAAAAGCATAATGCTAGTAAGTTTAAAATTATACCGATTATTAACCACACTAAAATGCAAAAAGCAAACTACTTTAACGCTTCAAAATAACCCGTCTTTCGGTTTTTCTGTACGTTATCGGATTGGTAATATCTGCCATTCATAGCTATATAAACTCCATGGGGTAAAGTTTGCACAAAAGCCATAGCGCTACCCATATTGTACAAGCCATCGCTGGAACCAAACGTATATGGAATCATAGCACCAGTTATTATAATTGTCTTATCGATTTGAGCAGCTTTGATTTGCAAGGCTGTTTCAACCATGGTATCGGTACCATGTGTGATAATGATTTTTTCTTCATCACATTTAATGCATTGCGATACAATCAACTCACGATCTTCATCTGTCATTTCGAGACTATCTACCATCATCAACGTGCGCGTACTGACATCCGTTGTATTGCGACCACGTTTCAATATTTCGTCGACATGCGTATCTGTAAAATAGAGTTTACCGTTCAGCAAATCGTATTCTTTATCAAATGTCCCTCCAGTTATCAATAATCGTATGCTCATGAATAGCTATTTTGATGCAAAAGTAGTTTAAACACCTTAAATGGTATAATGGAATTGACTAGAAAAATACACATTCTATGATTTACAATGCTTCAAAATGAATCAAAGCTATTTTTTCTTTTTTGAAGCCAAACCACTTCGCTTTGTTCAGATACTTCCCGCTCTCGTCAGTAATGACAAGTTAGGGCTAGAGAGGAACGCAACAGAATTAACTTATGAAGTAAATATGCTTCATAGAACGTTTACTTTTATTTAGATGGTTCAAAGAACTGGGATTTAGTTTTTATACACCTTAATAGGTTTATAACCTACCTTGCTATTTGTCGAATTTATATGCAGAAAATATATCCCATTAGATTGAGATGAAATATTGAAATTAAATTGAGAACCATTCTTATGTTTTTGTTCCAAAACAATTTGGCCAGTCATCGAATACAATACTAGTTCTATATCATTTAATTCAATTGTACTTTTAAGAGTAAATGAACCATTGTTTGGATTAGGTAAAATCTCTAACCCTTCATTATTCAAATAATCGTTTAATCCAACCCCATTAACTGCTATACAAGTTGAAGTATCAATACATCCTGCTTGAGTAACTTTAACCGCATAAGATCCATTAGAAATTACGGTATATGATTGATTGGTTGCTCCTGTAATGGGTGTAAAACTTGGACAATTGAGCCATTGGTAAGTTGCACCAGATGGTGATGCAGTTAGAATTGATGAAGCTTGAGAAATACTTGCATTTATGTTACCTATAATCAAGTTTAAGGTGACAATACTATCGCAACCATTTGCATTAGTATAATTTTGAGTATAGGTGCCGCTCATTGAGTATGTGATACCATTCAGTGTATAAGGTGAGCAAGTGTTTACGTTTAAGCTAGTTGCAGAAGGCGTGTTAATAGTTACAGTAATATTTAACGTACTATCACATCCATTACTATTGGCCAGTATTTGAGTATAATTGCCACTTGAATTATAACTTATACCATTGATAGTAACCGGCGAACAGGATGGAGGTATAACCAAAGTACCAGAAGTTGGAACACCAGTACAAACTGTTGTTTTGATTATAGTCCCCAATGCACCAACCGCAATCATATTTGCAGAATCGAGATGAGTGATTGCAATCAAATCTTGTATAGTAGGTGAAGGTGAATTTACCCAGTTAGTTCCGCTGTTTGTAGTTTTCAAAATGGTTCCGCTAGTGCCAACAGCATAACCTTTTAAGCTTGTGGTAAATGTTAAAGCTGATACTTCATTTAAATTGCTGTAAACATTTGTCCATGTGGCTCCTCCATTTGTAGTTCTCAAAATATAGGCTGTACCAAAATCTAGTGCTACAATAAATCCAGTATCTACATTTAAAAAGTGAACATCTGAAAACAAGAAATATGCTGGATAGCTAGTAACATTAGTAGTGCTTCCTCCAGTTACTTTTACAGTTTTTGCTTCCAAACCAGTCATTGTAATAGTTAAACCTACCACATACCCATCATTATTATTTCTAAAATGAAGATTAGAATGAAAACCACTATTTGGAGAACTAGAATAGATACTTGTCCAAGTATTCCCTCCATCAGTAGTTTTATAAATATTTTCGTCACTAATGGCATACCCGATTTGCGAACTAGGAAAAGTTATATTATTTATAGGAAAAGGAGTTGATGACAGCACAGAGGTCCAGGCATTGCCTCCATTTGTTGTTTTATATATAAATCCTAATCCATTCATATCCTCTAGCACAACAAAACCTGTGTCTTGAGAGGTAAAAAAACAAGAATTTATAGATGAATTCGCGGGTAAAAAAGCAACACTCAGGGGAGAAAAGCTCAATCCTCCATTTGTACTTTTTATAATTGTTTGGGACCCCGTAATGTAAACATGGGATGGGCTACCGTATGAACATGATGTTAAATCATCTGTTGATCCAGAAGGGATAATGGCCCAATTTTGTGCTTGCAAATTAACTGATAGACATAAAGTCAAAATAAAAATTGAAATTTGTTTCATGGTATTTTTAAAAATAAAAATGGATTTTAATTAAGAAAAAGACTAGTTTTTGATGATTTTCTTACGAACGATAATCTTATTTTCCGCATCAAATATGTTTAAAAAGTATAAACCTGAGCTTAAATTACTGATGCTTAATTCTGTTTTTTCGTTACCTAATGTAGGTGTGGTATTTACGACTAATCCAGAAATATTTACAATTTCAATTTTTGAAGATTTTATATTCGGTATTTCTACATTTAGGATATCAGCGAAAGGCATGGGATAAATTTTGATTGATTGAAAATTTAATACTTCTGTGGATAATGGATTCCCAACCACAGTTATTTTTCTAACCAAATCTTTTCCCCCATTAATATTTGTATTTAAAACCACGTATGAAGTGCTTCCTATAGCCGCAGTTGAGTCTATTTTCCACGTTAAGGCAAGAGTTAATGAGCTTGATGGATTTGCAATTTCCGAATGCACTGTGTTGTCAAAAGCATAGCAAGCACCCGGAAAGGAACAAATAGATATTCCTGAATGACCTGGTGCAATTATTGTTGAAGTGCTAAGGTTCCACGTAAAAGGGATTGCTGTACTCCCAAAATTAAATAGTGTATCCCATATCGTCTTTTCACTTTTAATTGACATGGTGCTGAAGACAGTGTCTTTTACATTGGTAAATTGTGCAAAAGAGTATTTTGCAATAAGTAACAAAACAACAGAAGTGATTATTTTTTTCATTTTATATTTTTTTAATTTATTTTTTTTCAATTAAACAGTTTGTAATTTTTTTTTGGTATTTAGTTTTCCAACACAAGTCCTTTTTGACCAATATTTGATATACTATTATCTTAAAATAAACAATTTTTCAACGCCTTTTGTGAGCCCTTCATTTAAAATATAACAAAAATACATTCCATTCGCTAAATCTTTAGTATCCAACATTACCTTTTCGTTATGACCAATAGATGTAATCCTTCTAACTTCAATTCCATGTATATCTTTTAAGACAATGCTGACATTTGAAAGTATTTTTTTCGAATCGAATGTTACATTAACCAAGTCTTGTGCTGGGTTAGGGTATACATTCAAATTTATTTGGTCCTCCACATTTACTACACTTGCAGGGGCAGAGTTTAAGGAGATTTTTTTCGCATTGAGTATTTCACCAGTATACTTATCTACTACCATAACGATGGCTTGTGCTTTGGTCATATTGTTAACTACATTGGCAGGAATAGGATCAAATGTATAAGAATGAGTACCCATTGGCACCTCCCCTGCTGGTAAACTATTCGGGTCTCCTAATAAATCGTTTTTTGATAAATACCGCGCTACATGGTCGTATCCCCCAAAGCCAGTAGGATCTGCAGGATTTAGCGCGGTAGAAAAATCAAACCCATTGTTTACATTAATAGGAAATTGTTGTGGCCCATTTGCACCACCTGCGTAAGCATTTGATTGAAACCAAGATGAGGAAGTTCCGATGACATCATCCTCTACTATAACACATGAAAGGCGGTAATCTCCTCGAATTTTACCAAACCATTCGGTCTCTCCAGAAATGTTTATAGTATTGGTCGAACTATTCAAATTAAAAGTTAGGTTTTTAACTTCGCATGGCGCTGCGTAAGCCTTACGTATATTGAATTCTGACAATAACGCTGATATTCCACCGTTAAAGCCAGTTTCATTGTCTCTATCAAACATGGCACCTGGAAAACCACCACCAGACATAAAGGTACCAATAAGGTCATCGTAATTTTGAACTGCAGTAGTTGCCATAGGGTCGTTACTATGTATAGCAACTCCAATAAATTGAGCTTCTTGTTCTAAATTCGCCATTCCTACAGATCCTCTTGGACACCAGCCACACCATGTTCCTGTTCTTTCTTCAACAACTACATACTTTGTTGGTATAGTTCCCAAAACTGTGACTGGTTTTTCAGAACCATTGTTTAGTGGATTTGAGTCACCCGTTGTGGTAACCGATAAAGTAAGTATTTTTTGAGGATCTGCTTGAGCATTCCACTGGTTACTACAAGTGAAAGTGTAAATACTATCTGGTGCAATATTTACATTAATATTTTCAGAAACCGGACCTGACCCATCATTCCATGTAACATTTAAATTAGTAACAGCGTTTGTTCCTACATTGTGAATAGTACCTGTTATAGTTTTGTTTCCTGGAGTGGTATAATAAGGCATTTTAAAATCAATTAACTCAATATCCTTTAGTGGCCTTATACCTGGTGCAAAACGGTGGTATCTGTCGTCAGCCATTGAAAAGTCATAATTAGAAACTACTGGTACCGAAGGAGAAAGCGGATCAGAAAAAGCTACACTTGAATTTATTTGTATACCAACAGAAAGGGCTGAAACTCCACCAGCACCGTTCCATTGTTCAACAAGATAAATATTATTTGAACCTTCTTCTAGAACTATTGACCAAGTTGACAGAGCTATTGTTCCATTTGGACAAAATGAAAACATAACCCAATATTGTCTGTTCCCAGGTTTGCCAAAAGTCTTATGTGAAATAAAACTACGTGTATCTAAAGGTTGTATGCCCCACAAGCAAATTGAATTATTAGGTATCGAAGCAGATGGCAAAGCACTTGGAATTGCTCCAGGAACGCTTGTTGCTGCAGTGCTGAAAGTGAGCACCCCAGTTGATGATACTTTGTAACTTGTAACCGGGCTACCATTAAACTGGAAAGTAAATGGTAGAGTCTTTATAGTTGACCATTGTGGTGTTGTCGTCTGTGAAAAAATAGTAGTCCAATCAGGGTCAGTATCCAGTTTGACATTAACACGCTCCTTATTCAAGTTTTTTGGTGTGTTGCCAAGAACTGAAGTCCGGTAATACTGTGCCGAACTAGAATGGGCGAAAGTGAGTAAGGCTAAAAGAGCCATTAGAGTTGATAATTTCATATGTACGTTATTTAAAAATTTATTTTTTAATTATTTTATTATTAATAATGTGACCATGAGTATTCATTTTTAGTAAATAAATGCCTAAATTTAATTCAGTCATATCAATCGTTATCTGATTTAAATTTAAAACTTTTTCAGATTTAACTATTCTTCCATCAACAGAAAATAAAGAGTAGGAATCAATTTCATGATTACTTTTTATTTGAACATAATTGCTCGTTGGATTAGGAAAAATTTCTAATGGATTATCAGAATATTCCAAAACATTACTCAACAATGAATTGTTTTGAAACATATACACACGACCTGAATTAATATCCACTGTTCCGTCTCCTGAAGATCCTATTAGCACGTTAGATCCGCTTGCATTTAAACATATCTCGCTTCCAAAGGCGAGTATATTGCCACTGTTGGGAATTAGATCATTTCCTACCTGTATCCAATTACTTCCATTCCATTGTAATACTCTTGCAACTCCGTCTACAAAGTTTGCCCATGGAAAGCCTACACCAACAATATTACCATCTGAATTAAGGCTACACATTGCGCCACCAAGATCATTGGCAACTCCAAAAATTGAACTCCCTTGAGTAACCCAAATGTTACTATTCATAGTGAAAACTTGTACATAGGAAGCCCCACCATTGTTTTTTCGATTACCTACAGCCATAGTAAGTCCATCATGACTTAATGATACTGATGAACCAAAATGGTCAAAAGCATTAATACCTTCAAGACTATTGCCAAACTGAATCCATTGCGTACCGTTCCATGAAAAAGTTTTAACCGAACCTATATTACTACTATCAGCAGATGAAAAACTTCTTGAACCAACAGCTACAATAGTACCATCGGCACTGATATCTATGACACGCCCAAATTCTTCGTAATTTACTGTTCCATCAAGATTTTGTCCCATTTGTATCCATGATAGCCCATTCCATTGATAAACTCTTACGTGTCCTTGAGATAAAAGCCCCCCTGCTAGTGTTGTATTTTTTAGGCCACCTACTGCAAGAAAATTACCATCTGGCGTAATACTAACATCCGAACCGAATTCATCGCCATCGCCCTCACCGTCAATATTGTTTCCTCTTTGTATCCATTCGGTTCCATTCCAATCAAAAACCCTAACTACCCCGGATCCCAAATTGAGAGAATTATAAGCAAAAACACTGCTTACTACTAGTGTATTTCCATCTGCGCTAAGATCAACAGCTCTACCCGTTGCTCTAAAAAATGCAAAGCCATTAATAGTCTGACCTCTTTGAATCCATTGCGAACCATTCCAATCAAACACTTTTGCATAACCATATTCTGGTCCTAAATCACTGTTAAGAGAACTTCCAACTGCCATAGTATTTCCAGTAGAATCAGTTGCTATTGAATTGTAACTGCCAAGCATGTCGCCAAAAACTTGACCATTGACTCCATCTTGTGAAGTCCATTGTCCAAAACAAAGGATTGGAAATAAGATTACGGTGAAAGCTGAGAAGAATATTATTTTTTGCATGATTTAAATAAATTTAGATCACAAATTTCAATCTTAAAATATAAAATCTCATCACGCGTAATAATGAATTCCTTCACGCTTAGTTGTGAAAATGCGTTTTATTGGGGATTTTTCTAGAGATTAGAAGAAATTTGGATGGCTTTTCTAATCAAATCCGTTTTTTTGTACTTAGAATCTCCAATTTCAAAATACTCGTACATTCTCCTTAAGGAAGAACCAATCCCATCAACACTCATAAAAATTTGAGAAGCGATTTCTTTATTTGAACTAACTGGATTTTGTAATAAAACATTTAATACATTCCAATCGGTTTCATTGAGCTTTCGATTTATAGTTGATTCAATATTTGCCCGATTAAGTTGGAATGTTTCATTAGTTCTAGGTTCATCAGGTTTAGATGCTTTTGGTGTATCAGGCGTAATTGTTATGTTACTCTTTTTTAGGATTTCAATTTCCTGAAGCAAATCGTCTCTTTTTTGGGAATTCTTTCGTGAGTTTCTAATAAAATATAATACAATCAGCGCTATTAAAATAAATGATCCAATAATAATACCCAAAGTTTTTCTAATTTGGATGGATTCTAATTTGGATTTTTCCCTCTCGATTTCTAGCTTGTTTTTTTGAAGTAAATCATCAAATTCACTCTTGATAACTTCTCTGATGAGCGTAAATTTATTTTTTTCGAATAGAACACTATCTTTATAAACAGTATATTTTTGGTACATTTCTAAAGATTTTTCCGGGTTATTTTCAGCCTGATAACACTTGTACAATACATCGTAAAGATTTTTCTTTGATTCTAAACTCGCATTTTTATCTAACCCCATCAAAATAGATCCACCTTTTTCTCTTGCAGCTTCAATATTTCCTTTTTTAAAGTCTAATTGAGCAGAGATGATTTGACTTTCAAGTATTAATCCAGATACTTTTAGTTCTTTACTTAAAGTCAAACTTTTTTCAGTATAATCGGTTGCTTGTTGAAATTCATTCAGCTCAAGATGAACTCGAGCCAAAGTTGTATAGCTAGAAAATAAGAAAAACTTATCATTTGTTTCTTCTAAAATTTTTAATGCCTTCTCATTGTATATTTTCGCTTCTTTATATTTTTTTATTTCATAATTTGTCCAACCAATGTTTAAGTAAATAACCGCTTTACTTCTTTGGGGAACATCAATATTTTCAATTGTTGATAACGCTTTTTGATAATACTCTAAAGCTAAATCGTAATTTTGTATGTAAAGGTAGACATTACCTATGCTGCTTAGCATTCGCGATTCGCCTTTTTTATCTTTTATTTTTTCAAATATTTTAAACGAGTTAGAGAAATAATTTAAAGCGTTCTTGTAGTCTTTTCTGTTAGCATAAACATTACCCATATTACCTGAAATAGCAGCTATTAAGGCAGAATCATTTAGTTTCGTTGCTAAATTTTCTGCTTCTAGATAATATTGCATAGATAATTCCAATTCTTCTTTTAGTCGATAAATACCACCTCTGTCATTTGCTACATTGTAAAGCTCTTTGATATTGTTTTTTTCTTTTGCTAGTTGGTAGTAATACTCTAATACTTCAAGCGTAGCGTCGGGTTGCACCTGATTATTTAAAGTATAATATTTAGCCAACGCATTAAATCTTGTCGAATCTGCATTTTTAGTATTTTCCCAAATTGTTTTTAAATCATTATAATTAGTTTGAGCAATTAGACTTGTTGTTGAAAAAAGAAAAAGAAAAACTAAATTGAAAAAACTTTTTTGATACATATCTTGTTTTAAAATACGGCTATAATTATTAGTCATTAATGCTGAATAAAATATTAAATTCTTGATACTGCTATCAACTGACCGCTAACTGCAGAATGTCATAAACTCAAATCATAATCTAAATTCGAAGATAGATAAAATTAGATTAAAAGTATGAAGATGGATATTATTTTTATATTATACATACACCTCTATTATAAATAAATGATATCGACACATACTCTTCGGGATTTGAAATCCAGAACCACTATCCAAGGATTTATAACCCTTATGCAAACAAAAGTCAACATTATCCGTTTACAAAACTCAAATTTAAAATAATTTTCTTGCAGTAATGAGAACTTTTGGGCTACTCAATAAATGAATACTGCTAAACGGTTTGCAAAACCATATCTGTTCGACATTTACAATGTTGAACAGAGCTAATCAGCTAAATAAAGAAATTGCCCTCGAAGTATAGCCTTGATACTTCAGTGTCTCGTCAGGAAAGACGAGACTACAAAGTAGAAAGAATTAGTTGAATAAAACTATAAAGCTCGGCTCCAAAAAAACTTATTTTAGTTTAGTCAAAGTGCGGTTGTACGTAGCCGATGGCGTTTGTATATGCACTTGGTATGGACCTGCAGCGAGCGTTTGTAAGTCGATGGTGGCTGAAGTACTCCGAGGTTGAAGGCTTAGTACTTGCTGACCTTGTATGTTATATACTTGTATGTGTTGTATGATCTCTTGTTGCAGCGTTTGAATTGTACATACTGTTGATGCAGGATTAGGATAAAGGCGTACGGCCTGTGAAGCATCAATATCGTTGACAGCAACAGGAAAATCAACTACACGTGTATAACCAAGATAAGGTACATAGTTTTGTTTGGTAGCAGTAACAAACACCGTATCCAGCATTGTAATAGCTGGAAAATTGAAATTTGCATTGCCTCCACTTACTGTAGACTCTGCTAAAAATTTGCCTTGGTAATACAACCCTATAGTAGCACCTTCGACAGGACAAGCCACTGTATACCATGTAGAATTTCGGCCTATTTCGGCTGTATGTGCGCAAGCAATTGTGCCTTCGTGTTTGGTACGCACAAGCAAGGTAGGATCGCCAAATACAGTCCAAGTATCTGTAATTTCATTACCACCATCTGGATCGGCTGCGGTATTGTAGTCGTCATTGACACTCATACATCCATTCATAGCTATAGCACCGAAGGTATTCTTTTTGTTGTTGGGACGTGCTCCTCTAAGGATGGCATTCATTTCGTCTTGACCTTGCATAGGTGGATCCCAGCTTTGCAAAATGGTACTCATGAGCGTAGCAATAGCACCTTTGGGATTTTGGTTGGCATCGCGCTCGCGCAGTAAGGTTTCGGCAATGCAGGTACCAAATGTAAAATTACCATTGAGACAAGCCGTCACAAACATGAAAGGCCATTTGCCATCTGTATTGGTGAGATTGGCTACATCGGCAGATGAAAATCCTGTGGTAGAACATGAATTGTCGCTACCATGACCACAATAGTTGAGCAGACTGATACCATTGTTGATGGCAGTACTCAAATCATTAGGTTGCGGATCCCCAGTAGCGTCATTTCCTCCCTGACTACCATCGTACAATTCAATGTTATTGAGGTAGCTATATTGGTTTTTGTTGCTATCCATGATGTTACGGATATGTTCGTAATCCATTTGAAAATCATCACCGGGACCTTCGTCGCTCGCTATACCAACTTGATTTTGAGCCCAAGTACTTGATGTGTTTGGTGTTTTTTCGTAAATCAACGTACGTTTCACTTGTGTAACTATGTCGCCTTTGTTTTCGCCCGAGAAACGACCTACGATAAATTCTGGGTAGTGATCGTTACCGCTTTGGTAGGCATAGCCATTGTCTGAAGGACCTAACAAAGTAGGAAATTGCATATTGTCTGCATTTCGGGTTGGAACATTGGGATGATCACCAACGATAAGTAGGTATGCAATTTGTTGTGTAGCGTAATATTGACTCACTAAATTTAATACTGAAGGTTCGTTAACTCCTCCTGTCATGGTATCTGTATTGACGAGTATTGTCTGCATGCCTTTCATTTGTTTCCATTGAACATAAGGTTTAATTTCGTCTAAATAATTAGCTGGGCAAAGCACTAATAATTTACCTACTTGGGTCAATGGTGTATAGCGAGTGGCAGTGGTTTTATAATTGAGAAAACGATTGTTGTATATATTGTCAAAATCTTCTACTACAGTATTTGGTCGTGCGGCTTCGGGTAAGGTATTGGTTAAAGAAATGCCACTGTATTCAACTTTGACTTTGATTCGATGGTACACACGCAAAGTTTTTGTAGCAGGGTTATACTGAATAGGATTGACATGGATGGTTTGTCCTCTGAAATCGCGCAGGATATAAGGTGTATTTAATTGCGCGAGCGTGGTAGGGAAAAATGCATTTTTGGTATATTCTTCACCGTAGGTAAAAGGTATAGTAGAAGGCAATTGGTTACGATACAATTTGCCTTTGCTTGGTGCAACTGAAATATTTTGAATATCGGTATACTCACTTTCAAGCACTGTGATGGTGCTATTTTTTTGATTAGGAATGATGACCGAAAAGGACAATTTTGGAATATCTGGCGCTCCTGCTTTGAGCCACTGTGTACCTTTGTCTACCAATATTTTAACAGCTTCGCCTTGCGGGGTTTGTACTTTTTGTTGTTGTATGTCGCCCACTTGAATATCTATGATTGTTTGATAGGATTTGTCGGAAAGAATTTCGAACGAAGACATTTTTTGAGCATACACAGTAATTAATTGAACTGTACAAAAAATAGCTAAGATGAGACGTTTCATATTTTAAATAGATGTTTAATTGTAAAAATAAATTAAATATTTGAATTAAGGTGTTAAGTTTGCGTATTCTTCTATCAATACTATTTATTCGATGTTGAAGAATTACCTCGGGGTGTTTCCATCAAATTGGAATCTGAGAAAATACCCGTAGAACCTAGAACAGATAATGCTGTTTAGGAAAGGTAAGCGAACTTTACACTTCTCTTACCGATTTTTTTTAATCCGCTTTATACGTGGCTAATTGCTCGTGTATGGCACAAAAACAATTTGGTAGTATGAAAAAATTATTTTTCACGCTGGTTTTAATGCACGGTTGTGCATGGTCTTTTGCCCAAAAAAAAGACACGCTTCGCAACATTGAATTGCCAGCATCTGTCATTAAAGAATATCGTCAACAGGTATTTCATGAAAAGTCAACACAACTAATTGACAAAGCCCTAAGCAAGCGGTTGAATCAAGGACAAGATTTGCCTTTTTTGCTCAATTCAATATCCTCGGTTGTAGTCAATTCGGATGCCGGCACTGGCACTGGATATACGGGTATTCGGATACGCGGTACAGATTTAACCCGCATCAATGTCACTATCAATGGTGTACCAGTCAATGATGCCGAAAGCCAAGGAACTTTTTTTGTAAACACACCCGATTTACTTTCTTCTGCTCAATCCATAGAGGTAAGCAAAGGTGTTGGTACGTCTAAAAACGGTGTAGGTAGTTTTGGTGCATCGATTGCAATCAACACACTAGATGTTAATTATGTCGAGCCTGCATTTTCCTATCAAACTGACTTTGGTTCGTTCAATACATTTAAAAATACACTCAAGGCTAGCACAGGATTAATCAATGATAAATTTATCACAACAGTTCGTGCTTCGAGTATTTCATCCGATGGTTTTGTAGATCGCTCTGCATCCAATCTTAAAGCATTTCAATGGACTTCCAAATATTTGATTTCAGACAAATCGCAAGTTGTTTTCAACTATATGAAGGGAACTGAGAAAACAGGTCAAGCATGGAACGGCATACCACAAGATAGCCTGAGTACCAATAGACAATTGAATGAACTTGGGTTGAAAAGTGATGGTACATATTATACGAATCAAACCGACAACTATG
>Ga0247832_1004864_pt1 | contig 16300 bp, 20 predicted proteins | sample LaCruzMarch2015__10_FD_192407 | JGI IMG/M metagenome (GOLD analysis project Ga0247832, IMG submission 192407) | Freshwater microbial communities from meromictic Lake La Cruz, Castile-La Mancha, Spain - LaCruzMarch2015_4m | ecosystem: Environmental > Aquatic > Freshwater > Lake | place: Spain... | reverse complement strand
GGTGCCTTACCTAGTTATGTACATCACATCTTATAGCATACGAATCGTCCTACTATCGCGGTACGTGAATATCTACGATACCATGGCGCCTATGTCACAGCACTGCATCTTAGCTTTCTAATGGTATCCTGGTGGGCTTCTTATTAGTCCAAGTATTCCCTTCGAACATGCTGTCACCAAAAATTTGGTCAGCATAGCTGTCAGCTCCAGATTTCTTTTCGTCCCCAGTGCCAGTGGCCATGCTCCACCACCATGAGCCTTGCCCCCACGACGCTGTAACCATACGATTCGCCTGTTAATATGTCGATTGCGTTATTGGTATTTTTTGGTGGCCAGTGAGCAATAATTGATAGAGTCATCGTGGTTGTATATCGGTCCATTGTGTTGTGTGCTTTTGTGTGTATTCTTCTAGTCCGGTTATGAGTTGTGAGCCCAAAAGTACCAATACTATTCCTACGTACAACAAGTATCAAAAAGTGAAGCTGACAGCTATTATTCTTTTGGAGGTTTCCTCCTAAAGCCCGGCAGCCCTTAATGCTCCTCTGTCTCCTTTCTCCTGTATCCTGTCCGCTCCTCACGTGCTTACAAGTGGAACTTTTGAGGATGCGGACCAAGGCAACGCCAGACCTTAACGGTCCCCCACCAAAAATATTTTCTTGCTCATTCGCCAAAATCTTTTCTGAAACACCCATACGTCACCAGAGAGCCTGTGACGTCACCAACAGAGGGGGGGTCCGGGGGGGCATTCCCCCCCGGCATTCACACACGTACCACCATCACCTCCAAAAGCCCAGGCGAAGCCGTTTTCATTACCCCAGTGACAGCTAGGGGGGGCTCTGCCCAAATTAGACGATATGTCAATATTATGGCTTTACCTCAATGAAAATGTTATTTTATTGACTAATCATACTTAATAACATTATATTAATGATTGATAATGATCAAAGTACCATAATTGAGGCACCAGAGGTATATAAGTCATCCCCACTCACTTCCCACCTACTTACCAACGACAGAATGTACCAGAAAAAAAATGTTGACTTTGACACTTTTGTGGACATGTTATGGTCAATTTTATTGAACCAAACTTTCAGGATAACATATTCACACTAAGTTCTGTAAGTTTGATCACTCAGAAATGATTTTTGGACCATTTGAAAAAATGATATTTTATGGGGAACACCCCCTAATATCATGAACTTATGTTACACTTTATGTCCCAATCAGATAGGACATAGTCTTAGTCATGGTGGATTCTGTCCTGAAGATAAACAATTACAAAACTGCTCAAGCTATTCTTTGATGAAGAAAATTGACGCCGTGTTGGTTGAATCATCATCATTCTTGTTTGGTGTCTTTGGAACATTTGTGAACAATGTTTGCATCTTTTGTCCCAACAAGCCAGGACTACTGATACTGATTTTGAGGGATGGGTACAAGCATCATTGTTTTACATTACCAAGAGATTTCTTATTGACATGGGTGTCAACTGCTTTGTATTCTCCTTGGCATGACGTGTGGTATTATGAATAAGATGTTTGATTATATTGAACCAGAAGAACCCAACTCTGCCGCGAATCTGTCCATGTCTCTCTCTGTCGGAAGTATACTGGACCTGATGTTGAAATTCAGCGTGGCACGTGCTGCGGTGCCGTGAAAGCAATTTCTGATGCACATAATACACATTTGAGTGCTGTGATGAAGGGGGGAAGTGAGTCCAATCAACTTTTAGATCCTAGATGCACTTATCACTGACCATGATTTTCCATTTGTTACAGAAGACGAGTTTGATATTGCTATATTGAAAGGAATGTACAAACCACATCGGACCAGAGGATCTGGCACAAGTAGGAATGATGAGTATTCTACACATGAAGCAGAGGATAATCGAAAAAAAACAGCTTAAAGCAGAAGAGTCATTGTATCCTACTGAATTTTGTTGACGAACCTCGTATAATGATCGTACATTTGATGATAGAATGAACAGACTTGCTGCATACAAGGTTAAGCATGGTGATTGTCATTTCCAACAAGATTACAAGGATGATACAGAGTTAGCAACGTGGGTGAATAATGTGCGACAACGACACACTAAATTGACTGAAAAGCAGGAGCAGACATTGGCAGCGTTGGGCTTTGCTTGGAATATTAAAGAAATTAATGAGAGTAAGCGTCAGCAGATGGTTCTTGAGGTACGTTTGATTGTGAATTTACTTTCATTATCCCATAACTTTGCTAACAACCTTTTACACTCAGGCAAATAAATTGGAATGCATTCAAGTGCTGCTAAGCTGTGGACCTCTGTGTCAGAAGTGGGCAAACAAGTCTCAAACAGACACCTTCAGGCTGGCTGTCAGAGCTTGCTTGACAAAAGGCCATACTCAAATAGCGATTGCTTTAGCTATCCATGATACAGCAATTGCTGAAGGTTATCCTGGTGAATGTAGGGGTAAGGGTCTGAATTTTGAGAAGATTAATTCTACTATCAACAACTGTAAAATTGCATTGAAACAAACACATGTAAATTAATATTTGTCCAGTTATCTATATCATTGCAGTTTGCTACATTAGGAGACCTTGAACAACTTACTTTTATTGTTTTATAGCTTTTGATTGATTCCACGATGACGGTTAATAATGATAAGAGCAACCCCTGGAGGGTGGTGTGGCTGTCATTACTGGTGCCGCATCAGGCATTGGCAAGACTACTATGAGCTAGGTGGAAAGGTGAATAACTTGAATAATTAATTAATGATATACATTTTTACCTTGAAATGCAGTTAACAACACTTTGGGCTGTGAGGATCCAATTAGAATATGGCCATTCCTTGACCTTAAGATGTGTTCAGCAGCCCTTTTCTTCATTGACACGAGGATCTCACAGTTTTGCCCTCCCCCTTTCCCATTTCATATTTTACATAGCGGTATACCTCGCGTTATCCCAGTCTTCATATGTTGTACGTGATCACATCCATAACGACCCTCCTACTCACATTCCCCTATTCCTCACTTTAATCATTAAACTGATTTATGTTTACTCCCTATCAATCCCTCGAATTCTACGCGCCAACTGCATATCCTTAGGCATGATCGTTACTCTCTTACCATGTATCGCACATAGATTAGCATCCTCAAATAATGCCACTAAATGTGCCTCACTTGCCTCCTGTAATGCAAGTATAGCACTTCCCTGCCATCGGTAGGGTTGACGTGTCATCCCAAGCTGTATCTCACGTACAAGCCGTGCGAATGGCAAGCGACGTAATAGTAGACTCGTGGAGGACTGGTATTGACGTATTTCACGTAATGCACGCTCTCCTGGACGCATTCGACGTTTGACCTTTACGGTAACTCGTGGGCGTGCACCTGTGTCCGGTATGTAAATCAAAAAATTAAAGTAATATTAGTGAAAACTGTTATTATGATAACAATCTACTACAAGATACAAGATACAACCACAGATCTATCGACGTACGTGTTGGGCCGCGTGGACGATTCCCTCCTCCTCCGACTGATGCTGCCGCTGCTGCGTCACGAGGATCATTTTCCATACGTGGACGTGCCCGACCGAGGAGAGGTTCATTCCGTGAACGGCGTTGGCTGGCAGGTGGCTTCGCTCGGGCCATGATTGCAGGGCAAGTAGTGAGGGGCTCGGAACTCCGAGAGGAGGGAACGAAGGGCTCAAAACCCGCCAATATCACCGCTTATTACGTAGTACTTACGATAGAATTTATTTGGCGCAATGACACCATCGTATGATAACTGGTAGAGATGAACGGCATCACCAACACTCTCAACTCTCACGTGTCTCCCCTAGCACCGCAGTCGCCTCATCCTACCAAGTAATCCTCGGGAAAGCTACCACAGCACTCACTACACTCCTCTGCGACAAACAAGCAAGTTATAATTATAATAGAGAATGAAGGTCGAGACTCCCCAGTTACGGTGGCATCAAATAGTAAATCCAACATGTCAAAAGGATGCCGGTGCGAATGGACCAATACTCTCTTGTAGTTTACTAACCATCGACGGCACTACGGGTGTATTGGCCACGGCGGGGAATACTGAAGTGAATTTATGGCGTATTCAATTTACATCTGACAATGTCCGGAGTACAACGAGGGGGATTTTGGTCCAACCTCTGACAAAGAACAATGCAGCGTCTGTCTCATCCCATCCTACCACCACCATGGATGGACATAACAGCAACGGCAGCAACATGACAATGAATGAACATACCGGCATTGAACACATCGTTACACTCTCACGGGGGACGAATGAACGTACAATCAATGCAGTGAAATTCTCGCCCTCTGGACGGTACCTCGTGGCTGCCGGTGATTCCGGTACTGTCGTATCGTACGCTTTACCACCCAGCAGTAGCAGCAGCAGCAGCAGCAGCAGTAATCCCATGAACAACCTCAGCTATTGGACAAGTATTGAGAAGGAAACTGATTTGAATATGAAAATGTTATTTAATCATAGTGATGATGTTATGGATATATCATGGAGTACCGACTCGAAGCGATTCGTCGTTTGTTCCTTAGATCATACACTTACCGTGTGGGAAAATCACACTACACAAACTACTGGTAGTACTAGTGGCAGTAATGGTGGCGGTAGTAATAGTACTACTGGTGGTGGTTCTGGAGGCAGTAATAGCAGTGACGATGGGAATAATTGGCGGTCTGTTCATCGATCGAATAAGGATCATACACATTACATCCAGGGTGTAACGTTTGATCCAAAGGGGGTGTATTTAGCAAGTATGGGTAGTGATAGGATGGTCAAGGTATACACACGGAAGGAGATTAGTGAACGTACACTAACTGCCGAGTTGGCCAAGTACGAGATCGAAGAGAATACCGTTGTTGGACCGAAAGCAATGGAGGAAGAAAGTGGAGTATACAGCGAGGAACGACATGGTAGTAGTAGTAATGACAAGGCGGGGATCATTCGGGAAAGCAAAGTCTTGCCGGGATTACTGACCAACTCGACATTTGCACTACAAAATAAGATCAAAACGATAAAATTCCTAACTACTTCCAATGGCAATTCTACAGGAGGGAAAGATCATCGAGCGAATGTTGATTCGTCAAGTGGCGCTGCTATGGTGGTTGATGAGAAGGATAAAGGCGATTTACTCAAATCTACATCAATTACGAATGCATCAGCAGCAGCAGCGACAACGAAGCGTCATCACATGTTCGCTGACGAGCTGACACTTGGTTCCTTCTTCCGAAGGCTATCATTCACGACCGATGGTGCTTTCCTTGTCGTGCCTGCGGCACTCTGGCATGGTATAAAATCGACGATAGAGGAGAAGGATAGCGGAGCTGGTGGAGGAGTAGGCCATCCACGTAGCCCAACATCTGTATCAAGCATGTCGGAAAGCTCATTCTGCACGTACCTATTCGCACGTCATCACTTTGATCAACCGTACAAGGTTTTAACTGGACTTGAGAAACCCTCAGTCGTGATCCGTCCCAACCCCGTCTTGTTCCAGCTACCACTATCAGCAACATCATCATTATCATCCTACGGCGCATTACCCTACCGATCTATCTTTGCGGTATTGACTACCGATACGGTTGTCATATACGACACACATCATAATCGTCCAATCGCGATGGCACGAGGATTGCATTATGCAGGCTTGACAGATGCTGCATGGTCCGCCGATGGACGGACATTGTTCGTTACAAGTTCAGATGGATATATTAGTATCCTCAGCTTTGGTTTGGGTGAGTTGGGTAATGTGTATGTTGTACCGGCGGCGAATATCGTCGAGAGAAAGAAGGTGATGCCTGAAGTATCTGAGGAGACAAATGTTGTCGAGAACATTTCAGAGATTGCCTCGGTGGTTGAGGCATCGAAGCATCAAGCTTATCTTGAGTCAACAGAGACTGTAATGGAAGAGAGGGTGATTTCTGAAATTGTCACGACAAAGAGTGCAACGAAGAAGGTAAGGTTCGATGATCCCTTAGATGATAGGTCGAATCAACCCGACCATCTTGACAGTTTGTCTGCTATCAACACCTTGGTACCGAAGAAGAAGAAGAAAAAGATTGCACCAACTCTTCTCATTGGTGACACAACATCACAGCAAATCGATACAAGTAACAATGTGGAACAGAAGAAACGACCTGCTAATGAGGAGCCACCATCCGTAGAGTCCGAGGTTACAACACCGGTCAATTTCTTGTTGGCCAAGAAGAAAACGAAGATTACAACTACTCCTTCTTCTGTTGTTTAACCACGATGTGACAAAAGGTTAAGTAAACTTATGGTTTAGTTAAAGAAGTGCATCTATGTTTATGGATTTGTGACCAAATTGTTGGTTTATTGTTAGATAATCACTAGAAGAAAGAAAATAGACACTATCTCATGTTCCCATGTTGTCGGTTTCGCCTTACGGCGGGAACAACAAAATGGTGGGCGCGTCTTGCCTTTGGTGTTTGGGGTATGCGAGCCGCGAGCCGGGACGGGAGAGCGACGAACTGATCGCACGTATCGCTGTCATAACAGTACTCCTACTCAGCAACATATATTATTGGCTTATCCCATTGAATTCCGTGGAGGCATCTCCTGAATTGTCGTCATAGTTACTCATTTTAACAACATACGACGACGAGAAGAGATTTGATTGCAAATCACTTACATTTTTCATACCACGGCACAAAGATTAGACGGCAGTGACGTCATGCTACTCCACCGCAGCAATATGGCATCAACACATTATTCCGATGACCAACCATCGCCGCCACATACGCCTCCCTCCCCGGCTCGTAAACGAAGCGATAGCGCGTCACCTGTGACATTGGAGGAAGATGCAGTTGAAGTTGAGCGCCGCAATCGCAAAAGATTTACATCCATCCTACTGCGTTACCTACGAAAATCAACTGCCGTCATTCTCTTGTGTGCGACTAGCTTTGCCGGTTTCCTCCATGCTGCATATACCTTTGTCATCGCGATAAAGGAAAACGAGGGGAAAACACCTGGCGTGTTTGTGCTCGGGATGCATAGATCTGGAACGTCAATGCTATCAGGACTTCTTGTGGAAGGTTTCAGATATGATATGGGCAATGACATCATGAAACCCAGTTTTGACAATGAGAAAGGCTTTTACGAGAATAATAATGTTGTTACTCAAAATGATGCGTTGCTATTAATGCAACAAGCAAGTTGGAGCTCGAACCTTGTTGGTTTTAATCCTGACGAAGCATTGGAACAAAAAGCAAAAGGCAAACTCAAGTTTGGAGATGGCAAACAAGCACTGCGATTTCTCAACAAGTACAAATTTTCCCCCTACCTACTAAAAGATCCTCGATTGTGCATAACTCTACCAATTTGGTTAAAACTGGTTGATGAAGAACCAGCCATAGTGTTTACATACCGACATCCGCTAGAGGTGGCCATGTCACTTAAGTCTAGAGGAGAGGAATATCATAGACTAAAAGTGGAGAGGAAAGAGAATACAACTGTACATAACATTGATGAGATTACAATGGAAAAAGGATTACTTTTATGGATCACATATAATGTCCGAGCCCTTCAATATTCACTGGGATTGTGTCGTGTATATACATCAAATGAAGCCGTTTACGGCGATCCACAAGTTGAGCTACAACGGATTAATGATGAGCTCATGACTAAATGTAATTTGGTTCAATCTCCAAATAGTGTAATTTCACCCCAGGTGGTGAATTCATTTGTCGATGCAAAACTTCAACACAATAAAAAGAATAGCGGAGGCAAGAGCAAGCAGAAGATATTGAAAGATTATGGTAATGGATGCAAGGCAATAGACTTCAAAAGTGATTATGAAGAAAAATCGGCTAACAGAAAAGCCGAAGTGGATATGTACTTGATTGCAATGCAGCTCTTCTGTGATATGGAGAATGGACATGCCTACAAAGATGATTACACGTGGCCAGATTTAATCCAGTTGTAATCCTAAAAAATACTTAAAGTGTTTGTGACATTCCCAGGGATGCCAAATGCAAAGACACCGGGTGTCAGTGTTAGTAAACAGCGTCGTCGCTTAAAGGTCTATGCCGAAAAAAGTGACGTCTGGGCAGTCAATCTTGCAAAACTAGCAGCCGCATGCAAAAAGAAGAGAGGACAACTTCTTGGTTAGATGAAGATGAACTTGCAGACCATAATCTAGAATTAATCCTATCTGCCAAATTTACACAAAACTATGATTTGAGCGAAACCTTATTAAGAATGGATCGCAATCTCGCTTAACAAGAGGAGAAATGGAGACGAAATTGCCACCACCACTACCTGTCAAGGTGGCACGATTTTCGCTGGACGTTGATAATGAATTAAATCTGGCCACTTATATTCTTTGTTGTAAGCTTGTCCATTCTCTAAGTCGCAGAAAACCTGCATCGCCATTAGGTACAATTCCACTTCGGATCTTCTATTGGCAGTCATTTCATCATAATCACTTGCAAAGTCACGAGCCACACAATCATTACCGAAATCTTTTAATATCTTCTGATTGTCCTTGTCTAGCTCACGTTCTTTCTTATTATGCTGCAACTTTGGATCGACAAATTTATTGACTACATCTATAGGGATGTTTTCCTTCGGAGCTAGCTTCACATTGCACTTGTCTGTTAATTCATCTTTGATCCGCTGTACTTCCTTTGCTGGATCGTTGAATATAGCCTCATTCGTTGACAATACACGACATAAGTCCGCCGAATATTGTATCGCACGCATATTGTATGCAATCCAAAGTCTAAGTCCATGTTCTAATGTCCATTCTTTTTCTCTGTGCTTTAATGATAATGCAACCTCGAGGGGGTGTCGATATGTAAATACAATCGCCGGTTTATGATCCAACAGTTTAAGCCACGTCGGTAGGGTGATGCACATACGAGGGTCCTTTTGCAGGTAGGGCAATGCTCTATGAGGATTATTAAGGAATGCCAACGCTTTCTTCCCATCATTGAATGTAATCGTACCCTGTGCTTTATGTTCCAGTGCCTTTTGGGGATCATAATTTAATACATTCCAGCTCCAGCCAGTCCGCTGTGCTTCCATGAATTCATCATTTTGCACGACCACATCAATTCGTTCATAGAAACCTTTTTCATTATCAAAGCTTGCCCCAATAAGTGGACCACCAGGTTCATATCCGAACCCCTTGACGAGTAGCCCAGATAGCATGGAGGTGCCAGATCTATGCATCCCGAGTATGATAACTCCAGGCGTTTTTGTATACTTTACATCGGTCGCCTCGTCGTGCGACACCACGCCCTGCTTGGCAGTAGCGATGGCATCATTCACATCTTCTACTCGAGGAGCTACGACGGCGGCGACGAGCTCCTTATCCCATGACTCCAATGCCTCCTTCCAATGATCATGACCGGACAGTCCCTTCTCCATACTAGCCTTATTCTTAATCAAATCGGCCTCCGTACCCTCAAAGTCATGTACAGCCTGTTCGAGTAGCAAACTTGCCTTCATAACATCGTCCCCATCTCGTCGTCCCATCGTCCCAGCCAATATAGAGTTGATCATTTTCTTTTCGACATTGCGTAAACTCGATATAGCCTTTGATTGCTCTTCCCATTGTACGGCCCGGTCTTTTATCTTCCCTAGTGCCTGTTGAGCCTTGATAAATTGCTTCCGACCACGTACATGTTGAAATGCTGCACCACGTTGGATATGATGCTTAGTCCCCTTGGTGTAATCGTCATCTGTTTGCAAAACATCAACGTTGGAGTAGTACACCATGGGATAAAAGCATATTAAAACGAGGATGTAACAGACCGCGAATCCAAGGAGGACCTTTATACTAAGTCGGTTAAATTTAAGGTATGATGAGAAGCGGGAAGGCAAATGGGTGACCGTTGCTGACTTTTTGTTGTTGTGGTGGTAGGGCGAATTGCTGTGCACGCCGCTGTTGCTACTGTTGCTGCTGCCATTATTATTTCCCACCGAAGAGAATGTAATCGTCTCGCTACCGTACCGACCATTGCCGTTAGTATCGCTAATTCTTCCATGATTGTCATCATCATCTTTTTTCGTTGTACGATCGTTGGTGTAGCTGTCAATATTGGCGAGGGCCAGTGAAATTTTCGATAGGAAATTGGTACCGACATTACTACTTGAATTCTGACGAGCAGCAACCCGACGCGACGCGTCTCTTCTCCTGACATCTCTAGATGAGGACGCGCCGCTATCCATTTTACTCCGAGGCGAGGACGCGTAGAATAGGTTAGTATGTTTGAGGTCGAATGCCGCCAAATTTTTGTATCGTATCTTTTTCACTGCGATGATCGCCGCCCAGCTGCCTGCGATGATCGCGGCAGTTTCCCCACTGATACATCATGTCTTACGTGGGCGGAGTAGTAGCAGTCTCCTCCGACCGCTTTCGTCGACGTCCGCGTCGGTGAAAGTCACAACTCATCCCCACACCATAGCAACAAGCAACGACGATGGCGGTGAAGGAGGTGGTTCTTTGTCTCGCCTCGAGAGTCTACGATTACAGTTAGACCAGGAGAATAGTGGATCCTCGCTGCATGAATTTTTTGGTGTGTCCACTGCTGGATGTGGCGTGACATCCTCATTCTCGTCCGAGTCATTAGCTCTTGAACCCATCATCATTCGTAGAAAGGCACCTCAAAGATCGGATAAAATACTTCCCAAACCAAGCTGGCTCAAGGCGGCACCCGCAACATCTGAAAAGTATCACGAATTACGTACAACTGTGCGATCGCTTGGCCTCGCAACTGTATGTGAGGAGGCTAAATGTCCAAATATTGGTGATTGTTGGGGCGGGGGAAGTGGAAAGGGTACAAAGTCCAACGGTGATGCCTCACTTGATGAGCATTATGGTACAGCCACGGCCACAATTATGATTATGGGGGATACCTGTACACGTGGGTGTTCCTTCTGCGCCGTCAAGACATCACGTAAGCCTCCTCCCCTTGATGTTGACGAGCCAAAAAAGGTCGCCGAGGCTGTATCACAATGGGGATTGGATTATGTCGTGCTGACGTCTGTGGACAGGGATGATCTTGATGATCAGGGGAGTGAGCACTTCCGCAATGTCGTGGGGGAATTAAAACGTCTATCGGGATCATCGGGTAAAGGTTTAATTGTGGAGGCATTAACACCCGACTTTCGTGGCGATCTTCATTTAGTTGAACGTGTGGCCACATCTGGACTGGACGTATATGCACACAACATTGAAACAGTGGAACGTTTGACACCACGTGTCCGAGATCATAGAGCAGGATATGCTCAAACTCTAAGTGTATTAGCGCATGTGAAGGTGGTAAATCCAAATGTACTAACGAAGACATCAATTATGCTTGGTTTGGGGGAAACGGATGATGAAATTCGTACGACGCTGCGCCAATTGCGTGAAAATGATGTTGATGTTGTAACCTTTGGTCAGTACCTTCAACCATCACGTAGACATTTGCCAGTGAAAGAGTATGTAACACCCGAGAAGTTTGATTCGTGGCGAGATGTCGCCGAGGGTGAGATGGGATTTAAATATTGTGCATCTGGTCCTTTAGTTCGTAGCAGTTATAAGGCGGGGGAATTCTTTTTGAAGAATATGGTAAGAGAGAAGGAGCAGGAAAGATTCAGCGCCGCTGTGGCGATTTGATAAATGAGAGTATTGCAACTATTGTTTTGTATGTATATTATGTAGAAAGAACAAATAAGTAGTGTAAGGTTTACTCGGCGAATCAAAATTATTTCATGTTCGTGTTAGATCACTAGTTTGATTACATTTACAGCTCAGAGTGGACTGTTTTACCGAAGATCTTCCTAATGCCATCTTTTTGCACGTCTGTCAACGTGTCCGGGAAGTCAACATCAAACGTAATGAACAAATCTCCAAATCCGCGATCACCTCGTCGGGGCATGCCCTTCCCAGGAATCCTCATGACGTGGTCGCATTCCGTAACGGTTGAAACCTCAACCTTAAACTTATGTCCATCGAGATGCTCGAATTCGTGGGTCAATCCAGTCAACGCATCGACTAGCGGTATCGTCAGGGTAACGTACAAATGATCACCGTCTCTATGGAAGATACTTCCCTCCTCCCACTCCTGTACAATGACGAAATTCAAATCACCCGGGTTCATCCCCGGTTTCTCATCGGCTACTCCCTCGAAAGTCACTGACTCACCCGGTTGCATCCCTTTTGCCAAATCGATTGTTAGATCTATCGTCTCGGTCTGGGTCTGTCCTTGCGGACAAGCTCTACAATTTGCCTTCCACATTTTGCCCTGCGAAACGCACCGCTCATCACGCTGCTGGACCTGCTGGACGAATCCAGGTGCGATTTGTTGCATCCTTACCTTTACGCCTGGTCCTTGACACTCCTGATTGCTTTGCATACACTCTTGCCAATTTACACACAAGGTCTGTCTAACGTACTGCACCTCGAGGACATCCCCATTGTATAGCTGTCTCATCGTAACACGCAGTGGCACGTCAACATTCGGCGTCGATTGCTCTCGTTGTCTCCGACCCCCCTGTCCACCAAAGTTAAAGCCAAAGTGAGAGAATATGTCCTCGAATCCGCCGTGTCCTTGTCCACCCTGTCCCTGTCGCTGTTCGTGCTGCTTCAGCCCCTCCTCGCCATGACGGTCATACACAGCCTTCTTATCCTCGTCAGTTAGGACCTCGTATGCGTACGCAATTTCGGCAAATTTTTCACTTGCACCCTCAGCCTTGTTCTTGTCTGGGTGGAATTCGAGAGACTTGGATCGGTAGGCTCGCTTGATGTCCTTTAAACTGGCATTTTTCTTAATTCCAAGGAGCTTGTAGAAATCCTCGGCAGCACGGATAACGTTCGCGGTCAGTGAAAGGAATGCGAGGAGTAGAAATAGGAGTAAAGAGAGGCGTAATGACATGACGACGGGGATGATGCGTTGGCTTGTCATTCTAGTAGATCCGCGACAAGGAGCAACCCGAGTTGTTGCACAGCCACTTGTAATTTATTTAGGCGGGCTCACCTCTCGTTTTGTTGAGGGCACTACCCCCCGTTTGCAGACGCCTCCCGTTTGCAAACGGAACCCGGTTCCATTTACATATGGGACCCTAACCTGTTTTACCCAAGGTGAAATATCCCTTTCAGGCATATGGGACCCGCCGCCGTGCCCATTTGCAAACGGAGGTCCCATATGCACACGGAATATGCAGTGTGTCCCACTGTGCCACCGGAACACACCTTCCTCATCCACCACCGTTGCATTCGTCGTGTCCAACATCATCGTCGCCGTTGCCGCTACTCTTTCCGTTGTTGCCGTTGTTTACTACAAAACGAAGACGGAGAAGAAGAAGAGTTCTTCCTCGTCTTCGCCGTCGGATGATACTGTAACCATAACCCTCCTTCCCTGGGCCACGGCCACGTCCGCTCCTGAAATATACCAAGCGGTACATGACCGATGAAGAAATGGTGACACTTGCGATCGAATTATCACGTCGGAATGGGAAGGAGGGTACCGGCGGACCGTTCAGGGCTGCCATCTTTGAGCGGATACGACTCGGTAATTCAAATACTAACAATGACACCGAATCGAAATCTGCCACGACCACACCACCGATAGAAGAAGATGAATATTTCGTTTAGTAAGTGTGGGAATGAACCGTGTAGTACCACTCAATAATAGTACATTGCAAGGCGAGATGGTGGCGATACAATTAGCACAGCAACAATTACAAACCTTCAGTCTTAATGGTAGTAACAACAACGACACCAACACCAGCAATAAACGCAGCCAATATGAATTATTTACGAGCTGTGAACCATGTGCCATGTGTCTCGGGGCGATATTATGAAGCGGAGTGTCACGACTAGTTTGTGGAGCCACGAAAGATGATGCACAATCCATTGGATTCGATGAAGGTCCAGTAACTGCACAAAGTTATGTACATTTAGAAGACTCAGGATGTGTGGTTACAAGGAATGTATTACTTAATGAAGCACGTGAGGTGTTATTTAATTATGGCAAAACGGGTGTAATATATAATGGGAGTGTATGTTCAAAAGGACATTTACTACGGACGCATTTGATGAGCAAAATGTAACAAGAAGAAGAAACTGTCTGTAATTAGAGTTGGCTCGAAGGTATTGAGATTCCACAAGAGCATATCCAGCATTTCAGTTTTGCATAAATATTACTAAATTCAGAAGTCCGCCACTTGTCGTTACAATTCCTAGATCAATGCTCAACAATTGTACAAGGATTTTTTCCGTGGAGGTGCTAGATAATATCATTCGAGTTGATGGCGATGCGTTCTCATGCTGTCAGTCACTGCGAAATGCTACCCTCGCATCCAACACCGGTTGGGGAGGATGCTACGGTGTTGGATGATGGGGATGGGGTGAATGGGATTAATAGAGAATCATGCATTCAGTGAATGCTCAGACCTTTTATACATTTTTGACACGGTAGAGGCAATCATGATTGCGTTACGAAATCGATTTAATGGACTTACACTTCATAGCAGGATTTACTACAATAATACAACCATCTAATGACTGCTGAGGAATTTCTAAGTATGATTATCATTGGCGAGAATGGCGAGCTGGATCCTACTGGCCTACAACAGGACTGTTTGGGGATGACCGCCCTTCATATTTTGGCTTGTTCGACTGTCCAGTGTCTTGGGCTATATCAAGTAATGATTGAGAAATACCCTGAAAATTTGATTGTAGAAGATGCATGGGGGGATGTACCACTACTGTATGCCGTTTGGGGGGAATAAAGATAGATGATTCTATCGTGGACTACGGCAATGACAATTTTCTTCATTGTCAAAAATACTTCCACATCTTGTTCTTGTCGGCCATCACTATATTCTTCGTTAAACTATTCCCACCTTCTTAATCTAATTCATTCATCATTCAGTCCGTAACGCGAGTGAAGTGAGTGTTGTTGTACTCTCCTGCAATACTCCAAATCTCCTCAAATGGCAATAATACCGTTGGCTGATGAATCCACAGTGTCTCGCCATATTTAGTCAAGACAAGAACCATTTTATAACCGTTCGACTTCAATTTGTCCTTTAAATCTTTCTTGGGTCGTTCAATTGTTAAAAATTTGAAGGAGTAGTCACTCCATGGAAAATGCTCCATAACAAGGGACTCTGCTCCCTCCACATCTAATGACATGTAGTCAATCACATGGGGGACATTAGTCTGGTTGAAAATAGTCAATATAGAGACAAGATTGCGCTTGACCTGAATAATATTTTTGGAGTTTTTCTCATTGTTGTCAAGGCCAGGTCTGACAACACCCCCATAAACACCTTTTAATGCAAAATCCACTTCCAGTCCATCATCTTCAGGTTTGCCTCCTACTGCAGCGCCAATGATAGTGCACGTACGAAAGCTTGCAAGTCGGTACCAATATTCAGGATTTGCTTCAATACATACTCCCTCCCAGCCATTCTTTTCAAGAAGGAATGTGTTTGATAGAACGAGTGCATCATTTGCTGCAAGGTCCACGAAGAAATGAGGTTCAGCCCTGGGAGAAAGATTGGCCTTGTCATCATTCGCCTTAGTCAATGCAAGAATGATTTGGTCCTGTTTCTCTTGAGAGTACTTTTTCATGTGGTCGGGAGTGACATTGGAATAAATATAGACAGGACGAAAGCCTTGAGAACGGCTCTTCATGATATTGAGTGGTTTGATTTCCCAATCACTATTGTCATCCTTTGTCTGATCAAGAGTCAAATTGAGGGCACTACTACTGGCCTGTTCCCCTCCAAATATTGGATAAGTACCCTTGAATTGAACTATAGACATCAACGCCACGACAACGAGTATGCGAGTACAGTTACGGCGCCATATCCATAACCCCCCCCTATTTTCTTTGATCTGCACCATGATGTTCTCCTATTCAAAAAAGAGAGAGTAGCAGGTTAGTGCGGTTAGTGGACAAATACATTACCACTTTGGTTCAATGAGCGAAGGCGGAGGTTTAGTACCTACCACCTTTGTAGGTAATTAGGTACGTTTGACTCGACCCCAGTGTGGGTACGATAGGATAGGATAGGATAATATTATTCTTTTGGAGGTACTCCTAAAGCCCGGCAGCCCTTATTCTTTTGGAGGTACTCCTAAAGCCCGGCAGCCCTTATTCTTTTGGAGGTACTCCTAAAGCCCGGCAGCCTTTATTCTTTTGGAGGTACTCCTAAAGCCCGGCAGCCCTTATTGCTCTGTCTCTCCGTCCGTCACGCTCTCACGTGCATACAAGTGGAACTAAGCCCGCCGTTCGTTTGTTAGGGTTTCTTGTAATTACCTTAACGG
>Ga0247832_1004857_pt1 | contig 16309 bp, 36 predicted proteins | sample LaCruzMarch2015__10_FD_192407 | JGI IMG/M metagenome (GOLD analysis project Ga0247832, IMG submission 192407) | Freshwater microbial communities from meromictic Lake La Cruz, Castile-La Mancha, Spain - LaCruzMarch2015_4m | ecosystem: Environmental > Aquatic > Freshwater > Lake | place: Spain... | reverse complement strand
TTGGCAATCTTTAACAATGGAGAAATAAAATGATTATACAAATTATTGGTTTACCTGGTTCTGGCAAGACGGAACTAGCAAAAGCGCTTAAAGATCGTATTAATGCTATTCATCTTAATGCAGATGAAGTTCGTGCAACAGTTAATTCTGACTTAGGGTTTACCCCTGAAGATAGAATTGAGCAGGCCCGCCGTATGGGTGAGATGGCAAGACTAATTGCTAAACAAGGTGTAGCGCCAGTAATTGTTGACTTTGTATGCCCAACAGACTTGACTCGTGTAGCATTTGGTAAGCCAGATATCTTGGTATTTGTTGATACTATTGCAGAGGGTCGCTTTGAGGACACAAATAAGATGTTTGAGCGTCCAACAGATTTTGATGTGGCATTTATTAGTCACAACCTTGATGCAAACGCAAAAGCATCTCATATCATTCAGAAGTTTAACCTTCACGATTGGTCTGCACCTACAACCCTTATGCTGGGTAGATATCAGCCTTGGCACGAAGGCCACCATGCCCTTTACAAAGAAGCGGGCAAGAGAACAGACCAAGTTTTATTGGGAGTACGTAATACCTATAACACAAGCGAGAAAGATCCACTTACCTTTGACCAAGTAAAGGAGTACATTGCTAAAGATGAATTTATGTATGGCTCAATGGTATTGAGACTGCCCAACATTACCAACATTGTTTATGGTCGTGATGTTGGATATAAGATTGAACAAGTAGATTTGGGGGCAGATATTCATTCTATCTCTGCCACGCAAAAACGTAAGGAGATGGGTATATGAATATTTTAGAAATAATTTCTTTATTTATATTTGGATCATTTCTTTTTTATTTTGTATATAAATATGGTGGATATGGTGACGGTAAATGACAGTAACAAGAGCAAGATCGTTTACTAAGGCATTAAGTTACCGTATTTGGGGAACACTTTCTTCTGTTGCAGTTGCTTATGTTATAACAAAGAACGCTTCACTTTCTGTAACAATTGCGTTTTGGGAAACGGTAGTTAAAATATTTATCTACTACGCACACGAACGTGGGTGGAACTATATTCAATGGGGTAGAAAATAATGTATACAAACGAAATGCGTAGGGCTGTGCATTCAATTACACCGCCTAAAGGATTTGGTATAGAGATTATTGACAATAAACACTTCCTTACTGTAAAATTAGATGAACATAAATTTTTAAAAATGTTACATGATGAAAAAATAGAAGCACTAAAGTATGTTGTTCAAATAAAAAAGGCTTTGGAAATAAATGGAGCAATTGTGTTAGTTACAAGAGAGGCAGTAAAATGATAAAGCAGATTGGTCTGTTTTTTATTTGTAAAATTAAATCACATAATCTTGTTGACGCTGGCTCTTGTCCATTTACTGGTAAAAGTTATTTAGCCTGTTTAAGATGTGGAGGAACAATAACAAAATGAAAAAGAAAACAAAAATAACAATACTAATAGTTTTATCTTTTTTAACTGCCGTATCACTTTGGACAGCAGCAAATTTTAAAAAAATCTCTGACTTAGATATTTTTGATATAGAAAATGATTAGGTCAAGGATATACGCAAACCCCGCAACAAGGGCTATAAAGGCTAATTACAGGCTTGTTTGGAGCATGTTTTGGGGTAGCGTAAAGGCCCAGAGTAGAGTACAATAGATACTATGGAGACGATGTTTTTAATATTTTTTGCTACCCTGTTGCTTTCTTTTGGCATAGCCTATTGGTCAGTTTTTGACAAATTAAAAAAGTCTAATCTTTTGGCAGCAGAATTATTTATAAAAAACAGGGCACTTGAAGAGATAGCATTACAAATAAATACTAGTACAAGCCTTTCAGATGAAGTAGTACATAAAGAAAATTTTATTAAATTCTTGTCAGACTCAAGAGATTGGGCATTTGAATATATTGAAGCATCTCAAAAAACAATTAAAGAGGTTTCAGAAGAGTTAAAGGATAAAGGTTTAAATGATTACTCAGAAAAACTTATGCAACTACTTCCAGAAAATATAACAAAGGATTAAACAATGAAAGAAATATTATTTTCTATAATAACAGGTTTTGGATGCTGTGTTGTGTTTGCAGCATTCAAATTGCCAGTTCCAGCACCACCAGTTTTTGCGGGAGTCGCAGGAATTATTGGTTTATGGATTGGCTTTACAACAATAACACAAATTATATCCTAGGAGGAATAATGAATAACATACTAAACGATAAATCAAAGGCAATGCTAGCATCATACGGACGATCTGTACTTGGTTCAGTAATTGCACTTTACATGGCTGGCGTAACAGATCCAAAGGATCTTTGGGCTGCATTAGTTGCTGCTCTTGCACCAGTTGCATTAAGAGCACTCAATCCTAATGACAAGGCGTTTGGCGTACTGCCAGACACTGGTGCTGTTTCAGATGCACTTAGCAAGATTGTACCTGCTAAAAAGGCTACAGCAAAAAAGAAAAAGGCTGCTGATAAAAAGTAATTTATATTACATCAGATTGCCAGTCTAGAAATAGGCTGGCTTTTCTGTTTATTCATTTATAATTTTTAACCATTTATCTTTTAACAAATCAACAGAAAAATTATCAAATCCTATCTTGATGGCATTTTTTTTATGTTCATTTATGTTTTGATTATTAAAATAATTGTCAATAGATTTTGCCAACTTTTCTTGATTTGCTTCATAAATATCTACCATTGATTTAGTCTTAAACTCTCCAATTTTATTTGATTCTATTAACCATTCTTTAGGAAGTATTTGATTGTTGGGTGATATGTCGGTCATAAAAACTGGTAAGCCAGATATTAAAGCCTCGTTCATAGGTAAACAAAGACCAGCATAACGTCTAGGAAGAACCATAGCGTCATAGCCATTATATAGGTCTTCTCTGTTTCTAACGTTATCTTTGTTTATTTTTAAACGGCTATCCTTATTTATAAAGTCTAAAGGGGTTTGTGTTGCTACCACAAGTTCATAATTTGCACTAGAATGTTTAAGCATTTCTACTACAGTATTGGTTCCATTTCTATCTTTGGCTGCTTTTTTACCAGCAACATGAAGTATTCGTTTATGGGTTTTTGATAGGTTATTTTCTCTTACAGCATTAAATAATGATGTATCTGTTGGTGGTGGTAGGTGATACACCTTGCACTTTGATTCAAACTTTTCTTTAACAACATCTATATTCCAACTACTTGGTGATAATAATACATCTGGGAGCAACCATTCTGGATGAACTAAATTTCCAAATAGTTCATAGTTATACTGTAATATTGTTTTTATATTTCTCTTTCTTGCCATATTAATAAAATCTAAATGATAAAATGTTTCACAACTTATAACAACATCAATGCCATCTAAAAAAGAAAGAACCTCGTTTGTTCTAGGCATACCTTTTACTGTTTTTATTACGTTATATCCGTCATACCATTGCGGGTATTGTTTATTGTTATTAAAAGAATATGAATCAATAAGTAAAATCTTATCAGGATTTAACATTTTTACTAACTCTTTAGTCTGATTACCAAGACCAGTATTGTCACATCTTGCTATGATTCCTGGTCTCATTCTTTATATCCCCAAACATCATCATCGGAAGTGTACTTTCTTCCGCCTTTGCGACCATCTAAGTGATAAGAGCGTTTAATATTTCCTTCTGGATGATAAATCCAAAGTTTATGTGTTTCCCAATTTCCTTGATCAAACACGTCATATGGAGATATGTCATCTTGAATTGCTCCATGAAATGTATCTTCTATAAAAAATTTATCCCTACATTTTGGAAGTACAATATCTTTATAGTATTTTTTTCTACTTAGATGTGGTCGTTGACTCCATTGTGTAGTTTTCATAAAGCCATCTTCTAAGCCAAACATAAGATGTTCATGTTCTTTTGGTATATGTGCTTCAAAATGAAAACGAATGGTATTTGCTTTATTGTATTCAAACATATCTAAACATTTATCCCAGTCTATTGGTGTATCTGGAGTTAAAGGAGCATCACCTTCAACATAAAGTAATAGCGGTGTTTTAATTTCATTAATTGTTTGACGCATCATGTTGGTTTGATGGCTGTGTTCTTTAAATATAAATGGTAGTATGTTTTTATCTTTATGTAAACATTTCCACAAAATGCGATTTTTATATTCATCGTAATCTTTTTTACGGTCTTGCTGCTCTTCTCTAAGACCATCTATTTGCATGATAATTTCATTATCTGGAAAGTGAACACGAATATCACTAATAGTTTGTTCTATCATTGTTGTACTTGGATGATCTAGAATTACAGATGTAGCCATAACAATTGTTATATCTCTTTTATTCATTTACTTGCCTCATTAATTCAATAAATAAGTCTCTTTTATATTTAATCCACCAACAAACAATTTGATGCATTTCAGATGTATAGTTATTTAATAATTCAGGCAACAAATCAGGCAGGTATCGCCAATTTTCAAAAGTTTTTATTTTATGATTATCTTCAAATACAAAATTAAAAAAATCTGTATTTTGCATTTTTGGGTCTAACTTGTCTCCTATTGGCAAGCAAAGCATTTCAATTGCTTCATAAAATCTAAATGAATCAATAACCATCGCCCCGCTAGGGCAAGGAACAATCTTTGATAAAGACATTTTGTCATAGTATTGTTTTGGCTTTAGTCCTTCTCCAAACCCAGTAGTTGGGTTATAAAAAGAATTTGGTATGTCAGGCATAACAGTTGCAAGTTCTTGTCTTCTTTGATGGGTTATTTGTCCTGAAAAAAATACATCATACAGTTTATCTTGATACTGTGGTAAGTTTTTTGATAAATGTTGTGGAACACCCAATGCTAATTTATTATATTGTGAATGTTTTCTTTGCGGGTATTGAATCCAAATTTCAATATTGTCATGCTTTATCTTATCAACTTTAAATGTAGCACTTTCATCTCCAGTAATAAATAAAACTACTCTGCCTATTTTATTTAACTCTTCAGATATTTGATCTTCAAAGTCTACGTTTTGTGGTCCAGGAATAACAACAAAGGCTCTATCTACATTAGGCAAAGTTGTTACCCTGTCTGGTTTAATATTATTTTTATTAAAAAATTGTTTTAATAAACCATAATCCCATTTATCAGCAGCACAATCTTCTTGTTTAACTGAATAAAGATATGCTTTAGGCTGGTTCATAATACAAGTGCACTTCATGTTGATAATCAAGCAAGGTTTCTTTATACCCAATACCCTTGATAAATTGTCTTAGATCATGTAAATATTCTTTCCAATACATCATCATAAACTCTGGGTGTCCAGATAGCCAAATCTTAGGTCTATGCTCTCTAAGGACCCTCTCAGCCCCTCCTAAGACCCTCCACTCACTACCCTCAACATCAAGAGATATCGCTGTAGGTGGTTTCATTCTTTTTTCATAAACAAGAGTATCAATTTTTGTTTGACCATACTTGTCTGCTTCATACTGCAATTCTTTAAATCCGTGTGCTTTTTCAATTGGTGAATCAGCCTCTGGTGGAAATTCATTGTAATAAATACGTGCAAGTTTATTATCTTTATCTGATGCAAAACCAGGAATACATGCTAATGGCATATCTAAATTGTTAGCACTCCAAAGTAGTGGAAAGTGTGACCAAACCTTTGGATTAGGTTCAAATAAAACTACTTCTGCTCCCCACATTTGACACAAGGCAGGCATCTCTCCCTCTTCTGCACCAACATAGTAAACAACATCTCCGCTACCAATATTTTCAGACATTGATTTAAGTCTTAATTTCTCCCAGCCATGAGGCTGATACCATTCAGGTCTGTCTGCACGATGTTTTGGCAACATAATTTCAAACTCTCCGTTAACTGTTGCCTTAATCATTTCTGTCATTTATTTAACCATTCTATTAGTGATACTTTTGGATTCCATCCAGTTAAATCTTTAAACTTTTGATTAGATGCAAGAGTTTCTTGTACCTCGCCAATTCTTGACGGTATAAACTTAACATCATTTGATATTATATTAGCAATCTCAAGTATAGAGTAATTACTTCCATACCCAATGTTATATACTTTACCAAATCCATTTTCAACCTCAGATGCAAGAATGTTTGCTTCTATTACGTCTGATATGTGAGTAAAGTCTCTGCGCTGAGATCCATCTCCAACTACCGTTAATGGCTTTGACTCATGATATTGCTTTAAAAATAGTCCTATCACTGGTGCGTATTGACCTTTTAATGGCTGTCTATCTCCATAGACATTAAAATATCTAAGAGATATTGTTTTTAGTCCGTAAAGATTATAATAAACTCTTGCAAGGTTTTCACCAAAAACTTTAGCAGCAGAGTATGGAGTTAGTGGATCAGGTGTTTGGGTTTCTTGGTTTGGAAGCAAGGCTCTTTTACCGTAGGAAGAAGATGTGCTTGAATAGATCAATCTATCTACATTATTAACCCTACAAAGTTCAAGAACATTGGCTGTTCCTACTGCGTTTGATTGAATAGATTTTTTAGGATTTAGTATTGCTGGCTGTATTCTTGCATCAGATGCAACGTGAAATACGCAATCAATATCTTTAAATAGTGGGGCAACTAGATCATAATCACAGATGTCATATTTATAGTTTTGTGCTTTATCATTCCAATAGAATTCTTCATGACATTCTGCAGACTCATCATCAATACAAATAACATCGTGACCAAGACTAATTAACTTATCAACAAGATTTGATCCTATAAAACCAGCACCACCAGTAACTAAATATTTCATTTTATATTTAAAGTTTCTAATATTGCAGACCATCTGTGGACGTAGGTGTGCTCTTTCTTTGTTTTTTCGTGTCCGTTAAGTCTAATTGCTTCTCTTGATACCCCGTCCAATAAATATTTATCTATTTTATTTTTTAGATCTTCAAGGTTGCCGTGTTCATAAAATACAATTTCATTCTCATCTTTAAAGTATTCCTCAAGACCTTTAATACGAGGGTAAATAGTAAACCCACCACGACCAGTGCTTTCAAACAATCTGTCGCTAGTATAGTAAGGATAGTTAAAGTTAATATTTAAACTATCACCTATTGCTACCTTGCTTTTTGCATAAATACGATTAAGCGCATCTCCACGAACTGTGCCAGTATCTCCATCGCCACCAACATGTAGAAATTTTTTACCATATGTTTTTCGTAAGAAATCTATTAGTTGTGGACGATATTTATGTTCAGGGTGATATCCTTTACTACCAACAAAAATTATGTCATGTTCAAAGTTATGTGGATCGTAATCTTGATGAACATAGCACTCTTTATCATATAAGCCAGCAGGTAAAAAGTGTCCTTTAACTTGTGTATTCTTATTAAACCAGTCACACATTAACTTATCTGTAGCAAAGAAATGACCTATATTTGTATAGAAATCATCATTCTTTAAATCTTTTTCACGCTCAATCCCAAACCATAAATCTAAATGATAAGTCATAGTTGGTATGCCAGCAGACTTTAATTCTTTTAATACATCGGTCATAGATCTTGATCCTGGGGTCTGCCATCTATGCGTGTGTACCCAGATAAATAAATTAGATTTTAGTGCTGCATTTAATATTTCAGAACTACCTGCTTTTTTTTCTTGCAGTTTTTGCACGGTATGTCCAAGAGACTCTAAAGATTTAACATGATGATTCTCACTGCTATAAGGAACCTCAAAGTTACCAAGAAATACTATATTAGCCAAGGATCCCACCTTATTCTGTGTTTATAACAGTATACCAGATTCTGATATACTTATAAGAAAGCGGGGTAGTTAATGGATTTTGTTTATATTTGTCGTGATGGAGAAAATGAAGAGTTAAGATACTCCATTAGGTCTGTTGTTTATAGTTTTCCAAAAGCAAATATTTGGGTAGTTGGAGGAAAACCAAAATGGTACACAGGCAATTATGTTAATGTTAAACAAGATCATAATAAATATACAAATGCAATTAATAACATAACAACTATATGTAATACACAAGATATATCTAATAATTTTATATTAATGAATGATGATTTTTTTATAATTAAAAAAATAAATACAATAGATTATTTTTATAGTGGAAAGTTATTAGATAAGATAGATAAGTATGTTAAAGCAACAGGATCTTCGATGTATATTAAAAAATTAATACTAACAAATACTCGTTTAATTGAAAAAGGAATTAATAGGGCACTGGACTACGAACTGCATGTTCCAATGCCAATGGAAAAAGATAAATTATTAACAATAATTAAAAAATATCCAAATTGTTTGTGGAGATCTATGTACGGTAATATATTTAATGTTTCTGGTTCTCAAATAGAAGATGTTAAGGTTTATACAAACAAAAGACACTTGTCTAGATCTAATGAAATAACAGAAAAATCTATATATTTGTCAACAGAAGATCAAGCATTTTCTCTAATGCTTGACAAAATTTTAAATAATTTATTTAAAAATAAAAGCGTTTATGAAAAATAATATTTGTCTTAATTTTTAAATTAAATTTCATTTTGACCTCTTGCTATAGCAGCAGATATATCAAATGCTTTTTGTGTTCTACGAGATTTATTTAATCCTTTTGTTTTCCATAATTGTGAAGTAGCCTGAATATCTACAGCAATTTGTTCTCTAATTTCTTTTACAGTCTCAACAATAAAATACCAAACTTCTTCTTTTTGTTTTTCTGTAAGTTCTTCAGTCCAATTAGTCATCTTCCTCCTCAAAATTTCTTAATGCGCTAGAGTTGCTAAGGCAATTATTGCAATCACCATCAAACAACTTACTACCACAATAGTTACAAAACATGATTCTATGATATCAGACAGCACCCCCTGGCAGGATTCGAACCTGCGACACCAGGCTTAGAAGTCCTGTGTTCTGTCCACTGAACTACAGAGGTTTGGAGCGAGTGACCAGAATCGAACTGGCACAACCAACTTGGAAGGATGGTGCACTACCATTATGCAACACTCGCTTGGCTGGGGATGCAGGCATCGATCCTGCGACATCCGAATTAACAGTTCGGCACTCTACCATCTGAGTTAATCCCCACTAGTACAGCAGGTAGGACTTGAACCTACGATAGCCGAATTATGAGTTCGGTGCCTTAACCAACTTGGCTACTGCTGCCTGTAAAACTATCCTCTTGCTATTTTTGCAGCAAGGATTGGCGGTAAAGTCAAGGCAAAAAATAAAGGCTTTAGGCTTGGAGATGTGTTTATTCAATTTGCTCACATCTTTTTTTTGCAATTTGGTATAAAACAAAACATTTTTTTAGATCTGCATTCATTACATGGGATCGCACACTATCATATAACTCAGAAGACTTTGAAGTTTTTAAAAAATTTTGTGATTTTGTGTCAAATACCGAATCATATGCACCATCTATACGATCATAATTTAAAACTTCAATACCACTTATTAATGATATGCGATCAACAGTTTTTTTTGTTTTTGATACAATATCATCAAAACAAATAAAAAAGCCTTTATTTTTTAAAGCAAAGGAATAAAAACTTACATACTCAGTAATTCTTCTTGTTAAAGAAATCTCTATGTTTTTTACTTTTACGGACTCTAATTCCATTGCAACTATAGATGAGATTGAGTCAATTGGGTTTCTCACCAAGTATATTATTTTGTCATACTCTTGCAGCCCAACTCTCTGTGCATGTTCGTGCAGATGTAAAAAATCAACAGGTTTGGACAAAGAAACAGATAGAACAGAACGAAGATAAGTTCTCCCAGATCTTGGATATGAGGCTATTAAAATACTCAAGACTGCCTTTCCAGTACTTAATTAACAGACATGGACCTGTTTGGTTTAACTGCAATTAGGTCTGCTATTTCTTTTTTTAACATAATATCATCTAGACTCATATACCCATTATAGCGTCGGCGATAGGGGTTTGTCAAAAACAAAAATAGAGGTTAAAGTTCGGCGCAAAATAGAAATAGCCAAACCTCCCCCTGCACCAAAGGTGCACTATAGGTTAATCTCTTCTATTCTTGCCAATATTCTTTGCCTCATTACTTCACGTTCTTCTAAAGGCAAAACCATTCCTGTATCCATCTCTGCCATCGAAATGGCTAGATCAACTAAGTCTTCACTCATGAACTTGATTCAGTTTAGTATTCAAGTGTTACCCAAAACCAAAGAAAATCAATGCTAGCATTAAATCTATCCACGCTAAACCCTAGCGCAATTCTGCGGGGATTAAAACCAGCACTAACCCAAACCTTATTACTAACTCTCCACTCTTTACTTTTAATCATAAGTTCCCCATCCTATAGGTATGCCTGGTTTAAAAACTCATCTGCCCAAAAGGCTGCAAGAGATTCATTACCTATATCATTAAAGTAATAACGATTCTTTTCAAGGCTATAGGTCCAACCCTTCCAAAGATTATTTTCTTCCTCTGCCCAAGTTAGGTTATCAGTTATCATTTTGTTAACTCTCTTTCAATGGCTTTCATAGTTGGGCAAGGCCAAGGTTTTTTATCCTCTTGGCATCTATGAACCAATGTACCTTCTGGAATATGGATTTCGGCGATAGCACGAAGAGCCTCATCTAAGTTAAAAGCCCCAGATGTGGAAATGAGGTTTGATATATTTTTCATTTGTTATCCATTTCAATGATACCTTGAGTGTCAAGGCAGAACTTGCACATTTCAAAGAACATAGCCCCAGATGGATCTATGCTATAAATGTAGTCACAGGTATGTGGAGTATTACGCATTTCGTTAAAGCGCTTCCAAGGATCCTTTATGAATTCATCCATATCACTCATAGATCTAGCATATCAGATTTTGACGGGTAAGTCAAGCAATGGCCCATTTAATAACATTACACACATAAGGCATGCTTGGTATTTTTATTTTTTTTGTTCCATAAAATCTCTGTACCAACCAATATTTTGTCATTACAATTGCAGCACTTACCATTAAACTTACTTACAATTTTAACCCATTTAGGACCTTTGGCATGTTTCTTGGTAAGTTTTTTAAGTTCTCTTCTTCTAGATGGCGTTAATATGTTCCCAGCACTATCATACCTTACGGTAGTATAGGCGTTATTTTTTGTTCTAACTTGTTTAACTGTCATCAAACCAACATGTCAGATTTCAAAGCCATTTCAAGGCTATTAATTTTTATTTCAAGATCCTCTGTATTTTCTGAAATTATTCTGGATGTCCAACGAACTAATTGAATAGATCTTGTAACATCGTAATGGCTTGCATGTTCTGACTTTGAGATTTCAAGATACTGATCAATTTTTTCTTTAAGATAGGCTAATTCAAAATCAAACTCAGATTCATACTGCTCCATTTGTTTTTTGTTTTTTCTTGTTATTTTCATATTTCTCCTTTTATAAAAGTATATCAATAATCGGCGGAAAAGGCAAGGCGAAAATAAAGGTTTTAAGTTCGGCGACGGGAAGAGATATCAAACCTTCCAATGCCCTAAAAGGGCACTAGCGGTTACATTCTTTCATATGCCTAGCCAATGAGTCGTGAGCAAAAATACCCCATCTAAGTTCCCACTCTTTTTGGCAGGTAGGGCAAATAACAGTCCTACTCAAAATCTACTTGTGTTTCAAAAATACTATTATCCATGTCATCATCCATTGCACCACAAAAACTACAGATTATAGAACCATCAAGATCTAAGGCATAGGTGCAGTCGTGTGTCATATATCCATTATATCAAATTTTGCGGGGGAAGTCAAAAGATACCAAACCACCCCTATAAGACATAACACCTTATATAAAACCTTGTCTTTGGGATAGCCCAATATGCCAGATATCCAGATATCCTGATAGAAAGGTTTGGCAATATGGATCCAGGGCGATGGTTTGATACCCTCCCAAAATAGGCTTAGAAGGCTAATTAGATACCTTCTGGATGGTTTGATAAGCAAATTAAATCTTACTGATATTTTTTAATTATAGTTAAAAGGGAGTAAAGTGGAGGATAGTGGGTAATTAGGCGTTTTTATAGATGGCGTCGTAATCCCCTGGCGGCCAAACCTTCCTATCCCCAAACCTCCCAAACCTCCCAAACCTTCATATGGGGGCATGCATTATATACCCAAAACCAAGGTTTGTCAACTATAAAACCCCTATAAAAATGCCCAGAAAATGTAGGAAAATGTAGGAAAAACCCCAGAAAAAAGTTAGAAAGGTTTGATAACTATGGGAATAATCTGTATAAATCTGGGAAATTTTTTCCCGCTTCGTAATGTCTGATAGTACTATTGTTTATTGCGACGGCGGGACTTAAAGATAAACTTGATTACTCTTATAGGCATAGTAACAAACCCTTTAAAGGTTTTTTCTATTTTGTTCTGCCACTTCATTTCCTCTGACTCATTTATGTAATGATCGGTATGAAAGTATGGATTCAAATTTTGATTTGAAAAATGTCTTGGAGCCATCATGACATCATTGTATCATTATTTTATTATACATAAATATGGCGGGGGATCAACCAGCAGACAAATACTTAAAATGCTTAATACAAGTATCTATAATCAAATTATCCTTATCAGATACAAAGGTAGCATCTCTATCACAGAAATAACATTTGGTTTTAAGGTTTGGCATATAATAATTATATCAGATACAAGGTTTGTCATGAATCTGGAAAATATTTTAAACCTTCGTAATGTCTTTTTCAAAAATAAGGTTTGAAAGGTTTGTCAAAAATCTGGAAAAAAAGGTTTGGGATCGTAATAAGTTTTTCGTAATATGAGGTTTGAAGGTTTGTCAATAGATACCCCGAGAAGTTTGCTAGTTTAAGTCACCATCTTTTTTATCTGCCTTGCTAGCAAGTATCTCATCTAAACTATCCCAGCCAGTATCCTGTAATTTTAAGGTTTCTAAAAATAGTGCCCACGTTTCCATTATATATTTTGCACCATCATCTGATACTTTGCAAAGGTTTTCACTAGAGAGATAGGCAAGTGGCAAACCCAAATCATTAAAATCTATAAAGTCATCCATCTCCCCTTGATCTTTATATTTAAAATAAAGTTCGCCTAAAATATCGCATACACTAGTAAAGTCTGTCATTGTGGTATCCAGTTCTATTTTGTTTTATAGTAGACCCCTCTATCTAATTCGTCTACTTCTTTATTATACTGCATGGCTTCTAATACTTCATTAGCCCTGCTATAAATAATATAAGGAGAGCCCTTTGCCAAATAAAATCCTATGGCTTCTAAGTTAAGAGTAAAGTCAGAGAGCAGAGTAGTAATCCTGTTAGCAACCTTTTCCTCTTTACTTATTCCAAGCCTAATAGACCTACGCATAAATCCCATACCCCAATTCTATCAAAAAGTGTGGGGAAGCACAAGCCCACCACAAACCTGTGCCTCCCCCTATCTATAGCGAGAGGTGACCCCTACCTCCGCTTATGAAGCCCCCACAGTGGAAAGGACACTGCTGGGCAAATATGCTTGAACAAAGTTATTCCAATCAACTGCTACATTACTCATGATAGTCCTATTAGTCATGTCAATGATTACGGTATCATCGCCTAGGTCCTGAGTGATATCATTAATAGCAAAAATACCAAACCCTGTTTCCCCAAGAACATCATCTTGGATCAGATAACTAATCATCATACGAGTAAAGTAGGACGTGTCTTCCCATCTAGGCTTAGCATGATGCAGGGCCATTGCTAGGTCCCGCTGCCATTCAGTCTCACCCCAATGGCTATATAGTACTACTGCAGGCCTGTCTTCATGTTCCCTGAAAATAAAATTAATACGTGCTCCCATTTTATTCTCCTTTAAAGTTTAGGTTCGTTGGTGTATCCAGTTAGGCCACCTGCTAGTGCACCAAGTGCAATAACAATAATAAACAATACAATTACAAATCCCATTACTCTTCCTCATTTTTCTCTACTAGATTAGGAACGATTGATAATTGGTTGGCTACCTCGTTAAAAATAGCATCTTCGTCTTCAGTGTCAGTCTCATATATAAAATTCATATAATCGCCTGTTGGTTCAAAGATTACTTCAATTTCCCATTTAGCCATTATTTGGCCTCCTTGGTTAATAACTCAATAATGCTTTGAGTATTATCAAGACAACCATTAAGGTAATCAGGTTGATATTTACCCTCTGTATCAGCAATGGTTTGACGAAGTTCGTCTGCTTCCTCATATAGATAATCTAATAGTTCTTGTATGTTCATGGGGTCTCCATTTCCTCTAGTTCTGCTATTTCCTCTACTGTAGCACAGCCAGCGCATTTTTCCAAATCCTCAAACTTGTCATAATGTAAGGCTGCTGCTTCATCTTCCCACTCTTCATCACAGTTAGGACAAACATATACATCATCATTGCTTATCTGTATCTGATAGGCCTTGTTAGCATCAAAGGGCACGGTAGTTACAAAGTACCCAATTCTATTAACTATACGCATACCCTCAAATATATAGGTGCCCCTATCGTCTCCGTCACAATAAGTCCATATCCTATTAGGCTCCTGAGACTTAACAAACTCTAACTCTTCACCATAGGTTTCAAACATGTAGCCGTTGTCACCGTCACTGAATGAAGCATTTTCATCTATATGGTTTGGGATTGGCTTGAATTTATTAAACCATTCGTCCTCTGTAATTTCTATAAAGTCGTTCATGGCTCTCCTTAGAAGTGGAAGTCTACAGGTACTAGATAGTGTAACGCAGCCTCTTCAGGTTTGTCAAGGCGCTCTTCAAGATACTGCAGGCTAGATGTGAATTCATTATGGTCAAAGAATGCACTGTCACATGTCCAGATACTATTAATCATATCTATGGCTTCCGTGATATTCCAGCGTGAAAAATCATACTGTCTCTTATCTTCTAACTTGCAATCATTACTAATATAATCAACAACGTCTGACTTAAGGTTATCAAAGGCATTGTCAAGTTTAGTAAGTTTATCATTCATGTAGTTAATGCGATACCGCTTGATGTCTGCTATTGTTTTCTTGAACTCATCAGGCTTCTCAGCATATGAAATAATCATGTCAGAGGAATTTTGATAGGCACTATCTGACCAGCGGCCACCACCTACGACATGCCAGTCTGACCAGTCAGCCATACGGTTTCCGTCTTCATTTGGCATAAGACTAACAGTGACGATGTCAAAGGCTTCTTGTCTATCTTTTGCTTTTGTTGCTATCCAGTGGAGCGTATGCATTGTGGGTCTCTTTCTCTAGGTTCTTAATACAATTCTAGCAAAATGTGTGGACTTTTGCAAGGTATCTTAATGTGATCTACATCACAGGACAGTCATCATATGGGAAGTACTCTTGCTCTTCACAGGCACAGAAATCAAATAGTTCTACTTGTGATGCGTGAGTGAGGTTGGCCATATCTGACCAATAATGCACGGCAACCATATCAGTCATTCATTCCCCCATACTCATAGATAACACCAAAGGCGCTGCATAGTCTACAATCACAGTCCCCATTAGCCATGGCAGCAATGTACTCAAAGTGTTCTAAGTTATCTTCAAATATGGTAGTGCACAGTTCGTCTATTGTGTAAGGTTTGTATGTGGTCTTAGGCATATGCTACTCCATACCAGTTGAGGGATTGTACTGTTAATTGTAGTTCCTTGTATGGGTATTTGTCAAGTAGGAACTGAATTGCTTCCCCTGCGGTTTTGAAGTCAGAGTAGCAGTAATTGTTAACATCTATCTCCCAGCAGTCTACGCCACCAGGGGAACATGAGTATTCCATTTGATATACTTTTGCGGTTAGGGTCATGTATTTATTATCCTACAAAATGGGAAAAAAGTCAACTATACGTAATGAGAAAATGGGAAAAATATCATATCAACGTAATACAATTATAACAAAAATGTTACACTCGGGCACCTGCGATCCCAACGGGACTTGAACCCGTAGCCTTTACCGTGACAGGGTAACGATCTAACCAATTGATCTATGGGACCAGCGGAGCAGTTTTAAATCTTGCTCAGGATTTTTTTACTAAACTAGTTGCAAAGTATTTTGCACAACAGTTAGCAAACGATTTTTCTCTGCGTTAATTGCAGGGTCAAATCCAGAAGCAGCAGCAAACATGCTTTCGCTATTACCACCACGAGCAGAACGATACCAGTCTAAACGCTCAGTTAGTGCATTGAACGCACCCCAAGCATTACCGCTAATCATTCCGTTAAACTCACCAGTGTAAATATCGTTAATCATATCTACCTTGTTTTCCCATTTCTTTACAGCACCCTTAGTATCTAAATCAGGCTTAGGGTAAGCAGCAAGAATAATGTCGTTGAAATCCTTAGCAGAGATTT
>Ga0247832_1004855_pt1 | contig 16311 bp, 16 predicted proteins | sample LaCruzMarch2015__10_FD_192407 | JGI IMG/M metagenome (GOLD analysis project Ga0247832, IMG submission 192407) | Freshwater microbial communities from meromictic Lake La Cruz, Castile-La Mancha, Spain - LaCruzMarch2015_4m | ecosystem: Environmental > Aquatic > Freshwater > Lake | place: Spain... | reverse complement strand
TATTATAGATACAAATGGAAATAGAGACATTTGGCGAAACCCTCCTCAACTAGAAAATAAGAATAAAACAACTACTTATTTAATAAATTCAGACCTACGTTCTGAAAAATCAAGGAATTTTGATAATAGCAAAATTTCTTTTATAAATATTGTTCTGGATAAAAATGTAGACATTAATAACTTAGATTTAAAATCAATAAATTTTTCAAATACCCATTTTAAAGTAATTAAGACCGAAAATAATTTTAGTAAATTAAATTCAATTCCAAATTATTATATATATGAATCTATGCACTTCAATCAACCAAGTCATTTAGGTTATATATCAAATATAAAAAAATTCAATAATCTTTCCGAAATTTTTTCCTTAGAAACTATTTCTGAGGAATTAGTAAACACAAGCTTAGTAGCATTAAGTCAAAACGATTATAAAAGTATAGATTTTAATAACATAATTTATTTAGATCAAAATATAGAGGGTATTAAAATTTCTAATGAAAAATATTGGATTCAAAATAATAAATCACAAAATAATATTCAAAACATACAACTATTAAACACTTATAACTCTCAATGGATAATTCTAAAAGATATTTCAGTTGATAATCTTCAAACTGGATTTCTAAACTCTCTTTATCTAATTAATAAAACTAAATCTAGTAATATTGATTATTCCCACCTAACTTCAAACGGTTATGCAAACTTGTGGCAGATTAAAAATTCTGGTGATCATAAAGGTTACGCAATTATCTATCTTCCACAAATTTACAAAGATTTATTTATATATATTTCAGGATTTTTCTTCATTTTATACTCTTCGGTTCTGCTATTTTTTAAATTTTTTAAGAAATGAAGTTCATAATAGTATTTGCTTTTTTATTCCAATCAAAATTCTCAACTACACATTCTTTAGCCTCAGTAGCTGTTTTTTTATAAAGCTCTTTATCAATTAATAATTGATAAATATTATCGGAAAACTCTTCTAAATCAAAACATTTTGTTTTTAACATTCCTTTTGGATAATATGTTTTTAAAGCTTCAAGATCAAAGCTTACTCCTGGAACTTCAAGATACATGATCTCAGCTGAGGCCATACCTCCCGAATCATAAACAGCTGGATGTACTACTACTTTAGATTCTGCAAATATTCTCAGTTTTTCTTCAGAGTCGTCCATATGCCCTTTTAAAAAAATATTATTTGATAACCTATTTTCTATTATCTTGTTTTCGACCTCTGAGAACAGTGGGCCATTCCCAATCATGATTAATTTTGCACCAGGTGCTTTTTTAAGCACTAATTTCCAAATATCAATTAATTCAAGTACGCCTTTTTGAGGGTGAAATCTACCATAAAAAATTGCATCGTACTTTTTAGTTAAGTTATTAGATAAGTTTTTATAATTTTCAAAATTAACCCCACCCATTATTGAATAAAGTTTTTTTTCTGGAAAACCTCTATTAGTAAAATATTTTTTATCTGGATCAGATGTTACAAGAATGTAATCAGATACTATAGGCAATAAAAATTTTGGTATTAAGTGCTGAAGATAAAAAGCGATATCTCTTATTTTGGGTAATTGAATTAATTTTTCATACTCTTTTCTATAGCCTATAAAGGGGTTAGGGCTAGCTAAATAGTAGGAGCCGATAAATAAAGCTTTAGGAAATCTTAGTTTAAAAATAATAAAAGGTATAAAATCCTGCCAAAAATCCGAAGCAGCATAAAATACAAACTTTTCAGTGTCTTCTTTTCTGATTTGTAATTTTAAAGAGTAATAAATTCCAGTCAGAATTCTATAAAAATAATTAATAAGAAATGGTAAGTTTTTTAAATTTCCAAGAAACCATTTCTCATAAGTTACACCTTTAAGATTCTGTCTTTGGCACATTTCATAGCCTTCTTCCCAGACACATACATTAACTTTTACAGTCTCTGTGAGATTTTTGGCTAGTTCGATAAATATTCTATCGCTACCACTTAACCCTTTTCCTAAAGCTGCGTTTGCAATAATAACCAAGTTTTTTTTCATAATAATCAAGCTACTTGTAGAAAACAAGATCGTCTACAGTTCTAAACAAGCTATAGTTTTTTTCTAAAAGAAACTTTATAGCACTATCTATTTCATCTTTAGAAAGATGCTTATGCTCAAATATAATTACTGAAGGATTAATTTTGTCAAAAGGGATGATTTTTATTATTTCATAATCGTATCCTTCTGTGTCGATCAAAATTAAATCGAAGTTTTTAAGTTTATATTTTTCAAGAAGCACTTCAAAATTTGAAGTATTTACTCTGACTGAGGTTAAAAGTTTGTCGAAATCTTTAACGCTAGGTTTATGTTTAATTAAAACTTCGTAATTAAATGATCCTATTTGGTCATACCAAGAAGGAAGTTCCGAATCATTTGATTCTTGTAGATAAAAGAATTCAATACCATTAGAAGCAGATGAAATAGCTGAATTTTCTAAGAAAACATTTTTATTTTTTCTATAGTTATATTCAAGTTTTTTAAAAACATAAGGAACCGGCTCAACCAATATTCCCTTTAAAGAAAAAAGATTTATAAGATAGAAAATAGGGTCTCCTGTTTTACCATCATTAGCTCCAATTTGAATAAAATTGTAGTTCTTGTTTTGGATTAAATTTCTAAGAAAAGAGTTAAAAACTATAGAGTTTATTCTTAAGAAATAGTAAATTCTCTGTAAATTTCGATTTATAATTTCGAACATAACTATTTTCTAGTACAAAAAAATAAAGAAACAGAAGAATAGCTGGCATCAATCCTATCATTCTTGTTATCTATCAAATTTACAATAGTATTATATATATTTAACAACCCAAATTTATTTGATTTTTCGTTTTTTGTCATTTGGAATTTATTATAGTCAGAATCTTTTTTAATAAGATTAGTATCATGTAGTATTCTAGCTCCTAAATTGAGAATGAAGTGATTAAAAGGTAGTGAATAGTGTGTAACTGCTTTAATTAAGTCTATCTTCATATCTGCATTTGAAGTAAGACTTACCAATTGATCAATTGTATATAACCTAATATGCTGATTCCAGATTCCAGCCCAAAAACCTGATCTTATATGGGTATTAAATATATTTTGAAGAACCCAGTTTAAGGGATCCCACATAAAAGGAAAGTTATAATTTGGAACTGTGAATATATATTTACCATTTTCTTTCAAAACTCTCTTAACTTCTTTTACAGCACCTAAATCGTCAGGAACATGCTCTAAAACTTCTGTAGAAAAAACAGCATCAAAGAAATTGGCTTTAAATTCTGTTTCATTAATAGATCTTTTATAGATGATTATTTTTTTATCCTTGAGCTCTTTCTCTAAATTAATATTAGCAACAGCTAAAGCTTTAGTATCGATATCAATTCCGTAAAGTTCCAAATTTGGATAAAGTGTGTGAAGAAGTTTTAAGTAGTAGCCGTCCCCGCAACCAGCGTCTAGAACTCTTTCATTACCTTTCAAGTCTAAATTTTCAATTATTAGCCTAGCTCTTCTTCTAAGAGCCTGGTCGTGAGTATTTTTAAGTAAATTATTTAACGATTTCTTCATATATTTTTATAAACGTGTTTATATTATCACACGAGTAATTTTTTTCAGCAAAAGTTCGACACTTTTTTTGCATTTTTTCAGCTCCATTTTTAATAATAAACTCCTCCATTTCCTTAATACCCTTGGAAATATTTTTAGGGTTAACATCTATTAGAATGGATACTTCATTATTAACTGCCTCGGGTATACCTCCCCTGTTTGAACCGATAATTGGGATTCCTGAAGATAAAGCTTCAATAATAACTCTACCAAATCCTTCATCGTGGGTTGAAGGAATAATTAGTGCATCAGCTAAAGAGTAATAATCGCTTAATAATTCCGAGTTTAATCCTCCGAGATACTTAATTTTATTGTTTAGTTCAACCTGTTCTTTGACAAAACTCTCAAGCGGGCCAGTACCAGCAATAATAAGCATTTTATCTTCATTTAGAAGCATATTGAAACCTTCAATCAAAGGAGTTACTCCCTTCTTCTCAAACAACCTACCTGCAAAAAGTACAACAAAAAGATTTTTATTAACTTGATATTTTTCTCTCAATGCTTGTTTGTCTTTTAGATTAAATTTTACTTGATCAACCCAATATTTATAAACTGATATTTTTGATTCTGGTAAATCAATTTTTAGTAATTCTTCTTTTGAGGCTTTTGAAAGAGTGAAGATATGATTAGCGTTACTCATAATCAAAGAAACTAATTTTGAGAGGAGACCTTTTTTAAATGAGTATGTTGCGTGAGTACTAACTACAAATGGAGTTTTAAAAAAGAACTTTAAAAACATAGAAATAAAAGCAGCGTTTAATCCGTGAGCGTGAATCATGTCAATTTTATTTTTTTTATTTCTTTTGATTAAAAAATAAATTGAATAAATAAGTAAGGGAGGTGTTAAAAATAAAAAATCTAAAATAGGATAAGGTTCAATTTTTAAAAATAAGTTTCTGATTATTTCTAACCTTCTAATAAAAATATACTTACCAATTTTTTCTACAGACGGAGCGTTTATTTTGCTCATTACTGGTTGGTAGGTTAAAACATAAGAGTTTATTTTTCTATTTGCCAATTCTTTAACTAAGTCATCTAAATGTGTTTCAACACCGCCGATGTTAGGGCTAAAAAATGGACTTAGTTGAAGAATATTAAGATCTCTGTTTAATTTTTCCATAAATAAAACCTAAACCTCCCCCAAAAGTTTCTAACGTTAGCATAAAAATTAAACCAAAACTTATTAAAAAATTTTTCGTCCATAAATTACTATATTTATAAAATTCAGGTCTTAGAAAATACACAAATTTAGAATCAGTGAGCTTCATCTTATGCTTTGTAATATAGGTTGAAGCTTTTTGAGCGTAATAAAACTTCTTATATAGAATTCTCCAAAGACCGTAGTCACCTTCATTATGATAAATTTTTGAATTTGTAAAATATTTCTTTGGATATTTTTTATTAATTCTTTCTGGTAAATCCCAATCTTCAGGGCCAGTAAGGTTTAAGTCGTAACCTTTAAATTCTTCGAAAACTTTTTTTTCAAAACATCTTGCAGCATGAGTTTTTGAATCAGGATTTGAAGAATAAAACTCTAGCTCTAATTTTTTACATTTAGCCCAAAAACTTTTCCCCGTAGGCTCCTCTTTTATTGTCAATGTTTTTAAATCAGAATCATTTAATATTGCCTCGTGTAACTCTTCTAAAACTTCTTTTTCTAAAATCATATCAGCATCAAGTATTAACACATATTTTCCATTGGATTCGGAAACCCCAAAATTCCTTTGCGCACTTCTTTCGGGCCCTTTATTTAAAACTTTAGCCCCTAAACTTTCAGCTAAAATTTTAGTTTTATCCGTTGAATTATTATCAACAACTATTACGTTATAATTTTTGAAGGTTTGATTATTAATTGAACTTAAAATATTTATAATATTTTTTTCTTCGTTCTTAGTTGTAATTATTATTGAAATGAAATCTTTCATAATTTGGTATATTATATAATCAATATGAGTAATTTGGTAAATAACATCGAGAAAGAAACTCTTGAAAATAGTTTCTTTAGAAAAGTTCTTCTCACCACCCCAAATCAGCAGCTTGTCGTTATGCACCTGAATCCTTTGGAAGACATAGGCGAAGAAAAACACAGCTTAGATCAATTTATTAAAATTGAATCTGGAGAAGGAAAAGCAATTTTGGATGGACAAGAATTTAACTTCTCAACCGGATTCTCAATTTCAATTCCAATGGGAACAGTTCATAATATTATTAACACCTCAGATATCCATCCAATCAAGCTGTACACAATCTACTCTCCTGCAAACCACAAGGATGGATTAATTCATAAAACTAAAGCTGAAGCTATAGCCGATGAAACTGACCAGCCTGAAAAAATTAACTTTTAAAATTTAGATTATCTTGTTATAAATAAAAATAAAATTCCACCAATCATGGTTAAATTTTCAGCAAGTGAAACATAGCTTAAAGGAACATTGAGTAATCCGCCTAAACAAGCACATACAAACTTCTTCTTTTGGAACAATGCATTTATTACACTTATTAAATTAGTAAGGTAGAAAAATAAACAAGCTAGTTCAATCCAAATTACTTCATAATTTAATAGAAAAGTTATTCCAAAAACTAACTCAATAAAAGGAAAAGCGTAAGCATATATTTTAACTTTTTGCGAAATAAAATCGTACTCAACAAAACTATCTACAAAGCTCTGAAGTTTAAGTACTTTTAATAATCCAAATATTAATGAAAAAATTCCTAAAAAATAGAGAACGGAGGATCTTAAAGCTAAAGAGTAATAAAAAGTGATATTCAGGGTTATTAATAAAGAAAAAATATAAATGTATATTAATGGTAGATAATCTCTCCACGATATTTTCATATTTTTATTATAATACTTTCATGAGAGAAATTTTAAATAGCTTTATACTTTCTATTTTTGTCTTTATTTCCCAAATAAATGCTTACACTTTTCAAAATGAAAACCTAAATTTCGTTGAAGAAAACAAAGTTATAAAAGTAGTTGATGGAGATACTTTTGATTTGTTTACTAAAGATGGAATAAAAAGGATTCGATTAATTGGAATTAACACACCGGAAACTTTAGATCCAAGAAAAGATGTTGAATGCTTTGGCCCTGAAGCCTCAAACAAATTAAAAGAAATTCTTGATGGAAAAGTTGTCAAAATAGAAGCTGATGAGACACAAGACGATCAAGATAAATACGGAAGATTGCTAAGATACGTATATTTAAATAACGAAAATATAAATCAGAGAATGATTTCGGAGGGATTTGCTTTTGAGTACACTTATAAAAAGAAGTATAAATTTCAAAAGGAGTTTAAAGAAAGCTATCTTAACGCCAAGAAAAATAACTTAGGTTTGTGGAAAAGTTGTGGTTATTGATACTTATTTAAATGATTGATAAATATTCCAGCAGCGATAGTCACATTTAGTGAGTGGTAAAAACTTTTCTTAGGAGTTATTTCAACAACATATGATGAAGCATCAAGAAGATCTTGTGAAACCCCTAAAACCTCATTTCCAAAAACATATATTTGTGAGTCTAGTTTGGGTCTAAAATCCCCAATTGGAGTACTTCTTTTGTCTTGCTCTAAAGCTACAATTTCTGTACCGTTATCTTTACAATATTTTATAAACTCGCTTCTTTTTTCAAAGAATTTAAATTCCAGAGCCTCCATCCCTGTCATTCCTGTTTTTCTAATTTTTGGATGGATTGTAATTTGATCTCCATCTTTTGAAATACCAGTATAACCAATTAAAACAACATGCTTTACTCCATAAAATGCGCAGGTTCTCAAAATTGATCCCACATTATATAAACTCCTTATATTATCTAGAGCAACAATCATATATTGGTATAATACCTAAATGATTAAACCAATAAAAGACCTAGGTCAGAACTTTCTCAGAAATGAATCCGCTATTATCAAAATCGTTGGATTATTAGACGTAAATGAGAATGATAAATTATTAGAGATTGGGCCTGGAGAAGGGGCTCTAACTTACGAAATTCTAAAAAATAAATTAAACTTTAAACTAACTTCAATTGATGTTGACGATAGAGTTGCAGAAATTCTTGTAAAAATAGAAGATCCGAGATTTAAATTTATACTGGGAAATATTTTAAGAGATGAAGAGATATTCAAACTAGATAAATATAAAGTTATCGGAGCAATTCCTTACAACATAACCTCGCCGATTATTCACAAAATAATTGAGCAAAGCATCCTTCCAGAAAAAGTTGTTTTAGTTATACAAAAGGAAGTTGCTGAAAAAATTACTAACAATAAAAGAAGTTCCTATCTTTCCAACTATATAAGAATGTTTTTTGATGTAAATTATGAATTTACTATTTCTCGAGATGATTTTTACCCATCACCAAAAGTTGATAGCGCTGTAATAACCTTTGTAAAAAAAGAAAACGTTAATATTATTGATAAAAGCAAATACTCAAGCTTTCTTCATAAGGTTTTTAGGAGTCCTAGAAAAAAGATTAACAAAGTGTTTACCCGAGAAGAACTTATTCAAAATAATATTGATGAAAATCTAAGACCAGAAAATCTTTCCCAAGATGAGTTGGTCAGACTTTTTAATTCCGAAAAAGGCATTTAAATAGAATACGTCAGGAACTCATTTTGGCACAATAATGAATTCCTGACGCTTCCTCTCTTTTTTGGACCCTTAACCAATTAGTTAAGAGTTAAACTCATAATATCATTTTCTTATTCAAAAAACAATTTTAAGCTATAATTTAAGTATGATTGATATAGAAAAAATTTATAAATTATCTTTAATAGTTCTTGCTACTGTTCTTGTGTCTTTTATCGGTGTCTCCTCAATTACTTATTTCTCAAATTCCTCAAATGTAATATTTGTATCCGGAACTTCAAATCAAGATGTATCAAACCAAATCGCAGATTTTAGTGTTACTTTTACAACTGAGAATAAAGACAAGGCAAAAGCCGAAGTAGACAACAATAGTAAGGTAACTAAATTCTTAACTGAGGTAAAAAATTTTGGTGTTGAAGAAAAAGATGTAACTACTCAAACCCTAAATGTTTACCAAAACCAAGATAGCTATTACGAAGGTGGGGTTTATAAAAATAAACTAGGAAACTGGGTATATTCACAAGCAATTTCTGTAAAGATAAGAGACATATCAAAAGTTAATGATTTTGTTAACCTTGCTGGTTCAAACGCAAGTTCAAATATTTATGGACCAAATTTTTCAGTTGATGCAGTAAATCTTGACGAAAAGTTGATTTATCAATCCGCTTATGAAAATGCTAGATTGAAAGCAGAAGGAATTGCAGAAAAATCAGGTAGAAAAATCGGAAAAGCTATTTCAATTTCAGAAACAACAAGTTCAAATTATCCAATCCCTATGATGAGTTCTCTTAAAGTACAAGGGGGTGGAGGTGGGGGAGCTGGTCTTCCATCAGGATCAACTAATATAAGTAAAACATTAAACGTAGTATTTGAATTAAATTAATGCTCAAACATTTAGTCCAAACCAAAGAGTGGTCCGACTTCAAAAATATATACGGAACTATTTCAAATACTGTAGGGGGAATTTATTATACTCTTCACAAAATTCCTTTCACAAATAAATTCTATGCCTATGCACCAAAAGTTAATTCATTTGATATAAATTTTCCAGAGTTAATGGAACAATTAAAAAAAGAAAATGTAATTGCCATAAACTTCGATTCTCCAAATAATTATTTAGATTCAGAAAATTCTCTTCAAGCCACAAAAATATTTGAAGATCATGGAGGGATTATTGCTGCAAGAACAACATATCCTGATGCAACAGTAATCTTAGACATCTCAAAACCGGAAGACGAGCTTCTTAAAAACTTCCATACCAAACATCGATATAATTTAAATTTAGCTAAGAAAAAAAATCTAACAATTGTTTCAGAAATAAATGAAAAGACATTAGAAGATTTTTACTACCTACAAAAAGTTACTTCTAAAAGACAGGGATATATTGTAAAAGATAAACTTTATTATGACACCCTTATAAATACGTTTAACAAAAAGGGGCGAGCAATTATTACAACCTGTTACCTAAACGAAGAGCCGATTGCCTCGTGGCTATTTATTACACAAGAAAACTATTCATATTATTTATACGGAGGTTCTGATGAAAATTATAGAAATTTATATCCTTCAACATTAGTCCTTTGGGAAAGTATTATAAATCTTAAAAAACTGGGGGTTAAAACAATTGATCTTTTTGGAGCTTGTACTGATCTAAATAATGAAAAGGATCATTACTACGGATTCACAATCTTTAAACTAAGATTTGGAGGTGTTCATAAAAAGTATATTAAGTCTTACGATTTTATACTATCCCCTATTTATTACCTGCTATTTAATTCAGCCCAGAAAATAAGATGGTTTCTACTGAAATTCTTGAAATAATTAAAAAAGATTTTAGACAAACGCCGCAGTTTGCAAGTTTTATTGAAAGCAAAGGATTCAAAACTAAAACTCTCAAAAACGGTAGTATTTTTCACGAATACTCTTTAGGACCCATCTCAATTATAAAATCTTTTAGACCACTTTTAGATGAACAGGCATTAATCGAAGTTCAAGAAATTGCTAATCAAAAAAATAATTTAATCTGTAAAATAGCACCTAATTTGGAATATGATCAAACACTTTCAATCAAAAAAGATTATAAAATTGTAAACTCAGTTATGAGCCCTACAAAAACTTTAATCCAGGATCTAACCCAAAACATTGAAGATATCTATTTAAATTTTTCAGAAAATACAAAATATAAAATAAACAGGTCTATTAGAGAAGGAGATAGGGTTGAATTTACTCAAAACCCAACAAATAAAGATATAGATAAATTTTGTAGCAACTTAGAAGACAGACAAAAATTCAAGAAATTTGAAACATTTTCAAGAAAAGAAATAAAATTTTTAAGTAATAGCTTTTGGAACGATTCATTTATAGCTTCTGCCTATTCAAAAGATAATAAATTAATAGTTTCAAATTTATATTTTAAAATCGATGATAAAGTAGTATATTTTGCAGGCGGATTGAATTCTGAAAATAGTAAATCAAAAGCAGGATTTCAATTAATCTTGGAAGCTTTTAAATTTTTTAAAAATAAAGGAGTAAAGGTTTATGATTTCGAAGGCCTTGCTGATGAGAGAGATCCGTTTAATGATAAAAACTGGGGTGCAGGATTTACAGAGTTTAAATTAAAGTTTGCTAAAGAAGAAATCTATTACCCTAAAACAATTATTAAATACAATAATTTTGTAATTAGGCAAATGACCAAATTATTTCAACTCTAAGTTAATGCCTTTTACTTTGATTGATCTTTATTTGCAAAAGGACAAGCGCAGGTTGCCTTTTACTTTGGTTGATCTTTATTTGCAAAAGGACAAGCGCAGGTTGCCTTTTACTTTGATTGATCTTTATTTGCAAAAGGACAAATTTCAGAGAAATCACAAAACATACAATTTTTAGCAGAAGGGGTTGCTGTAAAATCATTCTTCCTCATCTTCTCAACCACATCTTTCACATCAGTTTTTAATCTTTCAAAGTCGGCTTCTGTTCTTTCGGTAGACATTCTATTGTCACCTTCAACATAATAATAAGTTAATTTTTCGACATCGTATTTAAAAAATTCTTTAGCCGCTAAAGCATAAACTGTTAACTGATCGTCAGCTCGAACCTCTTTTTCTGTTTTAGACTTTCCAGTTTTATAATCAATAATTTCATATTTTCCATCCTCAAGTAAATCAATCCTGTCTATCTTTCCAGAAATATCTATATCACCCATCTTGAACTTAAACATTTTCTCAATCACGACTGGTTTAATAGCAATGTTGTTGTACTTGTTGTAATAGTTAGTCAGAAGATCAATCCCTAATTTGTAATACTCAATTTGGTTTTCTCTATCATCATAACCATAGGGCTGCCATTTATTTTTATAAATCTCTAGTAACTCATTTAATGTAATTTGTCTTACTAATTTGATCTGATGAAATTCTTTTAGGCATTCATGAATTGTATTTCCAAAACTCAAAGCCTTTGATTGTTTGGTTGGAATATTTAAAATAAATTGATATTTATATTTCAGAGGACATGTTTTATAAGTTGATAAAGCTGTAAAGCTTAATGAAGTTGGATTAAACTTTGTCTCAGCATTTGAAAGTTTTTTTCTAAAATCACTTTTAATATCAAATAATGAATCTTGAGTTTCTTGGGAAATCTTTTCTTCATACGGAAGGGTTTCTAAACCAGTTTCTTCAATAAATAAAGATTTCGATCTTTCTCTTTTTCCATAGTTTTCACTAAAAGATAAATTCAAATATTTTTTGGCTCTTGTAACACCAACGTAAAATAATCTTCGCTCTTCTTGTAGGAAATAATCCCCGTCGGGAAGAATTTCTTTATCCTCAATTAATTCTTTTGGAATATCAAAACCAGAGCCTCGATTTCCTGAAGGAAATCTACCATTTATCAAACTTGGGATAAATACACATTCAAATTCAAGACCTTTACTGGAATGCACAGTTAATAAATTAATTGTATCAACATCCTCAAACTCAGCCTGTGCTGGATTTTCTCCAGCTTCGAGGATCATATTAAAATAATCCATAAACTCAACTAAGTTTGGAGAAATATGATTATCCTGAAACATTGAAACTTCTATTGTTTTTACTCTTTTTAAAAATAAATCTAGATTTTTTATTGCTAATTCGTTTTCAACAGATTCTTCGACAGAGTATTTTGAAACATATTTAATATCTTGAAGTAAGTTAAAAATTAAATCAGATGGAACAGCTGTTGCTAATTTTCTTTGATATTTTTTGATATTTTCTACAAAAATTTTTAGATTTTTGTCATAGGAATTTTCGCATTCATTCCAAAGAATTGTTCTTTTTGTTTTTGATGTAGATAATAATTTTAAAATTAATTCTTGATCAATATTTAAGGATTCTATAAATAAACATCTAAATAAATTTGATGCATCGGTTGGATCAATTAATAAATTTAATAACGAGATAACAGTTGATATTTCTTCTTTATCGTACAAACCTCTATTTCCAAAAACTTGATAAGGTATTGCCTCTTTTTTTAACTCTAAAATAAAAGGATCGAGATGAGAATTTGCTCTAACAAGTATTGCTATGTCTTTAAAAGTTAAATTTGGTTCGTTGTTTAATACTTCCTTGATTCCGTTTATTACAAAAGCAACTTCAGACTCTAAATCTTTACAATTTACAATTCTAATATTTGAGCTTTTGGAACTTTTCTTACCTTTAGCAATTAATTTTTTTGAAATACCTAATTTAGATTCAAGAGTATAAGGATTATTATTTTGAATTACTTTATAAGACACGTCTAAAATCTCTTGAGTTGATCTGTAATTCTCTGTTAAAGTTACAATTTTTGGTTCAGCATAATCTGATTTAAACTCTAAAATATTAGAGATAGCTGCACCTCTAAATTTATAAATTGATTGGGAGTCGTCTCCCACAACTACTAAACTTCTATTAGTAAGTGATTCAGGTGAACAAAGAAGTTTAATAATATTGTACTGAGTGTAATTTGTATCTTGAAACTCATCGACTAAAACATGTTGGTATTTTTCTTGATATTTTTTTAATACATACGGTTTTTCCATAAATAATTGATAAGTAAAAGAAATCAAATCACCAAAGTCCATTTTGGAATCTCGTAATTTTATTTCTTGGTATTTATCAAATATTAAAGAAACTTCTTCCCACTTCTTTTTCTCTTTATCGTCTTCTAACGGGAGAGAGTATTTCATAATATCTTTGGAAGTAACATTCTCATCAACACATTTTGAGAATAGTTTTAATAAGTCAGAAATATATTTTGAAGGATTATTTTTAGGCCTTAACTCTTTAATAGCAAATGTATAAATCTCTCTTCTAAGCATCAACCATTGTTCAGGATTTGTTATCAACTTAAAATTTGTATTTAACCCTAATTCATGACCGTCAGTTCGAAGTACCTCCTGACAGAAGGCGTGATAAGTACAAATCTTCGGTTCATAGTAGGATAGAGGCATTTGCTCGTCCAATCTTCCTATCATTTCATTTGCAGCTTTTTCAGTAAATGTAACCGCTAAAATATTATCAGGATGAACACCTTTATTATTTATCAGATCCACAATTCTAGATGTAACCAAAGAAGTTTTACCTGTTCCTGCACCTGCAACAACAAGTAATGGACCAAATTTGTGATTTATAGCTTCTAACTGGCTTGAGTTTAAATTAGACATACAAGGATATTAAATTATTTAAATTAGGATTCAATGAGTTTTTGTTCAGTAGGCTCAAGTTCATGCATTTTTTCCATTTTTCCAAATAGTTTTGTATACCTAGACTTAACATTCTCCATTGATTTTGAGGTTCGTACAACGTGGCCTTCAAGTACTTCAAGCTCTTCATTAAATTTTCCTCCCTCAACTAGAAGGCCATCTAAGGACCTAAGAATCTCAGTAGCGCTCTTATTTAATTGAGTTTGTTTATAAGCTATAAGAATTGTTTTAAGTAAGAATGTGATTGTGTTTGGTGAAGAAAGTACAACTTTCTTTTGATTTGAGAATTCAATTACTTTCAGATTATTTGTAATTAACTCATAATAAATTGACTCAGAAGGAACGTACATAATGGCTTGTTCAGTTGTTCCTTCATCAGGCAAAATGTATTTTGAAGAAATTTCTTCAATTCTTTTCATTACATCTTTAGTGAATTCTTTTCTATATGATTCCCTATCTTTATCGTTATCAGCGTCACTCATCGCTTTGTAGTTTTCCATTGAAAATTTTGAATCAATTGGAATAATTCCGTTAACTGAAAAAATAACTGCGTCACACAAAGCTCCGTTTTTAAATTTGTATTGGGTGGCGTAGAAATCTTTTGGAAGAGTATCAGCTAAAATATCGTATAGAAACTGCTCACCTAAACCACCTCTTAATTTTGGGGACTTCAAAACTGTAGATAAGTCTTTTATGTCCTTACCAAATTCCTCAATTGAGCCTAACTGCTTTTGCACCCCTCCAATAACCTTAGATGCATTATCAAGCCTTTCCCACAAAACTTTAGATTGGTTCTGCATAGCCTCATTCTGCTCTTTTAGTTTCTTCTCCATGGTGTCTGAAGTTTTCTCAACAGAACCCTTCATATCCTTCATCCACTCAAGCATAAGTTTAAGTTGAGGATCTTCGGCTAAATCCTTTTGAGAGTTTTTAACATTCTGTAAAACTAGGTACCCAACAGCTATTGCTAAAAATATAATTAAAACTAAAATTAAGATAAGTTCCAAAGACATAGAACAATATTACCAAAAAAATGCCGAAATTTATCTACACATTAGCCATAGTCATAATATTACTCTCGGGAACATCTCTTTATGTAATGAATACACTTGATCCAGAATTCCTCCTTTCAAAGATTACATTCGTAATACTTTTCTTTCTAACTGTTTTGTTGGGAATTCCTTTAATAAAGTGTCTGTTTAACATCTACAGAAAAAATTCTTTAGACCTAGGAAATAAGTATAAGACTGACGTTAAAAACAATATCTTAAACTCTGCTATTTTTTCATTAATGTTGTTTTTGAAATTGTTTAAATTATTCTCTTTAAGCACTTTTTTGATTTTAATCATAATTTTTGTAGTTTCCAATAAGGTGTTTACCAAGCTCAAAAAATCAAGAAAAAGACGCATTTATTGATATAATTGGGGTATGAGATACCTAATCACCACAGCAATCGATTATACAAACGATGTTATTCACTTAGGACACGCATACCAAAAAGTTTTAGCTGATGCCTATGCCCGACTTCTAAGACAAAATTATGGGATTGAAAATGTGTCTTTTGTGACCGGGACCGATGAATTTGGTCAAAAAATAGATAAAGAAGCTAAAGCTAAAGGAATTCCAAACCAAAAATTTGTTGATGAGATATCTAAAAAAGACCAGGAAGAGCAAGATGCTTTACAAATCTCATACAATAGATTTATCAGAACCACTGACGCAGACCACCAAAAAATGGCGGCAGAATTATTTAAGAAATCTTATGAAAATGGATTCATCTATGAAGGTAATTTTGAAGGTAAATACTGCGAAGGATGTGAGGAATACAAAACTGATAAAAATTTAATTGAAGGAAAGTGCCCACTTCACTCAAATAGAGAAATTATTATAACTACAGAAAAGAACTATTTCTTCAAATGGAGCGCATTTAAGGATTTCCTAAAGAAATTATTCGATGAAAATCCAGAATTTGTAAAACCAAAATCAAAATATAATGAAATGTACGCCCTAATTGATGAAATTGAAGATATACCGGTAACTAGAAGAAAAGAAAATCTTGCTTGGGGAATTCAATGCCCAATTGATGAAGACCATGTTCTATATGTTTGGTTTGACGCTTTAATAAACTATTATACATTTGGGAAAGACATCTGGAATGATGAAACTAAAATTATTCATTTCCTAGGAAAAGATAACGCAAAATTCCATGCCCTTCTTTGGCCTGCAATGCTTAAGTCTGTAGATCTTAAATCTCCGGACTTAATCTACGTAAATTCCTTCTTATCAATTAATGGTCAGAAAATCAGTAAAAGTATCGGAAATGTAATTAGACCCAGTGAACTTATTAAAGAATTTCACTCGGATGTTATAAGGTATTATTTATTAAAATTTGG
>Ga0247832_1004854_pt1 | contig 16318 bp, 13 predicted proteins | sample LaCruzMarch2015__10_FD_192407 | JGI IMG/M metagenome (GOLD analysis project Ga0247832, IMG submission 192407) | Freshwater microbial communities from meromictic Lake La Cruz, Castile-La Mancha, Spain - LaCruzMarch2015_4m | ecosystem: Environmental > Aquatic > Freshwater > Lake | place: Spain... | reverse complement strand
CTACTGAAATAAAGTCGCCATTAGCAGATTCTTTTGCATACATCATCCATTCAAAAGGATATAATTTAATCCATTGCATTATCCCTTGAGGGTTTAGCTTCATGTTAAAAGCTCGATTTGGGCCTTGAGAATATAAACCACTTACAATGTAGCCGGTATCCGCCGTTTGTTTGATGCTTTTTCCGCCTTCTTGTGCGGCGGTGCCAAAGATATTAAACCACTCGATGTTTCCACAAACATCTAATTTGTAAACGTATATATCACATTCTCCTGCTGATCCGTTTCCTTCGTGTTGCCCTGTTGCTACAAATCCCCCATCTAGTGTTGTCGCCAATTGTAGAGCGCCTTGCATACCACCAAAATTGTACTTCCTGTAAAAGGTGTTATCTTGCGCAAAAATAGCGACAGAATAAAATAAAACAAATATAATTCTTGAAAAGAAAAAATTCATAACCAAAACTAAGCATTTCGCTATTCAAAACCTTACTTTAGATATTATTTTAAAGTTAAATACGATGAGCACTAGTGGTTTGAGTGCTTAGAGGGTTTTTTTTAGTTGATTGTTTTAATGAAGTGCTTATGAAAGGCGTTTTAATTTTTTTTGTTTGTAGTTTTTTGTTCATCAAGCTTACATGTGTAATCTCCTTTTCTCAGGAAACGAAAGCTATATATCTTAATGATATCCGCATTCTTGCTTCGCACAATAGTTACAAGAAAAAACCACATCCCAAGGTGATGTTGTTTTTGGCGAAAGTTAAAAATAAGCTCGGCGAAGAAAATGATCCTATACAATTGGATTATGGTCACGAATTATTGAGTAGCCAACTTACTAATTACGGCATTCGAGGATTTGAGTTAGATATTTATTTTGACGCTAAGGGTGGAAAGTTTTCTAAACCAAAAGTAAATGCTTTTATCTGCGGGCTAAAGAATAAATTAGATCAAGCGGAATTAAATGTTCCCGGTTTCAAACTACTTCATATTGCTGATATTGACTACGAAACAAATTATTTTACGCTCGAATCAGCTTTAGTTGAAATTCGTATGTGGAGCGAAATGCATCCATTACATTGTCCGATTTTTATTAATTTGGAGCTTAAAAACGACAGTCCTGCTGATGCTTCAGCTACTTTAAGACACCTTGGATTTAAACGCGCAACGCAATTTACAGCGGAGACCTATAATTTGTTAGATAGCGTAGTGCTTGCCAATTTTAATGCCGAGCAATTGTTTACGCCATCTGATTTTAGAAAAGATTACATTTCTTTACGGGCGAGAATAAGAACCGAGGGATGGCCGCTTTTATCGTCTTGTAGGGGCAAAATTTTCTTTATTATGGAAGGATATAACCCTGAATTATACAATGGAAAGGAGTCGCGTCCACTATTTGTTTATGGTGAACTAACAGACGACAATGTGATTTTCCTATTGCGAAATGATCCCTTAGGTAACGAAATGGATATTAAGAGGTTGACAAATGATTACATGGTTCGAACAAGAACAGATGCAGGAACATTAGATGCTAGAATAAATAGTTATCAAAGGTTTGAAGCTGCAATGAGATCAAATGCACAACTAATTTCAACCGATTATTACAAACCTGATCCAACAATTGGAAAGTTTGTTATAGGAATTGGGACTGAATTTCTGATAAGAAAACAGTAAAACAATAATTAACTTGTTGTTAAGCGTTTGATTAAAGTCTCACTCGAAGGTTATAAAGCCTGCGGTTGTCGATAACATCTGCTTTTTTCTTGAGCGATGAAAGTACTTCGCCTTGAAAAGCACTTTTTGCAGCATTGTACAGCTGGTCTCGTTCTGCTTTATAATTATTTGTTGCTGGCGCCTTTACGGTTTTTACTACTTTAATGGTATATACCCCTGCATTTCCTTTTAACGGGATGGTAGTTTGGCCATCCTTGATAGTTGAGAACAAAGCCCCGACAATTTCTGGCTCATAACCTATGTTACCCATTGAAGGATTCCCAAAGGTGATTTGTGCCTCGTTTACTACGGTATTACCCTTTTTTGCAAGAACAGCCAAATTTTTAGATTTTGACATTTGATTCATCAACCTTTTTGCTTTCTTTTCTTCAATTAATTCTTTTTCCATCTGACTTCTAACATGCTCGTACAAAGGAGTTCCTTGTTCTTTGATGGCTGAAACGATGGCTAGGATATACTTTTCTTTATCTTTTATCGGATAAGAAATTAAAGTGCCTACAGCAACGTCTTCTGAGTAAGCTAATTCTAAGATTTTATCAACAGCTAGCTCACTGTTTAAACCAAAAATTTTGGGATCATTGTCTTCAATAAGTATAGGCCTAACAAAATAATTTGCACGTCTTACAATGGTATCAAAAGCTGCGATTTTTTTCGAAGCATCATCTAATTTTGTTATTTTTTGATCTAATTTGTAAAGCAAATCATTGATTTCATCGTCTTTATTGGTAGTGGACTCTTCGGATGCCTTAAAGGTTTTTTCAATGGTGGTTAGTACAGGAAACTTTGACGAACCTTTTTCTAAAATTTCAATAATGTGAAATCCAAAGTCGGTTTTTACTACGGCTATTTTTCCAACTGGATTAGATGCACAAAAACCACCAAATTCACTTACCATTTCTCCCTCTAGGAAGTTTTCATACAATCCACCTTTATCTTTAGACCCGGGGTCTTGGCTGTATTTTGCAACCAATTCAGTAAAATTGTCCTTGTTAATTATTTTTAATAAGCTATCGGCTGTTTTTCGCTTAGCAGCTATTAAATTGACATCTGTCGTGCCGTTTGTTGCAATTAACAAATGCCTAGCTTTAAGTTTTGACGGCGTAAATCCAATTACTTTGGAAACATACATTTTACCATCCATGGAATAGGGACCTACCAATTCACCAATGGCTGCTCGCTTGAAAATAGTATCGTAATCTGGTGGGTAACTGGCAAACCTATTTGCTTTTTCATTTCCTTTTGGTACCGCTGTACCTCTTTTGTCACCAAAATACATTTTATTCTCACTCTCTTTCATTACAAATAAGGAGTCATTTGTGGAAGTTAAAAAGTCAGCCTTAAGTTTCATTATTACTTGGGAGAAATTCGCGGAATCTTGTTTTGAAGGAAGAACAGAAACCTCAAAAATCTTCACCTCGCGAGATGCCACTCTATTTTGGTACTTCGCCTCTTTTTTATGTTGGTCGAAGTACGCTTGTATCTCATTTTCTTTTACTTTAATACCAGCATCTGAATCATTGATTTCACTAAAAGGTCTCTGAACAAACGAAATATTTTTAACCTCTTTTTGTGCCAGATATTCTTGCTTTGCCTCTAATTTTGTTACGTAGATTCCTTGATCTAATAGGGCAAAATATTTTTCTTGTTTCCTCCGATCAGAATAGTATTTTTTTGTTCCTTCCCATTGTTGCTTTGCGCCTGCCTCTTTGCTTGTTTTAAGTTGCGTAATGGTTTCTTGTAATTTCTGCCGTCCCGAAATAGTGGATTGTTCAGAAACAGCTCCGGTAATTGAATCGGTAAAAAATTTTGCTAAATCCTGCAATACAGGAAAGCCGTCAGTAGCAAGCAGGTAGGCATTAAATTCTTTATCTGAAACACTGATTCCTAAGGCTTCGTATTCTTTGTGCAAAATAATCGAGTCAACCATAAAGTTCCAAGCTTTGTCACTTGCGGCTGCCATTTCTGCATCGCCAAATTCTTTCTGTTCTTGGCTAGCTTGTGAACGATCTTGCTCTTGAACTCGAGCGCTAAGAGCAGCATAATTATCCATGTTTACTTTATCACCATAAACAAGGCCGATACCAAATTTACCTTCGGTGCTACCGAACATACTTTGATAGTCGCCCAAAACGAATGCTAATAAAGCTAATCCAACAATACCAACTAGTAACCCAGATTTTTCACGAATTTTTCCAATAATTGCCATAATGTAATTTTCTTAGGGCGCGAATATACTAATTTGTATTGGTTTTGAAAAGCAAATTATAATATAAGTGCTGCTACTTGCCCCCGCCTTTTTCTTCAGGTTTCTTTTGTTCCGGAACTGGTTTAATTGGTTTTTCAGGTTTAACGGGTTTCACTGGTTTTGGGGTAACAGGTTTCACCGGTTCAGGGGTAACAGGTTTTGGTGTTACGGGTTTCACAGGTTCAGGGGTAACAGGTTTTGGTGTTACGGGTTTCACCGGTTCAGGGGTAACAGGTTTTGGTGTTACGGGTTTTGGTTTAACTGGCGTTATTGGCTCATTAGATTTTTCTTCCCCATTATTCCCGGATTCTTTTGGCGGGATAATATTTCCATTATTTTCTAGGGAGTAAAATATCACAAAGGTCTTCGTTACCAAACCACATGCTGTATTTACACTAACAAGGAATGTATTGGAGCCAGGTTGTAAGGTTACCGCTCCTCCTAAAATGGTTGTGGAGAGTGTTAAATTTGTTAATATTATGCCATTCTGTGTAACAGTAACCATATTAATATTATCAACATTTGCTAAATTAAGCTGAATAAAAGAACTTGAAGTTGAGGTGTTTGAATTCTCATTATTCGGGATACTTAATGTTATAGTTGCGGCTTTACATCTGTTAATGACATAAGTCTTTGTGTCTTGCCCACATTGGTTGGAGGCAGTAACAATTAGTGTGGTAATTCCCAATGGTAAATTGATAGTGCCGGAAATTTGGCCGTTAACGTTGGTATAGCCATTTAATATATTACCATTTTTAGTAACCTGAATTACCGTTTGATTGTCATAATTTGCAATGGAAGCATTCAAGGTTAAGTTGGTCGCTTCTGTAATTGAATTATTAGGCAAATCAGCAGTCAAGGTAACGATAGGTGAATCACATTGATTGTAATAGATTATAAATGTTTCTGTAGCATTACCGCAGGCATTGATAGCGCTTAATACAAATGTATTCTCCCCAGGAATTAAATTAATGTTCGCTGAAAGCTCGTTATTTAGATAGGTGAAGTTATTAACCGGAGTACCGTTGAATGTAAGTGTTAATCCTTGCGCTGAAGCCATATTTATTACATTGGCACTTAATAAATAAACAGAAGAAGTTACTGTTGATCCTGACTCTCCGTTTATTAAGACGCTGGGTTGTTCACATTTAATTAATTCTACAGTTAAACTCTTGCTGTCTTTGCCACATCCGTTTTTAGCGCTAACGAGAAATGTATTATTGCCAAGTTGTAAAGTCGAGAAACAAGTAATTACTCCATTGGAATAGTCAAAATTTATTGGATTGCCATTATGACTTACTGAAATCCCCTGTGCGTTAGCAATATTTTGAATTTGTGCCGTCCAAGTGTAGGAGGAATTTACGACTGTAGCATTGTTTGTCCCATTTATTACTACGGTTGGACTTTTACAATTCTCGTTATTGATATAGATGGTTTCTACATCTGTTCCACATGGGTTGCTTGCGTTAATCACGATGGTATTCGCTCCAGTAATTAAGGTCAAACTAGCTTCTAGTATTTTGGTAGCAGCATTGTATGTAAAGTTGGTAATCTGCTGATTATTTAGCATTACTTGGATATTGTTTTGCTGACTATTTTCCACTTTCATTCTACATCGATAAGCTCCCGTAATTGTTGAACTGATGTTAGTTGCCGGCGTAATTAATGAAATGATTGGTGCGACACAATTTTGGTAGTTAACAGTAAAAGAAGTAGCGTCTGACCCGCATAAATTTGTACCATTAATGGTAATGGTATTCAAACCAAGGGAAAGTTGCAAGGGAATCTCCAACAAGTTATTATTCATGGTAAAGTTTGAAATTTGAACACCATTATGTAATATGGTAAATTCATTTCGATTCATAAAACCTGTTGCATTAACTTTTATATTAATGGCACTAGTACTGACTGTTGATCCAGACGCTGAAGGATTAATCAATTGTAATTGTGGAACAATACAATTATTATAAATGATAGTTGTAGATGCTGAAATCGTACCACAGTTATTGAGCGCTTCAACACGAATTGCATTGCTTCCGGCATTCAATAGTAAATTACTCTGAATTAGACCCGTGGAAGCATTAAACGTAAAATTACTTATGCTAGTATTATTTACAAATAATGAAATCCCTTGTCGATTAGAAATATTTTGAACGATAGCAGAAAACACATAGCTGGGCGATGTTACAGTGATGTCTCTAGAACTTGGGTTGGTAATGATTATCGTTGGATTAATACATGGATTATAATTCACCGTTATCGATTTCACTTCTTTGCCGCAATTATTTTGAGCGGTAATTGTAAACGTATTGGCCCCTGGCATTAAGGATACTGTGGCTTGTAATTTGTTTTGATTAATAATGTAATTAAAAGGAATGTTAACACCATTTTGGTTGCTTACAGTAATTTCATTGGCATTATTAACGTTTGTGATCGTCGCTTCTAAGAGGTAGGAATTATTAATACCAGTTACAGTATTTTGTGAAACGGTAATAACTGGCTTTGGACATGCGGTATTATAGTTATTGATGTTGTTAGAGGTATTTGTGTTTGTCGTTTCGTTAGTGCTATTTGTACTTTCATTTGTCCTGAATCTAAATTGAATGTAAAAAGAGGTGTAATGATAGCGATCATTCTTTATGCGCGGACTTGTAGAAATATAGCCATCAAAGTTATCCGCTAGGGTAAAGGTTGTTTTATGCTCGATTCCTATTGAGACACGTTTTCCAACTTGATAACCTAGTCCAACTCCCAGGCTAGGCATCACATTTACTTTGTACTTATTACTGCTTCCATCTAAGGGCGAGTCGTAAATCCCGTCTAAGGTATTGTCTAATGTTCCTGAACTAATTGCGCCATTTTGCAGAAGGGTATCGTAGGCGTAATTGCCTAAATCATTTTTTAAATCACCAAATGTCTCATGCCAAGTTAAGCCAATACCACCAAAAATATAGGGGTCAAATCCGGTTCTTTCTGCTATTCTGTTGCCATGAATAACCAGTTCGAGCGCCAAGCGATGCACATCTGCTTGAAAATTGTTAATGGTATAACCGGGTGAATTTTGATAGGATGATAGAGCGGTTCCTGTATAATTGGATAATGAGGTCGTGTCAATATCTTGTCCGTACCAAAAACCCCTTAAATATCGAGCACGGAGGTCGAAACTGAGCGCTTTACCGTAATTATAGTTGTATGATTTACCTAAAGTAAAACCCCATCCTGTGGCCGTTTTGTTTTTAACGTCGGTTGAATTCCACGTTCCACCAACATTAAATCCCAAAAACCACTTGGACGTATGATCATAATCAACGCGCTGTGAATAAGCATTTAGAAAGTAAGATACTATAATAATTGTGAGGTATATTTTACGCATAAAGTCTAGTTTTATTTATATTCGTGTTTTACAAGCTAATTTAGTGCCAAAATAGGAAAAAAAAATAGGTGGTTTTTCTTTTTGTTATTTATTTTATTAAGAATTGAAACACGTTGTTATTTATGTACAAGTACTATTTTAAAACCTTTTTTCTCTTTTCTATATTTTATTCAATTCAAGTTAATAGTCAGTCATCTAGTGTTAATTTAAGTCCACAAACGGATACCATTTGTGAGCTTGAGGCACTTTCTTTTTCGGCAAATGTACAGAATTGCCCTTCGATTTCATTGGTTTCTTGGCTATTAAATGGCTTAGTTGTTAATTCGGGGAATAATTTGGTTTTTGACACAACTGGATTCCAACAAGGCGATGTATTGGAAGTTCAGGTGACTTGTCAGTATGGATTCGATTCTACCATTGTTCTTTCCGCTAGTACGATGCCAATTGCTGTAAATAGTTTTGTCTTAGATGCCGGTGTAGATCTGTATATTGATTCTGGAACGACCATACAATTTCAGGCCGTTTCAAGCGCCAATGAATTCCTTTGGTCGCCGGGATTTTTAGTTTCAAACCCGACAATTCTCCAGCCAACGACATCTCCAAAGGAAACCACTACTTATATGTTAAAAGGGATATTTAATGGCTGCGAAAAATTAGATTATATTACCATATTTGTTAAGGGAAGCTTTAAAATTCCCAATACATTTTCGCCCAATGGCGATGGAAAAAACGATAATTGGCTTATTCAAAACATCGCGGATTTTCCTGCAAACGATATGTTAATTATGAATCGCTTTGGCCAAGAGCTTTACCAATCTAGGCCTTATACTTTTGCCAATGCTTGGACGGGTGTTTTTAACGGGCAACCACTTCCCGAAGGAGTATATTTTTATATTTTAAATTTAGGTGGGGATTTGGGCGTGAAGAAAGGTACAATTTCAATCATTCGTTAATGAAATTAAATTTTTTTATAGTTGGTTTTCTGATTAACATGCCTGTTTTATTGGCTCAAATGACACCTAACGCGACTTCTTTTTTTATGAATTGGGGAGGAATCAATCCTGCTCACCACGGGTTGCAGGAGCATGTGGAAGTGTTTGCTGGTTACAGAGCCCAATGGATTGGCTTTGAGGGAGCACCTAGAACAACGAATGCTACTTTATCACTTCCTTTTAATGACAGAAAAAGCGATGCCGCTATGTTTGGAACGGGTCTAACTATTTTGAATGAACAGATTGGCACTTTCTCAACTACGCGACTACAAATGGCAGGTGCTGTAAATATTCAAGTGAAAAATGAAAATCGACTTAGCTTGGGTATTGGGATAGGTGCTGTACAAGTGGGCTACAATGCCGATTTGGTTACGACATTTGAACAAGAAAATCAACTGCAGCGGTTTTCTTCGCGTTTCCTGCCTCAATTTTCTGCCGGATTGGCCTACAAAACTAAAAATTACCTTGTTGGCTTATCCATTGACGATATGGGGCCACAGAATTGGACTTTAATTGGGACTGCGTCGTCTTTTCGCTCCCAGTATTCGGTTTATGGGCGTTATTTACTCCCAATATCCCAAAACTGGACTTTGCTTCCCTCACTGCGTTTGTCAAAAGTATTTTATGCGCCTTTTATTTACGATGCCCTTCTTAAGTTAAATTACGCTGATGTGGTGAATGTATTTATTGGAACTCCTTCGATGAAGGGGCTTCAGTTTGGGCTCGGGGGAAGGATTAAGAAGGTGATGACACTTAACTATTTATTCGAATACGGATTTTCTCCACTGGCTCAAGTTAACATGAATAGCCATTCCGTTGGTGTAAAATTCAAGTTGAATACGCGAAATCAGTTCACGAAGAATGCAATGTTACTCTTTGATTAATTTGTTGTTTTCAAATTTGTATGTATCTTTGTTGTCCAAAAGTAAAATATAAAATGTTGTAATTTACTTTTGAATTCATTGACACAATTGAATAAATAGTTATTTCGGGAGTAGCTCGTCGGATGAAAACCCGACAAAGAAATTAAAATAAAGCAATATAGAGATATTGCGGGGTGAGTCCCGAAGTTTCGGGAGTGGCTCGTCGGTTGAAACCCGACAAAGAAATTAAAATAAAGCAATATAAAGATATTGCGGGGTGAGTCCCGAAGTTTCGGGAGTAGCTCGTCGGATGAAAAACCCGACAAAGAAATTAAAATAAAGCAATATAAAGATATTGCGGGGTGGGTCCCGAAGTTTCGGGAGTAGCTCGTCGGATGAAAACCCGACAAAGAAATTAAAATAAAGCAATATAGAGATATTGCGGGGTGGAGCAGTTGGTAGCTCGTCGGGCTCATAACCCGAAGGTCATCGGTTCGAGTCCGGTCCCCGCTACTAAGAAAAGCCAGTCATTGATGACTGGCTTTTTGCATTTCCAAGTTATATATCACAAGTATGTTTGTAGTTTATGTATTATATTCAGTCAAACACCAAAAAATATATATTGGCTATACATCTGCTTTAATAGATCGTTTTCATTCACACAATAAATTCTCTACTAAGGGATATACTGCGAAGTAGACCTTGGATAGTGGTTCATGTTGAGTTTTTTGAAAGTAAAATAGCTGCTTTGAAACGAGAAAAAGAAATAAAATCAAGTCGTGGTCGAGATTTTATTTGGAATCAAATAAAGCAGGGCGGGCTCTTATCCGTCCGTCAGCTGACGGACGGACATCGGTTCGAGTATGGTTTGTCCGTCAACTGACGGATTCCCGCTACTAAGAAAAGCCAGTGTCTGCTATATCGGATACTGGTTTTTTTAATGCAAAGCTTTGGCTCTAAAAAGGATTACATTTTCTTAATACTTCGTAATCACGGTAATTAAAATTGAATGATGAACTTTGCAAAAAAATAGCTATGGTTTCTCTTTTTATTTCCACTTGTATTTCGCTATTTTCACTGATCAATCCGCTCAGTGCAATGCCTGTTTTTATTTCGCTAACCTCAGGTTATCCAAAAGCGCACCTCATGCGGACGGTTCGTAGAACTTCTTTCTATGTTTTATTGATTTGTTTAATTTCCTATTTGTTCGGGGAATATGTTTTAAATTTCTTTGGAGTTTCTATTTATGCCCTAAAAATTGCAGGGGGCATCATTATTTCTAGGTCTGGTTTTTTATTACTTAATGCACAGCACAAGAAAGACGTGGAGGGAGCAGTAGAAGAAGAGTCTCGATTGAAGGAAGACATCTCTTTTAGTCCATTGGCTATGCCCTTACTGGCAGGTCCTGGTTCTATTTCACTATTGATTAATTTATCCTTGCAAACCGATCTTTTTGCAGATAAAGCAGCTGTCATCGCTGCAATTTTAGCGGTTTGCATAGGTATTTATGTCACCTTGCTTTCGGCACCATTTATTTTGAAATACATTGGACAAGGCGGCTTAAGAACACTCTCAAAAATAATGGGACTTATCGTTTTATCGATTGGTATTCAGATGATTGTTGACAGCTTGCGTTCTATGTTTTAATAGAAATTACGAGAGATTCAAAGTCGTCGTATTTCTCAGAATGTTATTGCTTCAAGTTAGCTGTATCAAAATATGTTCCGGTTTGCATCCAGTTAAATCGATAGTTCAACCTTGAATTTATTCAATTGTATTGTGAGTCATCTTTTAGTTGAATTTTCAATCCTTGGTATTACTGAACCACAATCTTCCGAATCGTAACAGTGTTGTTCTGCGGATCAATCAAATGAATGTAATACATTCCATTTCCTGTCCAATTACTGATATCTAAGTAAAATTGCGCTTGATTTACCAAGGAAGTAAACACCTGTTGACCCGCTGAATTTTCAATTTTAAGGGTATACCCCGACATCAACGAGTAATTGCCATTGTTGATGGTAACGTGGTCACTTGCTGGATTTGGGTAAACTTTAATTACATTACTGTTGTTCGGTGCTGGTAGATTCAAGGTCGTATTAATAATTAAGGTATCTGTTACCGAAACCAATACTGTATCATACACATTGATGTAGGTTGTTATGGTATCGAACACCTGAGTAACTATCGTATCTTGCACAGTGACCGTATCGTAGTGAATACAGTTTCCATCATAGGGATATTGTAATTGGGAATTGGCGACGATTGGAACGTTGAAGGTGTTTTCGTAGTACCAATCATGAATTATAACATCGCCTCCACTAGTCAAGGTATAATTAATATAGCCATATTTATATCCCAATGCTCCGTTGGCAGGGTTAGTTAGTAATAATCTAAATCCTTGTTTGTGAGGACCTATGCCTATGTTATTGCAGAGTTGTTGAGTAGTAAACCAACCAAAATAGAGTAAACTTGAATTATTCCATAAATCACTCGTATTCAATGTGTCATTAGTACAATCTATACCTGTAGAACCAATATTCACAGGTGCATTTACCTTATTTTGACCTATTGTATTATTGATTCCTTTAAAGGTTGCCATTACATGTCCACTGCCAAATGTTTGGGCGCAAGTAGTATTAAACGAACTGATGTCTAATAAAAGTCTGATGTCATTTAATTGGTCATTATTTATATCAAAATCATAAGTTGCGTCAACGATTGGATATGGATAAACCCCATCAAAATTATCCACATAGGTTAACTGACTAAAAAATGAGTTGGTGACCAACAAAGCCGGGATTAAAAGTTTTTTCATAGGTACTAATTTTTCATTCACAAAGATTAACATTTAATTTAACAATTCAAGTCAAAATGAAATTTAATCAAAAATAGTTTGACAAGTCAGGTCAAAGGTTTGGTGGGGCAATGCTCGGATGTAAAGTGAATCGAGTACGCCTATGCGGATCGGGAGGTGCTTTTTAGAATTGCTCGTTCTTCACCAATTAGTTATGTAATTTCCATTTTTATCTTCCATTCTACCCGAACCTAACATAAAAAAATCAAAGAATATTCCGATAGTAAATAAACCAAATGTAAAGAAATACAATAATCCTTTCATCGTTTTTCCTAAATAAAATTGATGCCCACCCATCCAACCAAAGAACAAAAGTATTAACATTACTTTAATAATACTTTTATCTGAACCTGATGTTAATACTAATGGCAATCCTTGTAAATCATTGGAAATATTGTTTAATAAATGATCAATATTCATTTGGTTTTTAGGGGTAATTGCACCCCCACCAAGTACTCCTGTTTTAGAACTAGAAGAAACAGATATTTGTGTTTTGTTACTGCCCTCAATTTCTACAAGTTGTATTGTCATGTCCTCGCCCCAAGAAGTAGCACTCATTCCAGTAGATATTGTATAAGAATTTACCAACTCATTTTTACTTTTAATTTTAAATCCTTTTCCTTGTTCAATCACATTTAATAATGATTTAGCTACTTGTTTAATTTCAAATGGAACAATTACTGATACCATGTCTTTTGTTAAATTCATTTTTTTATTTTTAAAATTTACACTACTCGTTCGGCTAAGCAGTATCGCCTCCCGAATAACCTGTCGGGTCAGGCCGTTTTTTTTGCCAAGGCAGAGTGGCTTCTAGACTCCACTGTTTAGAAAATGCTATTAATTTCATCAAAACTCTTTGTTTTAATTGACAATTCAAGTCAACATGGTAGCTAACACAAAAAATAGTTTGACAATTCAGGTCAAAGATTTGGTGGGGTCATTCTAATAGTCCTAATTTGTATGCAAACGACTAAAAAATGTTAAATCAACATAAAATACTTCGGGTTCTACAATTTATTTCCTTCCTGGAACAAGAACCTTCCAAAACGGTAGTTCAGTTGGCTTCTTTGCTGGATACAACTGATAGAACCGTTTATAGGTACTTAGATCTTGTGAAAGAATGTGGATTTGATTTGCAACGCGATAAAATTAACCGCTTTTTTATTGTCAATGATCGTTCGAATGGCGAACGCTTCACACCTGAAGAAGCCGATTATCTAAAACAATTGGTGTTGACCAATGGTAGAAAGAGTAAACTGAAGGATGCCGTACTAAGTAAAATTTATCTTTCTTCGGATGCTACCATAGTGGCTGGACATTTAATTAATGCTAAGAATGGGAAAATTGTTGAGAAACTCTCCACTGCCATTGCCAACAAAGAACAGGTTGTTTTGAAAAAATACCAATCAATTAATTCTGAAACCATTTCCGATAGAGTAGTGGAGCCTTTTGGTTTTACCGACAACTATTGCACAGTAATGGCATTCGAACCTTCATCGCTTAAAAACAAAACGTACAACATCGATCGAATTTCTTCGGTTGAATTTAACAATCAAAATTGCCTCTTTGAAAGTGACTACGAACAACAAATTCCAGATGTATTTGGCTTTGCTTTTTCAGGTGTCAAACATCCCGTTCAGCTTGAACTTCCTCTAAAACACTATCTACTTCTCAAAAACGATTTCCCAATGACTGCTCCACACTTCAAATTCAATGCTAAAAAAGATGTGTATGAACTCACTATTGAAGTCAATGATTTGGGGCCACTTGAACGATTTTTGAGAGGGATGGACACTTGATGAATGGGCAACTCAAGATGTCAACTTTTCCATTACCTTTGAACAACAATTTTTATATGCGAAACCTACTGTTTTTTATAGGAGCGATCTCCTTTTTAAGTGCTTGTAATTTAGGTGATAGCCAACAAGAAGAGCAATTTAATCAAAGGTTCAGTCGATGAGTGCAAAAATATCCATACGTTTTTTTGATGACCGTGAGGTACGTGCGCTTTGGGATGAAGTAAATGCCAAATGGTGGTTTTCAGTATTGGATATTGTAGCTGTGCTTACCAACCAAAACGACTATACTAAAACCCGTAACTATTGGAAATACCTGAAAGCCAAGCTCAAAAAAGAGGGAAGTCAAGTGGTTAGTGCCACTACCCAGTTCAAATTTCTTGCACCAGACGGTAAACTGCGTTTAGCAGACATGCTTGATTACAAAGGAATTATTGCCTTGGGCAAAAATTTTCCGGGAACAAAAGCCAACCGTTTTATAGAATGGTTTACCTACAGCGATGAAAGCATAGATGGCAAAAGTAAAACAAAGGCATACGCCTTGTTTGAAAGTTCTTTTATTAATAGCATTGAAGTAGGCACAGCAAATGGCTTACAACAAATACACGCCTATTTGTTTGGAGGCTTATATGAATTTGCAGGCCAAATCAGGCAAAAAAACATTTCAAAAGGAGGTTTTCAGTTTGCCGTATCACGCTTTTTGGGCGATACTTTAAAACAAATAGAAGCAATGCCCGAAACTACTTTTGATGAAATTGTAGCAAAATATGTAGAAATGAACATTGCGCACCCATTTATGGAAGGAAACGGCAGAAGCACTCGAATATGGTTGGATTTGATATTAAAAACAAACCTGAAAAATTGTATAGACTGGAGTAAAATTGGCAAGAACGAATACATGGACGCGATGGTGAAAAGTTCGCTTGATAGTTCGGTACTAAAAAAGCTATTAAAAAGTGCTTTAACGATAGAAATAAACAGTCGAGAAATGTTTATGAAAGGCATTGACTATTCTTATTATTACGAAGAAAATAATTGATGAATGGTCAACTTTAGATGTCAGCTTTTCCATTACCTTTGAACAACAATTTTTATATGCGAAACCTACTGTTTTTTATAGGAGTGATCTCCTTTTTAAGTGCTTGTAATTCGGGCGAAAAGCCCCCGAAAAATCAAGTTAAAGCGCCCGCGTTAGTGGATACGCCCACCCAAATTGAAACCGAAAAGAACGTGCCCACGGGTTTAAGCTTCAAAAAGTTTACGCTAAAGTCCGAAAATTGCGACCTGCCTTTTCGTTTCGACATGGAAATCGATGAGGATTGGTGCAATACGCGTGAAATTGATGGCTTGAAGGTTTCCATGAAGGACGCTGAGGTAGCTCAGAAAATCAATATTTTGATTGAAAAAGTAATTACAGGTGCAGGTGGAGGAAAGGAAAAATCACTTAAGCAGTTTATGGCTGACATTAAAAACACGAGCAATGAAGAGGGGGATGTAGAATACATGCAAGATTCTTATACTTGCAGATTGGCAGATTCCTCTAATACCTTCCTATCGATGTATATCTTTTCTGAGTATTATGGTTTTGGTGCAGCGCATGGACAACATGGTTCCTCAGTCCTAAATATTGACCTAAAAACAGGCAATCAAATTAAGTTGAAAGATGTATTAATTGACAATTACAAATCTGCATTGAAAGCATTAGGAAAGCGAAAGTTTTTGGAGCAAAATGGAAACGACGTGTGGTGGTTTTCAACAGAAGACGATCAACCTTTTGAATTGCCAGAGGTATTTTCCATCACTCGAAAAGGAATTACGTTTAATTACCAACACTATGAAATCGGTCCCTACGCAGCTGGCGCTCCAGAAGTATTCCTTAGCATCAAAGACCTGGGCCCCTTGCTCAAAGTAAATCCGTATTTGAAATAACCCGAGGGGATTATTTATTTTTAAATCTAATTCCTAAACCTCCTCGTAATCGTCAAAATCATCTTTTTTCTTTTTGCCAAAAAAAGTTTTTGCGTCAATAAGTGGTTTTCCATTTATGATGTAATTAAAGGCGCTTATCATTTTAAAAATCATACTTAGTAGAAACAAAACACCTATAAATTTGAAGATATACCCAATTATAGCGGTTTCTTCGATGTCCTTGATGCTGGTATAAAACCATTGAGCAATGTTGTTTTGTGCATAATCTTTATTAAAAGCTAAAAGAATAAAAGCGATTAATGCACCAATAATAAGCATGATTTCATTTCTGCGATTAAATGTAGTCGTTCCTCCAACGGAATTTTGCTGTCGGCTAAAATTAAGTTGAAACACGGATCGGCGTTCATCGTTTTGCAAGCGACCGATGAGGTAAACACAAAAAATCAGTAAGGTGGGAACGATATGCAGAAGCGTAATTTCAGAGCGTGTTTTATCAAAGCAAAACAATACTAATACGTTTACAAGAAACAGGTACTTC
>Ga0247832_1004847_pt1 | contig 16327 bp, 15 predicted proteins | sample LaCruzMarch2015__10_FD_192407 | JGI IMG/M metagenome (GOLD analysis project Ga0247832, IMG submission 192407) | Freshwater microbial communities from meromictic Lake La Cruz, Castile-La Mancha, Spain - LaCruzMarch2015_4m | ecosystem: Environmental > Aquatic > Freshwater > Lake | place: Spain... | reverse complement strand
CGCCGCCGCCGTAACCGCCGCCACCGCCGCCGCCTTCACGTCGCTCGAATCCGCCGCCGCCGCCACCGCCGCCGCCGAAGGATTTCGGTCGTGCTTCGTTCACGTTAATGTTTCGGCCGCCCATGGCGCTGCCGTCCTTGTCTTGGATGGCCTGGTCGGCCTTGTCGCCGTCGACATCGACGAATGCGAAGCCCCGGCCTTCGATGATGCGCACGTTCGATGCACCATAGGCGGAGAAGTAGTTCAGCAGATCCTGCTCAGTTGACGAATACGGGATGTTTCCCACGTAAAGGGATTTCGTAGCCATTATGTTGTCCTTCCGTATCGATTCTCAAGGCGAGTCTAGCAGTCATATCCGTTCGATCCAGAAGGACGTAGCTACAAGGCCGGGACCATTTCGATTCGTTACCCCCGGAGTATAGCAGATATGCGCAAAACTGCGGAAAATTACCGCATTTTTCCGACGTTTGGCCCTTTGCGGTCACGCTGGCCCGCAGGCGAACCAGGTAAACCGACGGCATGAACATGCAGCGAGTGGGTCAAACCGACCTCGTTTCGAGCCGACTCGCCTACGGTTGCATGAGGATCGCCGGAACCTGGAACCCCAACGAGATTACGCCCGAGCGAGAAACCGCCGGCCGAGCCGCCCTCCTCGCCGCCTATGAAGCGGGCTACACGCTGTTCGATCACGCCGACATCTACTGCGCCGGTGGCTGCGAAACGATCCATGGGAACCTGCTGCGCGACACGCCTTCCCTGCGCGACCAGGCGCTCATCGCCACCAAGTGCGGCATCATTTTTGGCGGCAATCCGAATCCAGATTCTCCACATCGATATGACTTCAGCAAGGCGCATATTCTAGCGTCCGCCGAGAAATCGCTTAAGCGGCTAAACGTGGAGACGATTGATCTCTATCAACTTCACCGGCCGGACCTCCTCATGAACCCGGCGGAAATCGCGGAGGCGTTCGACGAGTTGCACAGGGCCGGAAAGGTCCGCTGGTTCGGCGTGAGCAACTTCTCGCCGTCGTTCGTCACTGCGCTTGCCCGGCACATCGGTCGGCCGGTGGCCGTCAATCAGGTCGAGATCCATCTAGGTCGGCTCGACTGCTTCACCGACGGCACGCTGGACCAATGCATCGCCGACGATATCACTCCGCTGGCTTGGAGCCCTCTAGGTGGCGGCTGGCTGGGCGAGGGCGGCACGGTCGGGGCCGGCGACCCGCGCCATCATCTGCTCTCCTTGCTGGACGACCTAGCCAAGCAGCATGAGGTGACGCGAACCGAGATTTCCTTGGCATGGTTGCTCAAGCATCCGAGCAAGATCATTCCCATCGTGGGTTCGACGAAGCCGGAGAAGATTCGCCAGGCCGTCAAGGCCGACGCCATCGACTTGCACCGGGAAGATTGGTACCGATTGCTGGTGGCGGCGCGACAAAAGGGCCTGCCCTGAGGCCGATGTTGGCGTAAAATGGGTTGTGCGTTCCGATTGGCCCGAGCAAGATGAGTGGGGAATCGACCTGGAGCTAATCCGGGCGTACCAAGCCATGAGTCCCGAAGAGCGATTCCTGCGCCATCAAGACGCCGCGGCATTCGTCTATGAAGTCATTCATGCGAAGCGCCTCCCCAAACTTTCCGTCGATTCTCCAGCGACTCACGTCGTCTAACATCGATTTTGTTGTCGTCGGCGGTTGGGCGATGGTTTTCCAGGGTGCCACAACATGGACGGAGCAGGACCTGATCGCCATGAAGACGGGCACGGGCCGGGGCCACGATGAAGAACACGTCCGCCAGCTGCGGGCAATCCAGCGCGTCCGAGATGAAAGCTGACCTTCCGCATGCTACTGCCAACTACTTTTCTGGCATCACAGCCCGGACCGTATGCGGCGGCGGTGATCCCCGCTGACGAACTCGCGGCCCGAACCCACGAACTCGGCCCGCCGTGCCGCCAAATCTTGGTTCTTGACGCCAATTTCCTCGCTCCGCTCGAACGACTGGGCAGAACCGCCGTGTTGGCCGAAAGTGCACCACCGGCCGAAGACAACGCCATCTACCGGCTCTGGGAACCGAACCTCTGGCTCGTCGAATACCTCCCCGATACGCCCGGAACGGCCCTCGACCTCGGCTGCGGAACCGGGCGAGACGCCGTTTTCCTCGCCGACTTGGGCTGGCAAGTCACCGCCATCGACCGACTTCCGGACGCACTAGAGCGGGCCGAAAACCTGCGGCGGCGCTACGCGCCTGGGAAAAAAGTCGACTGGCAACTGGCCGACCTCCGAACGTATCAGCCAGCCGCAAAGTTCGATCTCATCCTCGGTTTGATGAGTCCCGTCGCATTGCGGATCCCAGAAATCCAGGGCTGGCTAAACCCCGGGGGCAGACTTTTGATCGAACTATTCCACCCCGAGAACCGCGCCCAAAATGGCAAACCCGCCTCCGACGACATGATCCTCGACGGCGAACCAATCCGAAGCGGAGAAAAAATCCTAACCCGCGCGCGGTTCGACGCCTGACCTCACATCCGAAACATTCGGAAGCCGGGCTTTTGCGGCGGCGCGTTGCGCGCCAATTCGATGCCCAGCGCCACCACGCGGCGCGTATCCACCGGGTCGATGATGCCGTCGTCCCACAGTCGCGCGCCGGAGTACACCGCGCTGGATTCTGCCGCGTACTTATCGAGAATTGGGCGGGTGAACGCCTCGTTCTCGTCCTCACTCATCATCACGCCGCGAGCGGCCAACTGGTCCTGCTTTACCGTCAGCAAAACGTTCGCCGCCTGGGTTCCGCCCATCACCGAGATCCGGGCGTTGGGCCACATCCACATCTGCCGGGGGCCAAACGCCCGCCCGCACATGCCGTAATTGCCCGCCCCGTACGACCCGGCCACCACCACCGTGAACTTGGGCACGCACGCCGTCGAAACCGCCGTCACCAGCTTCGCGCCGTGCTTGGCGATGCCTTCGTTCTCGTAACGGCGGCCGACCATGAACCCCGCGATGTTCTGCACAAACAGCAACGGAATGCCGCGCTGCTCGCAAAGCTCGATGAAGTGGGCGCCCTTCTGCGCCGACTCGCTAAAGAGAATTCCGTCGTTGGCGAGAATGCCAACTCGGTGGCCAAAAATCCGCCCGAACCCACAAATCAACGTTTGCCCAAAACGCGGCTTGAACTCATGGAACGCGCTGGCATCCAAGATTCGCGCCAACACTTCGCGCATCGGGAACGGTGCCTTCGGGTCGGTCGGAACCAACGAATACAGGTCCTCGGCCGGGAAAAGCGGATCCTGCGGTTCTTCATCGGCCGGATCCGAAACGTCCGGGCGAGGCAAAACCGAGATGATGCTACGCAGGATTTCCAGCGCGTGGGCGTCGTCCTCGGCAAGATGGTCGGCAACGCCAGAAAGCCGCGTATGCACGTCACCGCCGCCTAAATCCTCAACCGAAACCTCTTCGCCGGTGGCGGCTTTGACGAGCGGCGGTCCGCCCAAAAAGATCGTGCCCTGATTCCGAACGATGACCGTTTCGTCACTCATCGCCGGGACGTAGGCACCGCCGGCCGTGCACGAACCCATGACGGCCGCGATTTGGGGAATTCCCGCCGCCGACAGATTGGCTTGGTTGTAGAAAATGCGGCCGAAGTGGTCTCGGTCCGGGAAGACTTCGCTTTGCAGCGGAAGGAATGCGCCTCCGCTATCGACCAAATACACGCACGGAAGGTGGTTTTCCAGCGCGATTTCCTGGGCGCGAAGATGCTTTTTGACCGTAATCGGGAAGTACGTCCCGCCCTTCACCGTGGCGTCGTTCGCCACGATCACGACGTCGCGGCCGTGCACCCGCCCGGCGCCGGTGACGACTCCCGCGCCGGGGGCATCGCCGCCGTACATATCCTCGGCGGCAAGCGGACAGAACTCCAAAAACGGCGAGCCAGGGTCGAGCAATCCGTCGATCCGGTCTCGCACTAACAGCTTGCCCCGGCCGGTGTGTTTCGCCCGGGCGTCGGCCCCGCCGCCTTGCCCAACCCGGGCAAGGCGCGTTCGGGTGTCGGCCAAAAGGGCGTCCATGGCGGCCCGGTTCGCCCGGCTGGCTTCAGAATTCGTGTCCAGGCGAGACGTCAGCGGCTCCATAGGTCGCCAGATGTTACCGGCTAGGCCGGGTCCGGCACAAACTTCAGGCAGACGCCGTTGATGCAGTAGCGAAATCCGGTCGGCGTGTGCGGAGCATCCTCAAACACGTGGCCCAGGTGGCTACCGCAGGTTTTGCAAACAACTTCCACCCGGCGCATCCCGTGGCTCATGTCGACCTTCTCTTCGACGCGGTCGCCCTCGACGGCCTGGTAGAACGCCGGCCAGCCGCAAGCGCTGAAGAACTTGGCGGTGTCGCGAAACAACCCGGTGCCGCACGCCGCACACTCGTAGGTGCCCTGCGCCGGCGACTCTTTCCAGAACTCGTGGGTGAACGGCCGCTCGGTGCCAGCTTGCCGCAGCACGCGGTACTCCTCAGGGGTCAGCTGGGCTTTCCACTCGGCGTCGGTCTTTTCAATTTCTCGGTTTGGCATGCCCTTTAGAATACGTCAGCCATCGGCGGAGTTCCGCCGCGTGATGTTTTGTATGCAGCCTTCGTGTAAACCAAACCCAAAAATGTGTGGTTGACATATGTAGAATACCGTCTACTATAATTCGACCATGCGGCCACAACTTCAACTCCGGCCTGCCCCTAGCCCGTCGCCCATCTCGGAGGACTGGATCGAGCGGCGGGCAAAACTCTTCGAGTGCGGTGCCTATCCCGATAAGGGCGTCACCATCGTCCCGGCGGACCTGCAAAGGCTCGCGACCGGCTTCAACCAACCCGTTCCCGTGCTCATCGAGCACGCCGAATCGCCCCTTGAAATGGGCATGCTCGTCTCCGTCGAGCCGGTCGGCGAGGAGCTCTTCGGCAACCTGCGCTTCTCGCCCGAGGCCAACGCGCTGATCGAGCGATCCGGCGCGAAGTCGCTCTCCGTCGGAATCTCGGCCGACCTCTCGACCATTCGCGAGGTCTCTTTGGTGCGGAACCCCCGGGTTCCCACCGCCCAGATCTTCCACGACGGCGACAGCCTGGCATTTTTTGCCGAGGTCAGTGCCGTCGATTACCGACGCGAATACGAGCGTTTGCGGCGCGAGACTCTGGCCAGCGAAAACGAGAAAGCCCTTCAGGCTTTGCTCCGCGAGGCAAAGATTCTCCCCGCCGAGGTTCCGTTTGCCCGAGCGCTGCTGGAAGCCGAAGCATCGGTGACCTTCAGCGGCGCCCGCACAACCACCCGAGAACTGACGCTGCGGATGTTCCAATCGCGAACCCCGCACGCTTGGTTCACCGAGACCGCGACCGCCGCGATGAGCAGCGAAGCCAACCCGTTGCTCCTGCCCGAGGAGACGGCGTTCTACCGCCAGTACTTCCCCGAAATCCCCATCGGCGAGATCGCCAAGAACCGATAACCAAGATGCCTGCCCTACAAAAACCCTACGAAAACTTCGAGAAACCCGGCCTGGTGGTGAGCTACCAGATGGCCGCCGTCAGGATCTACAAAGGCTCGCTGGTCGGCGTCAACGCCGCCGGATTCCTGGTGCAGATGGCCCACGGAACCGCCGGATTGCGCTTTGTTGGCGTGGCCAACGAGACCGCCGACAACTCGGCCGGTGCCGCCGGTGACCTCAGCCTGAACGTGAACAAGACCGGGACCTTCGTGTTCAAACCCGTCGCCGGCTACACCCCGGCCCAGGGCGATCTCGGCAAAGACATCTACGCCAACACCGATTGGGAGGTGCAAGTGAGCGCAACCGGACTCACCAACGCCTATAAAGTCGGATCGGTGACTCGCCTCGAGACGACCAGTACCGGCTCGGCCGGAGTTCGCATCCGAATCGGCAACTACACGCTTTGATCTTACGAAACTATGCCAATTACCACCTCTGACATGCGCGAGCTGTTGCTGCCCGGGCTCCGGGCCGAGTTCGCCCTCGCCTATCGCAACGAAATCGACAACTCGACCTTCGAGTCGCTGGCCACGGTCATCCAAACCACGCAGCCATCGCAACGCTACGGCTGGCTGGGTGCCGCCCCGGCCATGCGCGAATTCACCGACGAACGGCGTCCGACGGGCCTCGCCGCCTACTCGACTACGATCGAGGACAAGACATTCGAAGCCACGATCGCCGTCGAGCGGAAGGCGTTGGAAGACGACCAGCTCGACGTGATCCGCTTGCGGATCCGCGACCTTGCCTCGCGGGTTGCCGCCCACCGACACCAGCTTCTGGCCGAGGCCCTTGGCCAAGGATTCTCGGCGACCGGGTACGACGGCGTCCCGTTCTTCTCGAATAGCCACCCCACCGGACCGGCAACGGCCTCGAACGTAACGAGCGATGCGCTTGCGGAAGCCTCTCTCGCCGCCGGAATCACGACGATGATGAGCCTGGAGGACGACCAGGCAGTTCCGCTTGGCATTGTGCCGGACACCCTGGTCGTCGGGCCGAAGCTACAATGGCTGGCGCGCGAACTTGTCGAAAGTCCGGTCGTGGTCTACCGAGGAAACGACGTCGACACCGCGCCTTCAACCCCATTCAAGAACGTGATTGAAGGTCGGCTTCGGCTCATCGTTTCGCCGTACCTGCGGGGCACAAACGACGACCGATGGTTCCTGCTCGACACGACCCGCGCCGTGCGAGGGTTGATTCTTCAGCAACGGAGCGACGTTCCGGTTGAGTTCAGCGCCCTTGATTCGCGTAGCGGGAGCGAAAGTGCGTTCATGCGTGACCTGTACTACTACGGCGTGCGGGCGCGCTACAACGTGGCTACGGCATGTGGCAGGCGGCGTTTGGCGGAGACGTCCTTTGATTCTGGCCCTCGGGTTCATCTGGGACTGGCTGGAATCTCGCCTTCGTAAGCTGCCGCGATGGTTAGCACGCCAATGACGGTCAGCGTGAGCTCGGCACGGGTCAAAGAGAAGTGCGGGGTCACCGGCACGACCTACGACACGCCGATCGGCAACCTTATCGCCGAGACCGTCCCGGCCGTGCGCTTGCTGATCTCCGAGGAGACGCTTGCCTCGGAGGACGCTGATCTTGCCGCCCTGGTGAACCTCGCCGCTACCGAGTGGGTGGCAGGTGAATTCATGGCGCAACGCCTTCGTGAGCCTGGCGTCGCCGACGGGATCACGGTCGGAGAGCTCACGCTTCGGCCACCGGCGCGGAACCTTGTCGATCCGTCTGGGCTCAAAGCCCAGGCGATGGCTCGGCTCCTTCCGTACCTTCGCTTTCCGGCGGTCGCCGGAGCGGCTTTTGGCGTGCTGGCGGGAGGCGATTCGGATTGAGCGCACTTAGCGACCGTGCCACAACGGCAATCCTGTCTCACGCCGACGACCTAACCCTCGTCGGCGTAGGTCGAAAAGCGTTGGTGACGATGCTCGGCGGGGCCCGCGCCTACCTGTCGGATGCTGAGTACGAAGCCGCCGGCCGCCCCATTCTTGGCGCGGTCGTCCCCGCGAGCGACACCACGACCGCCGGCTCGTCCGCGAACTATCTCGGACGGGCGCTCACGGTGAAACGGGCCATCGACCTTCGATGGGACGGCGCGACGGTAGCGCGCCTACTTGTTCTGGTCGGCTGATCCGGCCTTCGGCTCCACCGTTCGAATCTTCGCCGGAGGTTCGGACGGCTTCCCAAAGAATCGGTTGAAGTCGACAAACAGCACGCCAAAGAACATCGTGGCCACCAGGATGAGGCCAATCGTGCCCACAAAATTCTGGGTGCGCATGCTCACCCGTCGCCCCCGGCGCAACATCTCCACGACCGCCACCATCATCTGGCCGCCATCCAGCGGGAAGATGGGCAGCAGGTTAAAGATGCCAACCGAGATGCTGAGCAACGCCGCGACCCGAATGACCGCCGCAATGCCGTCCTGGGCCGCCATCGAGGTGAACGAGAACATCGTCATCGGTCCGCCCACGTTGTCCTTCACCGTCTCGGGCTTCTTCACCATGCTGCCGAGGTTGGCGATTGCCATCCCAGGAAGCGCCGACGCACGGGCCACCGCGGCCGGAAATGCCAACGGCACCTTGCGATAGCCCCAACTCACGCCAATTTTCGCTTGTTTTGCGGTCTCTCCGGTCGGCATCAAGTCTCGGTCCAGCACCGGCGTCTCGGAAGTCGGGGCCAACGGTGTGAGCTGCGTGCTTGCTTGCTTGCCTTCGCGCAGGTAGGCCACGGAAATCGTCTTTCCGCCCTGATCCTTCACCTGCTGGATCATTTCGTAGACATTCGCGACCTTGGTGCCGTTAATCTCCAGGATCTGGTCGGCGGGCTTTAGGCCGGCTTTGTCGGCCGGGCTACCGACAACGATTCCGGCAATCTTCGCCGTTTTCTCCGGCACGGCGTCGCCATCCCACATCAACACCGGAATAAAGAGCAAAATCCCCGCCAAAATGCTGAACGCCGGACCGGCGAACAGAACGATAAATCGTTGCCACGGCGGCTTGCTGTAGAAGCCGCCCGGGATGTGGACCTCGCTGCCGTCGTCCGCCGGCATCATCCCCTTGATGCGCACGAATCCGCCCAGCGGAAACGGTCGCAGGGTGAAGTGCGTGGTTTCGCGGAGCGCCTTGCCCGTCGGCGTGTCTACGACCTCAATCGTATGCGACTGGTCGCCGCCTTCTAAGGCCGATCCCTCGGATCGCCGGGTGCCGCTCTCCGGCACCGGATCGTTCGGCCCAAGCGGAATCAAGTAAGTCTTCTTTGCGTACACCCAGCGCTTCGGGCCGAATCCGATGGCGAACTCCTCCGCACCCATGTTGAAAATCCGCGCGAAGAGGTAATGCCCGTACTCATGGGCCGCTACCAGAACGGAGATCACGACAACGAACGTGAGGATGTAAAGCGGAATCTGCAGAAACGGGGGCATTTAGGCCACGCCTCCGGCAGTCTGCATGTGCGTCCGGGCTTCTTCCCGCGCGGTCACGTCGGCCTGAACCACGTTCTCCAAAGTCGCTTCCTGTGCCGCGTGATTCTCCATCGTCTTTTCTACGACGTCTGTAATCTCCAAAAATCCAATTTCCCCACGCAAAAATGCATTTGCGGCTTCTTCGTTCGCCGCGTTCATCACGCAGGGCAGGGTTCCGCCGGTTTCGCACGCCTCTTGGGCCAGCCGAATTGAGCGGAACGTCTCGTGATCCACTTCCTCAAAAGTCAAGTTCGGCGTATCGATCGGGTTCCACGGGCGCATCGAATTCGCCATCCGCTGCGGGTAGAGCAGGCTGTATTGGATCGGCAACCGCATATCGGGCCAACCCATTTGGCCCAGCACGCTGCCGTCGTTGAACTTCACCATGCTGTGAACGATGCTTTGCGGGTGGATGACCGTTTGCACCTGCCGGATTCCGACCCCGAACAACCACTTCGCCTCGATGGTTTCGAGCCCTTTGTTCATGAGCGTCGCGGAGTCGATCGTGATCTTTCCGCCCATGCGCCAGGTCGGGTGATTGAGCGCTTGCTCGACCGTGATGTTTCGCAGGTCGGCCCGCTTCTTGCCGCGGAACGGTCCGCCGCTCGCGGTGAGAATCAGCGAATCCACCTGGTCGCTGGTATAGCCCTGAAGGCATTGGAAGAGCGCGCTGTGCTCGCTATCGATCGGCGTCAGCTGGATCTTCGCCTTTTGCACGCGCGGCATCACGACTTCGCCGGCGGCAACCAGAACCTCTTTGCTGGCTAGCGCAATGTCTTTTCCTTCGTCGATGGCGGTGAGGGTCGGCAACAGGCCGATCACGCCGGCCACGGAGATGACTACCAGGTCGGCTTCGGTGCTTCGAACAAGGTCGAGAATCGCATCCATCCCGGACGGAATGCCTTGCGTATTTTCTTCGAACAGCGCGAGGCGGCTCACGCCGAACTCGGTCGCCTGGCGGCAAAGCTTCTCGGCGTTGCGCCCGGCTGCGATTCCGACGAGGCGCAACGAATCGGGCAGTTGCGAGATCACGTCGAGGGTCTGGGTGCCAATGCTGCCGGTTGACCCGAGAACGACGACGCGCTTCATGTGGGCGTCAGGATACTAGAACCGGCGGTTTCCCGGTAGTCCTGGTGCCCAAAACTCGTCACAACTCGACGGTTTGGGTTCCGTCGGTGACGGTGATGCGCGGGCATTCGTCAAGGCCCAGCCGAATACTGAACTTCGGGCGGCTGGAAGGACCACTCATTCTTGACAGCGCGGTCCGCGCCTTTTCGGGCAGAGTCTGGAAGTTCTTGCGAATCCAAGCGGTCGCGATAGCGGCGACTCTCGGCATCCTGTTCCCTTCTGGTTGCACGGAAATTCGCGCGGTTTCCGCGAAATCTGCAATTGCAGTGTCATCAAGGGCCATCGTGAGGTCCGCCGCAAGTTGATAGCGGGCGCGTAACGTCGCCGAATCGACCTGCGGAATGCACGCCCGAAATGCTCCGGCGATTCTGGCTTGGAATCGGCTCGGCTCGGGGATAAGCTTCGCAACCGATGCGCTCTGCTCGATCCTCGCACCAATTGCCGAGGCCACGCAGTTGAGAAACTCAGCGCGGGATACGTCTTTCCCAAATCCTGCAAGTCGAAGTTTTCCAATTACGGTGCCGTGAGTGGCAAGCGCTTTCCCGCCAGATGCGCTGTAAATTGTGGCGAAGATTCCTGCCAAAGTCGGGCCGTTTACTGCCGGAAAACTCAGCGTCATGCGCCCATCTGCTTGGAATTCATGGACGTAGACTCGGGCCGCCGTAGGCGCCGAAGGGTCTTGCCGTTTCGTTGGCTTTTTCGTTACGGGATCAGGCCAGTTCGCAATAATGCTCGGAGGGTAGCTGGTCTCGCAGAAACCCAAGTCATCCATCCCACCGTTCTGAAAATCATAGGCGTCCGCCACCGCGTTCGAGAGTGATCGTATCGTTTCCGTTGTCTTCTCAAACGCCGGAAACTTTTGCCGTGTCGGGCTCACCATCAGCACCGGCTTGCCGGTTGCCTCAGAAAGTGATTTCGCGAAAGCATCGGCATCTCCGCCGGCGAAAGAAAACGAAACGGCAAGTGCCGATAATGCCAGGACCATAAACTTAGGACGCCCCTTGGGTAGGCCCGTTACGGGTCTGCCATACTTGTGCGAATGGCCTCCGCCGACTCGCCGACCCCCGTTTCCGACCCCAGATTTCGACTCTCGCCGACCGTGGCGCGGGAGCTTTCCGCCGAATATGGCACTCCGCTGTACGTCGTCGACGAAGCCCACTTTCGGGCGCGAATTCAGCGATACCGGGCCGCATTTCTGGCCGCCTACCCCCAGGCGGAGATCACCTTTGCCTCGAAAGCGAACTCGACCCTCGCCGTGATTGCCCTCGCTTACGCCGAAGGATGCGAGATCGACGTGGCCAGCGAAGGCGAGCTGCGCGCCGCCATCGCGGCCGGAGTACCGGCTTCGAAGTGCCACCTCCACGGAAACAACAAACAGCTTGGCGAGCTCGAGTTCGCCCTTTCGGTCGGCGTCGGCAAGATCATTCTGGACCACTTTGGCGAGATCGAGACGGTCGCAAAACTTGAGCGACCGGCCGAGACCCGGTTCGTCATTCGGCTTGCGCCCGGCGTCGATCCGGTTACCCACGCAAAGATCTCGACTGGCCAGGCCGACACGAAGTTCGGATTCAACCTCACCGACGGCAGCGCAGAACGGGCAACCCTACGTGCTCTTGAACTCGGCCTGAATCTCGTCGGCTTCCACTGCCACGTCGGCTCGCAGCTGCTCGACCCCGAGGCGCAACGCTCGGGCGGATTCCTCATCGCCGAGTTCGCCGCCAAGATCGCCCGCGACCGCGGCTTCATCGCCAGCTACCTAAACGTCGGCGGTGGCCTCGGCGTGAAGTACACCGACAAAGACGAGCCGATGCCTGTCGAGGATTATTGCCGCCTCGTTGCCGAGTCCGTCCGCGAAGCCGTCAAAGGCTCCCCACTCGAAAACGTTCCTTTCAGCCTCGGGCAAGAACCAGGACGATCGCTCATTGCGGAAAGCGGGGTGACGCTCTACTCCGTCGGCGTCATCAAAACCGTTCCCGCAAAGGACCGCGGAACTCGCACCTACGTCTGCGTGGATGGTGGCCTCAGCGACAACCCGCGCCCCGTCATGTACGGCAGCAAATACACCGTCGAAGCCATCCGCGCCAACGATTGGACCTACACCACCGACGGCCCGGGGGCCGTGATGGTAGATCCTTCGGAGTCCACCGTGACCGTCAGTGGCAAGCACTGCGAGACCGACAAGCTGTTCGAAGATATTTCCCTGCCATCCGACCTAGCCATCGGCGACTTGGTTCAAGTGCTTTGTACCGGAGCGTATAACAGTGCGATGGCGAGCAATTACAACCGGTACCCACGCCCCGCCACCGCCCTCCTTCGCACGGACGGCACGCACATTTTGGTTCAGCGGCGAGACACGTGGGACGAAATGTTTGCCCGGGAATCGGTTCCGAGCGGGCTGGTGAGCTAATGTCGTTCCCGCCGGAAGAAATTGCGCGCATCGCCGCCCAGATCCTGGTGCTCTTTTTAGGGATTGGCCTCCACGAATATGCCCACTGCAAGTTCGCCGATATGGCGGGCGACCCGACGCCGCGGTTCTACGGCCGCGTCACGCTGAACCTCTTCAAGCATTTTGAACCTGTGGGCACGGCAATGATGGTTCTCTCCTCCCTTGCCGGGTTCGGGCTCGGATGGGGCCGGCCGGCACCCGCGGACCCCCGCAAGATGAACAACCCACGCTGGGACTTCTTTGCCAGCGTCGCCGCCGGTCCGCTCTCGAACCTAGTGCAGGCCACCATCTACGCGTTATTCCTTCGGATCTACCTGCGAACGGCCGAGCTGGCGCTCAGCGGCAACATCGTCCAAGAGTTCCTTCTCTACTTCCTCATTTTCGGGGTCGCCATCAACATCGGTCTCTTCTTCTTCAACCTCATCCCGTTTGGTCCGCTTGATGGTCACTGGCTGGTTGGCCTGCTACTGCCGGAGCGGCAACGGTGGCAGTGGTTCAAGCTGAACCAGCAGATCGGTATGCCCGGGCTGTTCATCGCGATCCTCTTTCTGCAATTTAGCAATATCTCCATCACACGCGGACCGGTGAGCTGGTTGTTCCCAATTCTCACCGGCATACCGTTCCCCGGCTAGGCCGGTCCCTTCGGAAAAATGCCGGTTCTCGGGTACCCTTACCGGTATCGCCCGGTCCCTTCATCTTCCCATCCGAACTTGTGTGGGCTGCCGAGAACGGCAACCCCAAAGCAAACTCGTTCGGTTATCGAAAGATGAGGGGGACAGGCTTGTGCCCTGGAACGGAGCCGGACGGAGTGTTTACATCTGTCCGACGCCGGACTGTATCGAATCTGCCTTCCGCCGTGGCCAAATTGAACGAGGCCTGCGCGGTAGTGTTGAGCCGCAGAGCAGGGCCCGGGTGAAAATCGACCTTTTATGCAAACCCAGTTGAAGAACCCCACCGGAATGACCGTCAAGATCGCCGACATCGCCAAGAAATATGACCTGCGCCCGGGAGCCGCCTTCGGCGTTCTTGCCGAGCTCGGGATCGAGCATGACGGGGTGGGCTTTGACGCCGATGAGGACACCCTTGAACTCATTCGGGAGTCTCTTAACGAAGCCCGTGGTAGCAAAGAGCTTGTCCTAAAGCCGAATCCGACCATTCGAGATCTTGCCCAAGCACTCGGAATTCCGCAGCCAGAAGTCCAAAAGCAACTCAACCAGAAATTGCGCGTTATGGCAACCGTAACGACTACCTTAAAGGACGAGGTTGTTGAAAAGTTTCTTGCCCTCTACGACGCCACGTTTAAGTTCGCCGACGCGCCGAAGCCGAAAGTAGCCGTAGCCCCCAAGAAAGGGAACGGCGGTGCTCAGCCCCGCCCGCCCGTGGTCACCATCATGGGTCACGTTGACCACGGCAAGACCTCGCTGCTGGACTACATTCGGAAGGCGAACGTCGCGGCCAAGGAGCACGGCGGAATCACCCAGCACATCGGTGCCTACCAAGTCGAGGTTCCCGAAGGGCGAATCACGTTCCTGGACACGCCGGGCCACGCCGCCTTCACGAACATGCGCGCTCGTGGTGCCCAGGTAACCGACATCGCAATCTTGGTGGTTGCCGCGGACGACGGCATCATGCCGCAAACCCGCGAGGCGATCCAACACATTCTTAATGCGAAGGTCCCGATGATCGTCGCGGTCAACAAGATCGACAAGCCGGACGCAAACCCGGACAAGGTCCTTCAGCAGCTTCCGGAGTACAACGTCATTCCCGAAGCCTACGGTGGCCAGGTCATCACCGCGCCGGTTTCTGCCCTCACCGGGCAGGGCGTTCCCGAGCTGCTCGAGCTGATCCTTCTCCAGGCGGAAGTCATGGAGCTCAAGGCCGACCCGAAAGCCGAAATGCGCGGAGTTGTCGTCGAGGCCAAGCTCGAAAAGGGTCGCGGCCCCGTCGCCACCATTTTGGTTCAGCAAGGCACCCTCAAGGTCGGCGATGCCGTCGTCGTTGGCCAGGCCTTCGGCCGATTGAAGGCGATGACCGACTACAAGGGCACCAAGATTACCGAGGCCGGACCGAGCACGCCCGTCGAGATTCTGGGGCTTTCCGAAGTTCCGCTCGCCGGTGACAAGGTCGAATTTGCAGTTGACGAGCGCTCCGCACGCGAAGTTGCCGAAGCTCGGGCAACCCTCGACCGCGCCAAGACGTTTGTCGTCAAGAATCGCGGCATCACCCTCTCCGACTTCCGCCGACTTCAGCAAGAAGAAGGTATGAAGGAGCTGAACCTGATCATCAAGGCCGACGTTCAGGGCTCCGTGGAAGCCGTCAAGGGCATGCTGGAGAAGGTTCGCAATGAGGAAGTCGAAGCCAAGGTCATCCTCTCCGGCGTCGGTGGCGTCACCAAGGCCGATATCGACCTAGCCGCCGCTTCGAACTCCATCGTGGTTGGCTTTAACGTCAAACCCGACGGCGAAGCGAAGAAGGAAGCCGAGAAGCGCAAGGTCGAAATTCGAACCTATACGATCATCTACGAACTGATCGAGGACATCGAAGCCGCCGTCAAAGGCATGCTTGCCCCCAAGTTCGAGGAGCAGTATCTCGGCTCGGTCGAAATCCGGGTTCGCTTCCAGTTCTCGAAGAAGGGCATCATCGCCGGCTCCTACGTCACCGACGGCAAGGTCACGCGAAACGCACAGTGCCGCGTCCGCCGCGCCAAGCAATTGGTGTACGAAGGCAAGGTCGGCACGCTGAAGCACCTCAAGGACGACGTTCGCGAAGTCACCCTCGGAATGGAGTGCGGACTCACCTTTGACGACTGGACTGACTTCAAGGAAGGCGACATCGTGGAAGCCTTCGAAATGGTCCAGATCAACGCGTAGTCACGGCCAAGCCGTCTAAAATAGCGATATGGCACTCCGGATGAACACCGAAGAGGTAGATCGGCTCGCGCGAGAAATTGCGAGCCGACTCCACTCGTCGTCTCCAGCTGAGGTGCGCCAAGCTCTTGCTCAGTCGCTTTCGGCTTTGGAGACAACCGTGCTCGACGAAGCAACCCTGGAGAGGGTCCGGCTGCTGAACGAGCGAATGGAAGAGTTGGTGTGGTCGAAGCTTCCACCGGATATTCGCGGTAACGGAATTTCTCAAGCGGAGCAAGATGAAATTCTAGGCTACGGACCGGCGGGTCACTGCGTTTGAGGCTCACGCTAGACACGTCCTGCATCGTGGCGTACTTGACGAAGGAGCTGAACTGGCACGAAATCTCGGTATATCTGGGTTCCGCCGAACAGCTGATCATTGGGGAAGCAACTCTACTCGAGACGAATCTTGTGTTGTACGGTCGATCACTTCCGGGTGAGGAAATGCTGGGGATCCTCTTGAGGGAAGCACCGATCCGACGAGAAGCATTTCAACAGATTCACTTTGAACTCGCGACCACCGCCCTCGTCAAATACGGCAAAGGCCGACATCCAGCGCGTCTCAACTTTGGGAACTGCATGTCCTACGCCACGGCGAAAGTAGCGGACGCGCCGCTGCTCTACTGCGGTGACGATTTCGGAAAGACCGATCTCGACTGCATCCGAGTTTAGCGGTCGATCTCGCCCAACACGATATCAATCGAACCGATGATCAATGACGTCCAAGATGGTGCCCATGCGAAGCGGGGGAACCGTGGGGGACATAGCCGCTTAGTTAAGCAACCAGAACACATATTGTTTTGGGGGCTTATGGTGCTTCCTTTTCTTGCGTTTGCGATGCGGCTTCGCAGTTCGTGGAGCCTCAAACAAGCATCTGCAGAT
>Ga0247832_1004840_pt1 | contig 16338 bp, 13 predicted proteins | sample LaCruzMarch2015__10_FD_192407 | JGI IMG/M metagenome (GOLD analysis project Ga0247832, IMG submission 192407) | Freshwater microbial communities from meromictic Lake La Cruz, Castile-La Mancha, Spain - LaCruzMarch2015_4m | ecosystem: Environmental > Aquatic > Freshwater > Lake | place: Spain... | reverse complement strand
GAAGCTTTGGGTCTGCGGCGCGCTGATGCTGACAAACCCATCATTGGGTAACGCCACATTGGTTGCGGTAAAGAGCGACAGGGATGAGCCAGCTTGCTCAAACAGCGTAAAGAACACAACGGAAGCAGCGATTAAGACCAATGCCAAGATCAAGCGGCCAGCTTCTTCTTTGCTGCACGCGGTCGCCATGTGATAGACGATGTAAATCAAGACGGCAGCCGAGCCCAAGGCCAACATATTGCCGACCAATTGGTTATTTTGCACCAAGAACCAAACCGCCGGTACCGTGACAATCGCCCCAATATAGATGGCCATTTCCAGATTGATCGGGCCCAAAATCTTCTTCTTCAGAGCTTCTGGATTGGGGGGTTCGCCCTTGCCTTCCAAACTATCCTTGCCGCGCACAAAGGCGATATAGCCCGCCAACATGCCAACACCGGCAAGACCAAAGCCTGCCCACCATCCCACGACAGTGCCTAAAGCACCGCACAGAATAGCGGCCCAGAATGCCCCTAGATTGATCCCGTAATAATAGAGCGTGAAGCCGGGATCTCGACGTGGATCGCCATCGGGATAGAGCTGACCAACAATGGACGAGATATTGGGCTTAAGGAAGCCCACACCCAAAATGATCAGAGACAACGCGATGTAGAAGATAATCTCAAACGGACCTTCAGACTTTACCTTCTTCAACTCATAGCTTCCCGTCGGCAGCAAAGCGGGAACCGGCGCAGTTGCGGGCAGATCCTTAATCTCAATGCCCTTCTCCGACGCGCTATAAGCATAGGCTTGTTCGCCAATTTTCAGCTTCGCTACATAGTCTTCGTTGCGGCCTTGGGTGACGAACTCATAGGTCGCGCCCTGATAGGTCAAAGTCTGGGTGGTTGGCTTGCCCTCGAAACCCATTGCAAAGTGGCCAAGCACCAGCGCCAAGGCACCAAAGGCAATTGCCTTTCGCGTACCCAAAAAGCGGTCCGCCAGAACCCCGCCGACCAGCGGCAAAAGATAGACCAGCGTCGTATAGGAGGAGTAGGTCTTTTGCGCGTCGGCTTGGTCAAACAGGAAATGCTGAACCAGATAAACCGTCAATAGGCCGCGCATCCCGTAATAGGAAAAGCGCTCCCACATCTCGGCGAAGAACAAAACGCGCAAGCCCTTTGGGTGATTTTTCATCTCTTTGGCGACCGGGAAAATTGTCCCTAACGTCACCAACAGCCCACCGGCAAACACGATGTTCCAAATAACACCCCAAAGATCAGACATGATCAACCCCCTTTTGGGGCCGTCTATGACAGCCCCGTGATCTGCGCCAAGCACATGATCACGGGATTGCGATGAGGGCAAGGGCAGTTAAGCGGCTGGCATTGCACACTTATCAGTCGACTTGTAGGCTAAGGCGGCCCCTAAGTGGCCTCATGCTGAACGGGCAGCTCTGCATGCAAATCCAAGTCGCCACCGAGTTTATCGCCGACAGAAAGGGCGTTGAGGCGGGCATAAGCGCCGCCTTTTGCCACCAAGGTATCATGCGTGCCCTGCTCGACGATGCGTCCGGCCACGAACACCAAAATCCGATCAGCTTCACGCACCGTCGACAGGCGGTGCGCAATCAAGATGGTCGTCTTGTCTTTGGCCAAGGCCTTCATCGCATCTTGAACGTCTCGTTCGGTCTGAGTGTCGAGTGAGGATGTGGCCTCGTCCAAGATCAAGATGCGAGCATCGGCTAGAAATGCGCGGGCAAGCGCCACGCGCTGACGCTCCCCACCTGATAGCTTGACACCCCGCTCGCCCACTTGGGTCTCAAGACCCTTCGGCAAGCGGCCAATGAAGTCCGACGCACGCGCATCCCGGGTAGCCGCTTCCAGTTCGGCCAGACTGGCGTCTGGTCGGGCATAGGCGATGTTTTCCCGCAGGCTGCGGTGAAACAAGGCGGGATCCTGTGGCACCAAGGCGATGGAGCCGCGCAAGCTATCTTGCCGTACGTGGCGCACATCTTGGCCATCAATGCGGATGGCACCCGCATCGACATCATAGAGGCGTTGTAAGAGCTTGACGAAGGTCGATTTGCCAGACCCGGTCTGTCCCACCAGTGCCACAGTTTCCCCTGGCTGAATGGTCAATGAGAAGTCATTGTACAAAGGCTCGCTCTGCCCACGATAGCCGAATGTGACGCCATCAAACACGATCTCGCCATTGCCTTGCACAAAGCGGGCAGCACTTGGCGCGTCGGCGACATCTTCAACTTCGAGGCTGTAGGCAACAGCATCTTCAATATCGGCAAAACCGCGCTGAACTTGCTGCACGGTCTCGCCCAAATTGCGCAGATAGCTGGCGATCAAGAAATAGCTGGTCAGAGCAAAGGTTGCGTCTCCGGGACTTGCCCGGCCTTCACGCCATTCGATCAAAACCAGACCCAAAAGCCCAACTTGTAAGGACCATAGGATGATGTTGGACACCGCCCAGCCGTCTGCATAGCGCATCCACGTGGTTGCCACGAGGCCACGCCATTTCTCCACAACCCCGCCAAAGCGCACTTCTTCACGGGCTTCTGCGCCAAAGGCTTTCACCGTTGGGTTTGCTGAAACCGCGTCCGCCAGAGAGGCCCCAATCGACGTGTCAGCCGAGTTAGAACGCTCATTGGCCTCTTGGATATAGAGGCGAGCAATCAAGATACTGGCGAGCGTGAACAGCGTGATCGACCCGCCAACGTAAAGCCCAACCATCGGCCACGTTGCCAACATCATGCCAGTCAAGCCCAACAACACGATGGCCGCTGGCAAGATGAACCACAAGAAATTGTCTGACAGCGTGTCATAGGCCCACATGGCGCGGCTAACCCGGCGCACGGTTGCCCCGGCGAAATTGTCGCTGTGCCACTGGCTGGAGAAGCGTTGGACATCTTTAAAGCTGGCGCTGGTGATATTGGCCATATTGCGCGCCGCAAACAGGTTCCACACCCGCACAAGAATGTTGCGCAGGACAAACATACCAGCTGCAATGGCCGCGAAAAGCCAAAATAGGTCAAAAGCTTGGTCCGCCGCTTGTGGGCCCTTCGTCAAGGTTTCAACGATCCGGCCTGATAAAGCGGGCAAAAGAAGTTCGCAGGCCGTAGACAGCACCATTAACACAACAACGGCGGTGAACTTCACCGGCTGGCTGGACCAATGCCGCCAGAGGTAACGCATAATTTGGCCGATATGGGCCTTTTGCTGACGCGTCGAGGCGTCGTCTTCATCATCATAAAAGTCGGACATGGGTCACACGAAATCGCAAAACAGCCAAGCACCGTCTGGTGTGGTTCAAGGTGCAGGCTTTTTGAATAAGCTTAAGCAAGGCCGCTCAACGGCAAAGCCACGAAGGAATAGAAGTGCGACGCGCGTGGGTCGGCTCAACCTAATGAGACAAACCATCGTTGGATGGGCGGCGTCAGCAATCGCCCCGTGTCAGTTCTCAATCATGCTTAGGTGTTTCCCTCAGGCTAGTACTGGCGTGGTTAACGGCAGTGCTGATGTGGGTAAAGCCACCCTTACCAAAAAGATGCTTGGTTTGGCCATCTTGGCGAAGATCTGTGGCCCGAAGGCCACAGAGGTCTAGTAGCCCTTGGTGATTTTGTCGTGAGCGATAATGCCCTGCAACACATCTTCCAACTCAGCAAACGGCACCATGTTGGGTCCGTCTGATGGGGCTTTATCGGGGTCTGGATGGCTTTCCATGAAGATGGCGGCGACACCTACCGCTGCTGCGGCCCGTGCCAAATATTTCACCATGGACCGATCCCCACCCGAAGAATCCCCGCGCCCACCGGGTTGCTGTACCGAATGGGTCGCATCAAACACCACCGGCGCACCAAAAGCTGCCATCGTCGGTAAGCCTCGGAAATCAGTCACCAAGGTGTTATAGCCAAAGCTTGCACCACGTTCGGTCACCATCACATTGGGATTGCCAGAGCCTGTCACCTTGGCGATCACATGCTTCATATCCCAAGGCGCCAAAAACTGGCCCTTCTTGATATTTACGACTTTGCCAGTCTTAGCTGCGGCGATCAGCAAATCGGTTTGGCGGCACAAGAAAGCGGGGATCTGCAACACATCGACGACTTCGCCGACGATGCGGCAATGCTCTTCGGTATGCACGTCGGTCAAAACCGGCAGGCCCAGTTTGTCCTTAATCTCCTGAAACACCGCCATTGCATTATCGAGACCGAAGCCGCGCGCACCCGTCAGGCTCGACCGATTGGCTTTGTCATAGCTAGACTTGTAAATGAGGCCCGCGCCCAATTTGCCGTAGGTTTCTTTGAGCCATTGGGCAGTTTCCAACGCATGCTCGCGGCTTTCCATCGCACAAGGGCCACAGATGAAGCTGATCGGCAAGCTATTGCCAACTTGCACAGCGCCTGTGCCAACACCGACGGTCACGATGGGAGCGGGATTAGTCATCTTTAGATCTCCGGCGGCATGGCGACCGCAACTTGGTTTGACTGGCCTGATCATAGGCAGACGCGGGCCGCTTTTGGCATAGCTTCGCGCTGAAATATACAGATAGGGATTAGGAAGATGCCTTTCGATGGGGTTTGGTTAACACATGCATAAGGTTTCGCAGTTTTAGTGGCTCTATGACCCAGTTAGAGTCTCCCTTTTCGCATAAACTCGGGCCTGTCCCGCAGGCACCGCATGTTATCGCACGCGGGTATCGGGACGGCGACAGAGAAAAGCAAAAGTGGTCATGGCAGCAGACAATCATCTTTGCCCTAATTGTGTCTATCGGCCTCTGGGGTTTGATCTTTTGGGCCATCCGCACTTTGCTGGCTTAAGAGTGCGAGGTTTGCGCCATCAGGACTAGACAAATCGCGTCCAAAGACTGAGGAAGCTAAGCCATGAAACTGATTTCCTATACCCTTGGCTTTCCCCCAACCGAGATGCGTCCGGGCCCTGCTCAACGGCCTTGGATGGACTCAACGTCCGACCGCTTTGCTTACCGGTGCCTGCCACTCAACATTGCCAACCAATATGGGTGGGAAATGTTGTGCCCCTGCTCGTTTGAGGTGACTTGGGATGGCGGCCCGAGCCCCGACGCCATGGTGGTCGAGATTTTGGAAGATGGCTGGCCCCATCCCGCCAGCCACTTTGGTCATGGTGTTTTGACCTTTCACGTGAACCAAATTTTCCGCACCGAGCCTGGCACCCAACTCATGACCACGGGGCCGATGAACAATCCGAAGGACGGGATCGCAGCCCTTTCTGGCATTATTGAGACGGATTGGTCGCACTATACCTTCACGATGAATTGGGTGATGACCCGGGCATTTCATCCCGTACGCTTCCAAAAGGGTGAGCCGTTTGCTCATATTTTCCCGGTCAATTTGGCGGGGATTGAGCAGATCAAGCCAGAATTCAAGCCCTATGAGACCGAGGAGAACCTCAAGGACTCCTATGAGGAGTGGCAGGATAGCCGCAATAATTTCAACAATGAACTTGAAATCCCCGGTTCCCAAGCCCAGAAGGACAAGTGGCAAAAGGCCTATTTCCAAGGCCTAGGCCCGGATGCAAAACCCACCCAGAAGGCCCGCCATTGGACCAAGCTGGATGTGCAACCTTGGCCCGGCGCTAAAGCAAAAAAGAAATAGGGCCTCTCGACAAAAGAACATAGATGGAACATGATGGATCATGCTTGATCCACTCAGCCCCGATCTTTTGTCTTATACCACCACAGAAACAGTGGGTTCGGTCGTGATGCCGGTCGCCCGACCCGATGTCACTTTGGCCGTACGCAATGGCGCGACCCGTTGCCTGATCCATGCAGGCTATGCACCTATCTGGGAGTTTAAGCTCGCCAATAGTCGCCGGGCCGATATTTGCGGCCTGAGCCCCAAGGGTGAGTTGGTGATTGTTGAGGTCAAGTCCGGGGTAGAGGATTTCAAGACCGATATAAAATGGCCAGAATATGCGCCTTATTGCGACCTGTTCTATTTCGCGGTCGCGCCAGATTTCCCAATCGACCTGATCCCCGCAACAGAAGAACAAGCGCCGGGCCTAATCGTTGCCGATACGTTTGGGGCTGAAATTGTGCGCCGGGCACCCCGGTTTGATCTGGCCCCAGCGCGACGCAAAGCGGTGACCTTAAGCTTTGCGCGCCATGCGGCCGTGCGGGCGATGCGTCTTTAGCCGCCGAACTGACTATAAGCTTTCGTAACTGCCGGCCCAAAATCCAAATTGCGCTTGGCGTAAAAGCCTGCAAGCCCCGCCAGAATATCGCTTGGCGTTGTTTGAGGTGAACCACCCACAAACGGCGGGGCGGGATCATATTCAATCGACAATTGGATGCGTTGAGCGATCGTCTGACCTGCGATTTCGGCAACGATCGTCAAAGCAAAGTCGATGCCCGCTGTCACGCCACCGCCCGTGAGAACACGCCCATCGCGCACCACACGGCCTTGGGTAGGGATCGCACCGACTTCCGCCAACAGGCTATGATAAGCCCAATGGGTGGTCGCCTGTTTGTCTTTCAGCAAGCCAGCTGCCCCTAGAACAAACGCCCCGGTGCACACGCTGGTGATATAGCGCGCTTGGCCTGCCTGCTCTTTCAGAAAAGCGATGAGGACGGGGTCTGCCATTGCTTGCTCTACGCCAAAGCCACCGGGCACACAGATCAAATCCAATGGCGGACAATCTTCAAACGTCGTGGTTGGGACCAAAGCCAAACCACAATCACTGGGCACTGGCTCTAAGGTGTGGCTGATGATGTGGACGTGGGAGTCCGGTAAACGGTGGAGAACCTGCAATGGCCCGGTAAAGTCTAACTGGGTGACGTTTGGAAAAAGAATAAATCCAATATGAAACATGAGGCCTCGCAGTTGGGTTCTGGTTCTGTAGTCGTAACATGATCCCACGAGCACTAGAAGGCTCGCTCGCTTTCTTGGCGGACAAACGGTCGCAGGCAATACTGCCGAAGCGTGCTTGCCAGCACCGGGAATAAGTGGTGGATCACGGTCCATGTCGAAACCCTCCGAAACGCCCCCCACCAAGCCATCCATCCCTCTGCCGCGCCTGATTGCGCTTGGCGCGCTTGGCCTTGGATTGGTGGTTTTGGGTGGGGCCTTTGTGCAAAAGGGCTTAGCCCCAAAGCCTGTGGAGACCGCCCTGCCGGAGGGCTGCAACGCCCGCGCGTTTGCCGAAATTGGCGGCCCCTTCAGTTTGGTCAATCAAGATAATGTGACCGTGACCGAGAAGACTTTCGCGGGCAAACCTGCGTTGGTCTATTTCGGCTTTACCTATTGCCCCGATATCTGCCCCTTATCCCTACAAACCATGCGGCTGGCTTTGGATGAAGCCAAAACGGTTTCAGGCTCTAAAGCAGGCGACATTCAACCCATTCTTATCAGTCTGGACCCAGAGCGAGATAATCCTGCTGCTTTGAAAACCTATGTGACCTCAGGTGGCTTCCCCGAACAGCTGCAAGGTCTAACAGGCAGTGTCGAACAAGTCGCCGCCGCGGCCAAAGCTTTTAAGGTGGGCTTTCGCAAGTCCATTCCAGAAGGCTCCTCGGCCAAGGATTATCTGATCGACCATACTTCGATCTTTTATTTGCTTGACCGCCAAGGCAAGCTCGCCACCTTCTTTTCGGCCGACCCAGACCCAAAGGCCATGGGCCAATGTTTGGCAGCCTTGTCCAAGAACGGCTTGTAATAATTCGTCCAACACACGAGTTTGGCCTGCTTAAACCAAATTTCTAGTCCGCCTATCGGTTGTGCATTTTGCGCAACGCAGTTGCAGCATTCTTGTAAATATCTGGTTTTGATCATTTATTTGACATTCCCTTGCGGCAAGTAAGCCAAATATGCTGCGTGATATGGTTGCCAAATCTTCATAGATACCATGCAATCATCGCTGATCTGGCCGTAGATGTGGCACGCGCAGGGGGAGCAACCATGCTTTATTCCATTGTTGAGATGCAGCGTGCCGCCCTGATGCCTTGGCGCGTGGCCGTCAATTTCCAGCGCGCCTTGCTTGCTAATCCGCTTAATCCCATCGCTCAGACGCCCTTTGGCCGCAATCTCAGCGCCGCTTCGGACCTGTTTGAGGCGATGACTCGCCGCTATGAGAAGCCCGATTGGCGGATCGACTCCACCGTCATCAATGGGATCAAAGTCCCAGTGACAATCGAGACCGTCTGGTCATCAGCTTGGTGCAGCCTCGTCCATTTTAAGCGCGACAAACAGGCCTTGACGCAAGCGCGCGGGCCAGATTGGGTCGAACCGCGCGTGCTGATCGCAGCGCCTTTATCGGGCCATTTCGCGACCTTGCTGCGCGGAACGGTTGAGGCCTTCATCCAAGATCACGACGTCTATATCACAGACTGGCACGACGCCCGCGATGTGCCAATTGGCATGGGGCGCTTCGATCTGGATGATTATATCGAACACATCCGAGAGATGCTGGTGCAAGTGGGCCCAAACGCCCATGTGGTGGCCGTATGCCAACCAGGCCCGCCCGTTTTGGCCGCCATCGCCTTGATGGCTGAAGACAAAGACCCTGCCCTGCCCGCATCCATGACCTATATGGGCTCACCCATTGATGCACGATGCTCCCCCACCGTGACCAATAAGCTGGCGGAAGAAAAGCCGTTTGCTTGGTTTGAATCGAAGATGATCCAGACGGTACCTCCGATTTTCCCGGGTGCCTTCCGACGCGTTTATCCGGGCTTTGTGCAATTGGCCTCCTTCATGCAAATGAATATGGACCGCCACATCGACGCCCACCGTGACTTCTTCAACCACTTAGTGGCGGGCGATGGCGACGAAGCTGAGAAGCACCGCGAATTCTATGACGAATATTTGGCGGTTCTCGATCTGTCCGAGGAATTTTACCTTCAGACGATCCAGAAGATATTTCAAGAATATCATCTCCCTCGTGGCATCTTGATGTGCCGCGACCGTCTGGTTAAGCCCCAATTGATCAAGACAGTCGCTCTTATGACGGTTGAGGGCGAAAAGGACGACATCTCCGGTATTGGTCAGACCCAAGCGGCACACGACATCTGCACCGGTATCCCGAAAAAGATGCAATATGATTATGTGCAAGAAGGCGTCGGCCACTATGGCGTGTTTAATGGCCGACGGTTCAAGAGCGAGATTTACCCTCGCCAGAAGCAGTTTATCCGCACTTACTTCAGTGCGGATAAAGAACGTCAGTTTTTAGCAGCCGGCTGATTGGTAAAGGTCAAGCCTAGCCTTGTTGGCAGGTCTTTTGGGTCTGCCAAAGTTGGAAAATCGATAGGCGCAGGAGGTTGCATAACAGCCGTCATCGCGCCGCCAACTTCGATCCAGCGGGCTAGCGAAATCAGGAACTGCCGCTCCAAAATCGACTTGTTCTTCTCCGCAGCCGACTGACGCAAAGGCTCTGCCCAGGATTGACGAACTTGGGCGAGCGCTTGGGCGTCTTGAGTCGCCGAACGGGTGGTGGCGCCCTTGGTGCGTGGAGCCATCATCGAGGCAAACATACCTGCAGCTTTTGCGATCCCGCCTTGATCGCGCAGCTCCAGCGCGCCATCGAGGAAGCGCACGCCCTGATAGACTGCCAAGGTCCGCTTTAAATCTGCTGCAGGGTCTGGCTTCTTGTCCTCTTTACCTTTGGGCTCATTCAGCTTCTTGAGATCGGCCGCCACGGGTGCCATGAGCGAATCGACGGTCTGTTCGCGATAAAATTTCGCAAGCCCGTCCATGGCAAAATCGAGATTAAAGCCAGCCCAGCCCTTGAGCGTGTAATTCAGGTCATCCAGTTTGACGATATCCGTAACCGGGTCATAAGTTGCACCGCCACCAATGACCAACTCGACCCCATCAGCGACCAATGGCGCAAACATCGCTATTGGGCTGTCAGGCTGATTTAACAAAGCCTCTGGAATGGTCAGCTTCATCGTCATAGGCGCAAGCTTCGTTGCCCTAATGATGCCGTCGCCATTGCGGGTAGTGCGAGCGGCAATCTGATTGATCGTGAAGTTGAATCCCATAGCGTCAAAGCGAAACTTCGACATCGAGATCGCGCCAATGCCGCCATCGAGCGGCCCACCGGGCAACAAATCTTTCAGTTTTGGGCTGGGTGTGGTCCCAACTACTGGCACAGCCGTTGCGGCCAAGGCGGATCCCGAGGCCAGTTCGGCAAAGCCGAGGAGTGCTGAACGACCGCTGGGCTTTTGTTCCAAGCTTGGCATGATCTTGGCAAAGGCACCGCCGAGAGCTGCGAAATAGGCGACATTGATGTCTTCTAGCGTGAAGGACTCAAGGCTCATATCGACGCGCTTTTCGCCCACGCCCGTCGTTCCCTTTATGCCCGACAAACCAAATTTTCCAATCTTCTTGTCGGTCCAATCGGACAATTCCATCCGGTCCATGGCGAATAGGAAGTTTTGCGGCTGATCTTTTTCCGCCGGCAATTTAATGTCCATGGTGACGTTCTCGATCAACATGGAGCCAAGAGAAAGCTTCTTAAAGTCAAAGTCTTCCGGCTTAAATGCTTCGCCGTCCGTTATCTTCGCCCACCCGGCACCCTTAAAATGGGTTGCAGAAATCTTGCCAAATTTAAGGTTACTTTCAGCATCAACGACCTCGAGATTCAACATCTCCATCGAAGTGGTGGACCAACCGTCTGGCGTAAGGCTGATACCAATCAGATTGATAGTGCCAATCTTGCTGTCGGCGAATGTGCCATCTGAGCTTTTTGATTGTGAAACCACATTAGCAATACGCATGTCACCGTTGAAATCAGTATTGGCCATCTTTGGTGCCGCGCCCGCACTATTCCTGCTAGCGCCCCCACCAACCCACTTTGAAAGCGTGTCAAGATTGGAGGATTGGGTCAGCCCCGTAGCCTCGATCTTGCCAATCGTGGTCTTCTCGCCATCTTTACTTAGCGTCGTGCCATTTTCGAAGGTGAGGCTGAACCGCGCTTGATCGGAGGGGGCACCAGTTTGCGGCATACGCTGCAGCACCAACTGACCGAAACTCATATCAACCTTGTTGGTTTCTTTATCCTTGAAAACGACATTCTCAAGAACCACCCGGTCTTCGGAGACGCTTTTGGTTACAAATTGCGTTGTCGCGCTGGGCTTATCTAACTGCCAAGCCTTCAAAACGTCGCGCATTTTGGGGGCTGTTTGGGCATAAGCGGGCGCAATCACGACAGAACACAGCGCCGTTGCGGCCAATAAAGACTTCAAATTCATTGCGACACACACCCCAGAAAGACGGCGACAAATTGGCACGATACGCCAGCCCTGCCAACGCCAGAACTGCCGTATCCCATATTACAAAATGTTTAGCTGGGGTGGGACAGATGGCTAGCGCGGTGGCCCACTTGCTTCTGCTGGACGGGCCTGCACGTCCTTCACAATCTCATCGAGGCTGCGGGTTTCAGGGGCCGTGCGGGTAGGCGTCGGCGCGGTGGGCTGGGCTTCTGTGCTTGGGGTAGCAGGCACTGGCATGGCGTCCCCGCCAGTCGGCAGGTCAAGCGGGTCGACGGGTAGCGTTTCGACATTCTCGTCGGTCGGTTCTGCCAAGGCATTGGGATCGGGTACTGGGGCGAGCGGCAGGGCAAATCCGCGTGGCGCTACCCCCTTCATGGTTGGAACCATAAAGGCGCGCCAGATACGTGCGGGGGCTGAGCCGCCAGTGACGCGATTGGTTTTGACGGTGAAGTCATCATTGCCGACCCAAACACCCGCCACATAGCCACCGGTAAAGCCGATGAACCAAGCATCAGCATAATCACTGGTCGTGCCGGTCTTGCCGCCGACGGGCCGGTCAGAAAGTTGCGCGGTGCGGGCTGTACCAGCTGAAACCACTTGTGCCAGCATCACATTCATATTGCGCAAGGGCCCGTCTTCGATGGCGCGACGAGGGGATGGGGGTGTGCGCTCCCATAAGATTTTACCAGAACGGGTGCGGATACGCTTAAACCCATAGGGCGTGACTGCCATCCCGCCATTGGCGAAGGGAACATAAGCGGCCGTCAACTCAAGCGGGGTCAAAACTTCTGTCCCCAACGCCAAAGTCGGTTGTGGGTCAAGGCGCGACCTGATGCCCAAGCGGCGCGCAGCACGGATGACAGAATCACGGCCAACTTCTTCGCCCAGACCGACGGCAACGGTGTTGATCGAGCGGGCAAAAGCGCTGATCAGCGGCATCGCGCCCCGGAACTTGCCATCATAGTTTTGCGGGGCCCATTCGCCGACTTGGATGGGTGCATCGACCCGCACGGAATAGGGTGTCTCGCCCCGCTCCATAGCCGCCAGATAGACAAAAGGTTTGAACGCAGACCCAGGCTGGCGCTTAGCGTCGGTCACGCGGTTAAACTCGCTCTCCTGATAGTTTCGTCCACCAACCATGGCGCGCACGCCACCGTCACCTGCAAAGGCGACCAAGGCCCCTTGGCCCATCCGCATGGCTTTACCATTCTGACTGAGCTCTTCAGCAAGAGCAGTTTCCGCATTCAATTGGGCGGACAGGTCGAGGGTGGTTTCAACAATAATGTCTTCTTCAGGTTCCCCGACGATCGAGCCCACATCGCCAGCAATCCAATCCAGGAAATAGGCCGCACCACCGCCGCGTGAGGTTGGGACAAAGCGTAAAGGCTGGCTGACTGCTTGTAGGCGCTGTTCCTTGGTAATGACGTTTTGCGCTTCCATCACATCTAGGACGACGGTCGCACGATCTGACGCACGCTGAGCGCTCGACACGGGGTTGAAGCGCGACGGAGCTTTCAAGAGGCCTGCTAGCAAAGCGGCTTCCGAGATGGTGAGGTTTTGCGGCGTCTTGTCGAAATAGCGCCGGGCTGCCTCATCAATGCCATAGGCGCCCGACCCAAAATAGACGCGGGCCAAATAGAGCGCCAGGATCTCGTCTTTCGTAAAGCGGCTTTCCAGCCAGACCGAGAGCAAGAGCTCTTGGGCTTTGCGCTTTAATGATTGTTCGGACGACAAAAACAAGTTTTTGGCCAATTGCTGCGTCAGGGTCGAACCACCCTGCACCACACGGCCAGCGCGAGCGTTAACGTAGAAAGCACGGGCCAAGCCCTCGAAATCAAAGCCCCAATGGCGATAGAATTTCCGGTCTTCAATCGCCAGCACCGCTTGAGGCACATAGGATGGCAGGCTCTTCAAATCGATAGGTGGCGAGTCGGGCGCACCGCGCCGATCCACGACTTGTCCGCGAATATCCACATAAGTGATCGAAGGACGGTCTGTCTTTTTCCAGAGCGCTTCAGGGTCTGGCAGGTCTGAGGCAACCCAGATGAAGACGCCAACGGCGAAGACCCCCATCCATAGCACCATGACCGCACCCCAATAAAACAGGGTACCGAAAAAGCCACGCCCCTTACGAGGTCTAGCAGCACTAGACCGCGACGGCCCGCGACGACGCGGTGGTGGACCATCTTGATAGCTGCCGCGACGACCGCCACCATTGGAATTTCTTCCGTTGCCTGCCCCGCGCCCTGCCAAGATCGTAACCTTTCGTAAAGTCTATCAGAATTGTCCTGACTGATTGGGGTTAATCACAAGTGAATCAGGCAAATCCAAGGACGCTTCGAGACCACTCCAAGGCAAAGTTTTGGCATTGTTTTTGCGCTGCCAAAGCCATGAGCACTTTTTCGGGACAAATCATTCTAGTCGGCACCGCTGTGTGCGAAGGCTATAACCACAAAGTGGCCAAGGGCGCACGGTGTGCCATGGTCTGTGTGTGCGATTGTGACCGGATGGAAGGCATGGGCCTACTAGAGCTTTATGAGACAGAAGATGGCCTCGATGCCGGCCGCCTGCTTGATGAAACCCTAGGCCGTCACGGCTGGTGCGACATCACGATTAAAGCTTGCTTGCCTGTGGCCGATAAGCCCGATGGCTGGGAGCCAGAGCTGGAGGCGCTAATCGGGGCGGCCAAGCGCCTTGGGGTGGCCCATATGGTATTTGAACCCCAATCAGACCACCCCAAAGTGCTGCATTAGTCGTTTTAGGTAAGGGTTTAGGAGCCCTTATACCCAAAGCCTGCCGCATTGGCGCGCTCGACGCCCTCCATAATCATTTTTTTGGCCACGTCTGCGTCTTGCCAGCCCTTTAGCTTGGTCCATTTGCCGGGTTCCAGATCCTTATAATGGGCAAAGAAATGCTCAATCTGGGCGACTTGAATGGCGGGTAGATCCTTGTAGCTATCAACGCCATCATAGAAGGCCGTCAGCTTGGGGATGGGAACGGCCAGAATTTTTTCGTCTTCACCGGCCTGATCTTCCATCAGCAAAACGCCGATTGGCTTCACGCGCAGCACACAGCCCGGGATCAAGGCGCGACGGCCGATGCACAAGACGTCAACCGGGTCACCGTCGCCCGACAGAGTGCCGGGGATAAAGCCGTAATTGGTTGGATAGCGCATGGGCGTATAGAGAAAGCGGTCGACGAACATCGCGCCGGATTCCTTATCAATCTCGTACTTAATCGGCTCACCACCCAGCGGTACTTCGATCACGACATTCACATCATTGGGCATATCGTGGCCGGGAGGGATTTTCTTGATATCCATGGGGAGGATTCCTGTATTTTAAAGAAGCTATAGTGTTGGCAAATCGTCCGCGTTTCCTTGATTTAGGTCGCGAACCCATGCGCGCGGGGTTTAGACCAAGTGGCAGCACAAAGCCATATTGCGACGCAATCATTTTTGAGAATGCATAAGGTTGCGGTGCAACCACCATCTGCGCCGCGCTGTGCAGAAACGCCCCGTTTGCCCGCGCTGACATCTTCCCCCTACACAGCCTAGCCTTTAATCTTGTCTTCACGGAGCTTGTCGCAGGCTCATGCCCCGAGGCAAATAGTTTGGAGCGCCGGTGAGATGAATGATGACGGAAAGCGGCACGAGACCGCAACAATTAAGAGCCATAATGACACCGAGACGCCCAATCCCATCCCGTTCTATTTGCTGCATATCTCTGCTTTAGCAGCGATTTTCACAGGCGTTCATGCGGCAGATCTCTGGCTTTGCTTAGGTCTCTATCTGTTGCGCATGTTTGGTGTGACGGCAGGCTATCACCGTTATTTCGCGCATAAGAGCTTTAAGACCAGCCGGGTGTTCCAATTCATTCTGGCCTTCATTGCCCAAACCTCGGCCCAGCGCGGCATCCTGTGGTGGGCTAGTCACCACCGCAACCACCACCGCTTCTCCGACACCGCACAAGATGTCCACTCTCCGGCCAGAGCCAGCTTTTGGTATGCCCATTTTGGTTGGGTGATCGACCCGAAGAATCACGAGACCGACTATGATGGCATCGCTGATTTCGCCAAATATCCAGAGCTTGTGTGGCTGGAACGCAATCCTTATTTGCCGCCGGTGATTTTGGGCGTCGTAGTTTGGCTGTTCGCGGGTTGGTCCGGCATTTTGGTTGGCTATGTGTGGAGCTTGATTGCCTGCTATCACGCCACCTTCTTTATCAATTCCCTCGCCCATGTGCATGGCCGCCAACGCTTTGTGACGGGTGACCACTCGCGCAATAATTGGATGCTGGCCATCGCCACCATGGGCGAAGGTTGGCACAATAATCACCATGCTTTCCCCAATGCAGCCCGGCAAGGTTTCAAGTGGTGGGAGTTTGATTTGAGCTTCTTAATCCTGCGCGTTTTGTCGTGGTTCGGGATCGTGTGGGACTTGCGTCACCCGCCCAAGGAAATGGTGCAAGGCATTCATTTGCCGGGCCCCGCCCTGATGGAAAAAGCCGCCCATCAATTGTTACAAGACTTCGCCGACCGCCTCGCCAAGGCCCGCGAAGGCTGGCGCGTGCCAACCGTTGAAGAATTGCGCGCCATCGCCATTCGCAACATGCCCAAGAACCCACATCTGGACGCCATCCTTGCGCGGGCAGAAGAGCTGGCCTCTGAATGGATGCCCGCTTGGTTGGCTCAGCAAACGGCCCGTCAGCCGGGGTGATGGGCGCCACGCCAGTGCTTTGAGGCCGTCCGACAATTGTCATCGCCGCCGCAGCGTGAGCTGCGAGCGGGGACCTCAAAGGACCGCGTGAGCCACGAGCTGCGCATCGATACGCGGTTACATGCGCAGCTAGTGCTGCGCGCTCCTTTTAGCCCCACCAACACCCATAGCCCCGCGCGGAAAACCACCGGGGGTGCACCTTGTTGCCCGAAGGCAGAGGGGCCGGGGCGCGTGGTGTGCGCCAGATGAGGTGGGCCAGATTAACGGACTGGCCCGGAATACGACGCAAACCATGCGCCCCGGCTGAAATAAGTACGCGTGCCCAAGGGAAGATCATGAGCCCTCCTCTGTGGTGACATTTCCCCCGCCTAGTACGTAAAGGCCTA
>Ga0247832_1004838_pt1 | contig 16340 bp, 13 predicted proteins | sample LaCruzMarch2015__10_FD_192407 | JGI IMG/M metagenome (GOLD analysis project Ga0247832, IMG submission 192407) | Freshwater microbial communities from meromictic Lake La Cruz, Castile-La Mancha, Spain - LaCruzMarch2015_4m | ecosystem: Environmental > Aquatic > Freshwater > Lake | place: Spain... | reverse complement strand
CAAATCGACTTCTTTAGAGGGATTGAAGCACTCAATTCCTTTTAGAAGTAACATTGAATCATATCTTAATTTAGTTGAATCCCTGTTGGAGAATGGGTCGCAGCTTATTCACACATTTTTAATATGAGCATATTAAGTACTCAGTCGAAAATAATTGGCAAATATTTATTATCTATTTTATTGATAATCAGGATATTATATTGTATGTATGACAAATATTTTGTTAAAAAGGCTTATGTTTTTTCATAAGAGCTTATATTATTTATTCTTGCGTAGAAAGTCTGCTTATGCTTTGATATGTCAAACTAAATAAAATAAACAGCTGCCAATAAGATAAAATCTAAGGCTTCATAAGCCAACTCATCCATTAAATAATTAACTCAACTAGTAACTGATTCAAAAACTTCAACCTAAATCAATCAATTCTTTCACCAAACAATTTGTCGGTTGAATAAGTTGGTCAAAAGTTAAATGAATCAAAATCATAGCATATAAAATTTGCATTATAATAATCATTCATGTATTTTCACCGATATTTTTACTTGGCCTATTAAAATGAATAATGTAATTATCTACTGTCTTTTATTGTTTATTTCTTTCTCTGCTGAAGCCCAATCATTAAGATGGTTGGATATTGAAAAAAAGAGTGTTTATAGAATTGATATCCAAAAGAGTGTTCTTGAAAAATTATCAAATTCATTTGAATGGCAAGAAATTGGAAAGGCCGAATTAAAAAATATTCAGGAAAAAGACATTCTTGCAGGTAATGAGATTATATGTCTAAATACGGACGATAAAAACTTAGTTTATTTATTAATGAATTGTACAAATCAAGTGTATCAATTCAACTATAAAACCCTACTTTTGGAACGAATCGATAAAACTTATTTTGGAGGATTTAATTGCCAAAGTAATAAGTTTATAAGAAAGAACACAATCTACTCAGTTGGAGGGTATGGCTTATTTAGAACTAACAACTTATTTGTTTATTATCAAGCAAAAAGAAATGAATGGGATGCTATTAATTTTTCAAATGATGCTCCCAAATCTATTTACAAAGGTTTAACGGGTTATGTAAAAAAGTCAGATTCATTCCTTACGGGCCTAAACTTTTATGTAAGTGATTCGGAAAATTCAGGAAATTTGACCATTGATTATGGATTTTATGAATATAAATTCAAAGACAATACATGGTATAAATTGGGGGAAATAGTACAACCATTATTAAGAAACATTGATGAATCAGATGGGCAGGTTCGATACTTCCATTGGAATGGAAAATATTTTATTATTAGAGTAGGTGGCAAACGTTTTTATAATCTAATAATAATAGATCCTTTTTTAAATGAAGTATATCAATGGATTGACAGTAAGCGGTTGTTTCATATAGAAATTCCTGACAAATTAGAAGATGAATTTGTGCGTGAAGATTCTTTATTTAGTTATAAAGTTTTCAACACTGGTAATAGAAACGAAAGACAAAAGATTGCTATTTCTATTGAAGAAATTAAGAAACAAGCAAAATATGTAGGTAAATTATATGAGGCAGACAACAACGATTTTTGGCTTATATTAATAGCTGCGGTTATTGTATTGATAATACCTTTCTTCTTTATTAAAAATAAATACTTTAAAAATAAGAGTTTTAAAAAGTATATTTTTTTTAGTTCAAACGCCCTCAATAAAGTAGAAATTAAAATGGTCGAAGCTTTGATTAAAAATTTTGAAAAAGGGGGTATGCATACTGAACAAATCAATGATTTATTAGAAATAGATGATAAATCTATTGACAACCAAAGAAAAATAAGGCATGAATTTATTAAAACATTGAATTTGAAATTAAAAATGATGTATAATTTTGAAAATTCTATCGAAAGAAACCCATCAAATACTGACAAAAGAATTTTTAATTATCAATTGAACGAGGAGATTTTTAAAAAGCTAAAAAAAGAATTTCTAGATAATTAGTATGAATTTCAAGGGCAAAGTCTCTGACTTCGTAGCGGTTATGATAGTTGTCTATTAAATATCACTCTTTATAATTTTACCAAATTTCAATACATTTGTTTGAATTAATTATAGAAAAACCAAGTAAATGCTAACAATTATGCTCTCAGATACTATAAAATATCGAAAAGGAACAATGACCAAACGCCCCGCAGAAATGTCAGCTCAAGAGCTAAAAATTTGGCAAGAGCAAGGCGAAAAAGAAATAAGAGAATACCTTTTTTCTATTAATCAGCCTTTAATTTACTCAAAAAATGGGGTGATGATTATTGAACGCAAAGACGGTTCTATTGAAACAATTTAATGAATATTTATATCATAGCTTGGTTACGCCCACCTCATCACCCAAAACATGAAAAAACTAATCCTTCTTTTACTGCTCAGCCTCAATCTTTTTGCTCAAAGTACCGAAGAAAAAATCAAGGCTTTGATTCCCGAACTTGATGCTAAGTTTCAAGATTTCAAGGTCAAAAGTCATTTGTCGAGTGTTGCGTATGCGGTTATGCTTGATGGCAAAATTATTTATCAAAGCAATAGTGGCATTGTTAATTATAAAACCAATAAAACTGCTGATAATCAATCGATTTACCGTATTGCCTCGATGTCGAAAAGCTTTGCTTCGGTGGCAATTTTACAGCTACGTGATGCAGGAAAAATCAAACTCGACGACCCAGTTTGGAAATATATTCCAGAACTAAAAGGACAAAAATATTCACCCGATTCACCCGAAATTACGGTACGCCATTTGCTTTCGCACGCAGCGGGTTTCCCCGAAGACAATCCGTGGGGCGACCGCCAATTGGGGATTTCAGAAGAAACGATGTTGAAGATGTTTAAGAAAGGAATTTCGTTTTCCAACGAACCAGGCGTAGCTTACGAATACAGCAATATGGGTTTTGCAATGTTGGGGCAAATCATCAAAACTGTTTCGGGGCAAAGTTACCAAAACTATGTCATCAACAAAATTTGGAAGCCACTCGGCATGAAAAACACCTATTGGGATTACACAAAAGTACCTGATAATCAACTCGTTATAGGCTACCGTTGGTTACGTGAGCAATACATCGAGCAACCCATCGAACCCGACGGTGCGTACGGAATTATGGGTGGTGTGCTGACTTCCATCGAAGATTTTTCCAAATACATGGCTCTGCACCAAGCGGCTTATCAAATTGGTTTGCCAAATTCGACTATTTTGAAAAAGAGTTCGCTCAAAGAAATGCACTTTCCATGGAATTTCAATAGCCTCAGCAACCGTGGCTACACTGGTGCGGGCGAGCCCTGTACCAATGTTGCGTTTTATGGCTATGGCTTGCGTATCGACAAAAACTGCAACCAAATCACGAGTGTTGGGCATTCGGGCGGACTACCAGGTTTTGGCTCTGACTGGAAAATCTTACCAAATTATGGGGTCGGAATCGTCACTTTTACGAATGGAACTTATGGCGGTGCAGCTTTGATGAATAACCAAATTTTACCATTTATTGTCGAAAAAGCGGGACTTCTTCCAAGGGCATTTCCAGTTTCGCCAATTTTGAAACAACGCCAAAATGAACTTGTAAAACTACTTCCTGCGTGGAAAAATGCTGAAAAATCTGGTATTTTTGCCGAAAATTTCTTCTTAGATTATTTTCCCGATCTTTTAAAATCTGAAGCTGAAAGCATCTTTGAAAAAGCAGGAAAAATCATAAAAGTCAATGAAATTGTAGCCGAAAATGCCCTAAGAGGTAAATTTTTGATAGAAGGAGAAAAAGGCAATATTGAAGTAAGTTTCACGATGTCGCCCGAAAACCCACCTTTGATTCAGGCTTACACTATTCGGTTAAAGTAGGAAGCACAAAAAAGATGGCATTCTTGTTATTTTTAATTTTGGTTTACTCAGAATCTATAATTCTTGCGGGACTTTGAGGCATTGGTCTATGTTATAGAGGAATTATTTTTCGCTCCTTTTTTGCAAAGACCCTTTCCCCTCATAGTCCCCTACTTTTCTTTATATAAAACTGATTATACTCAAAAGGCACAGAGTTGCAAAGGTTCAAAGGCAATCGTCGCTCGATGCAAAGTGCTGATAATGAGATAATTAAAGTTTTGAGTTTTCGCAAACCATTTTTGGTTAAATATAGGTAAGAAAAAGACGCTAAAGAAATTAGCAATTTTTTGTTTCAATGATTTTACCTAAATTGATTACAAAATAATAATCTTCAGGGTCTTTCGAGCCTCTTGGTGCCTCATCAAAAAGTTCAAGTTCTGTGCCTTTCCATTCCACCAATACCGACGGAACATTTGCTTCAAATCCATTTCTAAATTCAACGGCATCATACTCTCTGAATCTGACCCCTTCTTTGTCGTTTATCAATAGTTGTTCTTCCCAAAAAGGTATAAAATCTTGGTATTCTTCGGTTTTTTCTCCACTCAAAATCTCATCAAAAGTATCTTTTAAAATGGCTATTTTTAATATTTTCATCAGTTTAGGGCTTGGGATAAAAGTATTTCTAAATTATTTAAATTTTGTTGACGTGATACAACTAATTCAATCCTACAATTAAAATATATTTTTCAATAAATATGGGCGTTCTTTGGCTACTTTCAGCATCATTTCTCCAAAAAGTGTATTTGCCCATGCAAACCATTTTCTTGTAAATTTGGTGGCATCATCTTTATCAAATGACTCGTGCATGAAACCCGTGTTGGCGTGCGTGTTTTTCAAAAATTTGAGTTGTTGTAAAATCTCTTGATCATTGGTTGAGGTCATGGCTCGCATAATGATACTCAAATGCCAAATCTGATTAACCAATGTATGCGGACTGCCAACACCTTCAGCCGCTTTTCCTTTAAAGAAATAGGGATTCGAGTCGCTCAACACAAATCGGCGAGTATTTTGGTAAATGGGGTCGCTGGTTTTTACTGCACCCAAATACGGCAAACTCATTAAATTAGGCACATTGGCATCGTCTTGTAGCAGGCAATTTCCAAAACCATCTACTTCCATTGCGTATATTTTACCAAATTTTGGGTGTGTGATAATCGCATGTTTTTTAATAGCTGCTTCTACTTCATTCGCAAAATCTTTACATTCCTTGGCAAAAACGTTATTTTTATAAACTTTGGTAGCAATCGCGGCCATTTGTCGAAACGAAACGACGGCAAACAAATTGGCCGGAATCAAAAACGGATAAACCGTAGCATCATCAGATGGGCGGAAAATACTGTGAATCAAGCCATTAGGTTTCGTCACATTTCCCAAACCATTGCCCGGAACTGTATCTGTGGACCAAGAAGTTGTGCGTCCGAAACGGTACTTTCCTACACCTTTAAATCTTTGTTGTTCTCGACAAGTAGTAATAATACTTTGGGCGGCTGTTAGCCATTTTTCATCAAAAACACTAGTATCGTTGGTCAATTTCCAATAATTGTACGCCAATCGCACCGTGTAGCAAAGTGAATCAAGTTCCCATTTGCGTTCGTGGAGTTCAAGTTTCATATCGGTATGGTCGCTAAGCCATTCTGATTTTCCTGCACCATCATTAAACGCATTGGCATAAGGGTCAATCAAAATACATTCAGTTTGGCGATTAATCACGCCTGCGATAAGTTGTTGCAAAGCGGAGTCTTCTTTCATCAAACTCAAATACGGCGTGACTTGTGCAGTGCTATCTCGCAACCACATGGCGTGAATATCGCCCGTAATCACAAACGTATCGGGGCGGTCGTCTTTCTTTTTAAAATAAACCGTTGTGTCAAGCGTGTTCGGGAAACAATTTTCAAACAACCAAGCCAACTCAGGGTCTTTTATTTGTGTTTTCATGCGGCTAATAGTCGCCTCAATGGCCAAACTACTAAAGTTTCGTTTTTCGGCCGAAACCCTCACACTTGGAAACTCTTGTGCGAAACCTTTGGTTTGAATCAATAAACCCATGCCTGCCAATGTACTTTGCTGAATGAATTTACGACGGTTGATATTTTGCATTTTGTAATGTCGATGTTTTGTTCTCAAATTCCATAGCAAAGAATTTGCAAACACCTTGCTATGAATAAAAAATTGGATAATTAAATCACATTGATACTTTTCTCTGTTTTAGCAATCATTTGTCCGAAAGACTCAGTCAAAATGCCATTTTCCTGCAAAATTCTTTCTAATTCTTCTTTTCCTGCTGGTTCTACGGCAATCAAAAGTCCACCGCTAGTTTGTGGGTCGGCCAATAAAATTCTTTGTGTATCGGTAATAGCAGATACTTTTTCGCCATAACTTTCCCAGTTTGTATTACAACCCTTGGGAGCACAAAACGGATATAAATAATCGTTGGCTTCTGGCATTTTTGGCACTTTTTCGTAGCTGATTTCGGCACTCAAGTTGCTACCTTCACACATTTCTACCAAATGCCCTAAAAGTCCGAAACCTGTTACGTCGGTCATGGCTTTTACGGCTGAAAGTTTCCCTAAATCTGCACCTACTTTATTGAGTGTAGCCATTTGATTTACAGCAACCTGCAAATATTCTGGATTTGAAATACCCATTTTTTGAGCAGTTGCTAATAATCCAACACCGAGCGGTTTTGTGAGATACAACAAGCAGCCTTCAGTTGCTGTTGAATTTTGTTTTAGATGCTCAATTTTTACTTTTCCAGTTACGGCCAAACCAAAAAACGGTTCGGGACTGTCAATGCTATGTCCGCCTGCCAACGGAATATTGGCTGCTGTGCAAGTGGCACGGCTTCCATCTAGTACTTTTTGTGCGATTTCGGCAGGAATTGTATCAATCGGCCAACCCAAAATAGCAATCGCCATCATTGGTTCACCGCCCATTGCGTAAATATCACTAAGTGCATTTGTCGAAGCGATTCGCCCAAAATCAAAGGCATCATCAACGATTGGCATGAAAAAATCGGTCGTACTAATGATTGCTTCGCCGTTTCCCAAATCAAAAACTGCGGCGTCGTCTTTGTCTTTGTTTCCAACTAAAAGGTTTGAAAAAGCACTCTGAGGCGTAAGTGTGTGTAAAATTTGGTCTAGAACTTTGGGCGAAATCTTGCATCCACAACCCGACCCGTGACTATATTGAGTAAGCTTTACTTCTGACATATCTGATTAATGATTTTTAAACCGTCGTAAAATTACATAATATTGTAGAATGGTTTTGATAAAAGTGGTTTTTATACTCAATAGGCACATAGTTGCAAAGGTTCAAAGGCGACCGTCACTCGGTACAAAGTCCTGATAATAAAATGATTAACTATCTGAATTTTCACAAACCATTTTTGTTTGATTATAAAAATATCTGAGAAGTTTCTATTTGTGATATAAACCACCATATAAACGAAATAGCTTGTTTCGGAATTGAATTAAACAAAATATGACCCTTTTCCTAATACCAACCATTCTTGCACACGACACGCAAGAAACAGTTTTACCACCTCAAATAAAAGCAGTCGTGAGCGAATTGAATGTTTTTTTTGTTGAAGAACTCCGCACCGCTCGACGGTTTATTAGTAGCCTAAAACTGGATAAAGTTATTGATGATATTATATTTTATGAATTAAACAAGGATACACCCCACGACCAAACCCTTGTCCAACTAAAAAAACTAAAAACCGATGCAGGAATCATCAGCGAAGCAGGTTGCCCAGGTGTGGCCGACCCTGGTGCGGTTGCAGTAGGCTTTGCTCATCAATTAGGATATAAAGTTGTGCCTTTGGTGGGTCCAAGTTCGATTCTGATGGCCTTGATGGCTTCGGGTTTTAATGGTCAAAGTTTTACATTTAATGGCTACTTACCAATTGATAAACAACTGAGAATCAAATCTTTAAAGGATTTAGAACAAATAGCCAAGAAAAAACAACAAACACAGATTTTTATGGAAACCCCTTTCAGAAATAATCAACTGTTGGAAGATATTTTGCAAAATCTTAACTCCGAAACGTTACTCTGTATCGCTTGTAACGTAACCGCCGAAGACGAGTTCATAAAAACACTTCGAGTGAAAGACTGGCGAAAATCTAAGCCCGATTTACACAAAAAGCCCACTATTTTTTTACTTTTGTGATAGAGTCGACTGTCCACAGACGATAGTCGATAGAAAAAACAAATACAGAATTAAATCCGTGGACTGTTGTCTGCCGACCGTTGACTAACTAACATGATAAACATACATTCCTTTACATTCTCGCCAATTGGTGAAAATACATATATTTTATGGGACGAAACTCACGAAGCTGTTATTATTGATCCTGGATGTTTAGCTCAATATGAAAAAGAAGAATTGGCCGATTTTATTACTGATAATCGTTTGGTAGTCAAGCAGTTACTACAAACACACTGTCACCTCGACCATGTTTTTGGGGCTGCTTATGTGAAGCGTAGATTTGGTATAAAGATGCTGATACACAAAAACGAAGTTCCGATTTTGGCCGATGTAGAAAATCGCTGCCAAATGTGGGGAATAAAAGGCTACGAACCAGTCGAGGCCGATGGTTTTATTGATGAAAATGACAAAATATTTTTCGGAAACTCAGAGCTTGAAATCAGGTTTGTACCAGGTCATGCTCCGGGACATTTAGCCTTTGTTAATCATGCTCAGAAATTTGTTATCGGAGGCGATGTGCTTTTCAGAGGCAGCGTTGGGCGAACTGATTTTCCTTTTTGTAGCCACGAAGCATTAATTCATAGCATAACAACGAAATTTCTGCCGCTCGATGATGATTATAAGGTTTATTCAGGTCATGGCGACCCAACAACGATTGGTTATGAACGCAAAACAAATCCTTTTTTGCAGTAAAATATAAATCATTATATTACATTATTTACGCAATCTGACAAGTTAAAAACTTGTCCTACAACTTTATGAAATTATTTACTATTCCAAATAATATGACACTCGGCAATCTACTTTGTGGTTGCTTGGGAATTGTTTTTGTTTTTGAAGGAAACCTGCTTTGGGCTTCATATTTGATATTTATTGCAGGAATTCTTGATTTTTTGGATGGTTTTGTGGCACGATTGCTTAATCAACATTCTGAAATTGGCAAGCAACTTGATTCTTTGGCCGATATGGTAACATTTGGCGTTTTACCATCGTGTATAATTGCCAAATTGATTCAGATTTCAACAACACAAAATACGGTTTTATCAGATGTAATTCCCTCAAATCTTTTATCACAAACACATTTGCCTACTTTGGCTTATGTGGCATTTGTTCTGGCACTTTTTTCTTGCTTACGTCTGGCCAAATTTAATATTGATACCCGTCAGTCAGATTCTTTCATTGGTGTACCTACGCCTGCTAATGCTATTGTGGTGGCGGCATTTCCACTAATTTTAGAGTTCAATCCCGAATACAAATTCTTAATTCTAAACTCTACATTCTTAATTACTTACACGCTCATTATGAGTTATTTACTGATTTCTGAAATACCATTGTTTGCACTCAAATTCAAAAATTTTTCTTGGGTTTCTAACCAAATTAAGTATATTTTTCTGATTTTTTCTGTAATTTTACTCATGGCTCTGCAGTTTGTGGCTATACCGTTAATTATATTTTTATACATCGTTTTGTCGCTTATCAATAACTTTCTACCGAAAAACACATAAACCATTATTTAAAATAGAAAATCATGCAAAATCCATTTGAAGAAAACCAAACATCCGTTCGTCCGACATTTCTGACGATTTTGTGTATCTTGACCCTTGTTTTTAATGCCTACAAATTTTATGGAGCGATTCCGAATATTTTTACGCCTGAAAAAATAATCGAAAGTAAAGAACAAGCCAATGAAATGGTAATGGATATGTTTTCAAAATATATGTCGGAAAAAGACCTTGAAAAAATTGAAGAATCACAAGCAGAAGCCAATAAACTGATTCAAAAAGACACTTTAGTTGCATCTGGAGTTATGACTTTAATTTCGAGTATTCTATTGATTTTGGGAGCAATTTGGATGTGGGGACTCCGTAAAAAAGGTTTTTGGGTTTATATTGCGGGTAATGTCATTGGCATTATTGCACCAATAGCTATCATGGGCGGAGCCATTGGCTGGGGAGTAGGAATTATGTCTTTGATTAATGCCGCTATATTTTCAGGGCTTTATGCGATGAATCTTAAATTCTTGTCATAAGAAATTGTTAAAACTCTATTAATGTTTCCTAAAACCTGCTAATATTTGTGCAGGTTTTCTATTTTTAAATAGATTTTGCCCGTAAGAACGTCCAAATTGGACGTTCCTACGATTGTTATCAACGAATAAACGATTCGCACCACATTATTATGAAAAAACTATTTTTTTTTACACTTTTATTTCTCCTTTGGGGACAAAGAGACTTCGCTCAAGGAGATTTTACTCGAATCTATCATCCAATCATCAATTCGGCTGAATTGGCAATTGTTGATACCAATTATTACGAAGCACTCGATTATTATAAAGCCGCTTTCGATAACGTAAAAAAGCCATTTGCCAAAGATTATTATAATGCCGCCATTTGTGCTGCAATGCTTGGAAAAACAAACACTGTTTTGGATTATTTGGAGAAAATTGTAGAAAAGGGTTATCCATCGGATAGTTTGCGGAGGGATGTTTTCTTTCATTACGTAGCCGATACTTGCAAAGCATGGGGGAAATTTGAAAGCCAAATGAGGCTGGTGAAACCCAATATCAACTGGGCAGTTCGAGATAGTTTGAATACATATTATTATCTTATTATTAAAGAACCTTATACACCACTCACTGCTGAACTGAGGAGTTTTTACAAAGAAAATACAAAAAAAATACAGGATTCAGTTGTTGTTAAAAGTGGTAAAACAGGAAAAAAAGAAGTTTTCACCCAAGTTATATTTCCAGACAGTTTAACTTATTATTACGGAAAAATGCCTGAAAAACTAATTAAGCAATTAGATAGCCTACGAAAAATCAATGATTTAAAAGGTTCTAATTATATGCGTTGGGCTTTTCAGAAAACACTTGATTTAATAGAAATATACGGTTTTCCTGATGAAACTATGGTCGGACTGACTGGATTTGATACTGGATATTTAAAACGGAATCGTAATCGAGTTTTTTTTCAACATAGCTTTAATACATCAATCTTAGATAGGAATTTGGCTATCAGCATTTTGGGTAGTTCCCCCTATACTTACGGCAAAGACCTTTCGCCGATTTTGATTCAAGCAATCAGAGATGGTAAACTCGCCCCGCACCAAATCAGCAGAGTTGGCAATACAGTTTTAGAAATGAACAATAAAAATACAGAAAATACGCCCAATTTTTATTCAATGGGAAAGGTAAACGTTTTGCAATACCGTTTAGATGAAAACTTCAACTGCGAAAACAAACTTCTAAAAGGAAAAGAAGATAAAAAATTTTGGAAAAAAGAACAATTTCCTTTTTACAGCGAAGCCGAAATCAATGAAAAACGCCTTGATATTGGCTTAGAAATACTGGCGGATGCCTACAAAAAAGCATTTTTTAAAGCTTATCCAAGAGTTTTCATTATTAATGGTGGAACTTATCAAAGCGAACTTGCTTATGTTTCAAGCTGTGATATACTCGAAAAAATGCTGAAAGAGAGTACCTTAGTGAGATAGTTTTCAGCAGCAAACATTAGAAATTCCAAACTCATTTTGTTCCACAGGCTGAAGCCATGAGGAAACTGAATAACTTCATTCATTTTCACAGAATTTAACAATTTTAATTGCCACAGGCTTTAGCCTGTGGATTGGGTAATTAAAAAATATAACTTTACCAAGAAACTCCTCAATAATTCAAAGTCTGCCAAATATTATTTTGTCAAAAATTCATCTTCTATTATTTATCAGTTAATTTTGTATCTATTTTTAGCACAAAAACCTAAACACAAAAGCTAAAATATTGTTAGTTAATAATTAGAAATTGATAATTGAAACCAAAAATGTCTGTAGAAACTTCCATCATTCGTGACACGCAAATCTTTGATTTAATCACGAAAGAAAACAATCGCCAATTACATGGCATCGAATTGATTGCTTCTGAAAACTTCGTGTCGCCACAGGTGATGGAAGCGGCAGGTAGTGTTTTGACAAATAAATACGCTGAAGGTCTACCAGGAAAACGCTATTATGGTGGTTGTGAGGTAGTTGACCAAGTTGAGCAAATCGCTATCGACCGTCTAAAACAATTATTTAATCTTACTTGGGCAAACGTTCAGCCGCATTCAGGAGCTCAGGCAAATTTGGCGGTTTTTGTGGCATGTTTGAAACCTGGAGATAAAATTTTAGGCTTTAACCTTGCTCACGGCGGCCACCTTTCGCACGGTTCGCCAGTAAATATTTCTGGAAAATATTTTCAACCTTTCTTTTACGGTGTTGAACAAGAAACGGGTCTAATCGATTGGAATAAAGTGGAAGAAACTGCTCACAAAGAGCGTCCGAAAATGATTATTTGTGGAGCATCGGCTTATTCTCGTGATTGGGATTATACTCGTCTTCGTCAAATCGCCGATTCGATTGGTGCTATCTTGTTGGCTGATATTTCTCACCCATCTGGTTTAATTGCCAAAGGCTTGTTGAATGACCCATTCGACCATTGCCATATCGTAACGACAACTACCCACAAAACCCTTCGTGGTACTCGTGGTGGCGTAATTATGATGCGTAATGATTTCCCAAATCCATTCGGAATTACGACCCAAAAAGGCGAAATCAGAATGATGTCGTCATTGCTTGATTCGGGTGTTTTCCCAGGAACACAAGGTGGTCCATTGGAGCATATTATTGCTGCCAAAGCAATTTCTTTTGGTGAGGCATTAACCGAAGGTTTCTACAATTATCAAGTTCAGGTTCAAAAAAATGCAAAAGTAATGGCTCAAGAATTTATGAACCGTGGCTATAAAGTTATTTCTGGCGGAACAGATAATCACTTGATGTTGATTGACTTGCGTCCGAAAAACTTGACTGGTAAAATTGCCGAAAACTCATTAATTCTGGCCGATATTACGGTAAATAAAAACATGGTTCCGTTTGATGATAAATCAGCCATGACCACTTCAGGTATGCGTGTAGGAACTTCGGCCATGACTACTCGTGGTTTGGTAGAGGTCGACATGGTAAGAATCGTAGATTTGATTGATGACGTATTGATGAATCATGATAATGCAACGAAAATTTCGAATGTTCGAGATGAAATCAATAGCTGGATGAAAAATTATCCGTTGTTTCAATATTAAATTATTTATACAAAGAAAGGCTTGGTTCAATCGAATCAAGCCTTTTTTATAAACCCTAACTAAACCTAATATAAAATTATGTATGACAGGTTTTAAACATGTGAATTTCTAATAATTAATGTTTTAATAACGAAAAAAACTATGTTCATCAATTATAAAATCTAATAATATTAAAAATTTTATTTATTTGCTAAATATACTACTTTGGCTTCTTTCAAAATTTTTAATTCGCCTAATCTCTTTCCAAATATTTTTTCTTTAAAAAACTCAACTAAATAATCAGCTATCATTTCTACAAACGATTTTACGTAGGTATCTTCCTCTACTATTGCAATACTCTCAATATTTACTTTTAATGATTTTTCGAGTTCGTTTACTAAACTCTTTTTCTTGATGTTTTTATTCAAAGTTCGTTGTTGCTCGTAGGTATTATGCGGAAAGCCCATAGCCATTGAACCGAAACTTAAAGAAGTAATTGAAAGGAGTAATAATAGATTTTTCATGTTATTGTGTTTTGTATGTCTGAACTCATTATCTGATTGACAATACAAAGATATATGTTTAATTTAGTATTATGCAATACATAGTACCTTTTGTTTTTCAATATCTCTTAATGTTAGTCGAAATTAATGATAAATGGCTCTTAAAATGGATTAAATACATGAGATGCAAAAACTTATTTTAAAGTTGCAGATTTAAACAGATATATTTTAAATATTAACATTCTTTAACAGATTAATACAAATTTAGACAAATACAGCAAAATCTCAATAGAATATAATATTTGAGGGTGTTTTTCTATCTTTACACAAAAATCAACCCTCCTTAATAAATATGTCTAAAATACATCTAAAAATATTGGTTTTGCTGATATTTTCCTTTGAAACCTTCGCACAATCAAGCAATACACTTTGGTACAGACAGCCCGCTCAATATTTTGAGGAAAGCCTAGTATTGGGCAATGGCAAACTCGGTGCAACGGTATTTGGTGGCGTTGAATCTGACAAAATTTACCTCAATGATGCTACACTTTGGTCGGGTGAGCCGGTAAATGCACTGATGAATCCTGCAGGCGGCGAACTGCAGGCTTATAAGAATATACCTGCCATCAGGGAAGCTCTCAAAAATGAAGATTACAAGTTGGCAGATAAGCTTCAACACAAATTACAAGGCAAGTTTTCAGAGTCTTATGCACCACTTGGAACAATGTTTATTAATCATACAAACTCGGCTAACTACAGTAATTATTATCGAGAATTGGATATTTCAAAGGCTATTTCAAAAGTAACTTACGAAATTAACGGTGTTAAATATACTCGAGAATATTTTGTTTCGCACCCCGACCAAATCATGGCGGTGAAATTAACAAGTAGCAAAAAAGGTGGACTGACGTTCGATGTAAAATTTAATAGTTTATTGAAACATAAAATTAACACGTCTAAGCAAACGCTACAAATAAATGGCTACGCTCCTATTCATGCCGAACCAAGTTATAGAAAAAGTGATAATCCAGTTATTTTTGATGAAACCAAAGGTACACGATTCACGACTTTGGCTAAAATTAAAAATACCGATGGTACAATCCTTAGTACAGATAGCACACTTGGCGTAAAAGATGCAACTGAAGCCGTTATTTATGTGTCGATTGCCACAAGTTTTAATGGTTTCGATAAAAATCCTGCCACTAATGGGCTTGATAATCAAGCGAATGCTTCCACAAATCTAACGAAAGCCTTCGGCAAAACTTTCGCTCAAATCAAACAAGCTCATTTACTTGACTATCAAAAGTTTTTCAATCGTGTAAGTTTAAATTTAGGAAAAACCGATGCTCCAAATCTGCCAACCGATGAAAGATTGAGACGCTACGCCAAAGGCGAAGAAGACAAAAACTTGGAAATTTTATATTTTCAGTATGGTCGATATTTACTCATTAGTAGCTCTCGCACGATAGGAGTGCCAGCCAACTTGCAAGGTATATGGAATCCATATATGCGTCCACCGTGGAGTAGTAACTACACAACTAATATTAACGCCGAAGAAAATTATTGGCTTGCGGAAAACACAAATTTGAGCGAAATGCATGCTCCTTTGCTTAGTTTCATTAAAAATTTAGCCGTTACTGGCAAAATTACAGCCAAGACATTTTATGGTGTAAATGGTTGGGCAGTTGCTCATAATTCAGATATTTGGGCGATGAGCAATCCTGTTGGTGATTTTGGACAAGGCGATCCAGGTTGGGCAAATTGGAATATGGGTGGTGCGTGGCTCAGTACACATCTTTGGGAGCATTATGTTTTTACGAAAGATAAGAATTTCCTGAAAAATGAAGCATATCCTCTCATGCAAGGTGCCGCACAATTTTGTTTAGAATGGTTGGTTGAAGATAAAAGCGAAGCGTCGCCCGATAGAAAGCTAATTACTTCACCATCAACCTCTCCCGAAAATATTTATATCGCTCCAAATGGCTACAAGGGAGCAACCATGTATGGTGGAACAGCCGATTTAGCAATGATTCGTGAATGTTTTGAACAAACTATCAAGGCATCGAAAATATTAAATACTGATGCTGAATTTAGAGTAAAACTCGAAACGGCTTTGGCAAAACTTTATCCGTATCAAATTGGTAAAAAGGGAAATCTGCAAGAATGGTATTATGATTGGGAAGATGCCGAACCAAAGCACCGCCACCAATCTCATTTATTTGGACTTTTTCCAGGAAACCATATTTCGCCTCTAAAAACACCTACTTTGGCCGATGCTTGTCGCAAAACGCTCGAAATAAAAGGCGATGAAACCACAGGTTGGAGTAAAGGATGGAGAATCAATCTTTGGGCAAGGCTTTGGGACGGAAATCATGCATACAAAATGTATCGAGAACTCCTAAATTATGTAGAACCCGATGGAGTAAAGACCAATTATGCTCGTGGTGGCGGTACTTATCCAAACCTTTTTGACGCTCATCCACCCTTCCAAATTGATGGAAACTTCGGTGGAGCAGCAGCCGTAGCTGAAATGTTAGTGCAGTCTGACGAACAAGAGATTCGCTTACTACCTGCCCTACCCGATGTTTGGGAAAGTGGCTCGGTAAAAGGTATTTGTGCAAGAGGCGGATTCGAGGTTTCAATGGAATGGGGAGATAAAACGCT
>Ga0247832_1004835_pt1 | contig 16348 bp, 14 predicted proteins | sample LaCruzMarch2015__10_FD_192407 | JGI IMG/M metagenome (GOLD analysis project Ga0247832, IMG submission 192407) | Freshwater microbial communities from meromictic Lake La Cruz, Castile-La Mancha, Spain - LaCruzMarch2015_4m | ecosystem: Environmental > Aquatic > Freshwater > Lake | place: Spain... | reverse complement strand
GGCGAATCGCTTGGTGCAACGGTGGGAACCTTAGTGGGACTTGAGGTGGGAATCTCGCTTGGAGTGGCCGTGGGAAACGTGGTAGTAGGAATTGTCGTGGGCAAATCAGTTGGCGTGGCCGTAGGCATCTTGCTAGGATTAGCAGACGCCGTGGGTAAATCACTTGGACTCGCAGTGGTGGGAGACTTGCTTGGACTCTTAGATGGAGCAACACTTGGCGAATCGCTTGGTGCAACCGTGGGAATCTTGCTTGGACTTGAGGTGGGAATCTCGCTTGGCGTGGTCGTATCAAACGGGCTTGCCGTAGGTAAATTACTTGGAGTGGCTGTTGGTGTAGCCGTCGTTGGCTCGCTGGTTACTGGTGCTTTACTTGGGCTTTCCGTTGGAAAGTTGCCTGGACTTGAGGTTGGAGAAACATTTGGACTCGCAGTAGGTAAAGAAGTGGGATTCGACGATGAGGGCTTCAATGATGTGGGAATCACGCTGGGACTACCTGTTGTTGGTAATGAAGGCGAGGCCTCGACGGAGTAGTACACATTGCCTGAACATAAAATGATAATTGGGTCATGTGAGTAAATAACGTGAGTGAAAGCGTTGGGGCTACATCACTGAGTCTCTTACCATTCCATTTCCACCCTTTACCAGTGTTATTATTGTAGGACTTGAATGGATAAGTCATCATGTAGCCGTTGAGGATTTCAATATAGTCATCAAAGGCAGAAACATTTCGAACGCCCGAGCCCGACTGGAAGTTCAACACAGTGCCCAGAGCTTGATTTGACACGGTGATGTAAAACGAAAAACTTTCGCCAGCGGGGATGACGACGGGGCTTGCCAAATCGGGTAGCACCGTGATATTGTTCTTGCCTGTGCGCCGTTGAATGTTAGATTATTGTTGTACTGAGAATGAGACATCATTGTTAAGTTTGCAAAGATCAAGCATATCCTTACCTGCGAACTCGACTGTTTCCTCCAAGATCTTTGTGTAATTGAAGCTGCTAGTTTTGAAACCAGGATCAACACCAGATGCGGCCCAAATTTCTACAGGAGCAGGGTTGGGCTCGTTAGTTCCACCCATGTTGATGTCGAAGCGTTTGATCGAAATCGATGATTCGGCCTTGTTTTTCATTGTGAAGAGGTTTCCAGTCGCTCTATTAGTAGCACTGAATCCAGCCGTGAGCATCGTATCAAGCCCATGGCATGACACTAGCGCCAATAATAGCAGGAAGAAGGTTGTGGCGCAACGAGTCATTATTTCGTCGACAAATGACAAATGAATGTTTTCAAATAAAATAACAGTACTTGAAACTCGCAATATTTTGATAATCTCTTAAACTCTAGAGTGAGCTTTAAAGTCTACAAACATGAAGTATAGTTTCTCTGAGGTAGGACTCAAATGATGATCAATACGCACTGAGACTCATAGAAGCTCACATTACATATTTTTTACGGGTCGTAGAGTTGTTTTTCGCGATGGCCTGTTTGTCGATGGTTTGCGGGTAAGCAAATCCCTCCACCATAATTTGTAAGTTGGACGTGGTGTTGGGGGAAACGACTTGGGTTTGGCCTTGGTCGGTTTCACTGTCGGCTTACGTTTGTAAGTTGGACGTGGTGTTGGGGGAAACGACTTGGGTTTGGCCTTGGTCGGTTTCACTGTCGGCTTACGTTTGTAAGTTGGACGTGGTGTTGGGGGAAACGACTTGGGTTTGGCCAGGGTCGGTTTCACAGTCGGCTTACGAGATGTTGGCTTTCGATGTTGATATTATTTCATTTGCATGGATGAATTGATGACAATAAATTGATGAGAGAAGAACAAATGTATTATTAGATACAATGAGATAGGTATTGATTGCTCACCTGTTTACTTGGTCTCGCGGTGGGAACCTTCGTTGGACTTGAGGTGGGCAAATCACTGGGTAAAGCCGTAGGAGAAGTGGTGGGAGACTTGCTTGGACTTTCAGTAGTTAAAGACTTGCTTGGACTCTCAGATGGAGCAACACTTGGCGAATCGCTTGGTGCAACGGTGGGAACCTTAGTGGGACTTGAGGTGGGAATCTCGCTTGGAGTGGCCGTGGGAAACGTGGTAGTAGGAATTGTCGTGGGCAAATCAGTTGGCGTGGCCGTAGGCAAATCAGACGGGCTTGCTGTGGGAACCTTACTTGGATTGGCCGTAGTCGGAAACTTGCTAGGACTCTCAGTGGTGGTTGGTGCTCTACTTGGAGTAGTGGTAGGACTCTCGCTTGGAGTATCATTTGGACTTGACGTAGGAGTAGCCGTCGTTGGTTCGCTGGTAGATGGAGTATCACTTGGGCTCGCTGTTGGGTCTTCACTTGGGCTTGCCGTTGGAAAATTGCTTGGACTTGAGGTTGGAAACTTGCTTGGACTTGACGTAGGAGTAGCCGTCGTTGGATCGCTGGTGAAAGGTGCTGTACTTGGACTTGCAGTAGGTTTACCTGTAGGTTTATCTGTCGTTGGTTTAGTCGTCGTGGGTTTGCCGGTGGTTGGTGCTGTACTTGGAATCTTGCTTGGACTTGAGGTGGGAATCTCGCTTGGAGTGGCCGTGGGGGTAGTAGGACTTGCCGTGGGTAAATCACTTGGACTCGCGTTGCTAGGACTCTCAGTGGTGGCTGCTGGACTTGACGTAGGAATCTCGGTTGGTGTAGCCGTAGGGAACTTGCTAGGACTATCAGACGGGCTTGCTGTGGGAACCTTACTTGGACTCGCGTTGCTAGGACTCTCAGTGGTGGCTGCTGGACTTGAGGTAGGAATGTCGCTTGGTTTGGGTGTAGGTGCAAGTGTCGATTCGCCGGTGGTTGGTTCGCTGGTAGTTGGAGTATCACTTGGACTTGACGTAGGAGTAGCCGTCGTTGGTTCGCTGGTAGTTGGGGCTTCACTTGGGCTCGATGTTGGGTCTTTACTTGGGCTTGCCGTTGGAAAATTGCTTGGACTTGAGGTTGGAAACTTGCTTGGACTTGCAGTTGGTGTAGCCGTCGTTGGATCGCTGGTGAAAGGTGCTGTACTTGGACTCGCAGTGGTGGGAGACATGCTTGGTGACGATGTTGACAATGAATAATACACGACACCTAAAGAAGAAGGAATGAGTCAGTCAAGTTCATCAGACGTCATTGATTGATGACCGCCATCTCTCCACTTACCGTTCCATCGTGTTGGGAAGACTTCTTCACCCAATTGATTAAACTTCTCAACCAGCCCCTCATGAACGCTTATATGATCGTCCGATGCGAACACAGGAGTTGGCATTCCAGGGTTTTTCCAAGGACCACTCGACCTATATGTGTGATATATATGATTCCCATTGGATGTTGTCGATGTGATGTATACTCCCAATGTAGTATTAGCTGGAACGTAAAGATTAATAGGAGGCATTGGCGTAGCGACGCCTTGCCCAAGACCCGTGAGAGTTCCGCTGTATCTCTGTGTCCAGTCGGTAGAGATTCCATCCCAAACGTCAGTATATTCATCCTGCGGGTAGCCGCAGACGAAGTAAACCGGCTGTGGATTAGTCGAAGACAGTGTATCCGTGATGTTTTTACATCCCGTTCTGGTCCTAATTCGAATAGTCGCAGTAACGTTCTTCATATGGATATCAAATCGTTCAAGCACAATAGGAGAGTCTTTCGTTGTAATGGTGAACTTGTCACCGTCATAAGTGGCTGTTCCGTTAATGGGTGTAGCAAGGGATGCACTTTGACTTTGCCCTCGCTTGACGAGTGCCAACAAGAGAACGATTGCTCGAAGGAAGTTCATCATCATGCGACCATAAGATTTTTCTTGCGCGCTTTGGGAAGTAAATAAAACTTCACTCCTCGAAGACAAAGTAGAGGGACACCTGAACCTCACTTAAAACGATTTAACAACAATGGAAGCATATAGCCCCAATCACAGCAGCAAAAAGCGAGTGGGTGATTATGAGCTTTGTGAAGTTCTTGGAGTGGGAACCTATGCTACAGTTCGTCGAGCCAGACACATTAAATCTGGAATCGAATATGCGATCAAATGTATTGATAAGAGTCAGGTTGAGAGAGACCACATGGCAAAGCAACTTAAGAAAGAGATTGCGATTATGAGAATGATAAAGCATCCGAAAATGTAAGTGTCTGTTTGTTTTTAGCATTACATGTGTGTGATATCACAATTTCATCTAACCCCAACATACCACAGAGTGGAATTCATCGAAGTCTTGGCAAGTAAAACTAAGATCTATTTAGTGTTGGAGCTCGTCACTGGGGGAGAATTATTTGGATTACTCGTCAAGGAAAGAGGATTCGGGGAAGAGAAGGCAAGGTTCTTTTTCCGACAGCTTGTGGAGGGAGTTAATTGCTGTCATGAGCAGGGAATTTGTCACAGAGATCTCAAACCAGAGAATCTTCTTCTGGATGAGCAAGGCCTCTTGAAAATAAGTGACTTCGGTTTATCCTCGCTTTACGTTAACAATAATGGAGAAAGAACATTAACATCGTCAAAGATGATGCATACCACAGTTGAGTTGAAACGATGAGTTTTTATACATTGCATCTGTCTCAGAATATTATAACACTCAACATCGTGTTCCCTTCGCCAGTGCGGATCGCCCAACTATGTTTCACCTGAAGTACTCGACGGTGCTGGATATGATGGGAAAATGTCTGATATATGGAGTATCGGAGTAATTCTATATGTAATGACAACTGGTAGACTTCCATTCGATGAACCCACGACGTCAGAACTGTTTGCCAAGATTCAGAAGGCCTCGTTCGTGATTCCCAATACAGTTAGTACGGCTTTCAAAGATTTGGTGTCTAAGATATTGGTAGTAAATCCACGACAGCGACCACAGCTGACAGAGATACAGAATCACGCATGGTATCTTGCTGATAAGACGCCAGCTATTTGATGTATTCTTAGCATCTCTCAAATACTTTGAAAAGACTGCTTAGGTTGGCAAGTTTAATCACAGCTCCATTCTCATTAAAGCGTTTTGGTGGCATGAGAAGGTAGCTAATTGCTGGGAAAATCGTGTGTTTGACATAGTTCTTTCCCTCATAGTCAATAAAGTCATAGTTATCACGACTTCCTGCCACAACATCATCCATTCTTGGTTGAGTATTATTGTCACTGCTGGCTTCGCCAGAGGGAAGCAGCGTCGAAGGAAGCTCCGAGTAGAAAGATGCCATTTCAGTGCAAATACCCTTGAAACACTCCTGCTCTTCTGACCAATTCACTTCCGTCGCAAGGCGGAGTAAGAAGAGAGGAAGACCATGTGGCTGCGGAGAATGCCCCTCGAATATCAACGGTAGACCCGTTAGGCGAAGAGACTCCACGTGCTGGTTTTGTCTGTTGCTATTATACACCTTGACCTTCTCAAGCTTGATCGAGAAGTATTCCTCAAGCATGGGAGCTCTCTCCGCAAGACAAGTCGATGCCTGCCTTGCCATGTCGGAGTTTAGCTTATTAACAATCACCGAACCAGCATTTATCGTATCGTTATTGGTTGCGAGAGTAGATGTCAAATCTTCCTCAAACTGGAGCATTTGACTAATGGCCGATACAACATCTACGCCTCCACCACCGAGCTTTGCCATGGTCATTCCACCGAATTTAAGCAATGCAATCTGATAGAATAGTTCACGGGCTAGCTCTCGATGATTGATCATGATAAGGTCGATACCACTTTGGATAAGACTCCTACACCGTGAAACTGCCCCGACAAATGTCGAACCACGAAGCATCTCATTCAAGCCTTGGTCATTCAAATTGACGATATCATCACGAAGATTGCTGATAGACTCGTAATCACATTGTGTTGGTGTGATCTTCTTTGGTCGAGCCATGGTATTATCATTAGGAATATTCATCGCCTCGAAGTTATTCGTGGTTGAGAGTGGAGGTAAAGATTCCGATCGTACAATCTGACAACGGCAAATAGCCAAAGCGAATGCACCAGGTATGCTCATATCTACCTGCTGTGGATTATTGTCATTGTGTAGTGGACACTCTGGCTTGTGGATGACTGAAGAAGTAGAAGCAGCGACCTGATTCGTTTGATTTGTTCCATCTCCATGAGGGCTCGCCGTTACATCACCGCCTACACCAATATTTCTGCTAGGTCTAGTCTCTTTTTGGACTAAAAATGGTTCCAATGCTCCCACCGGAAATGATCGACTTGTTCGAACGAGTCTGGAGGGATCATACGGACGTTTAGTTACAGAATTATTCAATTCTACCACGGCATCACGTTTTAAGGGCGCTTTCCTGCCAGGTCCAATCGAGTTTGTCCTTTGAGCAGTAACGTTGGGTTCATCATTATGATTGTCGATGGTGGACGCATTACTTTCTTGGTCCGTATCCACTGCATTGAGTTCTTCTTCTCTAATAATAGTAGTATCTACCTTGTTGTCCAATGGGATACTTATTTCCACAGCCGCTCGTTTACGAATCAACAATTGACTTCGTTTTCTCTCGTCATCATTCTCCTCTCGAGGTAACAATCTACCACCATTCGCAACACTGAAAGCCCTACTCGTCGTGGCACTACCGATTACATCCCGTACGGCTTTTGACAATGCATCACACAATCGATCTTCATGTAGGAGTGCCACTTCTCGTTTCGTAGGATGGACATTAACATCGACATGTGGGCCTGGTAATTCCAACGACAAATATATGAATGGCTTACCTCCCTTCGGTAAGGTGTCGGCATAGACAGATTCAACTGCACGACGGATAGAGGAGCTTTCGATTAATCTATCATTAATGAATAGTAGAAATGCCGAGGAAGATTTAGGAGCAGAGTATGATCCATTCGTTATTACACCCTTGGCACGGTAGGCAAATGCAAACTTGGATGTTTGTGCTGTGGGAAGTTGCTGCCGTTCTATAGCGTTTAACGAATCATCATTATTCTTGTCTCGATGTGGCATGTCGATTACCCCTCCTCCCATCATCATTTCTTCAAGAAGATTGTTCGTAAATGTTGAGTTTTCATTCGAGTTGCAAATTTTCTCGTCGGTTGCACTCGTATTGTCTAAACCATCCATTACTGTCTTTGATGAAGAGGACGATAATTCATCTCCACCACTCTTCTGTCGTACCATTGCTGCCAATGCTGCCAGTCCTACAGCCTCAACATCTCCCTCACCCACCGTTATTGGTAGTAGCTCACGTGTCACGTCAGTCCCGTAAATATGCCCAATAACATCTTTGGTCACGACAAATTGTTCTTCCTCCGTCGTGGATGCGAATGCGACCATGGTCGATGAGGCATCTGACATTGTTGTAGTAGCTGTTGTTAATGGTATCTGTCTAGCACGTTTCCTTCGTTCTTGTATCAACCTAACACTTGCCAAACTTTGTGTATTCAAGTCGGTACTATTCCCTTTCCCAAATCCACCACCACTCTTGCTTTTACCTCCTCCACAACCACCACTGCTACTACTGTTACCACCTCTACACAAGATACTCACACCACGTTTGGCAACATGTACAGCATACCGTTGTGCCACGACTAGTATACGATCATACTCCTCGCGTTCACTTCGGGCAGTATTACCGGCACTATTCTCAAATGCACGTCGACGACTGGGTATGTTGTAAAATAAATCACGTACAGTAATGACTGTACCTTCTCTTCCAGCGGAGGGCTGTGGTTTGTTATTATTTGTATTTAATTTGCCATCGGGCTCGCCATCCTTGTAGTACATTTTGTATGCACATGATAATTGATATTTCTGCTGCTGCTTACTCATGTCACTGTCATTAACAACTATGTCATTGGTGAGGTTGTTTTTCACTGTTAGTACGTCGTCCTCCTTTGTCATTACCTCCAACGACAATAACGACGATGATCGTACACGACTAGTAATACAAACATGCGCCACCATCGATGCACTCGCCAATGCCTCACCTCGAAAACCAAAAGTGCGAATCGATTTTAAATCATCCACATGCACGAGCTTCGACGTAGCGAAGCGCGTACATGCCAATGGCAAGTCAAGTGGTGGTATGCCGATGCCATCGTCCGAAACGATTATTGAATCTAATCCACCGTGTGATATTTGTATATCAATTTGTGTAGCATCGGCATCTAAACTATTTTCAATAAGTTCCTTGACCACGCTTATCGGACGCTGAACGACTTCTCCGGCGGCAATACGATCGACTACGTCCTTTGGTAGCGGTTTGATCTTCCGTGGTGGACGATTACGAAGCATTGTCATTGTTTCGGTGTTCGTGAGGAGGTGAGGATGATCGATTGGCGGGAGACAAGGGAGGGGAAGGGTTGTTGGAATGGACAATACTACAGCATGCCTCACTAGTAGGGACTAGGTGAGGCTAGGAGCAATGACGTATGATAAGATGAGCTGGAAAAACACATATTATACTTATGTAGATACTAAATTAAGTGACAATATATATATATATATATATATATATAACTAAACTTCTAGAAGCTTAGACGTCATCATGGACCAAGATCGAAATGATGTTCACTGCTGTGCCGATTGTGGCGTTGCGGGGGGCGTTAGTCTCAAGGCATGTACGTCGTGTAAGCTCGTCAAGTATTGCAACGTCAATTGCCAGAAGAATCATTGGGCGAAACATAAAAAAGAATGCAAGCGACGTGCCGCCAAGCTTCGTGATGAGGTGCTGTTCAAGGACCCGCCGCCTAAGGAAGACTGTCCAATCTGTTTCGTGCCGATGCCTGCAAGTCTATTATCTTGTATGTCGCTTCCAGACGCGAGTATAACATCCGTCCCAATCTATGATTTCACAATTACAAATGTGGAGCTTGCAAAGTGGATTTGGAACTATACTATTCATGCTGCGGAAAGAGCATTTGCGGAGGGTGTGTTTATTCTAGTACTCCTTCACCTGGAAATCCTTATAGGTGTCCGTTCTGCAATGCAGAAACGGAGAGCAATGTATCAGATGAAGATGACGTAAACAGGATGATGAAGCGGGTTGAGGCGAAAGATGCTGGTGCGATGTTTGCACTGGGCAATTGGTATTACAATGGACGTGATGGTTTGCAACAAGATCGGGCAAAGGGAATGGAACTACTTACTCGGGCAGCGGAACTCGGTTCCAGTAAGGCGCATACTTTCATAGGTAATAATTATCGTCATGGGGGAAATATGAAGAAGGCCAAGTTCCACTATGAGGCTGCCGCTATGTTAGGATGTGAAGCGGCAAGATGCAACATTGGAAGTTTGGAGGGTATTTATGGGAACATAGAGCGAGCTTTAAAGCATTTGAAAATTGCTGCATCAGCTGGGAATTATCTTGCCATGAATAACTTGCTAACATCCTTTGAACAAGGCCAATTTAGCAGAGCTGAAATGGATTCAACATTGACAGCCTACAATATTTCTTGTGCCGAGATGAGAAGTGAAGCCAGAGATGCTTTTATCAATGTGTGTCAGTCGTTTCATTAAGGATTAAGGAAGCAGAGAAAAACCATTGAATAATTTATCAAGTAAATTCAACTACAATTTTGAGTATGTCTTTCACTGCCACACAATCGCTGTGGTTAGCTACCAGATTAGAAACGTCTCTCACAATCCCAATCACTTCAACCTGTATGGTAAGTTCGAGAGCGATTTTTTAGAGATTCTCCACCTGTTTCCCGCCCAGCAGTTCTTGTTCTTTATCGTACGTTTGTACCTATCTGATGCGTAGCCTCTTCTTCCACTGCTACGTAGTGGTTGCATCATCCTCGTTTGTGGTGGCATGCTCGCCACCATCATCGATAATGCTCCGCCATAGGTGGGGACGGGAGTGGTATCGGTGAGGCTATTGATATAAGGAACGGAGAACGGAGACTGATGAGAAACATGATGGCCTCCTTTCACTGCCATGGTGCCGACGCATCTCCACAATCTTCTCTCGCTACAACAACTTCTTTTCAACGAAAAGTATTCTACTTCGCAGTTGTTATACTACCATCACGTCAACTGTCGTCCCACAGCAGCATCGGTCATTCTCATCCTCACTCGAAACAACTCAAAAGAAGGACACCTCTGCTATTTCACTCACAAGTACAGATGGTGTAATGGGGATACCTATAGATTTTGACATTGCCAGCTCTCTATCGAGGGGAAAGAAAGTCAAATCGTTACCATCCAATTAGAACCAAAATCAAGTCCTACGGGGCCGAGTCAGGCGCTATGATGTACATGACCTCCGGCGTCCAGATGAATACTACCACAGGTGGTGGACTAATCGGCAGGATTTCAAAGATCACTTACTGGACAGAATATATGTTCATATCGGACTATACCTATGATGGATATCTGCGGGATCATATATGGCCATGTGGCACCTGGGGACTGACTTTCCCCAAGTAAGATCGTACGCTTGGCATTGGCCGAATACATGGTGGAAAGATTGTTTGTCAAAAAGGGTGCATTACTGTGTGCTAGTCATACCGTCGATATGTAACTGTTGAATTTTCCAAGAAATTTCCCACTGGATTAATTCGGAGGTGAAGGATTTGTATTAACAGGGATTAACAGGCACCGGAGATGTTATGGTCAAGGCTGGTGGGACACTGATACGTAAGAATTTACGTCATGGGGAGGTACTACGTGTATCAAGTGGATGTCTCGTCGGATTCCAAAGTAGTGTAGAATATGATATACAAGTGATATCAGGATATGAGAATGTAATATTTGGTGGTGAAGGATTATTCATTACAACATTAACTGGACCGGGCACGGTTTGGCTACAGGGTCAACCACCTCAACGTATGATTAGTGAAATTGCTCGTAGTGTACCCAGTGGAGGTGGGATCGTGCCTATCCCTGGAATGGGCGGTGGTGGTAGTAGTGGTGGAGGGAATGAAGGTGGTGGCGAATCCAATTTGATATATCTGTATTACTTTACATGAATTAGTGCAACTTGTAGCAAACCGTTCATTGAAGTTTGCATTGTTGTTATTGTCCTTACTCCTATTCTCTACCTACCTAGATGTAGCATCACGGTATGTTCTTAAACTTTCTCTTTTGACTCTTTCCCTTCTTTCCTCCAATGATAGGTTTTATCACCACAGCTCTATCTGCCATGACACTACTACTACTATCGACGATGCAATCGCCCACTTTGATCAAGGTCGTGGTAGCTTTCCTAACATTCGCTTTCTTTGCCTTGAATTCTTCTTTCGATATAGATTTTCCTCCCTCCCCGTGAATACTACTATCATAAGCACCACTCTCTTGTCGGTTAGTATCATCATCTACATTACCAAACCATTCACCTCTGTCAAATGAATTGTCGACAATTACAAATGACTTACTATCGGGTACAAAATCATGATTAGCAGTAAGCGGTGGTGTAGCAGTATGTAACAATCCAAGCTTTTGCTTCGTGGCTTGTGTCAATGGTCTACCACCCCCTCCGGGAACGATTAAATGTTGTGGTCTATCAGATTCGGCACGGTGATCTTTACGTATATTCTTTTGACGCGATCGTACCTTCTTCTTGTATCGTTTCTTCGTACTATTATTGTCGATGCCGGAAGAATCGACCACACCATCGATTTCGGCATCGTTCTTATTGTTGTCAGCATCGTCAACTTGGTTTGTATTTGTATCATTATTTACTGCATCGTCGATAATTGTCAATGTATCCACGATTGTATTACTACTGCCATCCTTGATACGTTCCTTCTTTTTCTTCTTCTCCTTTCTAGGTGATGATGCCGACCCTACTTCGTGCTCTGCATTTGCAATCGACGACACATTAGCAGCAGGGGGAGGAGGAGGTCGCACCCTCTTCGTTTTTCTCTCTTTAATTGCCGATGTCCGTCCTCCATCCTCCTCATCGCTGCTGGTGTCATCATTCCTCTTCACGGGATCGGCGACGTCGTCGTCGTCGACATCATCATGATGCAAATGTCTCTTCTTACTACCGATCGACAGGATTTGTCGTTTACCAAACCATGTCCAATCGTCGACTGCAAGATTATTGGTGCCTTGGTCGTCCGTTTTGTTGCCTCTGTTGGAGGTTGCACTAGGGAGGAGACTCGAGAGTTCATTCTTAGTCATCGTCATAATATCCATACTGTCTTTGTCGTTTTGGAGTTTGTGTGGCGTGGGTCTTCATCCTAATATTTTTTGGCGGGACTCATCACACACACAACACCACACCTCACTTTGCGACCTTTTGCGACGATGGGCAAGATTCCCACGGCCAAGAGCTTACATAATAAAAGCGAATCGTTTGATCCATTTGTTGTCATCCCTGATAAAGTACACGATAGCACTGCTAGTCCAACTAAAGTTGCCATGGCCGATGATGACGAGGCTCTATGGGAGCTTGATGAAGAAACGTTGGAGTCAGGTGCGGTGGGGTGAGTGTTGTTCGTTTTTGGATTCACCATCTTCTTTCTTACTGTCTTGTCAACTTATCTACACAAAATCCATTCTCCTCGATATATTCAACGTACAAACAATGCTAGCTTTACTGCATCTCAGATATTCGTCAAGAATCCAGCATGTGTCGCATACACCTACGACGATGTTATTGTCATGCCCGGTCATATTAATTTTGGTCTCGACGAGGTCGACATATCCACGCAATTAACCAAAAAGATATCACTCAAGGTACCATTCGTCTCATCCCCCATGGATACTGTGACCGAGCATCGTATGGCAATATCCATGGCATTACAGGGTGGGATTGGTATTATACATTCTAATTTTAGCATCGAAGATCAGGCATCCGAGGTACGAAAGGTTAAGCGTTTTAAGAATGGTTTCATCTCCGACCCCATCTGTCTATCGCCCGATGACTCGGTCGGGGATGTAATTGATCTTAAGGCCAAGTATGGGTACTCTGGTATACCCATTACTGATACTGGTATGATGGGGGGTAAGCTCATGGGCATCGTGTCCAATCGTGATATTACCTTCCTCGATGATCATTCCATGAAATTGAAGGACATAATGACTCCCCGCGACAAACTCAGTGTGGCCAAACAGGGCGTGGCATTAAGCGAGGCCAATCAAATATTGAAAGAAAGTCGTAAGGGTAAATTGCCCGTGGTCAATGAAGCGGATGAACTAGTGGCATTAATCGCACGGACTGACTTGTTAAAGAATATTGAATTCTCAAAGGCAAGTAAGGACGCGGTAACGAAACAACTACTTGTCGGTGCAGCAATTGGCACGCGTCCCGAAGATCGCGATCGTGCCTCGGCATTAGTCGACGCGGGCGTGGATGTTATCGTCGTGGACTCGTCGCAGGGCGATTCATTATATCAAATCCAAATTGTAAAACATCTGAAGATGACGCATGCCAAACTACAGGTCATCGCTGGTAATGTCGTTACACCCGCACAGGCATTACATCTTATCCAGGCGGGAGCCGATGGATTGCGTGTGGGGATGGGTATTGGGTCGATATGTACGACACAGGAGGTATGTGCAGTGGGTCGTGCTCAAGCATCTGCAGTGTATCACGTTGCGAAATTTGCTCGTAAGTACGGCGTGCCAATCTTGGCCGATGGGGGGATTAAAAGTACTGGACACATTACCAAGGCACTAACACTTGGTGCGAGTTGCGTAATGATGGGAAGCATGTTGGCCGGGACGGATGAAGCACCTGGAGAATACTTCTACCAGGACGGCGTCCGACTGAAGCGATATCGTGGTATGGGCAGTATCGAGGCCATGACGAAGGGGAGTGAGAAGCGGTATGTTTGGGATAATAACTCTGCCAATTCTGTCAAGGTCGCACAGGGAGTGAGTGGTGCTGTGCAAGATAAGGGTACATTGTTACGGTACATCCCATACCTTGTTCAGGGTGTGCGACATGGGATGCAGGATGCAGGCGTGAAGAGTCTTGATGAGGCTTGGGACAAGCTGTATGCGGATAAATTACGGTTCGAGATCCGTAGTCCCGCGGCTCAGAAAGAGGGTGGAATTCATGGATTGCATAGTTACGAGAAGCGTCTATATTAAAGAGTATGTATTCTATTTTCGTATCTTTAAACTCCTCATCATGGACACATCTGTAACATTATCCAACCGTGAAAGCTGTAGCCGAGTGTGACATTTCATCATGTCTATTCTTGGTTTTCTTCGTCATCTATTTCACTTTCTTCCAACATATTAGCCAGGCCATTCTTTGATACATCCCTCATCATGACACTCTGTCTTTTGATCAGATCATGATATTTTGCACACTTGGTCATCAATTCATCATGCTTTCCTACATCAACAACTTGATGATTATCCATAACAACAATCTGATCGGCACGTCTTATGGTCGACAAGCGGTGTGCAACAATGATGACCGTTCGTCCAATGACAGCCTTCTCTATTGCTTGCTGGACTAAATGTTCCGACTCTGCATCCAGCGCAGATGTTGCCTCGTCAAGCAACAGTATGCGTGGCTTGCACATGAGAGCACGAGCGATTGCTACCCGTTGTTTCTGTCCACCGCTGAGTTGCACTCCGCGTTCTCCAACAAGAGTATCATATCCATCGGTCATCTCTGAAATAAAGTCATGAGCATTTGCATCTTTTGACGCAGCTTCTAGCTCCTCCTGTGAAACTTCTCTGTCAACACCGTAGAGCATGTTCTCACGAATAGACAATCCAAAGAGTTGAGGCTCTTGCTGAACGTACCCTACATTCTGACGCAGCCATGTCAAATCCAAGCTCTTAATATCGTGTCCGTCCACTGTGATTGAGCCCTGATTAATATCATAGAATCGTTGCAATAGACTGACAACAGTACTCTTGCCTGCACCACTTCCACCAACCAAAGCGGTGGTTTTGTTCGCGGGGATAGTGAGTGATACTCCATTTAGTACTGGTTGATCAGGTCGAGATGGGTAGCTGAAATATACATTCTCCAGCACGACATCCCCCACCATTGTTTCCGGTTTGATTGTTTCCCTTTGTTCCTTGGGAGAGGATGGTGGCTCTGGGATTAATGGTACACGATCCAATAGGTAGAATACACGTCCACCAGCGCCCAGTCCTTCGTAAACCTTGGCAACGCTCTGTGCCCCGAGACCCAAGGCAAAGCCAATGCTGATAATGTACGAATTAAAGGCTGTCAATTCTCCCAAAGTGATTTGTCCATCGAGTACGAGCCAGAACCCATACCAAAGCGTTACATTGAGATAACCAAATCCTGCTCCAAATACGAAACTGAAGAATCCTGCATTTACCACTGATTTGAAAAATCCAACACGGTAGGTAGTATTCTCCTTCGGAGGCCACCACAATGGCACATCATCAGGATTGCCAATCTTACTCTCATATCGTACAATTTCTTTCCTCTCGGCCGCAAATGATTGGACGGTACGCATTGAACTAATCGCCTCGGTGGAATGATTCTGAGCACCCCCCAATACATCCTGATACGCCTTACTAAGTTGACCCATTAACTTCCCGGTGGGTAAACAGATCATGAAAATGACTAACACCCCACCCAATGCTAATCCCGCAAGTTTGGACGATATGTAAAACATGAGCAATAGTGCAGCTATGACCTTGACAAATTGTGTTATGACCTCGGGAAGACTTTGCGATACCACCATTTGGAGGAGAGTGGTATCACTCCCAAGCCGTGACACTAATTCGCCAGACTTGTGCTCATCAAAGAATGCAATCTCCTGTTGAAGAATACGTCCGTATAAATTACATCGTAAACGAGCGACGATGCGTTCTCCAATAACACCCTGCATCATTGCACGTAAAAAACTTGCAAGAATACCCAAGATGGTAATAATCACAGCCCAGAGCATCCAATAATTAATCTTATCCATGCGTTCGTCATCGGTTAAGTCAGGATTGATGAGTGCGTCAAACGCATTGGCAACTATTAGTGGCGTGATGAGATTCGTGGCCTCGGTTGCAATTGTGAATATGAATGATAGGAAGAGCATAGCCATTTCGGGTTTCGCCAGCTTGAGGAGTCTCACGAGAGAAGGCTTCGCGGCTCCTTCATCATCATTTTTTGAAGGACTGTTATCCGCGGAAGTTTCGACGGATGCTGCTGCTTTCATCTTGTTAGTGTTGATGAGTGGTTTCACAAGAGATATGAGGATCAATCACGACACTTCCTATTCTCCAGATGACGACGACGATAGAAACGGTGATAGATGATGGTGATGCGAGCAAAAACAGCGCACATAATAATAATATCGTACGTAGACGCCGGTATGATGAATTCCTATTCTCGATGCGGAGTTCGGCTCACAAAATATTTATTCTTTTGGAGGTACTCCTAAAGCCCGGCAGCCCTTATTCTTTTGGAGGTACTCCTAAAGCCCGGCAGCCCTTATTCTTTTGGAGGTACTCCTAAAGCCCGGCAGCCCTTATTCTTTTGGAGG
>Ga0247832_1004822_pt1 | contig 16382 bp, 21 predicted proteins | sample LaCruzMarch2015__10_FD_192407 | JGI IMG/M metagenome (GOLD analysis project Ga0247832, IMG submission 192407) | Freshwater microbial communities from meromictic Lake La Cruz, Castile-La Mancha, Spain - LaCruzMarch2015_4m | ecosystem: Environmental > Aquatic > Freshwater > Lake | place: Spain... | reverse complement strand
TCAGCCATAAGGTTCGTCTGGCTCCCTGCATCATCTGAGTCCAAGAACCGACTGGCCGGATCCATCATAAACACCCTGTCATGGAAAATTACCCCAGACATGGCATTAATTGCCCAGACCTCATCAAAATGAAACGAATGGGTTTTGGCCATAATAAACTGGCTGTGGCTCTTTCCCATCGCCACTATTGCTATTTTCTTGCCTTCTAAGTTTGGAACACGGCTCATGGACCCGGACTTTCTGATTTCACGTATATGCGAGCCATGCCATCACGGGCTTCGTCACGACGACGACGGCCTTGTTGCTCGATTCCAAGGCCTTGAATTGCTTCTTTATACGAATTGTTAAAGTAAGCAATCATATCGGGTGGACCCTTGGTGTAGCTATAAGCTTGGACCAAGCATCCATAAAGAAGTGCTTCTGGGGCGTTAATGCTTACCCACGTTGTAGTGTTGGCGGATGATAACTGGGCAGGCTTGTAAATATAGCCAAGTTCTACTGTGTAATTAGAAGCAGGGGTTGGGGCCACATAAAACGTGTTTTGATCCCACACAGAATAGTATTTTGGTACCCCAGTAACGCTACCGTCTGACCAATATTCTTTCATGAAAGAAGTATCACGAAACTCTAAAAATATTTGATCTGTCCCGGAAGTAACCATCATGTAGCGATGAGTCAAAATATCAGAGGGGGCAGAAAGAAACTTATTACCAGAAGTCAAGTTTGCAGTGGCCTCTAGCTTAAACACGTCAAGGTCAATGTCCCGAAGAATACGGTTCTCCGTCATCAAAATAAACGTGTTAATGACCGCATTAGTGAACACATTAGCATCCACCTCGGTGTAGTTCCGTATATTGGTTACCAGTTCGTCATATGTCATGTTGTCACCGATGGGCTGCCCACATTACCAGTTGCAGAAGCGCTTTCTGAAAACGATATAATAACTGAATTACCTGACGCTGAAACAATGCCAATTTGTCCGGTTGCCGATACCCCACTGTGTGAGACCGTGGCCGAGGCTACAACAGTAACTGTTCCTACTCCTCCTACCCCGAACACATCTCCTTGTTCCGGATAGGGCTGCATGTTTGTCCCGCCGTTAGCACTCCCAAGACTTTGAAAGGCAGAGTCGCCAGGTGAACCAACAAAAACAGTGACTGGTTCAACCCGATCTGGGCGAGGTTCATAAAGTGCAATTGCATCTCCGCTAAACTTGAGGGGCTCAAGTTGGGGCTCTTTTGGTTCGTAGTCTTCTGGGCAAACCTTGAATCCGCGCCAATTCTTTTGCAGGACGTTATAGGGATAACGTTGTCCGCAGTAGTCGCACAAACCGTAAGAATATTTTCCCTTTGCAAAGGCCACATCATCCCTCCAGTTGCGGCACGAAGCTTATTCTTGCCGTTTCTCTGTCTTCTGCGGCAGCGCGAGCCCACTCTTCCTCATAAATTTGCTTTAGTCCGGACGTTCTTTCTGACTTAAACTTAAGCGAAAGATAATAAGCAAGACCTGCCGCTAAACAAGGCAAGAATCTAAAGTTGACGTCCGAAGTATTCGTGTAGTCCCCCGCGTCCTGAATGCGCCTAATTCTGTAGTACCTAAACTGATATGGCCCACCGCCACCTGGGGTTGGATAAAAGAAAACTTTCGGGATAATTGTTCGTTCTACATAGTATTGGGCAGGACGAGCTTGCGTGCTTTTATCGGGAATGTCTAAATACTCTGCCCTCGTTATTGGGTCAATTGTTATATCGACCGCAGGACTTTGCGAAAGGTCTCTAATTACAGCAGTCAATACTTGAACTGTATCCGTTGGCAACGTAATTGAGGTTGTCCCCGTCAAAGTAACGGCAACTTCTTCAATGGTCCACAAATTTAAACCTCTGTTTGCCCAATCCAAAAACATAAGATTAAGCGACCGACGAGCAGTTTTTAGGTGATGACTAGTTGTCATCTCCATGCCGCAACGCTCATACGCTTCTTCGATCAATTCATCGATCGGTAAATCAAATGTCGTGGTGCCAGAAGTTGTCATTTTTTGTATAGATTATCAAAAGTAACTGTTGGGTCCATGTATGAATCGTCTTGCTCTGCGCAGTGAATCCACTGACTAGGTCTAAAATCTGGAGCACCCTTTCCTGTTTCCCAATACGCGGGACTTGTTACTCTTACTCGATTATTGGGCAAAGCTACAATATTCCCGGTCCACGGTCCCGCATCCGTCAAGGTTAACACATGACTTTGCTTGTGTTGGGCAGGGCAATCTGCAACTTCGCTCTCCGCATAATCTACTGTAAACATATATCGGCCAGTGTAAAACTCTCCCCCTATCTTGCACAGCCAGGGGCTCGGGCTCGTGCGCGCGAACTTGATAACGGTATGGTGGTGTGAAGGACAATCCCAAGGCTGTGCCAAGGGGGTAGGCATTCTCTCTGGCCATTCATCCAAAGGGATATCGCCTACCAAGGCCGTAATCGGCATTCTTGCCCACATCGCCCCACCATGAACGTTTTCAGAGCCGTCCGCATCGCTCTCACATCCAGTAAACACAAGCTGAAAACTCAAACAACGATCCGGCATGCAGTTAACTGCAATTGCTACCGCATGCAAATACTCTCCGGCGTACTTCTGGTGCATGTGCGTGAACTCACGACGCACCCAACACTTAAAGTAAGGAATATTACTTACAAGATAGGCCATTACTTACCGCGCTTACCGCCGCTTGCCATTCCTTTTTTCTTCATCATTCCACCAGCCGCATAACCTTTGGTCATCATTCCACCAGCCGCATAACCTTTGGTCATCATACCGCCTGCTGCCATGCCCTTGGTCATCATTCCACCGCCCATCATGCCCATAGCCATCTTTTTACGAGGACTAACAGCCATTCCACCTTTGGCCATCATTGCTGGTCCGGTGGTCTTGCTTGTGGTAGATACCATCTTGTTTTTTGGTCCGCTTTCTACGGCTCCGCCGCCGCGAGAGGCAGCACCCATTCCACGTCCAGCCATGATTATTTCCCCTTTTTCATTGCACGGCCTTTTGCATCAGCCGTAGTTCTTTTCAATGCGCGGCCTGCTTTATCCGACATTCCGCCCTTTTTCATCTTACCTACACCGTCTGCAGCAAATGCTGGAACCTTTTTGCCGCCTTTCATAACCATTTTCATCTTGTTCATCATGCCGCCTTTTTTGGCTTCAGTAGCCATTCCGGCCATGTTGTCCTTGCGGCCAAAAAACCCAGGGCCCGTGGGTTGTTCTTTGGCTTTTTGAGCTATTCTTGAAATGCTTTTACCCACCACCTTAGAAATATTTTTTCCAGCAAATCCCATGATTACTTCTCCTTTTTAAAAACTAAACTCTAAACCTTGCTGTCTTTTTTGCTATGTTTTTAGGTTGTTTAACAAACTGCTTTCCTGAAGCTTTTCCTTTTCGTTTTGCCTTTGTTGTAGCTGCATACTCAGCAGACGAAAGAGACTTTATCGCCGCCTCCGGAAGATACCTTTCACCCGTAGCTTTTGGGCCTTGGGTTGATGGTTTACCACTTTTAGTACGCCATTTCTGGCCACCCCAATCCTTTAAGCTTTTCTGAGGTGCTTTCAATCTTTATATCCCCCACCTGCTTTTTTATAAGCAAGTGCTGTCATCTGTGCCTTGCGAGCGCTCCACTGGCCCGGAGCACCGCCCTTACCACCGGCCTTAATTCGCTCAAAGATAGCCTTTCGCATACCAGGCTTCGTGTAATTACCCGCCTCATTTACACGGGACTCGCCGCCTTTTTTAAAAGATGCGGTTTTTGCGGCAGCAATAAAGTCACTTTTTTTAGGAGCCCCTTTACTACCCACTTTACGCATTTTCTCACCAGACCCCGCAGCGATGCGTCTTTTCTTCGCAGCGATGTTGGCATAAAGGCCCGGTTTGGCAGCCATCACTTACCCCTTTTGCATAAGGAGATCAATTTTTGCTTCAAGTTTGTTAAAGCGTTGGTCAATGTGCTCAACAAACTTGTCCATTTCTGCTTGAGTGACGTTATCACGGGCCACCTCTTCTCTAGTTTTGTTAATCAAAAGGTTTAAACGCTGTAACTCAGATATTTTCTCATGCCCGATATAGGCTAAGACACCTATCAGCGCTGTCAACAGCGTATTCCAAAGCATCATTTCCATATCAGCACTTCCATGCCCGAAGGCTTTTGTTAATACGGCTGTTTGGATCGTTAGCGGTTTTGGCGCTAGTTAGTTTCTTTTTCATGCCTGTCATACGGGCGCAGAACGACTTCTTGCGTGCGCCGCCTTCTGGTTGAGGAGCCTTCAGGCCGGGCTTACCGGGGTTGGCAGCGTTATACGATGCCCTCCCCTTAGCGTTTAGCCCACCTTTTGGGTTCTTACCTTCTTTGCGTTGCCATGCAGGGGTCTTAGCCATATTATTACCCGCAAGTTAGAGTAAAGGCAGTTACGTTAGCCGTTGTTACAGTAGCATAGTCATTGGCTTGTACGTTACCAACTAAGACACCTTCAGCCGCTAAGAACAAACTATCGGCAAACGAATTACTAGAAGTAGGCGTTATTATCTTAACAAACGGAACTGTTCGATTAGGTGAAGCCACCGTAAGAGAGCCAGCATTTGCGTTACCAACGTAGTACAAACCTTTAATACGAGTGCGAGGAAGCGCTAAAGAAGCGTCGTGACCAATCTTTACTAAATTGGCTGTTGCTCCGCTTGCACTAATACTTACAACTCCAGAATAGTAGTTAGTCGAAGAAGAAGTTAGATTAGGGCCCGTTACAACTTCCGTTGTAGTGTTACCTGTGGTATCTCCAACTTTGTATCCAACAATTGTAAAGTTAACGCCAGAGGTATCAGCATTAGCCTCAAACGTAACTTTGAATCCGTAACCGTTAATTCCCGGGGTTGTGGCTAGTAGCGTCAATGATCCCGCCCCAGCAATAGCAGCAGAAGCGCGATAAAAATTATCGTCTACTTCAGGCGTCACCATCCATACATCATATTGCATAACATTCTCCTTAAACTAGGGGGGCCGAAGCCCCCCAGTTCGTTAGGCCGACGGGTTAACTGCCAAGCCACCAGCAGAGTTGCTCGGAGCAGACATATCAATGTAGGTCTGAGACAGAGCAGTAGCGGTGCCAAGGCCAGTGTAACCAACAGTAATACAGTTCTTAAGAACAACCATACCACCTGCCGAAGAAGGCAGAGAGATCAGGTCGGTAATTGCTGTACCAGTTGAAGCCACTGCGTTTAAGAACGCACAGGAATCCATCAACGTATAACGGTCGATTGCGCTTGCAGCAGCGCCGTAAAGGGCTGCACCACCTGCGCCACCTGCGCTTGCCCAAGATGGGAAAATGCAGTTTTGGAAAATGTTACGTGCCGATCCACCGGCAAACTCAACAGCATAGTTAGCAGCACTACGCTGAACCGTATCAAGACCAATTGTGCAATTTGTAAATGTGTTCTCGGAAGAACCATCTAACTTCATAACACGAGCGCCAGTACCACCAGCAGAGGCAGCATCAGCAAGACCTTGGAACGATACGTTTTCAAATGCATTGCGATCACCAGTCATAGACACAGTGATGTTAGAAGCACCGCCAGTACCAAATCCACCAAAAATTGACAGGTTAGCAAAGAAACAGTTGTTTGCCGAAACGGTCAAGAAAGGAGTAAACGAAGTCGCACCAGCAGCGGGAGCAATACGAGCACGCTGAGAAACCATCGTGGGAGCGCAGACACCAATCAGGTGAGTAGAGTCTTTGTTCCAATCAAGGTTTGCAGTCAGAGTTGCAGAAGTTGTGGTACCACCAGAAACAGCACTGATTAACAAAACAACGTCGTTGTTACCTGCCGTACACAGAGCCAGAGCCCGTGTCAGAGTTTTAACAGCGTTAGCCGGAGAGTTTCCGGTGTTTGCGTCCAAACCTGAAGAAGGATTTACGTAGTAATAGTTACCAGTAAAAGGAATTGGAGCGGAAATAAAAGGGCCAATAAAGCCACCGGGGCTATTTACCGGGCCGGAAAAAGTAGTCATACCCATGTTGTAATACTCCTTGTGTTGTAGCACGCCATCTTATCGTCTCTACAAAGTCTGCTAGGTCAGTCGATAAGATTAAAAATCCTAGATATAAATGAGGGGGGACGAGCCCCCCTCGAACTTCAATTACGACGCACCGGGTGATCCGAACATTCCGAGCGGATCAGACCAGCCAAACGAATAACGCTCACGAGCCTTGTAACGGACGTTACCGGTGTCGAAGTCGCCGTCCATCGATGTTGCCATCGGAGTACGGATAAAGTACTTCATACCGTTAGGAACGTCAGTCGTCAAGAACCAAGCATTGGTGTCGGTCAAGAAGTGGTTAATTGTATAACCTTCTGGGATCGAACCGTTGCTCTTCAGAGCGTTGATGTCATTGTCAGCCGTAGCCACACGCAGTTCAGTCTCAAGCAAACGAGTTGCAACGAACTGGAGTGAGGGCGGTACGATTAACTTACGGGGCTTAGCAGCGATCAGCAGACCACGCTCATCCGTCCATGCAGCAATCTGAATAACTGCGTTTTCCAACGAAGTCTCATTCAGGTCAGCAGGGGTGGAAGGACGGTTGCTGTTAACACCACCAGAGATCAGGGGGTGCTGAGTCGAGAACAGGGGCACGCCATCACCGCCGTAATACTGGCTGGAGTTGGTAAAGCCATTGTTCAGGATTGCAGCAGCCTTAGTCTGCTTGGTGTAAGCCATCGAACGAGCGAGTGCTTTGGTGTAACGAGCGCTGAGCGAGTCATAGAGGTTGTCCTCAATTGCCTCTTCAGTGATCGAGAAACCGTAAGCAATGGTCTCGTGCGTATAGCGAGCCGTGAAAGCCTCTTGTGCGTTGTCATAAGCAATCGCAGCGCCTTCAGACTTAACTGGGGCAGCCGAGAAGCCAGACAACTTGGTTTCCTCTTCAAACGAACGCTCTGAGGTTTCAGTAGCATAAATCTCTTTATGCTCTTCACCGTAGCGTGCGTACTCAAGACCAAACAAAGCGTTCAGACCCGGGAGGAGTTCTTTTAGTAGTTGCGAACGTGAAATAGCCATTTAGAATCTCCTTATCAAGTCGAGCCGCTACCGGTTGCTTGATAGTACGAATGGATGCCAAAGTTAAACTTGACAATACAATCCGTGAAAGCATCACCGGGAGTTGAGAAAGTTGGAGCACCGTTAACCAGATCCACAATACGAACTGCAAACGTAGAAGTGTTAGCAATCGTGGATTGGTCAAGAGAAACTTTGCTGTTACCAGTCGTGGTAGAACCTTGGCTGAAGTTAGTTAACTCAGCGTTGTTACCAATCTTGGCAGCAGTAACGGAACCGTCGGCTTGAACTTGATACAACTGATCCGGATCATCAACAACTCTGATCAGGATGTTTGTGTACCCAGCACTTACCGCGTTGGCGGGTAGGAACTGTGCAAACTGTGTGTACTTCAGCGTAGGATCAGTGTAAGAAACACCAACACAAACACCTACAAGACCCTCTTCCGAAGGAAGGGGAGTAGTGGTAACGGCGGAAGGCTGTCCATCTAACAGTCTCACTAGGTCACCGAAGAAAATACCAGTCGCGCTGTTAGTAGTCATCGAAATATCACGGATAGAACCGCCCGTGAATGATTGACCACCGATCAGGTTGATTGGTTTTAGCCCGTATGGGCTGGCAGTTGTTGCCATATCAATCTCCTAAAGATTATCGTTTACTGAAACTGACCTCAGATCTTTTCTCGGTAAAGAGAGGCATCCTCGAATCATTTTCCCTCATAAAGTTGTTATCAACAGAATTAATCTGCTGTTGATTCAACCGCTCATAGTAGGCTTGACGACCTTCTAAGACTTCCGTAGGAATCTTACAAAGCATCAAACCGCCAATCTCGACATTTCCACTGACCTTAGACGAGTCATCGAGCGCCAATTCCATTTCACGATGGTCTTCAACCTTTACAGGTTCATAGCCTTCACGACGGCTCATAGATACGTTACGAGCATCGCTCTGGCCCATCATGGCTGTTCTTACCCACCGAAATGAGTAACCTGCCTGTGGGATTGGATCTGGCAACTGTTGCGGCGGAGTATAAGCACGGATACGGGTTTCACGTTCACGAGTTTCTAATTCACGGTCAATTCTTGACATTATCTATTCTCCTGCAAAGCAACTTGTTTCGCATAAACTTCTAAGGGGACACCTAAGCGTCGAGCAATCGCCACTTGAGACTTCGTGAGCGTAACTTTTTTACTTGGTGTCGAACGGGTCGCCGGTGAAACCACCGTTGTCTGTTGGCGTTTTTCCACTTTGGCTGGTTCTTTATCAGCAGCGAGATCTTCATCGCCATCTGACTCAAAACGGTCAGGGAAAACTTGCCGAAGCCGAGAATCAATCTTCTCGTAATATTCGTCGCTCTGAGGACTTACCCCAGATTTAACTAATTTCTCATGTTGCGCATAGGCAATTGCAGTCATCTCTTCGTCTACTCCGAACCATGAATTTCTGTTGTACCAATTCACGGCCTTTTCGTCTGGAGGTGGTGCAGCCTGCGCAGTTTGGGGATAACTTACACCTAGATTCTGATCTTGTAAAGCAGATTCCTTATTAATGTCTTCTTCACGGTACTTAGGTTGGTACGCTTTCCAATTTTCCTGCTCTCTTGAAATGCGTGAAATTTCAGTGATGGCATCTGCGACTTTCTCAGAGTCTCCGGATTCTTGTGCCTCTTGTAGCAAACGCTTGGCTGCTTTTAGGTCAGATTCAGCCTTACCCTGCCCCTGTTCGACCAAAACTCGCTCACCTTTTGAAAGTTGAACTTTTAAAGTTTTGTTCTCATCGAGGAGTTTCTTAGCGTATGCGAGGGCCTCGGCTTGTTCCCTTGCCGCCTTGTCCTTTGCACGGCGCTCGTCATGCCAAGCACGTTTAAGTTCATCCAGCCTTTTCTGAACTTTCCCATTGACCTCGTCGATCTCGTCAACCTCCTTGGGTGCCGTCTTCATTGGCTTTCGGCCTTTGTCCTCGGGCGGAGTGTCGTCAACGATCTCTATTTCAATGTCGGACTTTTTAGCGGTTTTAGCGGGGGCAACGACCGGGGCAGTAGCCTCATATCCGGGGTTCATTACCTCTTCTTTTGGTGCCTCTTTTGCCTGCGCCAGATCGTCATTGATCTGCTCAAGCGTAGTTACAAATTCTTCTTTCGCCATTTCTTTCTCCTAATTACGCACGGGTATAACCGCGAGGATCGTCAACAACCGCCTCCACCATGTCGTCGTTAATCAGACGGAATTCCTGCCCGTTTACCTTAAACCGGGTGCCTGAGTAGTTACGCATAATGATGAAGTCGCCTTCTTCGCACCAAGGCCCGGTGGGAAACTTATGCTCGTCTTTGAACGCCATATCACCGAGTTTTAGTACAAACCCTAGGCAGGAGGCTAATTCTTCCTGCCGTTGAGTGGAATCCGCCAAAATAAGCCCTGATTCACCCAGTTGCTTCTCAATCTTTGGTAGGGTGATCAAAATCTTATAGCCCTTGGGGATGGGCATTTTTAACGGGTCTATCTCTGCCGCCGATTTCTCGGTGGCCTCTTTGTCAATCGCGCCTATAGACATCTATAGTTCCTCTTGTCGTTTCTTGGCAGCATCAATTAGGTCGATGACTTCGCGTTCTGCTATTGCGATGCCTTCGATAACGCCGACTCGATGCCGGTAGTCAGCGTAATCCTGCGCACCCCCCAGTGCTAAATCATCTGCCTTGTTGTTGAGATGCTCCCTCAACTTCTTCTTGATCAGATACTCAAAACTCTCTTGCTGCTCTTTACTCATTTAATCTCCTAGGTGGTTGGTGGTTTCTTGGCTTGCTGCAAAGTTCTTGCTATCTCCACCCCCAACTTCACCCCATCAGCCTCGTTCTTGGACTTAATCTGCTCCTTGTCCCTAGCGACCTGCGCACCGATGCGGGCTCCATCCACCTCGGCTTGCGTCTGAATACGGAGTTTCTCAACCTCAATCTGGTCTGCCTTAGCGGCTGCATCGACCTGATCCTTAAGTTTCTTGCGCTCCAACTCACCAGCCTTAATAGCCAACTCCTGCTGCTGGATCTGTGTGATCGGATCTTGTGCGGCGGCCTGAGCGGCCTGTGCGGCAACCTGTTGACGGCTCTGACCCAGTACAACCTCGGAAGCCTTGGCGGAAATGCGTGCCAACTCGACCTCGACATCCTCTGGAAGTTTCGTATCCGGCGGTGGCAGGGGCACGCCCATGACATCTTCGAGCCGTTGACGGTAGGCAAACGCCAAATGTTCTGCAATATGAGCCTGCATCGCCGCTTGCATGACCGGAGCCTGCGGGTTTTGGCCCAATAATTGACGCATCTGTGGGTCTTGCATCAGGTTCATATGGACGCGAATATGGGCCTCGTGATCCTGATAAATGAAGGCTTTTAGCGGTTTTAGGTTCAATGCCGCCATGTTTTCGCTTACTGGATCCTTGGGAATCGCATCCTCCGACATCGGAATGAGTTTTGCCACGTTCCGTAGGCCCAAAATCTCCAACATCTGCCTATGTAACTGCGCCATATCGTAGAGTTGTGGGGCTGTCTGGGCTAACTGAATAGCCGCTTGGTACTGGACAATCCTCTGGCTTGCTGTGGCTGCGTTTGGATCAGAGACAGGTACAACCTCGATGATGTCGTAGTCTGCGCGGCTCGCTGGGAGGTACGCATTGTCCGAATCTGGCGTGTACTCGTAGGTCTCAGGGGCAAATTCAGCGATTATTGACGCCAAAAGCCCAAACTCCATCTTCATTGAGGCATGTAGACGCGCCTGAACCGCGCTCATGACCTTCAAACTGCGCTCCAAGAGCGCTAAAGTAGTCCCAACCGGTGTTTCTTTGTTGACATCGGTGATTTTTAACTCTGCAACCGCCGCCAGCCCCCGCCCTTGCTGCACGATGTTGTCCATGAGGGACATAAGTACCTGCGAAGGCTCTTTGTAGGGCAGAAAAGCGATGTTTTCGCTGATTTTTCCGCTTGCAACGTCTACGTCTCGGAACTCTCCCGGGGAAATTGGGGTGTCATCCCCTTTAATTCTTAACCCCCTTGTTTTTAGTCCACCCGGCAGGTTAGCCAAAGTACCCGCATCAACGAGTTGACGCAGTAAAGAGGTGCTTGACTTGGCATGCCCACCGATTAAATGGATTAATCCATACCCGTAGAAGCCAAAACCGGGGATATAAACGTAATGAACGAAGTGTAGACGCTTGGATTTAAGGTCTTTTTCCTCATCTGGGTTCCAATTGCGACGTACAGCCAACACTTCTTGGCTTGATTTCTCGATTGTGACCACATATGGAATGGCAATCCCATTCTCATCACGCATCGGATCATCTTCAATGTCCAAATCCACATGCATCTCAAGGATCTGATACCGGTCGTCGTGGATGATATTAGCCTCTTCACCCTGAACCTTGATCTCGCTACGGTCTGTGTTTGACTCGTTAGGCTCTGGCAACTCAACATCACGGTAAAACCCAGCCACCTGCAACTTCTTGACCTCATTTTTAGTCTTACGCATCACATGCGTGTAACGCTCACAGGTCTGTAGGTCGCTTGCGCCGTAGGGCACGATGAAGTCTTCTGCTGGAATAAACACAGATACCTGCCGCTGGAAGGCCGGGTCAAAGTAAACCTTCTTAAATGCCGATCCAGCCAAGGCTAGCGACCACAACATCCGCTCGTGCTCTGCCCGATACTCAGGCATCTTCACGGTCAGTTGGTAGTTCATGTCATCCTTGACACGCTCTGCCGCCTGCTCTTTGTCTCTTGTCAGTTTCCCTATGATCTGCGTGCGTACTGGGCCTGACGCCGGGAATGTCTCCATGATTGACTCTGCCTGAAAGCGGACAACCGCCTCCGAGAGAACCGGGTGAAACACGCCACACGCCCCTTCCCACGGCTCCATGCGTTCTTCAAGTGTCAGCCCCAGTAGATCTAAACCATCAAAATATGTCTTCTCCCACTCTTTGCGGGAGTCCTTGTCGTTCTGGAAGTTCTCAAGCAGTTCCCCGGCTAGTTCAGCCAGCGTGCCCTCGTCCAGATATTCAGCCAAGTTAGCCGTAAACTCGTCGATCCCCTCGCCTACACCGGCACCGGGCTCGATCTCAATCTCTATACCACCTGCCTCAATACTGACCTTTTCCGGGTCTTCGATCTCAATTTCGATGGCAGGTTCAGCGGACAACATCTCTTCATCCAACCCCATCGGCGCTTGCGCTATCGCTTTTTCAATTGCCATTATTTATTCCTTTTCATGTCTGCCCTAGTAGTACGATCTACTGCGCCGCCTAAATTCTTGGGGTTCATCGTTGTAGTCGGATTCTAGGCGGATTAACCCACCTTGTCTAAAACGTAATAATGCTTGAGTCATTGAGTCCACTAAGTCATCGTGCTCCCCTTGTGGGAAAGACGCGAACTCTTCTATCACTTCCTCAGCCCACCTAGTCTGTGGTGCCCATACCATACCACTAGCAAATAAGTCGGCTACAGCGTTGACCCTCGTTATCTTATCGTTACCACGTACCGGAGTATAGTCCTGAAGCGGTATTCCTATGGATCTAAGTTCCTGTAAGAGGGGAGTGCCAGCCGCCTTTGCCTCGATTATGCAACAGTCAGGCTCATACTCTTTATACAACTCCAGCGCCTTGGCCTTTAGTTCAGGAAACTCCATACGCTCTTTAAATGCATCCAGAAGTATTATCTGGGGGTGCGGCTCATCTTCGGGGTGGAATATACCTAGAGTTATACATGCAGAAAAGTCGTTGCGTGTACCTTTATTAAATGCCGTATCCCAAGACTGAATAATATAATCGCACCGAGGGGGTTTATCGTGCTCCCACTCCTTCCACCACTCCCGTTTAATTAACGCACCTTCTGCACCGGTCGGCGCCTGCATATACTGCGCCATCCACTTGTGAACGGGGAGTTCTTCTTTTAATGCAGTTAATTCTTCTAGGCTCCAAAACTGAGGCCATAGCGGGTTTCCTGATGGCAGGATCGCAGGTAGTTCTATCACCTCCCACTCCTCACCGCCACGCTGCACGCTTGACTTCACGACTTGTGCAGTCAGATCTCGTTTACTCCATCGTGTCATCACCACCACAATAGATCCGCCCGGCTGTAGACGCTGCCGTGGGCCTGACGAGTACCACTCATGCACCTTGTCGTATATCTCTGGGTTTACTTCAGCAAGGATCGCTTCTTGCTCTGAATGTGGGTCGTCAATGATTAGGAGGTCTGCGCCTTTACCTGTGACCGCGCCACCCACACCAATAGCAAAGTAAGTGCCTCCGTGGGAAGTGTTCCATCGTCCAGCAGCCTTGCTGTCTGACTGTAGTGCGACGTTGGGGAATATGCTCTTGTAGGTTTCACTGTCAACGAGATTTCGCACTTTACGTCCGAAGTCTGTGGCGAGTTCTGCTGTGTGGCTGGTCTGAATAACTTTCTTGGTTGGGAACTTTCCCAGAAACCACGCTGGTAGCAGGTAAGAGGCGAACTCTGACTTCGTGTGACGGGGAGGCATGTTAATGATGAGGCGCTTGAGTTCTCCCCTTGCCACCCGCTCAAATGCCTCTGCCATAATTTCATGATGTCGCCCGTGTATAAAGTTTTCCCACATCACACCTACGAACTCTAAAAATTTATCTTGCGCTTTTTCTTTTTGCTTTCTCTTTTTTAGTTCTTCTGTGAGTTGCAGGACTACCGCCTGCTTTTCTTTCGGCAAGCGAGGGATTATACTTTTTAGGGTCTGGGGGTCGAGTTCTGCGAGAGTCATTGCAGGTCTTGGGTTTCTTCTGTATGGACTTCTTCCACATCTTCCACATCTTCTACTTCCTCACCCTTACCTTTACCCTCTATCAACGCCCGCATCTCATCAACTTCTTCTTTTATTTCTTTGGCGTCCACATCAATATAATCCTTTAATACCCCCATTAACTCTTGTTCCAAGTCCTCTGTAGTCTTGTGGGTTATAGTTATTTCGGTTCTTTCGGCAAATAATCCGACATCAGCAATCTTGCCGATCATCTCGACCGCCTTTAATCTCACCTTGGGATCTGGGTCGTCAATGAGTTCTATTAGTTTATTTGTGGCGACAGTACGCAGTTGGGCAGAAGATTTGGCAATCTCCATGTCGTACTCTTCTAATATAGCCCCCAGTTTAATTGCCGTGCCGGGTTTAAATATCTGGGAGGTGGGGGGCTTGGGTATTTCTCCTGTAAAGATCTTCTCAGCAAAGAGTTCATCTTCCTCATCCATCTCCACTGCCATACCGAGTTCATTGAGTTTCAGCGCGGTGGCGCAAGCCACCCTAGCCTTCTCGTAGGTGCTCTGGTAGGTATGACTCTCGGGGGGAATGTCCACCCCATTGTCGATCTGTAGTGCTACAGACATCAACAAAACGCTCCTAAAGAAACAAGGATAAAAAACAATATGCCCGGAGGATATAGCGGGTGGTAAATAAACACAAGGGGGTAGGTTCAAATTATAGGGGGGTGGGGTAGGGGAGGTAAAAAATAAGAAGGGGGTGGGGTATGTGGAAAGTTCTTTTGGTGTGGTTGGATAAGTGTACTTATTGCCGCTTTGGGGGTTTTTCTATTAAGTACGTTTTGGCGGACGTTTGGTTTTTAAAAATTGCGGATTGTTCGTGGACTTTAATATGTCATAACGGAGTCCCGCCCTGTCTGCTAGGGAGGGGGGTACCCCACCGGTGGGGTCTGCCGGGAACCATATCGATTAAGCCCGGTCTTAGCCTTACCAAGTAATTTTGCTTGGGATACTAGGAAAGGTATACAACATGGATGATCGCAATACCCCACAATTCACCATCGGTGAATTACTCAATGCCCTAGAGGGGCTGAAGCGCGAGCAAGGTTCCATCCGCTCGAACATGGTAATCCTCGCTAGCCAGATCCACACGCACAATGCCCGAAAGGATGCTGAGAATGTTCAGCATAACCTAGACTGGATCACCTACGACGCGATGCATGCCGATAGGTTAAAAGCCCGTCAACGGCAAGTAGAGTCCGCAATCCGTACCCTGAACCGGCTAGTCAAAGCCTTTAACCCACAATAACCGGAGGCGGGGGGCGAAAGCCCCCCGATAAAACCATGCGAACAATTACCCTAACCCCAGCATACGGCAGGGATTACTCTAACAAGGCTAATGTCCTAGCCGATTGGGATGCCAACAAGGACTTCGTTATTCAGGACATACGGCTAAGTGGATATGTCAACAAGGGCCAAGTGCCCGATCTAATCCGCGACGGCATAACGGCGATTCAACTTCGCTATAACCTGATGACCAAGGTCATCATCCTAAAAATCAAGTAACGGTTTCCTAGTGGCCCCGCAGAACATCGCGGGGTTTTTTGTATAGGTAACTGGTATCCGAGCGCTATCTCGCCCAGTTGATTTGTCCCCGATTGTAACTATGTGACGGTCGCGGGAACTAATCACACCATGAGAAGTCATAGATACATGGGCGGCAATTGTGCCCCCATGAACCCTTTAAAAAGGAAATCAAAATGAGTGATGCTGAAAAAACCATGATCGCGCAGGCGATTGAAGGATCCAACGGTAAGTTGAGCGTGTCCCCGTTGGTTGAGCAAGTCAGCGAGTGGCTGACCCTAGGGAAGCGCGAGTATGGCGCAGGCCGCAAAGCCGCCGAAATGGCTGTGGCTTTGTTTGACAACGATCCCGCCGTAAAACGCCATTGGATCCTGAAGTCTACCCGCAACGGTAACAAACCCGCGCAACAGGCTTTCGCGTATATGTCAGACATGATCAAGACACAGGCCGAAAAGGCGGGTCATTCCAATCCCCGCAAGAAATTGCGGGACTTCCTAGGCTATGCCAAAGAGGTTGCAGGGTTTCAAAAAGCCACTACTACCGGCGGCGGGTCAACTCACTATGACCATGTCTCAACGGCGATGCGTTCCTTGCGCAATCACCTGTTAGAAACCGAGGGCAATTCTTGCCTAGAGTTGAAAAACCTGTGGTCAGCGATGGAAGAGGCCGCCTTGAATGACGGGGTTCTCAAGTCAGAAGACTAATACCCGCAACCCTTGCGCCCGGCCTAACCCGCCGGGTTTTTTTTCGCCTTTTTTTCCAAGGGAAACTGGTATCCGTGCGCTCTCTCGCCCAGCCATTGGGACTCGCCAAGCGTAACAATGTTACAGGGCATTGAACTTTATCTCCGGTTCGCAGTCCTATACATGTAGGGCAAGCATAAGATCTTTAATTATATTTAACACTTGGAGAGTAAAATGGAAAATCTAAACGCAGTGCAACAAGAAAACATCGA
>Ga0247832_1004811_pt1 | contig 16413 bp, 18 predicted proteins | sample LaCruzMarch2015__10_FD_192407 | JGI IMG/M metagenome (GOLD analysis project Ga0247832, IMG submission 192407) | Freshwater microbial communities from meromictic Lake La Cruz, Castile-La Mancha, Spain - LaCruzMarch2015_4m | ecosystem: Environmental > Aquatic > Freshwater > Lake | place: Spain... | reverse complement strand
TGGCTGAAAAAATGGAGATGCCCGAAGACAAGATCCGCAAGATCATGAAGATCGCCAAAGAGCCGATCTCCATGGAAACGCCCATCGGTGACGATGACGACTCGCACTTGGGTGACTTCATTGAAGACGGTGCCAACACGGCCCCGATCGAAGCGGCCATGCAAGCAGGCTTGCGTGATGTCGTCAAAGAAATCTTGGATGGCCTGACGCCCCGCGAAGCCAAGGTGCTGCGCATGCGTTTTGGCATCGAGATGGACAACGACCACACCCTGGAAGAGGTGGGCAAGCAGTTTGACGTGACCCGCGAGCGGATTCGCCAAATCGAAGCCAAGGCTTTGCGCAAACTCAAGCACCCCAGCCGCTCGGACAAGCTGCGCAGCTTCATCGACACCCTGTGATCGCCTTGAACAACCGACGTGGCATCGCTGCCATGTCGGTGGCCATGGTTTGTTTCTTGATGAATGATTCGCTGGTGAAATACGTCAGCGAATCCTTGCCCGCCCCCCAACTGATTTTTTTGCGCGGCCTGCTGGCCACCTTGGGATTGTTTGCCTTGGCACTGGTCATGCGGCAATTGCCACCTTGGCGAGAGACCTGGGGCCACATCTCGCAAAAATGGGTGTTCATCCGTTCGCTCTTTGACGGCACGGCCAGCCTGGTGTATTTGAGCGCCTTGTTCAACATGCCCTTGGCCAATGCCACCGCCATCAACATGTCCACACCCTTGCTGATTGCCTTGCTGTCAGCATTGCTGCTTCAGCACCGGATCAGTTGGCGGCACTGGCTGATCATTGGCTTGGGCTTTGCGGGCGTGTTGTGCGTGGTGCAACCGCAAGCCGATGGCTTCAATAATTGGGCTTGGGTGGCCTTGGCAGGCACGCTGTGCCACGCCTTGCGCGACTTGAGTGTGTATTTCATCCCAGACCATGTGCCCTCCCCCTTGATCACTTTGAGCACCGCCCTCACTGCCACAGTGATGGCCGGTATCTGGGCCTTGTTTCACCCTTGGCACAGCGTCACCCCTTTGCAATGGGCGCAGATGGCCGGTGCCTCCGTGTTTCTGAGTGCCGGTTATTTCTTGCTGATCAAAGCCACGCGCATTGCAGACATGAGTGTCATTGCGCCGTTTCGCTACATGGGCTTGCTGACCGCCGTGGTCATGGGCATGGTGGTTTGGGGCGACATACCCAACACCTGGGCCTGGGTTGGCATGGCTTTGCTGGTGGGTGCAGGTTTGCTGATGATCAAGCTAAGCGCACTGCCAGCCGACCGGTGATCGCGGCGGGTCATGTCCAAGCCTGCAGCGTGGCCGTGAATCAGTTCATGGGCTTGGGTCAGCCTCTGAGCCTCAGGCCAGTTGCTGCTCCAGGTCGTGCAACACCTGGTAGCAGGGCAACACTTGCGCCACGCTGCCATTCGGTTCACGGCCTTCACGGATGGCCGCAAAAAACTCGCGGTCTTGCAACTCAATGCCATTCATCGACACGGCCACTTTGGACACATCTATTTTTTCTTCCTTGCCGTTGAACAAGTCGTCGTAACGCGCAATGTAGGTAGCGGTGTCGCCGATGTAGCGGAAGTAAGTGCCCAAAGGGCCATCGTTGTTGAAGCTCAGAGACAAGGTGCAAATGGCGCCGTTGGCCGCTTGCAATTGAATGCTCATGTCCATGGCAATCCCGAGTGTGGAATGAATAGGCCCTTGCACCGCATTGGCTTTGACGACCGGGCTACCGGCTTGGTAAGCGAACAAATCGACAGTGTGCGCGGCGTGGTGCCACAGCAAGTGGTCGGTCCAACTGCGCGGTTGACCCAGAGCGTTCATGTTGGTGCGGCGGAAAAAATACGTTTGCACATCCATTTGGTGGATATTGAACTGGCCTGCCTGAATCTGCTGGTGCACGAACTGGTGGCTGGGGTTGAAGCGGCGCGTGTGGCCACACATGGCCACCAAACCGGTTTGCTTTTGCAAGGCCACCACTTCTGCACCGTCTTGGTAAACATCGCACAAAGGAATTTCCACTTGCACATGCTTGCCCGCTTTCAAGCAAGCGATGGATTGGGAGGCATGCATTTGGGTGGGTGTGCACAAAATCACCGCGTCCACCTCGTTCATGGCCAGGCTTTCGTTCAAGTCGGTGGTCACGTGACCGATACCGTATTGCTTGGCCACTTCCTGGGTCTTGGCTAACTCGCGACCAACCAAGGACACCACCTCGACACCGTCAATCAGTTTGATGCCGTCGAGATGCTTGATGCCAAATGCGCCTGCGCCTGCCAGGGCGACTTTGATGGTCTTGCTCATGCGTTCTCCAAAATCAAATGACCCACCGCCGTGTTGCTGGCGGGTACATGGTAGAAACGGTGCGCCACTGTCGGCGCGGCTTTGCCTTCGTTGACGTCGCTCATCGCGCCACGCGCAATCAGCCACATCACCAACTCGATGCCTTCGCTGCCTGCCTCCCGCACATAGTCGATGTGGGGGATGGCCGCCGCCGCCGCCGGATCGGCAATCAGCTTGTCAAGAAACGCGTTGTCAAAGTCTTTGTTGATCAGCCCCGCACGTGGGCCTTGCAACTGGTGGCTCATGCCGCCAGTGCCCCAAATATGCACGTTCAAATCTTCATCAAAACTCTTCACCGCATTGGCGATGGCTTTGCCGAGGTTGAAGCAGCGCTGGCCGGAAGGTACGGGGTACTGCACCACGTTCACCGCAAAGGGAATCACCGGGCAAGGCCAGGCTGCCGGTTGACCGCACATCAACGACAGCGGCACGGTCAGGCCATGGTCTACGTCCATTTTGTTGACGATGGTCAGGTCAAAGTCTTGCTGAATCACCGACTGCGCAATGTGCGAAGCCAACGCGGGGTGGCCGTGCACCACGGGCACGGGGCGTGGGCCCCAACCTTCGTCGGCAGGCGAGTACTGTGCCGCTGTGCCAATGGCGAATGTGGGAATCATGTCCAAGCTGAAGGCGGTGGCGTGGTCGTTGTACACCAAGAAGATGACGTCGGGCGTGTGGTCCTTCATCCATTGCTTGGAGAACTCGTAGCCTTTGAACAGCGGTTGCCAATAAGGCTCGGCTGTTTTGCCCATGTCGATGGTCGCGCCAATCGCGGGCACGTGCGAGGTGTAAACCGATGCGCTGATGCGTGCCATGTCAAGCCTTTCCTGCTTGGCCTTGGGGTTGTCGATGGGCTTGGGCGTCGCCGTCTTCACCAATGTAGCGATTGCCTTGCACCGAACGTCCACCCGCCAACATCATGGCGCGGTACTCGTCTTCGGTCATGCCGGTCATGCTGCCCGCCATTTGCTGAAAGCTTTTGCCGTCGGTGGCCCCGATCTTGGCCAAGAAATAAATATTGCCGCCGGTGCGGATACACCGATTCAGATCGCGGGCCAACACCGCTTGTTTTTGTTCTTCGGTCATGGACCACTCGTCCAGGTAGGCGCGTTCATTGGCTTTGAAACGCGTGCGGTTCTCGGCCTTCATGAGCGACATGCAAAACTGGTTGAGCCCATAGCCTTTGCGCGACTGCTCGGCGTCAAAAATGGTGGTGCCGGGCACATTCAAATAGGGTTTGTCTAAAGCCATGTGTTCAACACTCCTGGTTGTTGTGCGCGATGGATGGGTTTGAAACCGCTTGCATTCAAGCGGTGCTTTCGGGCCAGTACAAACGCGTGGGGTTGTCCACCAAGAGTTTTTTTTGCAACTCGGCAGTGACAGCGATTTGCGGAATGAAGTCCACCAACAGGCCGTCGTCGGGCATGTGGTCTTTCAAATTCGGGTGCGGCCAATCGGTACCCCACAAGACCCGATAGGGAAAGGTCTCCACCACACGCCGCGCAAATGGCACCACGTCTTGGTAGGCCTGTTGTTCGCCATTCAAAGCCTTGGGACCTGACACACTGAGCCGCTCGGGGCAAGACACCTTGCTCCAAACGTTGTCATGCTGCATGAATGTCATGAACAAGCTGAACTCGGGGCCATCCACAGGATGCTGCAGATTCGGTCGGCCCATGTGGTCCACCACCACGGTGATCGGCAGCGCGGTGAAAAAATCCCACAACTCGGGCAGATCCACCGCCTCGAAATAAATCACCACATGCCAGCCCCAGTGCTTGATGCGGTTGGCAATCTCCATCAACTCGTCTTTGGGGGTGAAGTCCACCAAGCGCTTCACAAAGTTGAAGCGCACACCCCGCACACCTGCGTCATGCATGTCTTGCAAGGCATGGTCGGTGATATCGCGTTTGACCGTGACCACGCCACGCGCTTGGCCATTGGAATGCTTCAAGGCATCAAGCAAGGCGCTGTTGTCAGCACCGTGGCAAGTGGCTTGCACGATCACATTCTTGTCAAAGCCCAAGTGGTCGCGCAGTGCAAACAACTGGTCTTTGGAGGCATCACACGGTGTGTATTTGCGCTCGGGTGCATAGGGGAATTGATCGCCTGGGCCAAACACATGGCAGTGTGCATCCACCGCGCCAGCGGGCAACACAAAGCGCGGCTTGGCGGGGCCGTCGAACCAATCGATCCAGCCGGGTGTTTTTTCAAAAGCGCCAGAGGTGGGTTTCATGGCGTCAATCGATGTATTTCAAGCCAGCCTTGGCCAAGGACTCGCGCATGTTGTACATGTCCAAGCCCAAGATACCCGAGGCCAGTTTGGTGCGCTTCTCGCCCTCCAAGGCTTCACGCGCGGCGGCGGCATCGGCCACTTGTTGGGCGATGCTGGCAGGCACCACCACCACCCCATCATCATCGGCCACGATGGCGTCACCAGGGTTCACCGCTGCCCCGGCACAAACAATCGGAACATTCACCGACCCCACGGTGGCTTTGATCGTGCCCTTGGCGCTGATGGCACGGCTCCACACGGGAAAACCCATGGCCTCGAGTTCGACCACATCGCGCACACCCGCGTCGATGACCAAAGCCCTGGCCCCACGTGCCTGAAAAGAGGTGGCCAAGAGGTCGCCGAAATACCCGTCGGTACAAGGCGCGGTGATGGCCGCCACCACGATGTCGCCGGGTTGGATTTGTTCGGCCACCACATGCATCATCCAGTTGTCACCAGGGTGAAGCAGCACCGTGACTGCCGTGCCAGAGACCTGCGCACCTTTGTAAATCGGGCGCATGACGGTGTGCATCAGCCCCAGGCGGCCCATGGCTTCATGAACCGTGGCCACGCCATACAAACCGAGTTGCTCCACCGCGCCTTTGCTAGCGCGGGTGATATTGCGTTTGACAGTGCCCAAGGGGTAATGCATCTCACAAACCTTTCTTTTTCAAACGCGCGTCCAAGCGTGGAAATACCCGGCGCACATTGGCTTCGTAAATTTGGTGGCGGTCCTCGTCGCTCAGCAAGCTGCTGGCTTGGATGTAGCGCTTGGTGTCGTCATAGTAATACCCTGTTTGCGGGTCGATGCCGCGCACCGCGCCGATCATCTCGGAGGCAAACAAGACGTTTTTCACCGGGATCACGGTGTTGAGCAAATCAATGCCAGGCTGGTGGTAGACACAGGTGTCAAAGAAGATGTTGTTGAGCAAATGCTCTTCCAGCAAAGGCTTTTTCAGCTCTTGCGCCAGGCCGCGAAAGCGTCCCCAATGGTAGGGCACCGCGCCACCGCCATGTGGAATGAGGAACTTCAAGGTGGGGAAGTCTTTGAACAAATCACTGGTCAGGCACTGCATGAACGCCGTGGTGTCCGCGTTCAGGTAATGCGCACCGGTGGTGTGGAAACAGGCATTGCAACTGGTGGACACATGGATCATGGCGGGCAAGTCGTGTTCCACCATTTTTTCGTAGATGGGGTACCAATGCTTGTCGCTCAAAGGAGGCGAGGTCCAATGCCCACCAGAGGGATCAGGGTTCAAGTTGATGCCAACCGCGCCAAATTCCTTCACGCATTTTTCAAGCTCGGGGATGCAAGTGGCTGGATCAACCCCTGGCGACTGCGGCAGCATCGCGACCGGCACAAACTGGTCAGGGAATAAGGTGGACACGCGAAAGCAAAGTTGGTTGCAGATCGCCGCCCAGGTACTGGATACCGCGAAGTCGCCAATGTGATGTGCCATGAAAGACGCACGTGGCGAGAACAACGTGATGTCGCTGCCCCGCTCTTTCATCAACCTGAGTTGATTGGTTTCGATGCTGTGGCGCAAATCGTCATCGCTGATATTGAGGTCGGATGCCTTGGGCATGACCGTCGAGTCTTGGATGCCTGCGATTTGCTGGTTACGCCAATCCTCCAGCGCTTTGGGCGCGGTGGTGTAGTGGCCGTGGCAATCGATGATCAAACTCATGTGGCGTCTCCTGAATTCCAAACAGAGGCCGGCACCATGGCCTCGCCGCGCATGATGAGGCGAGCGGTGCGCAACAACGCGGCTTGGGTTACTTCAATGCCCCCAGGCACATCAGCTGTTTGGGTTTGCAACACCACGCTGAATTCACCTGTGGGATGTTCCACCGACAAGGCTTGTTGCGCACCCGCTTGCCGAACCGCCACGCCTTCACACACCGTGCCGCGCAACACACAGGCAGTGCCGACCGTGACGGCGGCCAGCACACCGATCGCGTCGTGGCAAACATGCGGAATGAAACTGCGGGTGGCGATTGCTCCGCCATGCATGGGCGGGGCGATCAAGGTCATCTTCGGGTAGTTTTTGCCGCTGACATCGCCCAAGCCCATCAGCACCGATACCTGCAAGCGCAAGGCTTCGATGCGGGTCTTGAGCCCGACATCTGCGTTCAGCGTATCAACCGATTCGTAACCCGTGCAGCCCAAGTCGCTGGCCTTGAACATCACCAAAGGCATGCCGTTGTCGATGCAAGTGACATCAATTTCAAACGGCTCGAAGCCCGCCAGTCTGTCGGTGGGCAACACCTGGATGCGGTCTTTCACGCGGCCGGTCGGCAGCAAACCGCTGCACACCGAACCAGCGGTGTCCAAGAAGTTGATCGTGATCGGTGCAGCCGTACCAGGCGCACCGTCGATGCGGGCCTCACCCGTGTCCGCCACGAACCGCTGGCCATCGGGGCCCAGGGGTGTTTGTACCGTGATGTCGCATTGCATGTCGGTGTTCAAGGTCAACACCCGCAAGGTGGTGGTGTCAGATTGGGCTGGCAGCATGCCGGTTTGCAGCGCAAACGGCACGACAGCGGCCAACATGTTGCCGCAATTGGGCGTGGTGTCCACCGTGTCTTTATCGGGCTGGAGTTGGGCGAACAAAAAATCGAGGTCCACGCCAGGCGTGCTGCTGCGGCTGACGATGCCCGCCTTGCTGGTGAGTGGATGGGCACCACCCAATCCATCAATTTGTCGCTTGTCTGGTGAACCCATGATGGCCAACAACACCCGATCGCGATGGGCCGGGAGCGAAGGCAAATCGGTCGCATTGAAAAACGGCCCTTTGGATGTGCCACCTCTCATGTAGAGGCAAGAAACCGCATGGGGAGGTGTTGGCTGACGCATGGTGCTTGTTAGGCTTTAAAAAATATAGCGGTGGTTGAACACCAACATCGGTGCGAATACAGCCGTGATAACGCCCGACACAGCCAGGTAGGGCCCAAAGGGCATGGCTTGCCCAGGTTTCAATTGCCCGCGCCAACGCAAAACCATGGCTACGAGCACACCCAACAAAGAAGACATGAGCACCAACATGGGCAAGGCCAACCAACCCAACCAGGCACCCAAGGCAGCCAAGAGCTTGAAGTCACCTTCGCCCATGCCTTGTTTACCGGTGACCAGGCCAAACACAGCTTGCACCAACCACAGCACACCATAGCCGGCTGCAGCGCCCCAGACACTGTCGGTGATTTGCAGGTCGGTCAACCCCATGGCAGAGCTGATCAAGCCTGCCCACAACAAGCCCAGCGTCAAGCTGTCGGGCAACAACATGGTGTCGATGTCAATCAATGAAAGGGCCAACAGCACCGTGCCAAAGCCAGCCCAGGCAAGGGCCTCCAAGCTGACACCCCAGCGGTCCGCACAAAACGCCCAGATAGCTGCGACGGCCAATTCCACCAACGGGTAACGCCAGGTAATCGGGGTGCCGCAATGCGCACATCGCCCTTTGAGCCAAGCAAAACTCAGCACAGGGACCAGGTCACGAACACGCAAGGGAGTGGCACAACTCGGACAATGAGACGCTGGACTGAACAGGTTGAGCGGGTCTTTTGCTGCATGGGATTGCCCCAGGACCATGTATGCCTGCGTTTCCCATTCGCGGCGCAACATGCGTGGCAAACGCCAGACCAATACATTGATGAAACTGCCCACCTGCAAACCCACCAAGGTCGCCAACGCGGTCCACAGCTTGGGGTTGCTCAGCATCAGCATGTCCATGGGTCAGGCCTTTTCCACAGACACGCCCAGCAAAAGATCAAGCAGCTTGGGTTGGTCTAGCAAATCATGGGCGCTGCCACGGTGGATGACACGTCCCTGATCCAACACCACTGCTTGCTGGCTGATGGCCAAAATCGCTTGCGGGTGTTGCTCGACGATGATCGCCGACATGCCTTGCTCGTGGGTAATGCATGCAATGGCCCGCAACAACTCTGCCACGATCAAAGGGGCCAGGCCCTCCAGGGGTTCGTCCAGCAACAAGAGTTTGGGATTGAGCACCAAAGCACGACCCACGGCCAACATCTGTTGCTCACCCCCCGAGAGTTGGTTACCCATGTTGGACTTTCGCTCGGCCAATCGGGGGAACAGCTCGAACACACGGACCGGTGTCCAATGACCTGGTCGTGCCACGGCAGTCAGGTTTTCCAGCACCGTCAGGGACTTGAAGACATGACGCTCTTGCGGCACCCAGCCCACCCCTGCAGCTGCACGGGCATGGGAAGGCAAGGCGTGCAACTGCACGCCATCCAAGACCATGCGTCCGGCGTGTTGTCGGGTGGCCCCAGCGATCGTGTTGATCAAGGTGGTTTTGCCGGTACCGTTGCGCCCCAGCAATGCCAAGGTTTCACCTTGCGCCAACGACAGGGACACTTCGTGCAAGATGATCGCTTGGCCATAGCCCGCGCTGAGTTGCTCGATCCGCAGGAACTCAGCCATGCGTGTCTCCCTGACCTAAATAGACTTCGCGTACCAAGGGGTTGGCTGCAACTTCCAGCGGGGTGCCTTCGGTGAGCACCGCGCCATTCACCAAAACCGTCATGCGATCGGCAAAGCGAAAGACCAAATCCATGTCGTGTTCAATCAGGACCACGCTCACATCGGCAGGCAAGGCCGCGACGGTTTGCAACAACTCCTCGCGCTCGCCCGCCGGCACGCCCGCCACCGGCTCATCCAGCAGCAACACACTGGGCTGGCAAGCCAAGGCGATCGCCATCTCCAACAGTCGGCGTTTGCCGTAGGCGAGTTCATGGGTGGCTTGGTCCATCACCTCGAGCAGATGAAATTGCGCGAGCAATGATTCACACCGCTTGGTCACCTGATCGCCCTGCCCCAAGGCTTGCCACCAACGCCCACCCAAGCCCAGTTGCTGCGACACCACCATGGCCAAGGTTTGCAATGGCGTGAGACCATCGAACAACTGGTTGATTTGAAAAGTACGCACCAAACCGCGGCGAACGCGCTGGTGCGAAGGCAGTTGGCTGATGTCTTGGCCTTGCAAAAAAATACGGCCAGCGGTGGGCTCAAGCACGCCAGTGAGCAAGTTGATCAAGGTGGTTTTGCCCGCACCATTGGGACCGATCAGGGCATGGCGTGCACCCCGATGTATCCTGAGGTTCACATGGTCAGTGGCGGTGATGCCGCCAAAGCGTTTGACCAAGCCCTCGCAAGACAACACCACATCCGTAGTCATGTGTTGCGCCTCCAGGTCCATGGGCGGATCAGGCGTTCACGGCCCACCAACATCAGCAAGACCAAGAACAGACCCAGCCAAAACGTCCAGTACTGTGGCGTCCAAGCCGAGATGACGCTGTGAAGTGTTTTGAACACCACCGCACCAATCAAACCACCCCACAGCCAACCGGTGCCGCCGATCACCAACATCAACAGCACGTCGGCCGAGCGGTCAAAACCAAAAACATCCAACGAAGCAAAACCCGTGGTCTGGGCTTGCAAGCCGCCCGCCACGCCAGCCAAGACCGCAGCCAAGGTGTAGACCGTGACCAGGCGGGTGTTGACATCGATGCCAATGGCTTGGGCACGCAAGCGGTTGTCTCGGATGGCTTGCAAACTGAAACCAAAGGGTGAATGCACCAAATGGTGCAAACCGATGAACACCAGCAGTGTGACGACCAATGCATACCAAGCAGCGGTTTGACCGTACAAATCAAATTCAAAATAGCCCAACACCGGTCCCATGACCACGCCTTGCAAACCATCGGCACCGCCCGTCAAGCCATCGAACTTGTTGGCCAATTCTTGCAGGATCAAGGCCACACCAAGCGTCACCATCAAGCGGGTGAGGTCAGAGCCGCGTAACACCCCCAGGCTACAAACCGCACCCAACAGCATGGTCAAACCAGTGGCAGCAGCCAGCCCCAGCAAAGGATCGGGATGGATGTGTTTGGCAAACAAGGCCGCGCTGTAAGCACCCATACCAAAAAAAGCGGCGTGGCCCAGCGACACGATGCCGGTATAGCCCAAAATCAAGTCAAGGGACAACGCAAACAAGGCAATGATGGTGATCTCACTGATCAAAAGCGCGTGCGTGGGCAAGGCATAAGGGAGCACCAACAACACCGCCCACAAAGCAAAGGACCACCAGCGCGGTTGGGCGGCCAGACGCAGGCTTTGGGTAACCGCGCTCATACCTTACCTCGCGTGAACAAACCTTGTGGACGCCACATCAAGATGACGATCACCAGGCTGTAAACAATGAAAGCACCCAGCTTGGGCAGATAGTATTTGCCTGCGACATCGGCAATCCCCAGCAACAAAGCGGCCAGCAAGGGGCCGGTCAGGCTGGAGGTGCCGCCGACAGCAACCACAATCAAAAAGTAAATCATGAACTTGAGCGGAAAGACCGGGTCCAGCCCCAAAATCTCTGCACCCAAGGCCCCACCCAAGCCAGCCAAGCCGGAACCCAACGCGAAGGTGGTGAGGAAAATCGTGTTCACACGGATACCCAAACCAGCCGCTACCTGCTGGTTGTCCACCGAGGCGCGAAGCTGCGCGCCAAAACGGGTTTGGGTCAACAAGCCTTGCAAAACCAGCACCAACACCGCGCAGACAATGATGATGGCCATGCGGTAATGTCCCATGCCCAAGGCGCCATCCCACAGCTCGGTGCGGCCTTTCAAAAACGCGGGCAGTTGAATCAGTTGCTGGGTGGAGCCGACAAAGTAGTCCACCGCGGCAACTGCCATGAAGGTCAAACCGATGGAAAAAAGCACCTGGTCAAGGTGCGGCTTGTTGTACATGCGCCGATACAGCGTGGCCTCCAGGACGGCACCCAACAAAGCGGTCAACAGGAATGCCAAAGCAACGCAAAGAAAAAAAGGCAGATCTGCATGCTGCATCAACAAGACCGTGGTGTAGCCGCCAGCCATGGCAAAAGCGCCATGCGCCAGGTTGATGAAATTCATCAAACCCAAGGTCACAGACAAGCCAATGGCCAGGATGAACAAAAGCATCCCATAAGCCACACCATCAAACAACAAAGTCAACATGGCCAGGGGTTATTTGGTTTTACCGGGGTCTTTCATGTCTTTGATGACATCAAACTCCACATTGTAAAACTGGCCGTCCTTCTTTTCGACTTTGCGCAAGTAGATGTTGTGCACCACGTCGCGGGTTTGCGCATCGATGAGGATAGGGCCGCGCGGGCTCTCGAAAATGTGACCCTTCATGGCCGCCAGCATGGCCACGCCACCGCCTTGACCACCCTTGGTCTTTTTGAGGGCTTCATAAATCAGGTGCATGCCGTCATAGCCACCCACGGCCATGAAATTGGGGCGCAATCCGTTGTTGGCCTTTTTGAATGCCTCCACAAATTTTTGGTTGAGGGCGGAGGGGTGCGCAGCCGAGTAGTGGTGCGCAGTGACCACACCCAAAGCGCCCTCACCCATGTCATTGAGTTGGTCGTCATCGGTCAGGTCGCCGGTGCCAATCAGTTTGATGCCAGCCTTGTCCATGCCGCGCTCCAAAAACTGCTTCATGACCGCCGCGCCGGCACCAGAGGGCACGAACACAAACAAAGCATCGGGCTTCAAGTCGCGCACTTTTTGCAAAAACGGTGCGAAGTCAGGGTTGCGCAAAGGCACGCGCAGGCTTTCCACCACCTGAGCGCTGTTGAGCAGCATGCGTTCTTTGAAGTAACGCTCGGCATCGATGCCAGGACCGTAATCGCTCACCAAGGTGACCACACGCCTGATGCCATTTTTGGGCGCCCAGTCGCCCATGGCGACGGCGCACTGGGGCAAGGTGAAGCTGGTGCGTACGATGAAAGGCGAGGCTTCGGTGATGCTGGATGTCGCTGCGGCCATGACCACCATCGGTGTTTTCGACTGGGTCGCTAACGGGGCAGTGGCCAAGGCCAGCGGTGTCAGCCCAAAGCCGCTGAGCACCCCGACCTTGTTGTTAACCACCAGCTCTTGGGCGATGCGTTTGGTCGCATCGGGGACGCCACCATCGTCTTTGACAACCAACTCGATTTTTTTGCCCGCCACCTTGTCACCGTTTTGGGCGATGTACAAACGTGCGGCTGCTTCAATTTGCTTGCCGGTGGAGGCTGATTGACCGGTCATCGGTAGGATCAAACCGATTTTGAAAACCTCTTGGGCCTGCAACATGGCAGAACCCAGGCTCAGCACCGAAGCCAGCGAAACAACAAGCAGACGATCAAACATGTCAACACTCCAAAGGTGAACAGGCTCATTCTAGGTGGGGGGATTGAACAACTGAGCCTAGCGCTTGCCTTGTATCAACCGCACACTGGGCATGCGCTCGAGGTCGGGACTTCGCATGGCCTGACTCAGATTGCGTTGGGCCAAGCGCGAGTGCTCGCGCATGATGGCCTCGGCCCGTGCGCCCTCGCGCTGTTCAATGGCCGCCAATACCTGCTTGTGTTGGTCTTGCGCAATCATCAGCATGTCGCGGGCTTGTGGGCTGTTGGCCTGCGCAATGACGAAACCCGAAGGCGATGCAAAGGGCAAACCGACGACCCGATCGAGCTCGCGCCGCACAATCTTGCTGTCAGACATCTCTGCCAACAAGGCGTGAAATGACCCGTTTTGAGCAACATAGGCGCTGAAATCTTCCTCACTCAAGCTGCCATTGGCCAACAACAGATCAATGCGGTCCAAGCAGGCGTAGGCCTGGCGCAGCAGCGCTGGCGGGCATGCTCGCTCAGCGGCCAAGCGGGCGGCCAAACCTTCCAAGGTGCCCCGCAGTTCAATCGCGTCAGACACGTCCTGTTCGGTGAACCTGCGAACCGCGAAGCGCCCATTGGGCAAAGCCTCGAGCAAACCCTCTTGCTCCAACTTCACCAAGGCGGCTCGGATCGGGGTGCGGGAAACGCCCAACTTGTCCACCAAGTTGAGCTCGGCAATCCGTGCCCCGGCTGACCACTCCCCCGCCAAAATCATTTCCCGCAAGCGCAGTTGGGCGCGCACGGTCTGGGAAGCCGTGGGCTGCATTTGGAGGGACAGGTGGTTGCGCATGAGCGGTCTATTGTATGCAAGACAAGCCTAATCAAGCTATAAAATAGCATTAGACTCTAATTTACCGTCGTTTTTGTATACCAAACCAACCCCCTGGAATTCTCATGACCTTTCCCCACATCCCCGCTCGTTACGACCACGTTGGCAGCTTTTTGCGCCCCGCTTACCTGCTGGAGGCCCGCGAGCAAAAAGCCAAAGGCCAGATCACCCCCGAACAACTGCGCGTGGTGGAAGACAAAGCCATCACCGAGATCGTGAAATTCCAGGAAGACCTGGGCCTGAAATCCATCACAGACGGGGAGTTCCGGCGCACCTATTTCCACATTGACTTTCTGGAACAAATGGGCGGCGTGAAAACCGACATCCCGGTCACCGTCGAACGCCCTGACGGCACCCAAGAGTTGGCCCCGCCGGTCATCCGCGTGATCGACAAGGTGCGCCATGTGAAGGACATCCAGTTGGCCGACTTCAATTACCTGAAGTCCCAAATCGCCAAGGGCAGCACGCCCAAGGTCACCATCCCCTCGCCCACCATGCTGCATTTCCGTGGCGGCCGCGCCGGCATCAGCAAAGACGCCTACCCCGAGCTAGACCCAGCGTTTTACGACGACGTGGCGCAAGCCTATGGCGATGAACTGCGTTCACTCGCTGCTGCGGGTTGCAACTACGTGCAAATGGACGACACCAACCTGGCGTATTTGTGCGATGACAAAATGCGCGAAGCCGCGCGCGCCCGTGGCGACGACCCCAACGAGTTGCCACACCGCTACGCGGCCTTCATCAACAAAGTGGTGGCACAAAAACCAACTGGCATGACCCTGGCCATGCACCTGTGCCGTGGCAACTTCAAGAGCACACACGCGGCAGCGGGCAACTACGAACCTGTGGCGGAAGCTTTGCTCTCTGAGATGAACATCGACGCCTACTTCTTGGAATACGACGATGACCGCAGCGGCGACTTTCGCCCCTTGCGCTACCTCGCAAAAGACAAGCTGGTGGTGTTGGGCTTGGTGACCACCAAGTTGGGTGCGATGGAAACCAAAGACAGCTTGAAGCGCCGCATTGACGAAGCGGCCAAGTACGCACCTCTGGGTCAATTGGCCCTGTCACCACAGTGCGGTTTTTCCAGCACGGTGCATGGCAACAACATCGCGGTGGAAGACCAGCGCAACAAACTGCGTTTGGTGGTGGAAACCGCGCAAGAGGTCTGGGGAAACCTCTGAAGGGTGCAGCAGACGGCTGCGCAACTGGCTGGCCGTCTCAGTTGCCTTTGAACTGAGCTGGCCTGCGCTCCTTGAAAGAAGCCAGGCCTTCTTGCAGGTCATGGGTGAAGGCCACATCGCGGAATGAACGCGACTCCCATTGCAAAGCCTCGCCCATGTGCATGCCCACTGAGCGTCGCACCACTTCCTTGGCAAAACGATGTGAAAGAGGTGCACGTGATGCAAGCATTTGGGCGTAATCCATGGTTTTCGACAACAAGTCAGTTGACGGATAAATGCGGTTGACCAAACCGATGCGATAGGCATGGTCTGCATCCACACGTTCACCCGACAAAATGATTTCCATGGCGTGGCCCATGCCGACAATCTGAGGCAATCGAATCAAGCCGCCATCACAAGCGTGAAAGCCCCATTTGGCGTCTTGCAGCGCAAACTCGGCGTTGGGTGAACAAAAGCGTAAATCACAGGCCAAGGCCAATTCAAACCCACCAGAAATGGCAAACCCGTTGACCGCAGCCAATAGGGGTTTGTCAATGTCCAAGTTGCGGGTGATGCCGCCAAAGCCTGGGCCATTGGTGTACTGACGGCGAAACTCGGGCGCAGCTGATTGGGCAAAAGGCAAGGTGTAAGTTTTTAAATCTGCGCCTGCACAAAACGCCTTGTCACCTTCGCCCGTGATGACAGCAACCCTGGCGTCATCGTCTTGGTCAAAGGTACGCCACATGTCAATCAGTTCATCATTGGCGGTGAAATCCAGTGAATTCATTTTGTCGGGGCGACGGATGGTGATCAATCGCACACCACCGTGCTTGTCATAGGAAATATCAGTCATGGGCGGTCACCTTGAAAACAGGAATATCAGATGCAGATTCGGATGGCGCGACCGCTTGCACGCGGTCCCCAGTTTGATCTGTCGCTTGGTGCAACAATCGAGCGGAAATACGCATGCCATTGTCCAAGTCAACCACGCCGACGTGGTAGATGCCCTCGCCTTTGAAGCGCAAAGGGGGCTTACGGATCGTGGTCCAACTCGCCAAGGTGCCACTGGCAGTCACGGCAATGGCTGAAAAACGGCGCCCCAAACAGTGGGCACAAACCATCGGTGAACGCTGTGTCAAGGTCTGGCAATCCTGGCATTGGTATGCCGTCAAACTGGGCAACAGGTCATGCGTTGTCATGCCTCGCGCTCCAAAATATGAACTGTGCAGGCCACACCCGTGCCGCCCAAATTGTGGGTCATGCCAATCGCGGCATCTTTGACTTGGTTGCTGTGCTCGCCGCGTAATTGCAGCGCCACTTCCACAATTTGCCCCACACCCGTGGCACCCACGGGATGACCCTTGGCCAACAAGCCGCCACTGGGATTGATCACGACATCGCCTTGCATGCCAGTGCGGCCTTGCGCCGCCCAGCGCCCACCTTCACCGCGCGGCACCAGGCCGAGGTCTTCGCTGTCAATGATTTCGGCGATTGAAAAACAATCATGCAGCTCCACCAGGTCAATGTTGGCGGGTTGCAAACCAGACTGCTGATAGGCTTGCTTGGCCGCCAACACCGTCGCTTCA
>Ga0247832_1004809_pt1 | contig 16419 bp, 16 predicted proteins | sample LaCruzMarch2015__10_FD_192407 | JGI IMG/M metagenome (GOLD analysis project Ga0247832, IMG submission 192407) | Freshwater microbial communities from meromictic Lake La Cruz, Castile-La Mancha, Spain - LaCruzMarch2015_4m | ecosystem: Environmental > Aquatic > Freshwater > Lake | place: Spain... | reverse complement strand
GGCGAATTGCCTGCGACAACACGATTCGGGCAAGGTTCTGATAAACTCTTCGTATTCAAAAGACTATTCGCATAGACTTGCTTCCCCTGTTGCTTGAAGGTGACAGCGGAAGCATTGTAATTTGTATTGGTATTACTGGTGGCAGGTTTGGGCATATCTACTAGGAACTTGACAAATTTGAACGTGTTTCCTTTCCCTCCTATAGCAACCATGGCTAAACCTTTCATAAAATGGGTCGGAGGAAAAACACAACTTCTTGAAAACGTCCTTGCTCTCTTTCCAACTCATGTAACAAACTATCATGAGCCCTTTCTTGGGGGAGGGAGTGTCTTACTCGGATTTCTTACAGAGGTTCAACAGGGAACCCGAACTCTTTCCGGAACAGTCTACGCAAGTGACGCGAACCCCCGTTTGATTTCACTCTATAAACATATTCAGACCAACCCGACTGGTTTCATTACAAAGCTTCGCGCATATCAAACGGAGTATGGAGCTATCTCAACACTTTCAGGAAACAAAACTCCTACAACTCTTGAAGAAGCCAAGACCTCCCAAGAATCCTATTATTATTGGATTCGGACTCAGTTTAATTCTCTGTCTGATATCACAAGCCTGGATGCCGCTGCTATGTTTGTCTTCTTAAATAAAACGGGGTTCAAAGGCGTCTATCGCGAGAACAAACAACATAAATTCAATGTTCCCTTTGGCCATTACAAAAAAACACCTGTCTTCTTTGAAGAAGACAATTTACTCGCTATCTCTCACATGATTCAAAGAGTAATCTTTACCTGCCAAGGATTTGAACACTCCCTCGCAAAAGCGATTCAGGGTGATTTTGTCTATTTGGACCCACCCTATGCTCCTGAGAATGCTACATCCTTCACCGCCTATCAGGGAGATGGATTTACGAAAGACAATCACGAGACACTGTTTCGTCTAACAAAGGAAGTAAGTTCTAAGAATATTCGTGTTGTCATGAGCAATTCGGATGTTCCTCTTGTAAGACAGGCTTTCCCATCTCCTCCCTTTACTCTTTACACAGTTATCGCACGCAGAGCTATCCATCGTGATGACCCTTCTGCGCAAACCAATGAACTCCTTATTATAAAAGAAGCCTAAAAATTAAGAAGTAGAATTTACTCAAATGAGTGAGCTATGGCCCTTTATCCGTGAGGGAATTACAAAACATGAGTTATCACCCGAACAATTTGAGTATCACGCGTCAACAACAAAGTATAAGTTTGCCCTTCATCAGATTCTTTATACATCTCCTACGTTGCCGAAACGGATAGAGCTAGGAGATGCGATTGAAACCAATGCGTATCATTTGTTCTATTATATGATTTCTCGCTTTTATTTTTTTGACAATGGGAAGGATGATATTATCTATTTTTATCCTAATAAGAAAAATAATTATCTATCGGAAAAGGCCTTGGCCCTGCTCCCTCCTCGGTTCAAGCGAGAAACAGAAAAAAAGCCAGAGTATGAGTATTTTGAAATGCCTGGATGTATCTGGTATACCTATACCATTGGAGAACCTTGGATGTATGAGTATGTGCGAGACTTGTATAAACCGATTTGGGAGGATGTTTCGCAAGTCAAAGGAAAATATACCTATATCTCACGCAACAAACGAGATATCAAAGCGAGACGCTTATTAAATGAAGAAGAATTATTTGTTCCTCTCAAAGAGGCTGGATTCAGTGTCTATACAATGGATAGCCTAACGTTTGAAGAACAAATCCGCCTGTTTCGCAGCTCAGAAATTATTACAGGGCTTCATGGAGCAGGCATGGCGTGGTTGATTTTTTGTCATCCAGGAACCTATTTGTTAGAAGGAGCGATTGTAGGAGGTGTGGAAAAACATAGACCTCATTATGAAGATATTTGTATCAAATCACAGATACATTATTATCGGTTCACCCATACACAATATCCTGACAAGGAAACATATCCAGGATGTGTTGAGGATGATTGTGTTGTGAATGTAGAGGAATACATAGATGTTGTTAAGAAAATTGTGAAGCTCAAAGAAAGTGCCTCGGACTAATCTAAACAAGAGTTTCTGTATGTTCTCAGATGAATTCCATAACGATTGACAGCAGTGATTGCCGCAGCACTCTATGCCGCATTTGTGCCGATTCTGGCACCGACAAGTGTCCTTATAATCTTCACGGTCATCGTCACCCCTACAGTGTTCCCTATTCTCTGTTTTTTGAGCCTCTCAAGAACAAGCCCATTAAGTTTGCGGAGATTGGTGTCTTCCGTGGAGCCTCTGTTCGTGCGTGGAGAAGTTTCTTTACCAACCCCAATGCTAGAATTTTCGGCTATGATAGAGATATCCCCAATCTAGAGTTTATTGCGTCGATGGGGTTGCCAAATGTTGTTCTTGACGTGATGGACGCGAGTAAATCGGAAAGTATTCATGAAAAGCTACAACAAGCAACGCAAGACGGTGAGTTGCTTGATGTCATTCTAGATGATGCGTCCCATGACCCTGCTGACCAATGCGAAGTCATTAAGACCGCGTTGCCTTTTCTAAAACAAGGCGGCTTGTTGATTATTGAAGATATTTTCCGCGAACGCCCTACAAAGCCTTATGAGGATGTCTTCCCTCTCATCCAGAATCTTGTCAGTTTCCACACGTTTATTGTGTGCGACCATCAGCTACGCTATTCTCCAGGATGGAACAATGATAAGCTCTTGGTGTTTGTGCGCAACTAGCGACGGACTTTGCGTGTTCTCCGCTTGCCTCCCTCCGCAGACTTCAGAATCGAAGGAAATCCTGGGTACTGGTTTACAAGATTTGCCCGCACACGCTGTGCTTCTACACCTACTAAGAGTTTTTCATTCCAAAATTTTAAAAAATCATGAGTGATTGTTTGATGGATGCGATTTAATGCCTCAATTTGTTCTAGAAGATCACGAGACAAGGCTCCTTCATCATCGGAATTGGCTTCAGGCTCATGCATAGAGGCGAGTGCGTCTGAAAGCAATACTTTGTACACTTCTAATTCCTTTGCTTTGTTAGCCTTTTTTCCAAGCTCTCTTCGTACAGTTTCAACAGCACGCGATTTTAGCTCTAAAGCAACGGAATCTTCTAATTTTTTGGGTTTCTTTTTTTCAAGAATAATTTCGTTACGAGATATAGCATCGCGAAAGTCTCCCATTCCTTCCAAAAAATGACCAGGATGTGCTGGATCAGGTTGGAACTCCATGAAAGGTATATGCTTTTGACCATAATGAAACGGTTTATCTTTCCAGTACAAAGTGTCTACTTTGTAGTGAAAAGGTCCAGTTTCACTTTCAACCTCTGCGTTTCTGCTTCTTGCTCCACTGCCGCTACCATTCGCAGTACGCCCTCTTGCTGCGTTTTTGTTTAGTGTAGCATGACGTTGGTAATAACCACAACCACTTCGTGACCTTCTCGTATCTCTGTAATAAATAGGAAGTTTCGGATGAAGAGAAATATGAGATAAAAATTGTTGTCGTCCCCCTTTGCTTGTCAAAGTGAGTTTAACTACAATATTATTACAAAAACGTAAGTGTTCATCATTGAGAACTTTAAATCCCAAGCGACCAAATCTGTTGGATGCTGCACTTTCGTCATGAATCGGGCCAAATTTATACGCCTGTTGAATAAGACTCGCTAAGGCATGGTTATTGTTGAGCTCTTCAACAAAATATCCCATCCAGGTATCGATGTTTCGTGTAAGGACATTCCAATTGATAGCATTATAAAAACGATTTTCTAGACTTGTTTCAAGGTGACATTGGGACGATGATAATAATTCATCATCACATTTCTTTGTGACACTTGTATTTGTATTCTTTTGAAATTGAGGTACACAAGGTATATCACAGGGCTCCATAGCATTGTTTGCTTTTCTTTCTGTGGAGGCCATCCTCTCTACTCTCCATAAACATCTTCATATGGAGGAAAGTAGAGTTCTTCTTCTTCAAACGGTGGAGCCTCTGATGGAAGGGAAACAGCATCGTCGTCAAGGAAATCATCATTCAGGTTCAAATCGTAGGGATTAATACCAAGACGACGCAGTCTCCTCTCGTCAGCGAGTTGCTTCAATGTCTTAAGTTTAAAGGGAGGTAGAATGATAGGCTTACTAGTGTCTGTCACCCACGAGGGAACTTCATAGTCTGTCTTTGTTCCATGAACTCCCTTGAGTGGAAGCACTACACACATTTCGCGCAGGATAGTCTCGGGAGTGGTTCCCTTCTTGAGACGCTTCTGAATTGCCTCTTCCTCTTCTGCAGCAATCGCATCCTTCAACTTGGCAGCCAAGGATGCTCCTTCAAAGACATTCTTTTTCGGAGCAGCTTTAATCAGGTCGGGAAACTCCATAAACGAGGCTGAATTCAATGTCTTTTCCGCTGCGGGCTGGTCTTTCTGCTTCCAGCTGCGATACCCACCGGAGTCACTGGATCTATTTGCCTTGTTCATCTGTGAGAATGGGCTAGACTTAATCATCTTGGATGCGCTAAAGAACTACTGTGCTTATGGGTATGCTGCCCACGCATTCAATTTTTGTGCTACTTAAAATTGTTTGATGAACATATAGTAGGGTAAAGCACACCATGGTAAATCTTGTTATCGTAGAGTCACCCGCCAAGTGTTCCAAAATTCAAGGATTCTTGGGACCTGGTTGGGTTGTTCAAGCAACCTATGGGCACATTCGTGCTCTTCAGGAGGATTTGAATGCCATTGGATTAGACCGTGACTTTGAACCGACGTATGCGTTTCTAAAAGAAAAAGCCAAGTCTATTTCAAATCTGAAAGAGGCCGCAAAGAAAGCTGATACAATTTATTTAGCGAGCGATGATGACAGAGAGGGTGAGGCCATTGCGTTCAGTGTGGCTGCTCTCTTGGGTCTCAATGTAGCGACTACACCCCGTGCTGTCTTTCATGAAATTACCGCGACTGCTGTGAGACAAGCTGTTGCGAATCCACGCCGGATTGATATGAATCGCGTCAACGCACAACAAGCACGAAGTGTCTTAGATATGATGGTGGGCTTTACAATTTCACCTCTGCTTTGGAGCTACGTAGGACCTGCGTTGTCTGCGGGGCGTTGTCAAACTCCTGCTCTTCGCTTATTGTGTGAGAGAGAGGAGCAAATTACAAAGTTTAGTGCTGAAACAGTCTGGAGGTTGAAGGGTGACTGGCAAACCCAGAGCCATGGATTTGGATTTCCAGGAGTCCTCAAGGATGAGCTAGAAGATAAGGAATCTGCTTTAAATTATCTTGAAAACATTCATGAGGAGACAACAGCAACTGTCTTTACCGCAGAAACAAAGGCCTGGACAGAATCTGGGCCCAAGCCTTTGATTACAAGCACGCTTCAACAAGAGGCTTCTGCGTTATATTCGTGTCCTCCTAAAAAAACTATGATAATCGCGCAGCGCTTGTATGAACAAGGCCATATTACGTATATGCGAACGGACCATGCGATCCTCTCTGAGGAAGCAAGGGGTGATGCTGAAGGAATGGTGACAAAGTTGTATGGAGATGCGTATGTGAACAAAACAGAGAAAAAAGTCTCCAAAGCAAAAGATGCCCCAAAAGCACAGGAAGCCCACGAAGCTATCAGACCCACACACTTTGATATCGTTATGCTTCCTTGTGATGAAAAATGGGATGAGTTAGAGAGAAAAATCTACAGACTCATCTGGGCTCGCGCAGTCCAGAGTGTTATGTCAGCCTGTAAAGGTGATGAGCGTGTAGCTACCTTCTTGGCAGATGGGGATCCTGGAGAATTTCCGTGGGAGTCCAAATGGCGCCGCACAACCTTTCCAGGATGGCGGCGTGTAGGTCTCAGCACAGTTCAACTTGATGAAACAGAAGTTCAAGCAGAAGCGGATGCGGTACAAGCCATATGGATTCAAGCGATTTCCTTGCTTCAGGGAGACAAACTTGCTTGGAAGGCTCTAGAAGCTGCTCCTGTGACATCGAAACCTCCTCCCAGATACAATGAAGCAACTCTTGTAAGAGAGCTAGAGAAGAAGGGAATTGGGAGGCCAAGCACGTATGCGAGTTTGGTAGGGACTTTGTTAGAGAAAAAGTATTCTGAAAAGAAAGACACTCCTGCGATACCCACCACGGTTGTAAGTTATATTCTGAACACCTTGGGGCAGTGGCCTCCCAAGGAGACAAAGATAACAAAGCAGATGGGGGCTGAAAAAGACAAGATGATTCCAACACCCCTAGGTAACACTTTATTGAAATTCTGCCTCCAGGAATTCAAGGAGCTCTTCGCATATGAGTTCACCGCTCACATGGAAACTCGTTTGGACAAAGTTGCTCAGGGAGAAGAGCAGTGGAAACAAGTCTGTCGTGACACATGGAATTCCTACAAGAAACACTATGCGGAGTTGAAAACAACAAAGAAAGGATCCAAAGGTGCTGAGTTGAAAGCGCAGAGAGCAGCAGACTCAGCCTCAAAACTAAAGGAGTTCTCAGAGGGCATCAAGGCTGTTGTGGGTCGCAAAGGGCCGATTGTGCTGAAGGAGGATCCAAGCGGAGACAAGGAGAAGACAAAATTCTACGGATGGCCTGAAGGTGTTGACTTTCAGACAATCACAGAAGAGCAAGTCCTTCAGTTTATCCAAAGTATAGACAATCCAAACCCAAGCTCTTGGGGAACCTACAATGGAACACCCATTGTTATGAAGAAAGGTCCTCATGGACACTACGCACAAGCAGGGTCTCTCAATGTGAAAGTCATGAATGGAGATACCGCAGAAATGATTCAGCAGCGCTTTGAGGAGAAATCCAAAGCGTCTCTTCATAGCCTCGGTGAGTTTGAGTTCCGTCAAGGTCAATATGGGCCCTTCATGTATAAAAAGGCGGCAGCAGGAAAAAAACCCCAGTTTGTCAGCCTTCCCGAAGGTCTGGATCCAAAGTCTCTCACCCTAGAGGCAGCAGAACGTATTTATACAAATGGTCTTCAGCAGAAAAGTAGTCGTGGCGGTCGCGGCGGTCGTGGTGGCAGGGGAAGAGGAAGGGGTCATGCGTAAAATTCTAGAATAAAAGTAGATGTCTTTCCCCGAACCTTCACCACAACCACAAACGCGATCACGATCAAATTCAGATGTATCAGGAACCCATATGAAGAAATTTAACAACGGATGGACAAAGCAACAGGAAAACTTAATGGCAGAATGGTCAGACAAATCGGGATGTTATCGCTGGCTTCATGATAGATGTGAGAAAAAGTACACTATGATGAATATGTGGATAACCATTCCTGTCATTATTTTAACAACGCTGACTGGAACAGCGAACTTTGCGTTGGACGGCTTTGTTCCTCCAAATGACGCAGATGCGAAAAAATATGCGCAAGCGGGCATTGGAGCGGTATCCATCTTTGCAGGAATTTTAACCACTCTCGGCAATTTTTTACGCTTTGCGCAAGGTTCCGAATCCCATCGTGTAGCGGGAATTGCCTGGGGAAAGTTTCAACGACAAATCGCGGTTGAATTGGCGATTGCTCCCAAGGATCGCATTGATTGTATGGATTTCTTAAAAATCTGTCGCGCAGAGCTTGACCGTTTGATTGAGCAGTCGCCTCCAATCCCTGACGATATTATCGTGGAATTCAAGAAAGAGTTTGAGGATAAACCCCATGTGAAGAAACCTGAAATCTGTGATGGCATGGAACATACCACCATCTTTGATAACCGAGACACCATTTTGAAGCAGATTTCTGCGGAAGCTGCTCTTGTCTTAATGCATAAAAAACGGATGTTGCGAGAAGTCATTGTCCCGGACCTTAACAAACTCATTAAGAAAGAAGTGGATCAACAAGTGAATGATATGTCTGGAGCCGTCATTGATATCTACACTCGGAAACAAAACACTCTAGAAGAAGGAACAAGAAGTCGCAGAGGGTCTCTGGTCCCAAATCTTTCACGCTCAGCAGCAAAAACAGGGAAACATTTAGACGGCAATTGGAAACGCAAGGACAGAAGTACATCACCCCCTCCAAGGGACCGTGATTCATCAGACGATACTGAAAATTCAGTGTCCGATATACACATTGAGATTGTAGGTCAGCAAGAACGTCTCAATACAGAGCCGATACAAGAGTCTCTCAGCTAGCCAGAAGTCACTATCGTTAACCAAAGCGAGAACGCATCTCTGAATAGCTCATAGGGACATCTCCCAGCTCCCTGAGCGCCTTGGCCTGCTCATCCAGTGACATATTGGTAGGAAGAGCAAGGAACTTCTCGCGCTTCTGCTCAGGTGTAAGAGTTGTATCTGGCTTACAATGCTTTGTGCTTGGAGAGATAGAATCCAAGAACTGAGTGAACTCCAGCTTTCCAGGAGGAGCCCCATGCTTGTCCAGCACATCCTTCGCATAGGTCTCCCATCCCCTCTTTGCAATAAACTCTAGAACACGCATGGTACATCCATAGGATGCTCCACTGTGTCCAGGATACCGATTTGAGATTGCGTCATCAAGTTCCTGACGCTTGCCTGTGGGCTTTGAGAACATGAAGCCCTGGTCTTCAGGAGGCGTATACGTGCGGAGGAACTCCCAGCCCCCCTCCACTGATTCTACAGCTTCAAAGCCACACTGAATCATCTGTTTATCCCACGCGGGAAGATTTAGACCATCAAAGTTCCCATACGCGGGAATCCGCTCATCTGGAAGCACAGGACTGCTGATATAAGAAGACATCTGGGAGGTTGTGCCTCCCTTCCCGTAAAAAATGGTTTCAATTTTTTTTACACTGCTGTGTATCATTCATCCTTAGACATACAGAGGAAGTGGGATGCTCACTTCATTCCAGAAGAGAGACGTGTCTTGCCAGTCATTCCGCTTATCCTCTAGAAGACGAAGGATGCTGGGAACCACCTTTGCTCTCTTCTTATAGACGGGTCCATCCATGGGATGCGGCTTGAACATCCGATTGTCTTCATTCAAAATCCACTCCACCTTATCCGTTCGGTGATTCAAGAAGATGTAGGACACATTGCTCTCATCTTCTAGAAGGTCGTCAAACCGTTGTGCGATGAACTCTACCTTACCCCAACAAGGCTCTGGATGCTGAATCAGAGAGTCCAAGCCATCTTCTCCAATCGCAATCATCTTGTGTGTGATTGGAAATCCAAGAGGGGCCCAGCATCCATTGTTCAGGAGAGTCGTGTCCCAGGGAGGACCAAACATACCCTTTTCTGTTTCTCCAAGGACTAGTTTCGGTGTTACTGTGTAAGTCGTATCTTTCCCATAGACACTCAAACGCATCCCCACGAAGGCAAATCCATTTAGGGGAGGCAGAAGAGGCACACGCCAACTCGCAGAGGCATCCTCCACAGAAATCCGATGGGTGTAAATTTCCTTGTCCAAGAGATTCTCCTCCGTGTTAGGGCTCCACGGATATTGATGCTTCAAGTCTTTAAGATAGACCATTGTAACTGTATGGCTAGACATACGCCATTTGTGGGTTCAATTTTTTCCACCCCAATAACACCCTCCTTCAATCAAAGAGGCTCCACCAGGAGTTTCTGTGGCCTTGGGCCAGGACCACGCCTCATTCCAGAACTGCGAAATAACAGAGTGAGTTGACCATCGCTGCCCTTTAATGCCAAACAGCACCTGGGTAGCACCTCCCATGACAATCGCAATCACTCCTTGCTTCTTCAGTTCTGCTCCAATCAACATACCTAATCCTCCACATCCAATCAGAGCAATACTTGCTTTTGACGCAACAACTTTTCTGACACTATGAGACACAGCAACATCCCAGCTTTGAACAACAGAAGGCCACTCAGCGACTCCTTTGGCTAACGCAGGGGCATAGCCTGTCTGAATGGGGATCCATTCAACATTTGCGGGCAAGAGGCTGTCTGTCGCAATCGGCCAAATCTTCTCTCGCTTTTCAAGTTGTTCTTCAATTGTCTTCGTAAACGAAGAGACAATAGCAACGCGTTGTCCTGCTAACAAATGAGTCCAACGTAGCTCAGGAGCTACATAATAAGGCTCAAGACTCCGCAAAGGAATTCGCGGAGCTAACGTTTTTGTTGTAGCCAACAGACGTTCTTCTGCCTCTTTGAGTGGTTCATACCATCCCGCAACAAGCACATCAGAAAGACGGATGGCTTCCAAGAGCTGAAACGCCCATTTATCTACAGAGTGTTTTTCAGAAGGCCAGATTCCTGCGTGAAGCTCTAGCCGTCTTGTTATATGTTTCGGATAGTCTTGATTCGGCGCTGCTTGGAACAAACGATAGAGCAACGCTTCTAATTCAATTGTGCCATTGCGCCCAATGAGAGCTCCTTCTTTTTTTGTAAGAGCATTTGTAAGAACTGTGCGAATTTCTTCCGCACCTGCTTCAATCGCCATGGATTACTATAGACTTTGCTGGTTTAGATTCCTACGCTACACTAGAATGAAGAACAGTATCCTCTATTTAGTTCTTGTGATTGGTGTCTTGTATGCTGCGTTTGTTGCGACATCTGAGGGCTTTAAAAATCTAGATAATAACGCGGCGAATGAGCTCAATAAAATCACACAAAAAATTTTACCCCACAGGGCCACTTGTATCCGAAATGCGCAATGTATCAGTGGAAGATGCTTAGACAATAACAATGAGACAACCTATGGATATTGCGCGCAGCCTTAAGTCTACTGCTTCGGTCTCCGAGGTGGGCCGAGATCCCGACGCCACTCAGGGATATCCGCATTCGAGCTTCCCACAAGACGCCCTTGCCCTTGGAACGCTTGAAAGCCTGCTCGAAGGGTTGATTCAGGAATCATTCCATCCGTGGAAAGGACAGGAAGAGGAAGAGGCTCAGAAATAGGGGTAGCAGGCCTCGGTGGAGCAATTTGATCCAAGGGTTCTTGAAATTCTACCGCAACTTCCTCTCCATCACACAACACAACATTCGCAGGTTCTGTTTCTGCGATAAAGACTTCAACAGTATATCCACCTAACGCTTGAATTGGAATCTGAAGCGTTGTATGCTGTTTAATGACACCCATGGCAGAAAGTGCGCGCTCCAACTCTTCTTTGATATCTGCGTTATAGAAGGCTGAATCTATAACGCGGAGAACAATTTTGGTCGCATTCGGAAAGAACTCCTCATCCATGATGGTTAGAACAGCCTCTTCGCCTTCTCCACGAAAATGGCCCGCGTCAATCATCCAGAGAGGCAAATAGAGATTTCTTGATGTCTCATGTTCTTCAGACTCATCAACTGTCACTGGCTCACCGATAGGAGCAATCCAGTCCTCTAAACCGTCTGGATGTTCAATGCGCAGAAATTTCCTCCGTGAGCCTTCTCTGTGTAAAATCTCTTCCCAAAGAGATTTTTCTGTCTGAATGCTAAAACTATCTGTGTCTGGCGAGGGTGCGTATGCTTTTGACCAGAGTTTAATTGGATGAGTCATGATGGTTGCTGGACATGGGCGACTGGATCCATTCAACTTTATTCACTCCCTTTAGAAATGAAGCCAGCCTCATCCACCTTCTCACTTGCTCTTCAAAAAACCAAATTGGATGAATTAGGAAAGCTTATCTTTCAATTACGATTCATTGAGGTTCTTCACAGCTTTGAGAAACGCGCCTTTCGCTTAGCCTGGTTTTTCCATACACTGCGTGTTTTAATCAGTGTAGGCTCTTTAATTGTCCCAGCACTTCTTTCTATTCAGTATTCTGACAGAACAGCCAGCACAAGCCTACAAGATCCACAAAGTTTTGCCTATGAGATTTATTGGGCCACATGGGTTATCTCCTTGCTTGTGACAACCAGCAATGGAATTGTGAGTGTCTTCAAAATAGATAAAAAATACTATTTTATTCATACAACGATGGAGCAGTTACGAAGTGAAGGCTGGCAATACTTGGAACTCTCAGGGCGCTACAGTGGATTTCACACTCCTGGTGTAACACCCACACATGAGAATCAATTCGTTTATTTTTGTCATGCGGTAGAAAAAATCAAAATGCATCAAGTGGAAGAAGAATATTTTAAGCTAACGGATTCACATAGTCAAAGTGGTTCAGGCGGCCCCAAAACAGATGGAAAACAAGATACAAAAGAGAATCTATTGGTTCATCCAACACCTCAAGCCTCTTTAGAAGAGATTGCGAAAAACCTTCCCCCTGAGCTCCGCAGACAATTGAAATCTATTGCTATGGTAGATGGTGGCTTCAGCCAACCCGAAACAGAAACTCCAGGGAAAACAAACTCGGCGACAGCGCCCTCGTTGCCAATGCCAACCGAGCTGCAAGCGTCTTCCTCTCCCAAAAAAGGCCTTTTGCGCGGTCCATCAGACGCGCAAATGCCCTCGTATATCACCGTCTAGCGGCTGGGAGCCCAAATATGAACCCGATAGATGGAATCTAAAAAAAGAAGTCCGCGAAACACACAATTGTTTTGCGTATGCGATGAATATCCATGATCCCAAACAGTTCACCGCATGTTTTAAGAGCAAAGACTGTAATGTCCCTTTTCATCAACCTGGTTCTGTGTCTGGACACCCCAGATTTAGCTCACAGAAACTGAAAACATGTTCAAATATGATTGGTAGGCTCTTAGGAGACAATCCGTTGTTATGTGTAACAACCTTTACAGAAAAATGTCCTGCCCGAACATCAAAAATTGGTCTTGTTGTGGACGCAGATGAGGATTATCATTTTTTTAGACAAGACTCAAATGGAATGTGGAGTCATAAGCCTGGGGGAACTCCTGTAACAAACAAAGACGCAGATGGACGACCTATTTATGACCCGAAACTTGCGAGTCGGAATTATGATGGGAAGGGTTCGAAGTTAAATTATGATATTTTTTGTTCGTATATGTGTGTGCCACGTGATAGGCCTTTGTATTTAAAGATTGGGGGCAGTCGCAGACGATTTCTTACACGGAGAAAGCGCGTCTGACACGTCAGCTGAGCAGAGCATAGAACGCTTCCGAGCAAGACGAGAGGAACGCCGAGGCTCTACATTCGGAGAAACAGAAACAGCAACACAGGACTGAGACGCTGAAGGAGTCTTCCGGAGCCAATAGAGCATACTGAGAAGACCAAGCACAATACCAAAGGGCATCATTACATCATATACATCTGCTGCAGTGATACGATGTGCTTCAAAGGCGAGACGCTTTCCAAAGTCTAAGACGGAGTCTACGGAGCCTACAACCAGGCTTACAGCTCGCAGAAGATAGTAGCTCAGTTGCCCTAGCCCGCGCGCGACAACAAGAAGAGATTCAGCAATTTCCTTCACGGACTGTGCGAAAGCAGGAAACGCATTGCTCAGACTGAGACCCATACTCTGTGCGGTTCGGAATGCTGTCATAGTGAAATTGACAAGACTTAGAAGCGTTGCCTTCACGATAGGAAGGAGTCTCATCAGTGCTTTGAAAAGCTTGACTGTATAGTCGAATGTAGGTCGCCATACTCCTTCTGTAGTCTTCAAGACTACGAAAGTAGTATTCATAAGTGTCTTTACAAGAGGATTTTCATAGAGAGCAAGGAGCGCTTTCATGAGTGACGGACCAAACGCAGCCACCAGTGGAATCGTCGCCAAGAAGGTCTGGAAATAACTAAGAGATGGCATTAGATACATATCAAATGGTTTGCTTGTCATGACGGCGACCGCTCATTCAATTTTTAGTGCCCACGCTGTTGTTTGCGCGCATCAAGCCACTTCTTTCCAAAGCGAGCCAACCACGCATTGCCAGGGTCAAACAGAGCAAGTGCTTCTATACAATCCAATCTATCTTTGGGATTGGGTGCTAACATTCCACGGATCGTCGCAAGAACAGCATTGCTCTTTGTTTTGTATTCTCCATTGGTAAACTCTGGAAGCACTAACAAGAATTTCAATGTCCCCATAAAAATACATCCCAGAGACCAACTGTCAAAGCCAGGCCAGAAGGTTCTCCAGAGCATAATGTAGTTTCTCTTCCGAGCATATTCAGATTTTGTAAAGAAGTCTAACAGCTCATCTCGGCTTGTTTCTTTGGAGATGCCTAAATATTTTTCCAAATCTTTAAAGATATCTTTTCCCAACACAGTCAGCTTTACAGCATCAGGCACGGTGTATTGACCTGTTCGTGTCGCATTCATAATTGTGATCTCTGGAGGTTCAGAATTGTGAATCGACGGATGCGCCGCATCATATTCAAATCCAAACCGCAGTCTCTTCCAACGACCATTAATTATTATATCGTTAATCAAATTTTTCGGAAACGACATTCCAAAATCAATAATGCGAATCACTTTCTTTTTGTCCATCAAGAGATTTCCAGCATGAAGGTCAAAATGACAGACTCCATTCAGAAGCATTAACGAGCCTGCTTCCAACATATGTTTCATAAACTCAAAGAAATTAAAGTTTTTTGGATATAAACTCTGATCTAAAAACATCTCGTAATAGGCTTTGATTCCTCCAAATGGGATTGTAATTTGGTTCATTTGAGTCAAATCAAGAATATCACCGTGGACTTTAAAATCATCGCGACACTCTTGGATACCCGGATCTACTTGTTCTATTTCAGGAGCAAGCTCACAGGATTCCGGTTCAGGCAATAAAAAATAATTTTTGACCAACGGAAATTTCCGAAGACGATTCGCGACTTGAACTTCTTGTTGAGCCAACTTGCTGGTTGTAATTTTCCCTACCAGTTTGTCTGAAGGTTGCTTGCCTGATTTACATAATAAGGGAGGGCCAAAGACACACCCATAGGTTCCTGAGCCGATGTAGCGACCACCTTCCATACTACTTCTTCGGAGAATCTTTGTTAGTTCTATGCGTGCTTTGAATTTGGGAATCACTGGTAGAGATGTTCGGCATCAGTGTCGTTTTAGTAATCTTAATGACATTTGCCGTGGCTGAGCTCTTGTGGCCTCAAAAAGTAAAAGAAGGATTTGAGAGCTTAGTGCCTGTGTTGAGCCCTCGCGCAGGCTATTTCGCAACGTTTGTTCCCAGACGAGGGGATATTTCAGAAGGCTCTGAACAATCTGGATATAGACAAGATCCACGCTATTTTTTGGGCTACGCAGATGTTCAACGATTGGGATTTAACCATGATTTTTGCCGTATGGTAGAATCCAAACATGATGAAACAAATAAGTTTTTTGCCTGTGCGCTTGCGGGAACTGAAAATCTAGATGGTATCTCCTTCAGAACACCGACTGTCAGAGAAGGATTCCGTCTGTCTCGCGATGATTATATGCGGGACGTGGAGGGAAAGGGACGCGATGCCTATTGTCGTATCCTAAAAGGCAAATCGGGTGAGTATCAAGCCTTGTGTAATCGATCCTTGGACCGCGAGTTTGACGCTGAAATGATTCTCGATACAGAGCCTCCAGCTGATATCCAAACATTACTTCACTTCTATGAAGGGTGTGTCTTCTGGTATAGATTCCGTGATGACATGATAGACTCTGTAAATAATACAAAACTCTTGACAGTGGGTGGAACAAAAGTGAATGAGAAACCCAATCCTCCTATCGCAGAAGGCTTGAAATTTAACGGAATAGACCAATTTGTAAGACTTGGTGACAATGTTGAATTAGAACTTGGCTCGATTGTGCCTTTACGAAGCTTACGAGGAATCATGCTATGGGTCTATTTTGATGAATTTACAAACAATGCTCATCTATTGGATTTTGGAGACGGCGCAGGGAAAAACAATGTTGTTCTTGGCATCATCGGTAGAGGTGATGCGAATGTCACAGATGGTGGGATTATCAGACCTCCTTTGCTCTGTGGAGAAGATTCTACTGTCCCTGCTAAACCGTCAGGCGCACAACCTTGTCCTGTCATGTCTCCTCAAGAGTTATTAAAAACAACATCGGCGAATATCAATGACTTTGATTGTGTAGGATTTGAAGATACTCCAAGACGTCTTCCTCCTTCTCGTGTTCGTGATAAGACCATTGTGGGTCCCAAAAACAAAGCAAGTCTTTTGTATGAGATTTGGGACAATCAACAGCGAAAGATGCGAATTGTTATTCCTGGTATCATACCCAAACAAGAATGGACTCATATTTGTATCACCGCTCAAAATGAAGACGCATTCAGGCCCGACATTGGTATCTTTGTCAATGGAGAGCTTGCTTTCTTAGAGCCAAGTGGCTTCTTGCCGCAGGCGTCCACCTTGGAGCAATGCTATCTTGGAAAAAGCAATTGGTCTAATGTAACATCCCAATACGAAAACAAAGATGAACTCTTTAAGGGGAAACTGTTTGACGTGCGTGGTTACAAACAGTCTGTGACAAACAAAGTCATTAAGGAATCAGTGGGGTGGGGGAAACAGAAGCTTGGCTTACGCACTTAAAATTTGAACAAACAGGATGCTGAAGGAACACTAAAAAAATGCCAGGGATTTCTGACTTTACACACCAGTTCTTTGAAGAGGCTTCCAAGGCCTGGAAGGCCAATAAAGTC
>Ga0247832_1004805_pt1 | contig 16425 bp, 15 predicted proteins | sample LaCruzMarch2015__10_FD_192407 | JGI IMG/M metagenome (GOLD analysis project Ga0247832, IMG submission 192407) | Freshwater microbial communities from meromictic Lake La Cruz, Castile-La Mancha, Spain - LaCruzMarch2015_4m | ecosystem: Environmental > Aquatic > Freshwater > Lake | place: Spain... | reverse complement strand
CGTTGCCCAACGTAAAGTCCAACAATTACAAAAGCCGTACCGAGGAAAGTGTGGTAAGTGATTGGTTCATCGAGTAAAAAATAAGAATAGGTAAAACCAAAAATTGGACAAAGAAATAAGAAAAAAGAAGCTTTTACGGCATCAATTTTTAATAAATACAACCAAAGATTTACGGCTATAACCGAAACAGGAACAATCAGCCAAAACTCTGATAGATAGAATGTTAGGTCGTAATTGTTCGGTTTCTTGTGCATCAAAAACGTAATGGGTAACATAAGTATTCCGCCAAGAAAAACCTGCCAACCGTTGATGGCCGTTCTTGAAAGTTTCCAGTCGATATTGGAGTAATAAATTGTGCCAATAGAGTAGGAGAGCATACACAAAAACATATAGAACAAGCCCATCGGTGTGGCAAAACTATTTTGAATGAGTGGAAAACAAGCTAAAGCCACGCCAATCATACCCAAAAGTACCGCCATCCATTCCGAAGATTTTACTTTTCTGCCTAACCAAACAGCTGATAAAATACTGATAAACAGTGGGTTAGTTGCCGTAGATAGGCTGCCAATACCAGCCGCTACTTCGCTAATGCCTAATACAAAAAAACTTAGATAGAGGGTTACATTTAGCAATCCAAAAATTGTCAGTTTTTTCCATTCATTGCCTTGTGGAAGTCGGTCTTTTTGAATGAAATACGAATAAGCCAACATTCCAATACCCGCTATCAAAAAGCGGATTTGAAAAAGTACTAGCGGCTCAACCGATCGCAAGCCGATTTTGGCTGCTGATGATGCCGAAGCCCATAAAGCAGCAAACAGAATGCCAATAAGAATGGTTTTTAGATTCAAAACTTATAATTTTAGGCTGATTAATGATAAGGCATTTTGGGTAGTTTGTTGTACAACTTCATCAAAATCTATTGATTTTATTTCTGCAATTCGGCGAGCTACCAACTCAATATAAACAACTTCGTTTCGCTTGCCACGATACGGAACTGGGGCAAGATAAGGCGAGTCGGTTTCGAGAACGATGTGTTTTAAATCGATATGTGGTAAAATCGTATCTATTCCACCATTTTTGAAGGTAGCTACTCCGCCAATTCCCAATAAAAAGTTGATTTGGATAATTTTCTGAGCTTCTATCAAATTTCCCGAAAAACAATGAAAAATACCTCGTAAACCAGCCCAGTCAAATTGTTTGATTAGCTCAATACAACGCAAAATAGCATTATGCTCATTGTTTTTTGAGTTTCGAGAATGAATACAAATTGGCAAATTGTATTTCTTAGCTAAGGCCAGTTGGCGTAAAAAAACTTCTTCTTGCTGAGCCACAAAAGTCAAATCCCAGAAAAAATCAAGTCCGATTTCGCCAATTAAAATAAACTTTCGGTGTTCGAGCCATTGCTCAATAACATTCAATTCTTCTTCAAAATTCTCTTTTACATAACATGGATGCACGCCCATCATGGCATGACAAACCTTAGGATATTGTTTTTCTAGAGCCAACATTCCATCAATTGTTTCATGGTCGCAGTTGGGCATCCATATTTGTTTTACTCCTGCCGAAAATGCACGTTCGAGCATCGCATCACGGTCTTGGTCAAATTGCTCATCGTAAATATGAGCGTGGGTTTCTATCATTATTCTTTAGTTTTTGCTTCAAAACATCCAAATACTCAATCAATTGCTTGATTTATTTGGTACTTAGTTTTTCTCGAAAATCTCATTTACTGAAGGCCCTAACTTCTTTTTTGAAACTCGTAATTTACATTCCAATGGCAATTGAAATGAATTTTGTTTTCATCCAAAATTATTCATTTTTGTTTAAAAACAAATTATTAAGGATAGTTTTGCAACAATGATTCAGTGGCAATCAAAATTTCAAAGGTTGTTGTCAGGAAATTATTATGGCAAAATTACGATTGAAAAAATCAAAAACCTTAACTTTGGCAATAAAACCATTGATGCATGAAAGTTTCAGTAGTAATTATTACACTTAATAATGTTCGCACAATCAGACAAGTATTGGAGTCCATCAAAGGATGGGCTGATGAAATCGTTTTGGTCGATAGTGGAAGTACCGACGAAACGATAAAAATTGCCAATGAGTTTGGTTGTAAAACGCAATACCGAAAATTTGATGGTTTTGGCACACAAAAACGCTTCGCCGTTAATCAAGCCCAAAACGACTGGATTTTTATTGTAGATTCTGACGAAGTTGTGAGCGAAGAACTAAAAAAAGAAATTGATATAGCTCTTCAAAGAGTTGATTATCAAGGTTATATGGTGCCAAATACACTCGTTTTTTTGGGTGGAATCATGCGGTATGGGAGAGAATATAAAATGCCTCATTTACGCCTTTTTAACAAAAAATTTGGTAGTTATAACGACCGAGAAGTACACGAAGATGTAGTTTTGGACGGAAAAATTGCCATACTCAAAAACCATGTTTTGCATTATAGCTATGCCGATTTGACGGAGGTTTTTCAGAAAATGAATAATTATTCGTCTCGAGGAGCAAAGGAACTCTTCAAAAAAGGCAAAAAAGCATCTTTACTCAAAGTCGCAACGAAGTTTCCTATTGCTTTCTTTACCGAATATTTTATCAGACTCAATTTTTTAAATGGCTATCGTGGTTTTGTTTGGGCTTTCACTCAGAGCGTTTATGCAACGATGAAATATTTGAAGTTGAGAGAGATAACAAGAGAATGCTTCAATGATAGAATAAGTGAATGATAGAATAGACAAATTCAAATATTCAATTAACCAATCAATCATTCTATCATTACAAAATTATATTTATGACCAAAATCGGATTAATATCAGATACGCACGGATTTCTAGATGAATCAGTTTTTACGCACTTCAAAGATTGTGATGAAATTTGGCATGCTGGAGATATTGGTTCGCTCGAAATCATTGAAAAACTGGAGGCTTTTAAGCCAACTCGCTTTGTGTATGGTAATATTGATCAAAAAGAAATACAGTGGAAAGTACCTGAAAATCAAAACTTTATGATTGAAGGACTTGAAGTTTGGATGACCCACATTGGTGGAAGTCCACCAACTTATAATCCAGCCGTAAAGAAGCAACTCAAAATAAAAACGCCCGATATTTTTGTTTGTGGACACTCACATATCCTTAAAGCCATGCGAGATGTGAAACAAAATAACTTGATTTTTTTAAATCCAGGGGCAGCAGGTAAACAAGGTTGGCATAAAATGAAAACTTTGCTTAGATTTACATTGGACACTGGAAAAATGTCTAACTTAGAAGTCGTAGAGTTAGGTCTGCGAGGAAAGTAATTTTTTGCCCTTAGCCATTATGGAAAATTATAAAAAACATATATTTACAATCTTATTTTTGTGGTTTGCAATCTCTGCAACAGCTCAACTTACACAAGGTAAACGCATTGAGTTTGACCGCCGAAATGATGTAGATGAGGAAAACTTGGTGATACCACTCAATAAAAGTGGCGTTTTGATAATGCAGTCAAAAGTTGAGGCTTATCATCGAAAAGCAACCTTCGATTTTTATAAATATGATAGTACACTTACTCAAATCTGGAAAACAACTTTTCTTCCTGACCCTGATTATGATTTGATGAAAACTTTCCGAAACCAATATTTTATGTATGTTTTGTTTAAAAAAATTGACAAAATTGATATTGGTGTTCTAAGAATTGATTTAGAAACTGGCGACAAATCATATACTGAAGGAAACTTGCTTACCAACATGAATATAGAGCATTTTGTGGTTTTGCAAAGTAAGGCTTTTATTGGCGGAAAATACAATGATCGTCCAGTGGTCGTGATGTTTAGTTTTTTCGATTATACTTCTAAAGTTTTACCTGAAGTTCATAGTAATAATCTCGAAATTAACGAATTAGATGTTGACGAACAGGGCAATTTTCTTTATTTAATGCTAAAAAATGACCGCAATTGTCAGTTTATAGTTAAGAAATATTCTTATGAAGGAAAGTTGATGAAGAGTTTTACTTTAGGAAATCGAGATACTACGCCAATTTCGGGCGAAGTTTTAAATATTGACAAAGAACACCCGATTTTGATGGGAAATTATGCTGATGGTTGTTCGCTTTTTGCACTTGGTTTTTATGTGCAGCAGCTAAACGAAGATTCAAAAATTCAGTATATTAACTTTGCTGATTTGGATAATTTTTTCAGTTTCATGAGTGCAAAAAGAGAAGAAAAAATCAAGCAGAGAATCAAGCAGAGGAAACAAAAAGGTAAAGACGTAAAACTTAGATACAGATTGTTTTTGCATGATATTATTCCGAGTAATGATGGCTGGATAATGTTGGCTGAAGTTTTTTATCCTGAATACAAATCAACACAAAATGCAACAGGCTGGAATAATTGGCGAAATTATCGCATTGGAAATGATGTTTATAATAATTTTCGATATTCACACGCCATCGTTTGTGGTTTCGATAAATCGGGTAAGTTGGTGTGGAATAATAGTGTTTCGCTAAAAGATATCGAAAGCAGTGAATTGAATGCTAAGGTACAAATGACGCAACAAGACGATTATCATATTTTGGCATATCCTGATGAAAAGCTTATTCGTACGGCTGTAATTAGAGGAAACGAAAAAGTGAAGAATTTGGAAAATTTTGATTTAAAAGCCAGTTCAGAATCCGATAGAATTGTTGCTGCAGAGCGTACAAATTTAGCTGCTTGGTATGGTAAAAGTTTTTTGGTATATGGTTATCAAAGCGTACAACGTAATAACGAAATTATGAATACTGATGTATTTTATATTTCTAAATTGACATATACATTTAAGGAAGAAGAATAGGTTTTCAAATTATCGCTTTTGCTTTTAGCTTTTTTGCCAATTTTTTACCACTATCTGCTGGCATCAAATATAAGGCTGTTGAAAGCCAGTCTGAGACAGTACCGTCTTTTGCAATAATACTAACTTGGTGCGGTTCTGTATGGCCGATTCCTGTTTTAGGGTCGAGAATGTGAGCGTATTTTTTGCCGTCAATTTCTACAAACTGATAGGCATCGCCAGAGGTTGAAATTCCGCAGTTCTTCAAGAAATATTTTTCTTTGTTAATTATAATTTCCCAACCGTTGAGCGATTCAGTTGGTGAATTTGAAACAACAATATTTCCTCCAGCTTCAATCATGGCCGATTTTATGCCATTTAATTTCAATATTTTCATCATTTCATCTTCGGCAAAGCCTTTTCCAATTCCTCCAAAATCAAGCCTCATACCTTTGGTTTTGAGCATTATAGATTGATTATTTTTATAGAAAACTATTTTTTCTATGCCAATTTTAGCTTTTGCTTCGCTGATTTGTGTAGGAGTTGGTAGTTGTTCTTGGCGTTTCATGCGTCGCCATAGTTGGGTAAGTGGGCCAATTGTCACATCAAAGTTTCCTGCTGATAATCGAGCAGCCTTTAGCGATTCTTGTAGAATATTCCATAAATCAGCACTTACTCTTATGTATTGACCGCTGCCAGCAGTGCGGCAAATTGTGTTTACTTCGCTATCTTCTCGATAATCGCTGAGTGACATATTCAATTCATCTAGCCGAACAAAGGCCTTTTGAGTAGCGTTTTTGGCTGATAAAGAATCTGAAGCATAAACAACCACTCGAAACATTGTTCCCATTTTTGGATAGGTATATTCAAAACGGTTTTGTGCAGAAAGTTGTAAACAAAAAAAGAGGAAGCTCCCTATTCTCAAGAGATGGAATGGAAATAGGGGGCTTTTAAGACACTTACTTAATCTCAAATAAAGCATCGGCTAGGTTGGTATTTACTTGAATTTTAGTGGCTGTGAGAGCCAACTGAGCCATTCCTAAATCTTGTTTTAGTATATGGGCAAATTTTACACCGCTAATTTCTTTATAATCAGAGTAATCAGAAATAATAGTTTGGGTGCCCATTGGACTTTCAGCAGTTAATGCTTGACGAATTTTCAAACCCGATGCTGTATCGTAGTATTCTGTAATTTTTGTCTCACCAACTGTGACTTCAATTTTGTGAGCTTCTACATCACCTACTTTTTCTTTACCAATATAAGTTACTTTTGCTCCAATTGCTTTATAATTTGCTTCTGGAACAATATAAGATTGCACCGCAATCGCTTTTACTTTTTCTGGTTCTGTAATTTCTTGTGAGCCTTGCATTCCACCAACTTGTGCCTTTACGCCATCACAAACTTGCTTCTGTACTTCGCCCATGCCAACGACACTTACAGATTGAAGGAATTTATTGGTTGGTTTTTTCTGAATCAAAACTTCAAGCGATTGTCCTTGGATTTCGCCAGTCATGGTCATTGTTAAATCTTTAATTTTGTCGATAGCATCGCTGCCACCAATTGCCTTTACATAATTAGAGATTACTTCGTCGGCAGTTTGAGCAAAAGATACAGTGCTTACAAATAGTGTAGCTAATACGATACTAATTTTTTTCATTGTGTTTTTTGATATAGTGAAAGTTTAAAACCGCAACAAAGGTGTGAAACACTCGAATATATTCCAAATATTTTTATGATAATTGGTGTTTTAAGGCTTTTTTTGCTTAGAAATGAGGGTAGTATTACCAAACGGTATCAAAAAAGCAAATAAATTCCTGCACCCGCAAAATATCCCAAAAGTGCCAAAAGTGAGATACGCTTCAAATACCAAAGGAAATCTATTTTCTCCATACCCATAACTGCTACTCCCGCAGCCGAACCGATAATCAGAATGCTTCCGCCCGTGCCCGCACAATAAGCCAAAAACTCCCAAATTTTGTGGTCGATAGGGAAGCTACTGAGGTCATACATGCCCATTGTAGCTGCTACTAATGGAACATTATCTACAATAGCCGATACCAAGCCAATGATCAGAATAATTAAATCTTGATTACCAATAGTATCGTTCATGCTCACTGCCAAACTTTGTAAAAGCCCAGTTGATTCTAAACAACCAATGGCCAATAAGATGCCCAAGAAAAACAAAATACTGCTCGAATCTATCTTGCTCAAAGCATGCGATGCCGTGAAAGGTTGGCGATCTTCTTCGTCTTTTTTGCTGTGCAAAATTTCGCCAACAACCCAAACAATTCCTAAGCCAAGCATCATACCCATATAAGGTGGTAAATGCGTAACAGTCTTGAAAATCGGTACAAAAAGTAGTGTTCCAAGTCCGACAAAAAACATGGTATTACGTTCTTTGGTGCTTGTCTCTATGAAATCATTTTCTTCAATTGCTTGATTATCAATTACTTGACCTCTCATTTTGTAGCTTAGATATATTAACGGAACAACTAACGAAACCAAACTCGGAATAAATAAACTTTGCATAATATTGGTTGCTGAAATTTGTCCGCCAATCCAAAGCATGGTGGTTGTTACGTCACCAATCGGAGACCACGCTCCGCCCGCATTGGCTGCAATGATTACGATTCCTGCAAAAAACTTTCGTTGGTCAGTATCTGAAATAATTTTTCGTAGCAAAGAAACCATCACGATTGCGGTAGTAAGATTATCAAGAACTGCTGAAAGAAAAAATGCCAATAAACCGATTGTCCAGAGCAAAGTGACTGATTTTTTGCTTGAAATTTGGTCTGTAATTATCTTAAAACCTTGGTGAGCGTCAATCAGCTCAACGATTGTCATTGCTCCGAGCAAGAAAAAAAGAATTTCGGCAATTGATGCCAAATGATGCGAAAGGTTTTCTTGAATTACATGGCCTTCAGTTCCGCTCATGGCATAGACCGTCCAACAGATTGTACCAACTAGTAGGGCAGACGCCGTTTTATTGATTTTTATTGGGTGTTCAAAGGCAATAGCCAAATAACCTACGATAAATATAATTGAGATGAGCATGATTAAACTAATATTTTGAGACACTAAAAGTACAAATAAATAAAGGATTTATCATTTGTATTTATTGGTAAAGTTGCTCGTGATTAGTAGCTGCCTTAAAATACCCACTTCCGACAGGTAAAAAGACTGATTTTTAAAATGGTTATATTGTAAGAATTTAATTATTAGTTTTCATGAAAAATAAACATTAAAATCCTATTTTAGTGAAACAAAATTTGATATGGTTTTAGGTATAAACTTAAGTATAGACTCAAAGAAGGGCTAGTGGTCTAACTGTGATTTTGGCCAAATAAAAAGGTATTTTTAGTTAATTTGGATATTTGAATTTAATTCTTACTTATGAGTTTGTTTTTTTCAAATCAAGAAAAACACGAGTAATTTAAAGACGCAACTAATGCTAATATTTCATCTATATACTCGTCAACAGTCGACTCAAAATCAATAAATAGCAAAATGAATATAACTATCATAGGAGCCTCGGCTGGAATTGGCCTAGAAACAGTAAAACGAGGGTTAAAAAGAAATCATTCGATAACGACCCTTTCTCGATCTGAAATTGGAATAGAGGAGAAAAAATCCTTAAAAATGGTACTTGGTGATGCAACTAATAAATCTGACCTATTAAATTCGATTCAAAACGCAGATGCTCTAATTGTAACATTAGGAACTGGCAAGAATATGAAAACTACTAGCCTATTTTCAGATTTTGCAAAGTTAATTGTCGAAATACATAAGGAGAAAAAAATAGATACCCCATTTATTTTTGTTACAGGATTTGGAGCAGGAGAAAGCAAAAATTATGTTTCTTGGCTTGTAAAGATCTTTTTAAAATACCTTTTAAAAGACGTTTATGCTGACAAAGCTAAAATGGAAGAAATTATCACTAATTCAGATCTGAATTGGACAGTTGTGAGGCCAGGAAGGCTATTTGACAAGGAATTGACAGAAAAATACCGTGTTGAAAACAAATTATTTAAAGGAATTAATATAGGCGGAATTAATATAGGCGGAATTAATAGAGCAGACGTAGCAGACTTTTTAATAAAACAGGCAGAAAAACAAACTGAATTAAAAAAATACATCGCTATTTCTGCAAAATAGACTCGGCTGAACATTTGTACCTGCTATTAGCATTTGCACTAAATTTTAATTTTTATTCTTCTAATTCCCCAACAACACTAAGCCTTTTTCGTTGGCAGCAATATAAAAAGACCGAAAAAATAATATAACACCATATCAGTTCAGTTCCAACAATCTCTCCCAGAGGAACGGAGGAGATGGTATTGGTCCTTGCTTTTGAAGTTAAACAATACTACCTAAAAAATCAAAGAATACCCATATAAGGGCATGAATAATTTTGAAATCAATTTTTAAGATAAAATAATGATTTAGGCCATTGATAATATTCGTTGTGAATCAGGCGAAGTTTCTGACTCAAAATGTGTGCTTATTGAAAAGTAAATCAAGATAAAATTAGAATAAGCGTATTTCGTTTTGTGACGAAATAGACTTTTTTTTCTGTCAGCCTAAATGTCTTATCAATAATTTACAAGACCTCATCAAGCCCTGTTACCATTCATTCAAAAAAATAATTGAGCAGATGAAAGTATTTGTCTATTTTTGCTCAACACTTATTTTATTTCATATAATAAACCAATAGTAAAATGAACAAATTAACCCCTTTTGCAAGATTTCTGATAATGCTTGTAATACTTGGTGCAATCTTTTTTGGTGGAAAATATGTCCTCGAAAATACATCTTGGGGCAAAAATATGCTTTCCAAAAGTACGACTGAGCAAACCGATGCCGATACAAAAGCTCCTGAAGAAGGCCCAGCTTCGGAAGCATTAAGTACTTCGAGTTCGTCCTCCTCAAGTTCGAGTGATACAGAGGCTACTTCTGGCGGAGGGGCGAGTTTTAGTTATGTAGCACCAGAGCCTATCAACGGAAAACTGAAAGGTGTAGTTGAGCTAGGTGCGAGTGGTTTCAACTCTTTTATTGTAAGAATTGATAAAGATAAAAACTGGAAGCTTGAAAAAGCAGAATTTGGGAATAGCTTAGTAACAGAAAATATGGCAACTGATGAAGACATTCGTGCAGGTTTAAAGCAATATATCGGCAAAATGCTTGATTTTGGCGTCAGTGGCCGTGATATTCACTTTGTGGTGAGTTCGGGTGCTGTAAAAGCTGATATTACACAAAAAATCATCAAGAACTTGAAGGCTTTGAATTATTTCGTAAATACGGTTTCAGCTCAACAAGAAGGTGCTTTAGCCTTGAAATGTGTATTGCCAAAAGACTTTGAAGAAGAGGCTTTTGTAACAGACATCGGTTCAGGAAATACGAAAATTTCGTGGATTAAAAGCGGCGGAGTGTCGGCGGTTGAGACTTACGGAGCTAAATATTTTCAAGATGGCACTGACGATGGCAAAGTATATGGCGAAGTAAAAGCTAAATGTGCAGGAATTCCGAGTATGCAACGCAAAACTTGCTTTATAATTGGTGGGGCTCCGTTTTCGATGGCAAAACAAGTAAGAAACGGTAAAGAACGCTATACAATCTTGAAAGCACCAAAAGATTATAAAATGGATGATGCCAAAGGAAAAGCAGGTATAAATATCTATAAAGCTATCAAAGATGCCACTGATTGTGAGCAATTTGTGTTCGACTGGGACGCTAACTTTACAATTGGTTTCTTATTGAATTTGCCTTAAAGTTTTTAATACATTTTGACCTAAGAAAGTCCTCCGAAACATTATATTTGGAGGACTTTTTGTTTGCAAAAAAAAGTTTTTTTCGATATTTCCGCAAGTTTTATTTAATTTTCACACCTAATATTAAGTAATAAAGAAAACCAACTTATTTGGACGAAAAACAATTCATTACTGATTTGCAGAAAGGCTCGCAAAGTGCTTTCCGCCACCTCGTTGATACATTTCAAAACAAGGTGTTTAATACGGTATTGTCTATTGTGCACAACGATGAAGAAGCCGAAGATATATCTCAGGAAGTTTTTATTGAGATTTTTGAGTCAGTGGGTAAATTTAAGGGAGAAGCAAAACTTTCAACTTGGATTTATCGAATAGCGACCAATAAAGCCATAGAGCATCATCGCCGAAAGAAAGCCAGTAAACGCTTTGCATTTCTGACGAGTCTTTTTGGTGAAAACGATGAAATTGTGCATCATCCAGCTGATTTTGAGCACCCTGGGATTTTACTTGAAAACAAAGAACGAGCAAAATTATTATTTAAACATATTAACCAATTGACTGATAATCAGAAGGTTGCTTTTACACTTTGTAATATAGAAGGACTAAATTATCAAGAAATATCAGATGTGATGCAACTGTCTATGTCGTCGGTTGAGTCATTATTATTCAGAGCAAAAACAAATCTCCGAAAAACATTAAAAGAGTTTTATGTGAACCAAATTATATAAGGTCATGAAAAATCAAGAAGAAATTGAACGCCAAATAGATGAAACCGTTGGAGCATTAGAAGGAATAGAACGAGCTGAACCTCGACCATTTTTTTATACTCGATTAGAGGCCAAAATGGATATTTCTGGAATGCAACAATGCTATGCAATAATACCAAAGTTTATGGCACGGTCAACTTTTGTGTGGTCGTTTTTAGCTTTAGTTGTATTGCTGAATGTTGGGGTTGTGCTTCGATTCAGCCAAAAAACAGTTTCAGAACCGCAAAATGCCAGTTCGTTTGCAAAAGAATATGGATTAAATATGCTCGATTCAAATTTATAATACCATGAAAGATAATTACAAATACAACATACTTTGGACAGCTTTAGGTGTGCTTTTGTTACTGAATGTTGGGTTGTTAGTTTGGATTAGTTTTTTCTCAAATAAACTTCCTGACCAACCTAAACGATTGTATTTAGAAACAGAGTTGAAGTTTGATGAAAAGCAAGCCGAAACTTACCGAAACCTACGCCAAGATCATGCCCAAAAAATGCGTAGTTTGCGTGAAAATGTAAAAGAAATGAAAAAGGCTTTCTATGCTGATTTAGGTAAACCTATTTTAGAAGATTCATTGAAGGCAAGAACAAAAAAAATAGAGAGTAAAATGGCCGAGGCAGATGTAATTACGTTTCGCCATTTTCATCAAATTCGCCAAATGTGTACGCCCGCTCAGCAAAAGCATTTTGATGAGGTAATTCTCGATTTAATTCGTTCTATCGAACGTCCAGGTCCTCAAGGCGGACCACACCAAGGAGGTCCACCGCCAAGAGACGGTCGCCCACCGTTGGATAATATGCCTCCACCGCCTGTCAGATAATATTTATGAAAATAATTTGCTAAATACTTGTCGAAACCATTTGGTGAAAAAAATACCGCAAGTTTTAGAAATAAAATGCATCTATTTAATTAATTTCAAAAAAACATTGACCAATAAATTATTCTATGGACTGAACTTTACGAGAAAAAACACTTTCAACTAGTTAATGTTTCACTTTAAAAATCAAGTACAATGAAAAATTCAGTCATGTTTTTTGCCGTTCTAGTTTCCAATGTCATGCTTTTGGTTTCAGCATGTGGTAATGAGTCGAACTTATCACCAAGTACAACATCGAGCCTCCCAACCACTAATTCGACTACCTCATCAACCGGTTCGAGTTCGACAACCACAACAACCGCCAATGCACTTACTTCGCTCGAAATTTTTAAGAAAGTTTATGGAGCAACGGAAGTCTATATCGAAGGGAATTACGCAATTATCAAAGCAAATGGTTTGCCAGACCATAAAAGTCCTTATTATAAAGATACTCAGTGGGCAACCGCAAAGTATGAAGCTTACAACGGAACGAATAATAAGTTTGCTTTAAATCCTAATAGAATTGTTTCACAAAGTTATGTTTTTAAGATTCCAATAAATCCAGCAAAAGCTTCAAATTCAAGTGCAACACCAGCTGGGCCGATTGGTATATCTCTTAATGGTGTTCCGTTTTATAATCAATATGCAGCCATGAATGCTCCTTTAACCAACGAAGCAAACGGTTTTGACCAATATAAAGGACATCCACAGCAACAAGGTCAATATCACTACCATGTTGAGCCAACTTACCTTACTGATCAAAAGGGGAAAGATGCACTTTTGGGTTTTTTGTTAGATGGGTTTCCTGTTTATGGGCCACTCGAAAAAGGTAAAACTGTAACCAATAGCGATTTAGATGGCTATCACGGACACTCGCACGCCACAACCGAATACCCAAACGGTATTTATCATTATCACATCACTGACGCAGATCCTTACATCAATGGCAATGGTTTTTATGGCACGGCAGGCACTGTTTCTAAGTAGTATTTTCCTATTGATAGCTGCTTGTAAGCAAGCAACTAAAATAAATACTCCGCAGATAAAAGTCGAAGCGAATTATGAGGCTTTTTCGCATAATCAAGGGGTATTACTTTACGAAAATAAACCTTTTTCGGGTGTTCAGTATCTACTTTTTACTAATCAAGATACCGCAAAAGCTTCGACTTATATAGCAGGAAAGGAGCAGGGGTGGAGTAAAATTTGGTACGAGGATGGTCGATTAGCCGAAGAACGCTATTACGAAAAAGGTAAAAAGGAAAATATACACCGTGCATGGTGGCCTGATGGAAAACTTCGTTTTGAGTATCATTTTAAAAACGATGAACATCACGGCCAGCAAATAGATTGGTTTCCGAACGGAAAAATCGCTGAAATATTTCATTACATAAATGGGCACGAAGAAGGTCAGCAACAAATGTGGTTTGAGGATGGCTCTCTTAAAGCCAATTATGTCATAAAAAAAGGTCGCCGATTTGGCTTGCCAGGTGTAAAAAACTGTATTTCAGTGGTTGAAAACAATACTTTTCGAGCAAAAAAATGATTTTTAAAATTATAAATAATACTCCCCCTTTAAGTGGGGCAGGGAGATGTAAATATATTTGTATTCTTTTTCTGGCATTGAGTGCTTGCCAACCCAAAGAGCAAACTCAAATAGAAAACTTACCTTATTACAATACAGCTGAATTTACACCAAAATGGTACACAAAAAAACAACTTGATACACTAAAATTGCATAAAATTGCTGATTTTAGTTTTATTGACCAAGATGGTAAAAAAGTATCAAGCGGTAGCGTTAGAGGTAAAATTTATGTGGCAAATTTTTTCTTTACTATTTGTCCGAGTATTTGTCCAACTATGACACAAAATTTATTGGTTGTACAGCATACATTTAAAAATGATGCTGATATTTTGATGCTTTCGCATTCAGTTATGCCTACCACCGATACCGTAGCTCAACTGAAAAAATACGCCAATCGCTGGAAAATTGATTCTCAGCGATGGCATTTACTCTCTGGCGAAAAAGGAAAAATTTATGAATTAGCTCGTCAATCGTATTTTGCCGAAAAAGAAATTGGTTTACAGAAAGACAAAAATGAGTTTCTTCACACTGAAAATGCTTTTTTGATTGATAAAAACGGCTACATTCGTGGGGTTTACAACGCTACATTAGCACTCGATGTCGAAAATTTGGTGAAAGATATTAAAGTTTTACAGGCAGAACTCTAAAAAATCATAACTTTGTTAGCAAAACAGGGCAATATCTTTAGCCCTTCAACAAACTAACGCTATATGAAAAAAACTATCCTAACTGCAGTATTTCTTGCCTGCACAAGCCTTTTTTTACAAGCACAAAACAATTTATTGCTCCGTCAGCCAGCAATCAATAAAGATGGGTCAATAGTTGCCTTTTCCTATCAAGGCGATATTTGGACTGTGCCAAGTTCGGGTGGAAAAGCTTCTCGCTTAACTATCCATGAGGCCTATGAAGGCAATCCAGTTTTTAGTCCAGATGGCACTCAAATTGCATTTTCGGGAGCAAGATTCGGTAATAACGATATTTTTGTAATGCCAACCGAAGGCGGAATGCCTAAACGCCTAACTTTCCATTCAGGCTCAGATAATATTTCGAGTTGGACACAAGCTGATAAGATTGTATTTTCTGCAAACCGAGAGTTTAAGCAAATCGAACGCCCTAACGAAGCTTACGCAATCAGCCCAAAAGGAGGTACTGAGTATCGTATTTTAGATGCTGTTGGGTTCGACCCCATCTATTCACCAGATGGCCGATACATTGCTTTTGTGCGTGGTGATATTAATCCGATTGCTCGCCAAGGCTATAAAGGAAGTTCTAATCGTGACCTTTGGCTCTATGACACTCAAAACAAAACTTTTCAAAAATTACCAGGTTTTGAGACAAACGATGTTCTTCCACAATGGTTTGGTAGCAATACTTTATATTTTTTGAGCAGTAATGAAGGTGCTTTTAATATTTATCGACTAAATATCGCTACTAATGGCAAGTTTTCTGATAAACCTGAAAAACTAACGAGTTTTAAAGACGAATCAATAAGAGCTTTTAGTGTTTCAACCGACGGAAAAACAATAGTTTTTGATAAAGATATGAATCTTTATACGCTTAAAACCAACGGAGGGTCGGCTCAAAAACTTAACATACAAATTAGTGCCGACGAACGGCTAGATGCTACCGAACTAAAAACATTTACGTCAGGAGCAAATCAATACGCAGTTTCGCCCAATGGCAAATTGTTGGCTTTTTCTATTCGTGGAGAAATCTTTTTGAAAGAAGCAGATAAAGAAAAATCAAGAAGCATAAATGTTTCCGAGCATCCATTTCGTGATGTCGAGCCAACTTGGTTGAATGATTCTACGCTTCTTTTTAGTAGCGATAGAGCCAACGGAAATTTTGATATTTACATGTTTCGTTCGTCCGATTCAACTCAACGAAATATTTTCAAATCGCTCAAACACGAACTCGTGCAAATTACCAAAACGCCGACTGATGAAACCAGTATGAATATTTCGTCAGATGGTAAAAGAATTGCTTATGTGCGTGGACGTGGCACTTTTGTAGTAGCTGATATTATGGCTGATGGGAAATTATCTAATGAAAAAATATTGAATGAGAGTTGGGCATCACCTCGCAGTACCGTGTGGAGTCCTGATAATAAATGGTTAGCTTATTCGCTAGAAGATTTATATTTCAACGAAGAAGTTTTTATTCACGCCGCTGATAATTCTTCAAAACCGGTCAATGTATCAATGCACCCACGAGGCGATGGTCGCCCATTTTGGAGTGCTGACGGCTCAAAATTAGGTTTTATTTCTGAGCGAAGCGTAGGTCGTAGCGGCGATGTTTGGTTTGTGTGGCTCAAAAAGGAAGATTGGGAAAAGGAAACCCAAGATTGGCAAGATCGTGAAGCACCAGCCGAAGCTGTACCAGCAAAATCTAATGATAAAAAAGATAAAACTCCGAAGCCAATTAAAATTGATTTCGATAAAATCTATGAGCGTGTAGTGCAAGTAACCAACTTTTCTGGTGATGAAGGTGACCTTATTATCTCGAAAGATGGAGAAACTTTCTTTTACACAACAAATAGCAGCAATGCCAAAGGCCGCGACCTATTTAGTATAAAGTGGGACGGAAAAGATTTGAAGGAAATCACTAAGGGAGGCTCAAATCCGAGCGGAGTTTCGATAGATAAAGACGGCAAATATTTATAT
>Ga0247832_1004803_pt1 | contig 16432 bp, 10 predicted proteins | sample LaCruzMarch2015__10_FD_192407 | JGI IMG/M metagenome (GOLD analysis project Ga0247832, IMG submission 192407) | Freshwater microbial communities from meromictic Lake La Cruz, Castile-La Mancha, Spain - LaCruzMarch2015_4m | ecosystem: Environmental > Aquatic > Freshwater > Lake | place: Spain... | reverse complement strand
GTCCGACGTCGCGCACTCCGCGGTGGTCACCTTGGTATATGGGCCGGCGACGCATGAGTACGCGTGGTCGGCGAGCGCGCTCACGACGGCGGAGATATACACGTTCCCGAGCGCGTTCGCGGTCTCCGGTTGGCTGCACCAGCTGACCCCGCGCGCGCTCACGCTCACCTTTAGTGGCGGCGACGGGCTCCACTCGAGCGTCGTCGAGTCGCAGGTCGAGTACGTCAAGTACGCCCAAGGAGCCTCGGAGACCACCGTCGCTGCGTCGGGGAACTCGTGCTCCGCCTCGGCAAGCACGGTGACGCTTAGCGCGGTCGATCCCTCCTTGCTCGCCGACGTGGTGCTAAAGGTCGCGTTGCGCGCTCCGGATGGCGCGGTTGGGCCCGAGCTCACGCGCACGATCCTCGCGAGCGCCATCGCGCCGCAGTGGGTACCCACGGCCGCGGGATCTATAGCCTCGAACGTGTCTTCGGCGCACAAGCTCGTCGTCGGGTCCGAAGTGCAGCTCACGTTCAGTTTCGTCGCGGGCGCGGATTTCCCGACGACGGTCGCGTCGACGTTGTTCTCGTTCCGAGTCGACGGCGCCGTGACGTCGCTCGCAGGCGCGGTCGTGAGCGTCACCGCGCGCACCGTGCGCGTCGCGTATACCGCGGCAGCTGCCTCTTCGGTCGCGTTCGAGTTCTCGACGGGGTACGGCTCGAGCTACACTTTTACCGTAGCGAGCTCGGAAGTTTACGTTTTCCCGACGATGAGCTCGACGACGCGCGGCGTGAGTTTCGTCACCGTGGGCCAGACGCTCGCGTTGACGTCGCTGTTCTCCGCGGCGCTACCGTCCGGAACCACGGCGGCGGTGAGCATCGTGCCTACGGGTTACGCGGCGGTCTCGCCCGCGGCGAGCGTCTCCGGCTCGAGCGTCACGTACTCGATGAGCGTCGCGTACGACGTCGTGCACACGGGGACCGTCGCTGTGACGTACGGCCCGGCGCAGCGAGAGTACTCGTGGGCCGCGGGCACGATGACCGCGGCGCACATATACACTTTCCCGAGCGCGTTTACGTACACTGGGACGTCCAACGGGTTCGGGACGGGCATTCACCTCAAGGAGAGTACCGCGGGAGCACTGACGCTCACGTTTAGTGGCGGCGACTTGCTACACTCGAGCGTGGTATCGACGCAGGTCGAGTACGTCAAGTTCGCGCAGTCGGGAACCGAGACGAGCGTTCCCGCCGCGTCGTTGGCGTGCTCCGACCCGCTCGAGACCGTGAGCATCTCGTCGTTGACTCCGTCGAGCACGACGGAGCTCACGCTCAAAGTAAAGCTGCGTGGCCCGGACGGCGCGCTGAGCGCCGAGATCGCGGCGATCGTTCCGTCGGCGCAAATCGCCGCGAGCGTCCAGACCACGCGATCGATCTACAACATCGACGGGCGCACGCGACTCCGCACTTCCGGGTTCGCGTCGGACTCGTTCTCGGGGAGCCTACTCGTCGCGTTGCCGCTAGACGCGCAGACGGAGGTGAGCAGCCAGATCAACACGTCGACTAGCGCGAAGACCGTCACGTGGCGGGGCGGGTACCTCACGACGAGCACGTCGCGGTACTACGGCACGAGCTACACGATGCGCACGCCGTCGACGGGGTGGCCAACGGGACCGATGGCCTCGCTCGTCGTGGGCGGGTTCTCCTCTCCGCTCGAGGCGTACTTCAACGCCAACTTTACGTTCGAGATGTGGATCCGGCCGACGATTCCCGCGAACCCGCCGGGCGTAACGACCCCGCTGCTGCTGACGGGGATTTTCCCACAGAGCAACCAGATCGCGATGTACTCCGACTTTGAGTCCGGCTACCCAGGCAGAATCAGCGTCTACAACCGCGCCAGCGCGATATGGTACAACGGCACGAGGATCCTCGCGTCAGACACTTGGTACCATATAGCGCTCGTCCGGAGCGGCTCGACGTTCGTCGTGTACGTCAACGGCGTCTCGAACATGAGCTTCCCCACGTGGACGATGCAGAGCATGACGCAGTTCTGTGTCGGCGGCTTAAACTACGCAAACTACGAGTATACGGACTTCTACGGGAACGTCCAGGACGTCAGGATGTACTCGGCGGCGAAGTACACAGGCACCTTCACCGTCCCGTCGGCGACGTATACCGCGGTGACGACCCTCGCGTCGCTCGTCGACGCGGGCACCGGTATCGCGCCCGTCTTGGTGGGGGTGCAGACGACGCAGTGCCGCGTGACGGTCTCGGGCGGCTCGTACGACATGAACGTCGCGACGGACTTCACCGTCTTCTTGGCCGCGGCGGGCTCCTCGCTCGCGACGATCCAGGCCGTCGCGGCGCCGTACGACGGCGTCGTGGGCGCGTACGACTCGGCAACGGGCGCGCTCACTTTCGCGTTGACGCCACGTACGTCGGGCTCGGTGGTGCTCGTCGTGCGCGCCCTCTCCGGCTCTGGAAGCGGCGCGCTCGCCGCGACGCTCACGCTCGCCGTCGCCGCGCAGGTCACGCAAACCAACGTCTCCTTCGCGCTCGCGAGCTACCGATCGTCGGTGTATACCGCCGACGCAAAGGGCCGGCTCACTCCGTCGCCCAACGGGACGGAGTACAACGGCCTCGGTGTCCTGCGAAACTGCGGGACCGAGTGGTACTCGATCGGCTACTTCTACCGCCCCTCGCCGACGTGGACGATCACGGACGCGTCGTACGGCACGGAGGTGGCTGTTGGCGTCGTTGTAAACAAGATCTTCGCCGGCGACTTCACGGTTTTGTTATCATTCTCGCACAACTACACCAGCTTTGGAATGGGGTGGAAGGCGAGCCCCGATATCCGCGACTTCGAGCACCACCCGACGTACCAGAACCTTTCTTGGCAGGCCATGTGGACCTCGCCGTGGGGTTTCGTCGGGATCGGCGGGTCCGGTGGCGGGTACGGGACCATCGGCGCGTACAACGTCGAGACGGGGTACAACCAAGAGGGCGCGGGCCCTTACCCCGTCAGGTGGTACAAGTACGTCCGTGCGGGCAACGCGGTGAGCGTCTCGGTCTCGACCTCGAGCGCCTCGGGGCCGTGGACGGTGCACGCGTCGGGAACCGTGTCCACGTCGACCGACAAGGTTCTATGCATGATCGGCCACTTCGGCCGACGTGGATCTGACCCCGCGCGCATCTTGAGCGTCGTGAACTAAAAAGCCAGGTGCCCCAACGGAGCGACTTCGGGGTTTTTTTTTTCGAACCGTCAGGTTCTGGCCCCTGTACTGCCGCCGGGGCTTTTTCTGCACCGCGCTCAGTCAGGCAGACAACGCGCAGAACTACAACGCCAGCTTCTAATTTGCTACAACGAGCGGCCTTATGTTCCGTTTTTTTCCTTTTTTGCCCCGAGCCCGTTCGCACGGGCCCTGGGGCCCAGGGGCCCTCTTGTTGCGCGTAAGTCCTCAGAGCAACTGCCATCGCGCGGGAAAAGCCGCCAGGCGCTTCTTGCCATAAAACAGCGGAGTCCGCTCAGCACGCACGAAGCCTCGCGCCATTCAAAGCGCCTGCGTTTTTTCGTGCGATGTGCCTACGCCAAAACACCAAACCAATAAGAAAAAAAAGAAACGAATCTCCCATAATTTTCTTTTTCTTTTTGAAACAGGGGTATAAAAGTGTTTTTGGGGGACTAGTAAATTTGCTCCAGAGTGTGCACGGACCCGCCTTTTCGAAGCGCGGGAAAAGGCCACAACCAAAAAAAAAGCGGGTTCGGAGTCTCGGGAGCCCACGTCGGAAATTCTGTATATATATATATTTTTTTTTGAATTCTCGATGTCCGTAAAAGCCCGACCCGATTTTTTCAAATCGCTTTTTTCTAAATGTCGTCAACGGGGACGGGGACGTCGTACGCGTCGGCCATCGAGGCGCGCGCGCGAGACGGCATCGAGTCGCATGGCTCGCTGCGCGCGTACATCCGCGACTTCCGCGCGTCGTCGAAGCTCTTCGAGTATGTCGCCGCCATGATGCAGTCGCGCAAGCACGGCCGCGCGTTTTACTTGTGGGAGGACGTCGCGCTCGTTGTGAAAGACGCGCTCGGTCTGCCGCACCCCGACGTCGGCATCGACATCACGGACACCACGAGGACCATCGTGCAGTGCAAGCTCCGGAGCAACACGCTCACGTGGGACGGACATAGGAACCTTTTTGGGTTGCGCCCTCGGCCGAGCCGGCAGGGCCGAAAACGAAACCGAGACGGAAACGGACGGCGCGTTGTGCGCGGCATGGTCGGAGGTCGTCGTCGCGAGGAACGCGTGCTCGCGTCTGAGCGCGCACGCCGCCTTCTTCGCAAACAAGCTTGGGTACGACGAGCCGATTACGCTCGCGGACGTCGAGTCTACCGTCTCCGAGATCCTGCGTCTGTGTGCGCGGGATTCGACGCCACGATCCGGGAGGGTGTTTCGCGCGCGATAATCAGTCCCAAAATCTTCTTCCGCAACGGCGAGATGATCACCAAGGACAAGGTCGCGCGCGCGCAGAGTATCGTGAAACTCGCGCTGGAGCAAACCGTTCCAAGTAGTCTCGGAGCCACGTACTCCCAATACATCGCCGCCTTCGTCTTCGACTCCGATGCCGCCGCCGGGAGGGGTTCGAGCTTTGGGGGCGTGGAGTTGTACACCGTCCCTTGATTTATGCTTTTTTGGGGGATCCCTGCTTTTTGCTTTGGCCGGATTTTCCAGCGCTCTAGCGCTCCCGCGCGCTCTAAGGCTCTAAGGCTCTAGGGCTCTAGGGCTCTAAGGTTCGCCTCTCACGGCTCGGCGCCGCAAGCGGTACCGGCCGTGCACGCGGCGATGTAGTGGCCCGCTAGGCCGCATCGACGACACGTCGCGTACCGCTCGCGGAGCTGCTCTCGGGCCGCGCGGCGTTGCGCGGGGCGGAGGCGGATGGTCGTCCACATCCACCCGCGCACGGCGTCGATGCCGTGCGCGCGCATCAGGTGCAGCGTCTCCGCTCGCTCCCACGACTCCACGTCGGCGATGAGCGTCGACGGCTCGAGCTCCTCCTCCACGGAGTGCGCTCGCGTGAACGCGGCCCCGCGGCCCGCGCGGTGCTGCGCGATGCGCCGATCGATGTCCGTTGCGGACCCGACGTAGTAGCGCGACCCGCGCAGGCGGAGCACGTACACCCCCGCGCGCATTTTGGTCGGGGTCAAAAAAAACAAAACCCAAAAAAGCGCGTCCAATTTTTTTTCAAACGGCTTTTTTTGCGGCCTACTTTTTCTTTTATTCGGACGTGCACGCGGACGTGCACGCTAGCTCGACGCCCGCGTTTCGTGAGTCCTGCTGCGAGTCCGGCGAGTCGGGCGAGTCGCCGCTAACGGCGCGTTTCCGTTTGCGTTGTTTCGGCGGGGAGATGGACTCGAACTCGGAGACGAACGCGTCGAGCCGAGCGCCGAAGTCGGGCTCGAACGCCGCGTCGAGCGCGAGCCGGACGAAGGCGGCGGTGTACGCGGCGCTCTTGTGCTCGCTCGCGACGAGCTCGAAGTGCCCGAGCTCGTCGCTGCTCCCGATGGCCACGATGCGGTCGAACGCGGGCGACCGCGGCTTCTTGTGGCGCGCGACGCTGAAGCACACGTACGCGTGGAGTATGCGCATGAGGACCACCTCGGCGTCGAGGAACGCGTCGCACACCGCGGCGCACCGCGCGGACACGGCGTCGGCGACGGCGCGCACGTCGGTGCCGGTGCCGACGAGCGCGGCGATCTGCTCGATGGGGAACGTGTTCGAGCACGTGGCGCACGCGAGGATGGCGATGGCGACGGCGACGAAGCCCTCGGTGGCGGAGCGCTGCTTCTGATTGTGCGGGCGCTTGGTGTAGTACGTGTCGAAGTCGATGAGCATGACGCCGTCGGCGGTCACGACGAAGTTGCTGAGGGACGCGGCGTCGAGCGGCATCAAGGGACACTCGAGCGCGCACTTGCTGATCGCGGCGACGACTTGGGCGCCGAAAGCCGGCCGCTCCGAGGGCGACAGCGAGCGGAGGTGCGCGTACGCGCCCGTCGCGACGGGCCAGCACGAGACGCCGCGCGCCTCCCCGTCGATGAACCGGAGCCCGAAGTAGAGCGGCTCGAGCCCGACGCCGCGCTCCCACGCGGACACGGCGTACTCCATCTCCTTTGCGAACTCCTCGGGCGGGTCGTAGACGGTCGCGACGCGGATCACGAAGGGCGTCTCGTTGGGCTCGACGTGCACGAGGAGGATTTGGTTGTGCTTCCCGCGCGCGAGCTCCTTCGCGCTCGCGAACCGCTCGGCGGTGAACGACGGGACGTGCCTGCGCATGGCGGCAACGAGCGTCTCGGTGTCGTCGATGAATCCGGTGGCCACGCGCGCGAGTGCCATGCCGCGGACGCTCGTCGTGACGACGCTCAGCATTTTGGCCCCTTTTCACTCTTTTTGCTCTTTTTGGGACTCGGTCGATTTTTTTGATTTTTTTGATTTTTTTGATTTTTTCGATTTTTCGATTTTTCGATTTTTCGATTTTTCGATTTTTCGATTTTTCGATTTTTCGATTTTTCGATTTTTCGATTTTTCGATTTTTGGGGGGGAGTTTGGGCCTTTTAAAAGAAAGTCCCGTGAACAGAACACTTCTTAAAATAGAAAAAAATCCAAAAAGAAAAGAAAAGAAAAGAAAAGAAAAGAAAAGAAAAATAATAGAAAAGAAAAAAAAAGAAAAAAAAGAAAGGCTACTAAGATTTAAAGGAAACAAAAGGCACGGCCGCTTTAACCGAGCAACATAAGCCCCTTAACCCGCAAACTCTAAAACCGAATCCCGAAGGCCCCTAGCTAAAAGAGTAGGCCGTAGTCGTAAAACGTAAAGCGGCCCAAACGAGCGCCGCACAAAAATGTCCGGGCGCGCCGAGATCGAGGAAAAGGCGCGCCGGCACAAGAGCCGCGCAAGGAGGCACGAAAAGAGCGGGAACGATGCGAGTGCGCGCGCACACTACGGGCGCGCGCGGTACTACGAGCGGGAGGCGGCGACGGGGCTACTTCGCGTTGTGAACGTTGCGCGCGCGACGCGCGACGCGACGGTGAGGCGGGTAAACAACGCGTCGAGTGCGGAGCGGCGGATCGCAGGCACCGTCGGCGCGCTTGTTGCCGCCGGCTTGTTGGCGAAGGGGCTCAACGTTCTAGGGCAAGGTGGTAGCCAGAGTGACCCTAGGACGGTGTCCAGCACTGCTAAAATCGATCGAGTCGGTCAAGTCGATCCAGCTCGTGCAAACGTCGGCGTATCGCGCGTCACTAGTACAGAAGACGGCAGCGATAACGACAGCGAACATACGGACCCTGGTGACCGCGTCCCCCCGACCTCGGCCGATGTGGAACCAGAGCCGGGAGTGGAGGGGGCACCGCAAAGCAGCCAAATACCGATGAGGGCGGTGCTCACGAACACAGGGAACACGTGCTATATGAACGCCGTCCTCCAGTGCCTTTTCCGAATCGATGGGCTCGTTTTCGACGATGATGCTGTGAGTGCCGCATACGTTGGTCTCCGCCAATCGTGGAATAGTACTAGGCTTATATCGGGCGATGATATGCGCTCGTTCGCGGGTGTTTTGGGCACTGTATTATCGAACGGGGCCCAGCATGACGCGGATGAGTTTCTTAATGAGCTATTGGTTAGTATGACAACACAGGCTTCCCCGCTCAGATTTAATGTGCGTGTCACATCCACTCGCGAGCAGCCGATCGGCGTGGAGCAGTTATCGGATTTGGTATCCGACAAGGTTGACCCGTCCACGGTCCTGCATCTCCCGATTGAGGGGGGGAGTGGACGCGTGTCGTTGTCCTCGTGTCTTGACAACTACACGAAAGACAGAGCCATGCCCGAAGATTCCCCGCTGGAGTACGTCGGCCCTACGGGCATAATATACCTCCCAGGAACCCAGAAGTTCCAGTTTGAGAGCCTCCCGGCCGTTCTCACCATAGTGCTCAAGCGCTTCGAGAGTACCAATAACCTTGGTGCCATTGAAAAGAAAATCGACACCCAGGTCGCGTTCGATGAGAGGCTCGATCTAGCGAGGTATCGCGTAGATCGCGCAGGTGCGACGGCCGAGACTAGGTACCGACTGTGCGGCGTGGTAATGCACTCGGGAGGTTCTTTGGGGGGTCACTACTGGGCGCTCGTTCGCGACATGCCCGATGGGGTCGGTCAGGGTGACGCGAGTCAGGCCGGCCAGTGGCGAAAGTACAACGACGAAAGCAAAATAGCCGACATGGACATTTCCGGTGTGCTCGAAGAAGGGCGCGGGTCGGGTCACGAAAGTTCGCCAAGCGCGTACATTCTGTTTTACGCCCGCCTGGATCCGGCGGCGATTAAAAGCGGACGTGCGGGTAAGGGAAAAGGTGATGCATCCAAGTCGCCAAAAGGGCGTCCGGCCACATTGGTGGGCGGCAGGCGCCGCGGCGGTGCTCGCTCTCGTCCTCCTGTGGCTCCTCGGAAGCGGAAATAGTGCGACGTTACCGGCCGCTGTGGTACCTGGGCAAACTCCGCTAACGCCGCTAACGCCGCTAGGGCGCCTGCGGTACGAGCCCGTCGCGGTCGCGGATGTCCTAACGGTCTCGGAGTGCGCGCGGCTCATCGAGCACGCGGCGCCGCGGCTCGCGCGGAGCAAGACGCTCGGCGAGGTGGTCTCGGAGGTGCGCACGAGCGAGCAGGCGTGGCTCGCCGTGTCGGACGCCGCCGTCGGCGACATCGTCGTCAAGGTCCGTGCGCGCGCGGCGCAGCTGACGGGCGTGCTCCGGCCGGAGCTGTTCGAGCAAATGCAGATCGTGCGGTACACCGCGGGCCAAGAGTACCGCCCGCACCTGGACGCGTGCGTCGAGTCGTGCGACCGCTCGAGCAAGCCGAGGATCAACCGGCGCGCGACGCTGCTGGTGTACCTGACGGACGACTTCGAGGCCGGCGGGACGCTCTTCGGCGCGATCGGCGTGCGCGTGCGGCCGAAACGGGGCGACGGCGTGCTGTTCTACAACACCGACGCGGACACGGGCGCGGAGCTCGCCGACTCGCTCCACGCGGGCGAGCCCGTCGCGTCGGGGACGAAGTGGGTCGCGAACTGCTGGGTGCAGTTCGACCCCGCGCCTGTGCGCGCGTAAAAAGCTGAAAGGCCACAAAATTGCCACGCAATAGGCCAGAAGGGGGGCGGCGGGGCTTTGAAACCCCGCGCAAACTGCCAAACGAAAGGCCAAACGGCCGCTTCCCGCCCAAAAGTAAACCCCGAAAATAAATAAAAGAATGTCGGTTGAGCAAGGGGCGGTGGTCGCGGCGTTCGTGGAAGGGAGGCACGTTGCGTGCACCGCGGTGGCGGGCGCGGGGAAGACGACGACGATGCTGCTGTGCGCGGAGCGGTGCCCCGAGCGCGCGTGCCTCCTGCTCACGTACAACAAGCGGCTACAGAGCGAGGTCGCGGGGCGCGCGCCGGGCTCGGTGCGCGCGATGACGTACCACGCGGCGTGCGGCGCGGCGTACGGGAAGCGGGTGTTCACGGACGACGAGATGGACGCGTGCCTCCGCGAGCGTCCGGTCCCGTCGCTGTTCTTCGACGCGCTGCTGCTCGACGAGGTGCAGGACACGACGCCGATGTTCCACGCGCTCGCGCGCTGGCTGCTGGGCGACAACCCGCGCGCGCAGGTCGTCGTCGTCGGCGACGCGAGGCAGTGCATCAACGAGTACCGCGGCGCGAGCGCGGTCTACCTCGATCGGGCGGAGGAGTACTTCACGCCGCCCGGGTCGGAGCGCGCGTGGGCGAGGCTCACGTTGCGCGGGAGCTACCGGCTCACGCCCGCGACGGCGAAGTTCGTCAACGCGCACCTGTACAACGCGGACGTGATCGACGGGCTTTCGTGCGCGCCGGACCGGAAGCCGATCTACGTCGCGACGGGCCCGTCGTGGGACGATAAGGCGGGGGCGTGGATCGCGGCGACGCGGCGCGCGTGCGCGGTCTTCGGCGCGGGGAACGTGTACCTGCTCGCGGCGAGCGTGCGGAACCTGCAGAAGACGCCGCTGGGGGCGGTGGTGCGCGCGCTCACGGACGTGCCGATGGCCGTCTCGGACGACGAGCACCGGCCGAGCCCCGAGACCGAGCGCGGCAAGTTGGTCGTCACGACGTTCAACCAGTCGAAGGGGTCGGAGCGGGACTGCGTCGTCGTCGCCGGGCTCGACGAGACCTACTTCCGGTACTTCTCGGGCCCCAGCGAGTGCACTGGGGCCGACGGCAGCAGAATCGCGCCGAACACGATGAGCGTCGCGGCGACGCGCGCGAAGCGGCTGCTGGTCGTGCTCGCGGCGGGCGACGCGACGCTCCGGTCGATCGAGGTCGGCACGGTCGCGGAGGACGCGAAAGTGCACGGCGAGATCGTGGCGCACGCGGTGCAGGTTCCCCGCGCGCGCGGGCCCACGACGGTCGGCGCGTGCGTGCGGTACGCGAGCCAGGCGGCGCGCGCGGAGATGCGCGGGATGTACACGACGAGCGCGAGCCCGCTCGGCGAAGTGCTCGGCGCGGCAGCCGCGCTCGGACGGATCCAGAACGTGCCGAACCTGGTGCGTGGGTTCACGGGGCGGTACGGCGCGCTGTGCGAGGACTTCGGCTTCGCGTACGGCCTTCTCGCGCCGGGGCTGGCGGACTTGGAGCTGGGGGGCGACCCGAAGTGCCTCGCTCGGTGTAAGGTGACGAAGAGCGAGCGCGCGTCGTTCGCGCCCGCCATCTGGGACCGCATCGACGTCGCCGGCTCCGTTTTGGGCCCCGGCGCGGGCCTGGGCTTGGCTCCGCCGTCGCACTGGCTCGCGCGGTGCGTGCTCTCGGACGCCGTGCGGAACGGCCACTTTCATTACCCTCGCCAAGTCACGGAGTACTCGTGGGCGGACGAGCCGGAGTACGCCTCGTTCTTGCGCGAGACGACGCGCACGGCGGTTGCGGCGGCAACTGCGTATCCTGGCGGCGCGTTCGAGACGCCGCTCGCGTGGGAGTCGGGGGACATCAACCTACTAGGCGTGGCGGACTACGCCGCGCCGTGCGGGCACATGCTCGAGTTCAAGCTCGGGGAGGTGAACACCGACGCGGGCTTGCAGCTGGCGTGCTACCTCGCGATGCGCGGGGGCGGAATCGGCGACGTGGTCTCGCTCGCGTCGCGCGAGTGCATTCGCGTGACGGTCGATCGGCAGAACGCGGGAACTCTGCTCGCGGCGATCACCAAGGAGCGGTGCGCCGTCGTGTGCGGGTCCCCCGGCGCGTAAGTTTTATGCTCCCCAAACGAAGTTTTTTTTTCCCGGTTTCTCTTGGGTCTAGTAGACCCCCCGGTCTACGGAGCGTCCGGGATCCGTACGCAGATCGTGTCACAAACAACGCGGAGGATCGCGCGTGGCTTAAAATCGGAGCTCTGAGGGGAGCGTAAGTTTCTATTTTATGTTCTTTACCTCCTCTCAAGTGCGAGGCGACTGCAAGAGTCCAGTCACTCCTTTACAAGCACCCGCATAGGTGGGGTTTCAGACTGCCACGAGCATCGTGATGTCCATCTCTCGTTTGGCCTCCGCCAGGGGCGCATCATACCACAGCTGGATGAGTCGCACCTCAAATCGCAGACTCACGCGCACGAGCTCGCTCTTTACCGTTTCGACGAGCAGGTCGATCCGCTCGGCGGCCGTTACGGAGTGGACGGTCCCGCCGTACCGGACGGCGTCCGGGTTGTACCGAACGAACGCCGTCTCGAACCGGATGTCAGGGCGCTTCCGCGTGCACTCGAACCCGGGGCTCTCGTCGTAAATAAACGGAGCATCGATCGTGCGCCGCAAGTGCCGCACCACGGCGTGCTCCTTCTTGTGCATGCGCTGGCGGCAGCTCACACACACGAGCGGTACGTCCTCGCGGATGTCGCAGTACTTGCACATGCGCTTGAGTGCAATCTCGTAGCCAGGCGGAGCGTGCGCGACGCACACCTTGCGCGCCGCTGCCGCTCCCGTGCCGGTCTCGCTCTCGACGACGAATTCGTATTTGGTGCATGCAGCCGGTGTGCTCGCATCGAAGCGCGTCGTCGATACACACGCTCCCGTCGACTTTGTGATCGACGCAAAACTGAGCGCGATGAAACTCGTCTTTCCCGTACGTCGCGAGCTCACGACACGAAGGCGACTGGCACCGAGTGACTTTTTGACGCTGGTCATTGTGGCTGTACGGTGCTTCTTGCACATCAACGCCGTTTTCTGCCCAGGCTCAGCGAAAGTGGGCATTGTAGTACAATCCGGATGGGCGCACCGGCGCGTGGCAACGTCGATCATGCCCTGCGTTTTATGAGCGGCGCATCGACCCGGGAAGATTAAAAACCGCCTGCACATCGCAAGCATCAAACGAGCATCGCTTCCGAACGGCGATAGCAGCCATAGCCGACGTTGTGTGCGCCTTGCACAGCGAGGCGCCCGCACTGCCTATGAATCCGAAGCTGGGTATCTTGGTGCACGCTTCGTGCGCGCAGCGCTTTGTTACGACGTTTACCATCCCTTCGCGCATGTGCTCGCTGCACCACAGACCCTTGGTCTGGTCGACCATCCCAGGAAGCTTGTGCGCGGCGCACCATGTACCGTTTGTTTGATCGGGCGTGGCAAATGGCGGCCTCTTCTCACACCCGTCGTGCACGCACCGCTTGCTCTTGGCGCCGACCATCGCAGCGAGCGTACGCCACGATACAAAGAAAGTCCGTTTGCGGTTTTTTATGCGCCACGATACAAAGAAAGTCCGTTTGCGGTTTTTTACGCGCGGTTTAATCGGCAAAAGGCCGCTTCAAAAGGCCGCTTCAAAAGGCCGCTTCAAAAAAACGCCCCAAAAAACTGGGCCTATTCCTCTTGAAGCATAGGCAAGTTGGGATCACAAACCGGAAAACGTAAGTCTAAAACAAAATTAGGACGAAAACAATGCGCGACGACAAGATTGATGTCGCGCGAGGAGTTGCGTTTCTCTTAATGATCGTGCATCACTTCTCATTTTTTTGGGACCTTTCGAAGACCGTGGGCCTCGATGATCTTTCTTCTGCGAGGGGGGTCGGTCCCGTGCCGTCAGCGTGTGGGTGGGTCGCGAGACACGCGTTCATCTTGATCGCGGGCATCGCGCTCGGGACCCAGATCCGCGGCCAAAGCGGGCCGAGTGAGAGCGAGCAGCGCGAGAGCCAGAGCGGAGTGCTCCGGCGGAGGCTGGTGCGGTGCGTGGAGATCGGCGCGCACGCCGCGCTCGTCTCGCTCGTGACGTACCTCGCGATCCCCGGCGCGTGGGTCCGGTTCGGGGTCTTGCACTTCCTCTGCGTCGGGCTCGGAGTCACGGCGGTGATGCTGAGCGTGCCGCGTGTTGTGGGCGCCGTGCTCGGTATCGGGCTGCTCTGGCTGGCGTTTCGCCAAGAAACGGGGATTCCGTGGCTCGACACCGCGACGGGCGCGCGTCCCGTTGGCGCGATGGTCGACTGGTTCCCGTTGCGTCGGTGGCTCCCGTTGCTCTGGCTCGGCGTCGGCATTGGGTGGATCGGGTGGTCGTCGAGTCCAAAGGAAGCCAATGAAGCCAATGAAGCCAAGAGCGGCGAGTCGGGTTTCGGCGTGGGCTTGCTCCGGTTCGTCGGGCGGCACAGCTTGGTGTTGTACACGGCGCACTACGTGGCGTTGTGCGCTCTGGTCGCGCTCATCGCGTCGCACCGAGCCGGAGCCGAGCGGAGCCGAGTGGCGCGCTTGATTCTTTGATTCTTTTGATTCTTTAGATTCTTTTGATTCCTGTCGTGATTTTCACCCATTTTCCCCCATTTTTTTTTGTTGGCTTGTATAGCTTTTAACAACCTGCCAAGCCCCCGAGCCAAAAGGATGACGTCGGCGCCGAGGCCGCCGAAGCCGGAGAAGAGGCAGGCACAGGAGGTGAGCGACGTGACGACGAGCTTCACTAGGCTCGATATCAACTCGATCCCCGCTCAGCTTGTGAAGCAGATCGTGCTCCTCATTGCGGACGGCGGTGTGGAGAGCACCGAGAATGCGGCTCGGGCCATAGAGGCGCTCTCGCAAGCGAGCAGGCTCACGCGCGACGTGACGATGGGCATGTGGGCCTACGTGATGAGCCTTGCTCCGGTGCGCGCGCTCCCTACGAGCCTCTTGCTTAGGTGGATGGCCCCTTCGGGTGCGCGCTCGCGACCCGGAGCCGCCGACAGCTCTTCGTTGGGACGCACGCTCGCGACGGAGCTCGAGAAGACCGCACGGGAAAGTCAAAGCAGCGCGCTCATGCCGCGCATTGCGGCTCTCGCTGCGAGCCCACACGGCGCGTTTGTGGCCGCGGCGCTCCACGCCAAGCTCGTTGCGAGCTTAAGCAGAGCCACGGTAAACGGCGAACCCATGTACGGCGACGAGCACGTCGGGGCGCTCGCAACGGAGATAATCCGGCGGCTCGGCGGCGGACACGCCTTCAGGAAAACGGCGCGTGTCTCGCACAGAACCTTCCGCGGATTCCGAGACCGTATCACATCGTTCTTGCGCAGCTCGAGAGCCGGGCGCACTCGGCACGCGCTGAAGTACGGGCCGATGTGCATTTGGGATGTGAGTCACATAGAGGACTTTTCTGTCGCGTGCTGTGCGTCCACTGCAGTTCCTAAGAGCAGAGACGGGATTACGTTTAACTCTGACCTATACTGGGACACGTCGGCTGCAACTGACATGAGTGACATGTTTCGTGATAACGGCGAGTTCAAAGGCGACCTCGGGACGTGGGACGTGAGCAAGGTGACAACGATGACTGGTATGTTCAAGAGAGCAGGGATCGCCGACAGCGGGATCGGGAGCTGGGACGTCGGGGCGCTCAAAAACGCCAAAAAAATGTTCGGGTCTGCGCCGAACCTTAGCCGCACACTCGACTTGTCTGGCTGGAACATCGGTGAATGCACTGACCTTCGTAAGATGTTCGCCGGCTCGTCGGTACATGACAGCGGAATAGGGAAATGGACTTTGCACCCCGACGCTACGGCGAATTACATGTTTAGATACACCCAGTTCAGAGGCAACTTAGAAAACTGGTCCGATTCGAGCCGGGATGCGGCCACCTGGGGCATGCACGCCGGAGCTCCTGCTGAGTCGCAGAGGGCGCCGAGTGCGCAGAGTGCGCCCTCGAAATTTGGGGACCCGGCGAACTACGACCAGCGCATTATTGCCATGTTTGACGATTCGTTCCGCCGCACGCCGGAGAAGGCGTGGTGTGTGGTGCAGTAGGACCCAGTAAAAAGCCCCCCTTGGGTCCGCAACCGACATTTCTTTTTTTTCTCCGGCTTCTATATCCAAAACGCCAAACGCCAAGCCAACCGCCGCATCCCAGAACCGAAAAGCGAAAAGGGAAATGGCCTTTCGTTTCGGCGCCGCATCGCCGAAACCGGGAGGCCCGACGGGAGGTCCGACGGGAGGTCCGACGGGAGGTCCGACGGGAGGTCCGACGGGAGGTCCGACGGGAGGTCCGACGAAAGGTCCGACGGGAGTTCCGAGTGTCGAGTTTGAGAGGGCGCGGGGCGTCGCGCTGCGGATGATGGAGACGCGCGCGTTCGAGAAGAGCATCGAGGAGGAGGACCCGACGATGGTCGCGTATATTCCGGACCTACGCCGGCTGAACGAGCTCGGGATGATCACGTTCAATAGCCAGAGCGGCAAGCGGCAGACGTTCCCGCACTACCAGACGGGGAAGAGGGTCGTGTCGAGCGAGCGGGCGTACTGCTACGGGTTCGTCGACGCCTCGGTGGCGGATGCCGTGGTCGGGTGGATGCGGGACACGGACAAGTACGTCACGCGCTCGATCGACGTCGACGAGAACCTGTACGGCGTGCTGGGTGAGTTCGGGCGGATCGGCGTGACGCGGACCGAGTGCGAGGGCGTCGTGAATTGGCCGACGCGCGCGAGCCCCGTCGTGATGCCACACGACTACGAGTGCAACTACGGCAGGTTTGTGTACCCCGAGCAGCGAGGCAACCCTGCCGACGCCGACGGCGAGAAGGCTATCCGGCACGTCGGGCCGTACAAGGAATTTCCCGTCCCTAGATCCGCTGTGTGCCTTTTGTGCGTGGACATGCGGCTAGGTAGGCTCGCCGACGCGCGCGACGGGCTGTTCACGCAGCTCGAGGCGGCGCTGAAGTCAAGTCGCTCCGCGCGCGCGCGGGGCAATGGGCATACTACTGGGCCTGGCTCGAGTAGCCAAAGCCGAAGCCGAAGCCGAAGCCGAGGCCGACAACGTCGCAAAAGCGCCCGTACGAAAAAGGCCACGAGGTCCAAACGGCCCCAAAAGGCCCCAAATGGCCGCGATGGGCGATCCAGAGCCACCAAAACGGTGGCGAGGAGACTCGGGAGACTCGGGAGACTCGGGAGACTCTCGAGGGGAGCGCGGCGATCATGAAGCCCCCATTTTTTTGGGAGGGGGGGGA
>Ga0247832_1004791_pt1 | contig 16478 bp, 15 predicted proteins | sample LaCruzMarch2015__10_FD_192407 | JGI IMG/M metagenome (GOLD analysis project Ga0247832, IMG submission 192407) | Freshwater microbial communities from meromictic Lake La Cruz, Castile-La Mancha, Spain - LaCruzMarch2015_4m | ecosystem: Environmental > Aquatic > Freshwater > Lake | place: Spain... | reverse complement strand
GAACCGAAATTAAGTTTTCCTTCCAAGCCTTTCAATATTCTAAAATCAATGAATAAGTTGCCGATGGTTCGATTGGTTTCATTGTTACTTGCCAAACCTTCAACCAAGCTCAAAGGATTGTTGATGGTTAGGTTTTTAGATTGGTTAAAAGTAACACCATCAGAAGTATAAATTGGCTCGGTAGGGTCATATAAAAGAGCCGAATTAAGTGGGCCAGCATTTTCATTATTGTTCAATCCATCAACACTATTTTGGTCTTTCACCAAGCTTGAATTAATATTAATACCCATTCTTACATTCTCACCTAATTTCCTGTTGAGATTTACCCTTGCAATATATTTTTTGATGCCTGTGTTTTTAACTACTCCATCTTGGTCGTAATAATTTATGGATGAGAAAAAAGTAGTTTTATCGTCACCTCCAGAAACAGATAGATTATGGCTATTTAACATGGCTCTTTGAAGTACTTGGTCTTGCCAGTTAACTCCTGCTCCAATTTTTGCGATGGCATCATTGGAAAATTCGGATACTCTACCTTCATCCTTCGAAATGTCATTCATTGCCTTGATGTATTGTTGGGTATCTAAAATATCAATTTTATTAGCCACTGATTGAGTGCCTAAATTAAAATCATAACCAACGTTGACTTTTCCATTTTTACCTTTTTTAGTTGTAATCAAAATAACGCCATTAGCTCCTCTAGAACCATAAATAGCCGTAGCTGAAGCATCTTTTAAAATTTCTATAGATTCAATATCATTTGGGTTGATGGTGTTCAAAGGATTTCGAGGATTACTATTGGTTCCTGTACCCGCTCCGCCACTTGAAGACGACAATAAAGTTGAGTTATCAATTGGTAAGCCATCAATGACATATAAAGGGTCACTTCCTGCATTTAAGGAACTTACTCCTCTAATTCTTACCGAAACACCCCCACCTGGTTCTGAACTATTTTGGCTAATTTGAACTCCAGCGGCCTTTCCTAACATTAATTGGTCGATTGATGAATTGGCACCAGGGTTAAAATCTTCTTTTTTCAATGAAGCAACAGACCCTGTCAAATCACTTTTTTTAACAGAACCATAACCAACTACCAAAACTTCTTCCAATGTTTTATCGTCAATTTTGAGCAAAACATCTATTTTTGTTTGATTCCCAACTAATATTTCTTGTGTTAAATACCCTACATAACTAAAAACCAGCGTAGCCTTCGTATCCGTTACCTCTAAGCTATACTCTCCTTTAATGTTAGTGGTGGTACCTTTGGTAGTCCCTTTAATGCTTACACTTACACCTGGAAGTCTTTCACCTTTATCGTCACTTACTACACCCTTGATCCCTAAATCAATTGATGATGCAGGTAAAAAAACATCTGTTTCAAGCACATTGTTATTTAGAGAGCTTGAAGTATGCTGCTCTAAACTCAGTACGATTTTCTTTCCTGCCAAACGATATTTAATGTGTAGTGGAGAAAAAAAAGTATCGAAAAGGTCTTTTAATGATTGATTTTGAGCATTAATAGAAACTTTACGTTGAGCATCAATTGCTGCTGGACTGTACACAAATTTTATGCTAGTTTCGCTCTCTATTTGTATCAGAATAGTCTTAATTGTTTTTTCTTCTGCACGTAATGTAATTCGTTTGTCAAGCAGTTCTTGAGCATAAGAGTCTTTGGCGTAAGTAAGCCCAACACACATCATAGCCAAGAATAATTGAGTAATTGATATTCTCATAATTTTGAGGAATATTCCATCTGTTTGTAATCTTTTTTTCATTACTTTTGATTGTTTTTGTAAGATTTCAGAAAAATTTGGCAAGAACATCCCGAATATCTTTGTAAGCAGATATTTTAAGTTTCGGGAAAATAATAAGTCGGTAGTGGTGCAAACACTATCGACTTACTTGTGCTTTTCTTAGGGTGTCTTCATATTTTAAAGCAGATTTTTATATAGGTTGAATTTTGAATAGGATACTTTTAAAAATTGTTTGTTTTTATTTACACCCTTTGGCATAGATTACTATCTGACCATCTGCAATTTCGTAACGTGCGTAAATCGTTTCACAGATAATATCCATTTTATCAAATAGAGGTTCATTACTGAAAGAAGCAGTAAGATTGCAATTGGCCAATAAATCGGTATCAAAAATTATCTTTACACCATAAGCGTTTTCGAGTTGAGTTAATACTTTCGTAATAGGAGTTTCGTCATATTCAAAACTCTTTTTTTCGATGCTTGGAAGAATAATTATTGGTTTTTCGACCAACGTTTTTACTAATTTTTCTTCTTTTTTCTCAAAAACTACTTGTTGGTTAGGTGTCAATAAAATTTGCTCGGGGTGGGTTATATTTTTTACGCCGACTTTTTCTTCTCGATAAACCGTTACATGACCTGTCCGTACTGCTACTTTTATGTTGTTTTCACCATTATAGGCTCTTATATTAAAGCTTGTTCCTAAAACTTTGGTTACGATTCCGCCCGCATAAACCAAAAATGGGTGTTGTGGGTCTTTTTGCACCTCAAAAAATGCCTCACCAGTTAAAAATACAGTTCGAGTTTGTTCGCCAAAATCAGTTGAAACCTCTAATTTACTCCCTTTTTTTAGGCTAACTTTGCTGCCGTCACCGAGTGTTAAGTTGAGTGGCATAATACCATTGTTTTCAGTCTCGGTTGCTTGTGTTGGAATTGTTTTTTCAACTTTAAAAAGTGAAACAATGCTGGTTTTTTCTAAAACTAAGCCAACTGTGAAAAGTATTAAAACTACTGCTACCGCTCTAAACCAGTTTTGTTGGTAAAATGGATTTGTAGGAGTTACAATATGATTTAAAATTTCATTGATGTTTTGTTGTATTATATTAGTAGGCATTTCGATTTCCTCAATTTGTGAAGCAATAACTAATGATTTTGCTTCCTCAATGATTGCCTGTTTCTCTGGATTTTTAATAAGCCAATTTTCCCAATTAAGGTTTTCTTTAGGTAGTTTACCCAAAACCCATTTTCTAAAGTAAAGGTCTTGTACGATATCTTCTATATGATATTTTAGATATTTTTCCATTTTGTTAAGTAAATACTTTTGAGCAATTTTTGTTGAGTGAGATTTAATAATTAAAGAATTGTATTAAGAAAAAACAAAAGCGAAACGACCCAATTTTTGCGTAATAATTTGAGCGATTCATAAACCAAATTAATGGCGGAATGATGATTGATAGCCATAATTTGAGAGATTTCATCATACTCTAACTCTTGATAAAATCGAAGATACAGGGCTTCACGCTGACGCTTCGATAAACTCTCTAGATGATGTTTGAGTTTAAGTAGTGTTTCGTGTTCCGTTTCGTTATTTATCAAATATGATTCAATATTAAATTGTACTTCAACATCGTATTCATCCTCGAGGTCGGTTACTCTTTTGTGCCAAAAACTACGCTCTTTCTCTTTAAAAAGTCTTCGACGATACGATGCCACCAAATAAGCTTTTATCGACTGTGGTTCTTCGAGGTTTTCTCGCCGATTCCAAAGGTCAATAAAAAAGTCTTGTAGGCAATCTTGAGCAAAATCACTGTTCTTTACCAACCGCTGCCCATAATTGTAGAGCGATGGATAAAATTGATTCAAAAGAATCTCAAATGCTTTTCTATCACCCGATTTGAAGGCTCGCCAAGTTTTTGTTTCGGTAAGAGATGAGGATTCTTGCATTTTAAAAAAATTTATTAATCACTTGTTTTTGAAATATTTCAAGTAAAAATAAAACAATATTTAGGTTTTTCTTAGGAGAGGCGAAAATGAATGGTTAATCCTCAAAAAAAACAAACTTTTTTGAAAATTGAATTTGCCATTCTATATAATTTATAGGAAAAATGGCTGTAAATCAAAGAGTTAGAGAGATTCGAGGGTTATTATCAACAAAAGATTTTGATGAAATTTTAGAAGTAAGCCCACAATTAATTTCAAGTATTGAAAGCGACACTAAGAATTTGTCAATTAAGTTGGTAAGCAAAATATCTTTTAAATATTAAGTAACGTGATATTGGTTATAACACGGTGAAAAAGCTGAAGAAATATCGGAAGTCGTCAACTAAGGGCTTAAAGTTACCTCACCATAGTATGTTATAATGGCAAAGAATACTCAAGTTCTGGAAGAGAGTGGACGATTGAGAGACCAGATAATTGATATGAAGAAAAAAGAGTCATAAAATCCAAAAAATATCTAGGTTTTTTCATAAAAAATTTAACTAAGTTTTAACCAATTTATTTATACTTTTTTAATGAATAATTATTATTCAAAAAGTTACAAAAACTGCGATAAAATAGCATTACCACAAATGTTTTGCATTATTAAAAATATCAAAAACGCGTATAATACTAATAAAAAATGACTTACAATTGAAAAAACGTGAATCCCATCTCCTCCACTTACAGCTTTTTATTTTACCAACCAGGGATCAATAAATTCACTCCCGAAACCATATTTTGAAGTTTACCATTATAAATTGGCAAGGCTAGGTAAGGCTCTACAATCAGATATCCCATTAGGTTTATTCGCAAACTAAATCCTGTAATTACCATTGGTTCAACTTTTAGCTTTATTGAAGTTTCGTTTTGAGTTTGATACTCTTGCAATACTCCAATTTTTCTATTTGCAGACCAAACCATACCGCTATCAAAGAAAAAATTAAAATCGCTAGGTACATAAGAAAAATCAATTAATGCTAATTTCTTTGGTCCAGTCAGCGGAAGTCTGACTTCAACATTCGTTACCAAAAGTTGTTCGCCTTGTAAGGCTTCTTGAGTAATTAGACCCAAATTTTGTTGTTTTTGTAAGGCACTTCCATAGAATCCGTGCATATTCCACGGAAAACCTAAATATAGCTGGTTAATTTGATTGAGATAGCCAAGATTTGAGGCATTCAAACGACCATTATAAAGAAATCATCCTGCAATCGTGAATGGCTTTACGTATTGATATTTTCGAGCATCAACCAAAATGTTGGTATAGCTGGTCGAACCAAAATATCGCCCTGCCTCAAATCTATAACGAAAACCCTTTATTGGTGCAGTCGTTCCAAAAATTGTGTTATCCCCCACAAAAGCAAGGTATAATTGACTCAAACTAAATTCGCTAAAGCCTTGTGATTTTGAATAGGATTGTGAAAGTTTTTCTCTTATACTATTAGCCAGTACATTGGTTTGTCTGCTTAATGGATCGAAAGTAATATATATTCATAGCCCGAAAAGCCACAACAATTGCCATTTCTACCGCCTTCAATTCTTTGACTCTACCATTGATATATATTCGGCCAAACCTTCAACCAAAAAAAGTGATATTTTCTTTATATTACCGATTAATAAATGCAAGTTTGAAAACTTCTTGATGAATTTTATACCAATGCTCACTATTGAGAATAATATCCTTAGCAATCTGGTTTTCGTTGAAATAATGGTATAACTCGAAATGAGGGCTTTGCAGAACTTTAAATCCGAAGGTTTTGTAGCGAGGTTTGTTTTGTCCAAAAAATTTGTGACTGAGTAATAGCTAAATTGCTGATAATCAATCCAATGGTTAATAAACAAAATTTTCTCATAACTTTCGTGCGAAATGTTTTTACTATTTATAATGTAAAAATAGACAAAATCGCTTTTCGTTTAGGTAGAAAATTATTGTTTTGCTAAATCGGTATATTTTGGACGGCAAACTTTAGCAAAGCGAGATTTCCAGTAATTTGTCATCATGTTATCCTCAATAACGCCTTTGCTTGATGAAGTATGAATGAAACGAATATCATTGTCACTTTTTACTTCGGTTATGATTCCCGCGTGGCTGATGTTTTTGCCAACCGTTACAAAGAAAACCAAATCACCTTTTTGTATATTTGGTAAGTTGATTGCGGGGAAGTATTCGGCTTGTTGCCACGAAACTCGGGGTAATTTTATACCAATTTCTTTGAAAGATAAACATAATAAACCCGAACAATCGAGGCCTTTTTCATCATTTCCACCACTTTTATATGGAACTCCTTTATAATTTCGAGCAGTTGAAATAATTTTCATAGTATAAATATTTTCTCTAGCTGTCAAGTTTTCTGGGGCTTTATTAAGTAAAATTTTGCATGAACTGACGCATATCATGCAGAACATGACAAAAATATATGTTATGTATTTTGTGAATTGTAGCATTAACGATGGGTTTTTAATAAATACAAAGAGAAAATGATGCCAAAGACTTAATTTTTTAAAACTTTTTTGCCACTTATTTCGTATTTAATAAAAACGTCTCTAAATTAAAAAAGATTATGAAAAAAATAATGTTTTTATTAATGTCATTCGTGTTTATTGCTTGTCAGAGTTATTCACAAAATGGTAAATCAAAAAAAGCAGATTGTAAAATTGATTTAATTAAGAAAACTGATGCCGAATGGAAAAAACAGTTAAATGTAGAGCAGTTTAATGTGTCTCGTAAAGCAGGTACTGAAAGAGCATTTTCGGGTGTTTATTGGGACAATCACGATAAGGGTGTCTATAAATGTATCGGTTGTGAATTAGAACTTTTTACATCAGATACAAAGTTTGAATCGGGGACAGGCTGGCCAAGTTTTTGGAAACCAATCAATGAGTGTAATGTAGAAGAACGCTCTGATAATGCATATGGAATGTTCAGAACTGAGGTTGTTTGCAATCGTTGTAAAGGGCATTTAGGTCATGTTTTTGAAGATGGCCCAAAACCAACAGGACTGCGTTATTGCTTAAACTCTGCTTCTTTGAATTTTGCGAAGAAGTAAATTAGATACAAAGTAGCAAAGGCACAGTGGAACAAAGTATTTAAAAGTTGAAAGGAATTCAAGAAACAAAGGCACAAAAGAATAGAATATTTTCTGCATTTTGTGCCCTTGTTGTTTTGTACCTATGTGCCTTTTTATACCAAATAACTACTAATACTCATAATGTCAGCAAATACTCCTGACGCAGTTACTTCTGCTCCTGCCCCGGGACCTTTTACTACTAAAGGGTTATATTTGTAGCGTTCGGTTGTAAATGAAATGATATTTTCAGAACCAGCTAAATTAAAGAATGGATGCAAACGACCAACTGTTTTTAAGCCAATACTAGCCTTGTTTTCACTGTCGAGGGAGGCAACGAATCTTAAAACCTCATCGTTCGCCTCGGCATCTTTCAGCAATTTCTCGAAACGGTTATTGTCTTTTTCAAGTTCTTCAAAAAAGGCTTCTACCGAAGGTGCATTCAGACAGGCATCATTCAACAAATTGCTGTTTATTACGTCTTCTGGTTCGAGTTTTAAGCCTGCCTCACGAGACAATATCAATATTTTACGAGCTACATCTTGCCCACTTAAATCATCTCTTGGGTCAGGTTCGGTATAGCCTTTTTCTTTGGCTTCTTTCACTACATCAACAAATCTATCTCCAACTTTGAAATTATTGAAAATATAAGCTAATGTTCCCGAAAGAACCGCCTCAATTTTATTTATTTTATCGCCACTTGTTATCAAGCCTTGCAAAGTGTTTATGATTGGTAAACCTGCACCCACGTTTGTTTCGTATAAAAACTTCACGCCATGTTTTTGGGCGGCTTTTTGGAGTATAAAATACTGCTCAAATCTACCCGAATTGGCTACTTTGTTTGGCGTAACGATTGATATGCTGCCGCTCAAAAGTGAATAATAATACTGTACGATATTTTTATCGGCCGTACAATCTACAAAAACGCTGTAAGGTAAATTCAAATCCTGTACATCAGATACGAATGAACCGATATTGGCTATTTCTCCATTTTCAAGCAATTCTTCTTTCCAATTTTCGAGACTTATTCCACCCTCATTAAATAACATTTTTTTGGTATTTGTTATACCTACTAGTTTGATATTGAGGTTTTTACGTTGTTTTAAATATTCTTTTTGTTCTTTAATTTGCCTTAAAAGGGTACTGCCAATCAAGCCTGTTGCACCAACTAAATATAAATTTAATGTTAAGCCATCAACCTGAAAAAAAGTTTCGTGAATGGCATTGAGAGCTTTAGTAATATCTTTTTTGTAGATAACTACCGAAATATTTAATTCCGAAGAACCCTGTGCAGTAGCTACTACATTTATGCCATTTTTGCCAAGTACTGTAAAGAGTTTACCTGAAATACCTGTACTTGATTTCATCCCTTCACCTACAACTGCAATTACAGACAAGTTTTGCTCGATTGAAATGTTATCAACCAAACCTTGAGTAAGTTCGGTAGCAAAACCTTCATCCAAAATTTCTTTTACCCCGAAGGCCGTTTTTGGGTCAACTGCAAAACAGATTGAATGCTCAGAGGATGCCTGCGAAATTAATATAACGCTAATTTTATTGGCTGCCAAAATCGAAAATAGTTTTGCAGAAACCCCAGCAACGCCCATCATTCCTCCACCTTGTATGTTGACCAAAGCGATATCATCAATTGAAGAAATTCCTGTAATTGAGTATTCTTTGGTATTGGCAGTTTTGCTAATAAGCGTACCTTCATGATGATGATTGAAGGTATTTAATATTTTTAAAGGAATGTTTTTCTGAAAAGCGGGAGTGAGGCTTGGTGGATAAATAACTTTTGCCCCAAAATGCGATAATTCCATTGCTTCAGCATAAGTAATAGTCGGAATTGTAAAAGCATTTTTTACTTTTCGAGGGTCAGAAGTGAGCATACCGTTTACATCTGTCCAGATTTCGATAACACTTGCATTGAGTGCCGCACCGAAAATTGAACCTGTATAATCAGAACCGCCACGACCAAGTGTAGTTGTTACGCCATCAATTGTTGAACCTATAAAACCGGTAATGCATTGGAGTTGATTGGTTTTTGCAAAATGCTTTCTGATTAATTCGTTGGTCAATTCGGTAATTACTTCCGCATATCCAAAATGATCGTCTGTTTTTATAAGCTTTCGAGCATCTAAATATTCGGCTTCAATTCCTCTGTTTTTTAGAGCTTCCGTAACGATGGTTGTAGAAAGTCTTTCACCAAAACTTACAATAAAATCATTTGTTCGAGCCGAAAGTTCTTTTATCAAAAAAACTCCACGAAGCAGGTCTTCTAGTTCATTGAGCAAACCTTTTACTTTTGCGATGGCACCACTTTGGTTTTTTACGTCTATCAAACCTCGCACAGCAGCGATGTGACGGTCTTCAACCGATTTTAATAATTGAAAATAATCTAAATCAGAGGTAGCAGCCAGTTTACCAATTTCGATAAGGCGATTAGTAACTCCACCCATGGCCGAATAAACTACCGCAATTTTGATTCCTTCATTCAGATTTTCTTGTAAAATCTGTATAACTTGATTGATACTTTCAACCGTTCCAACCGATGTTCCACCGAATTTTAATACTTTCATAAACTCCAATACCCCCAGCCCCTGAAGGGGAGTTTAAATATAGATTCTTAAATAAAACCCCCTTTAGGGGACGGGGGTATTGCAAATATAGCAATTTATATATCAATGTTAGAAAAATGATTATGAAATTGTGTTTATCTAAGAAAACTACTAATGTTTATTAGTGCTGCTTAGAAAGTTAGCTAAATATATAATAAAAAACTTGTATTTATGAATCAGAAAACACATTTTTGTATTTATAAATTGATATTGGTGAAATAATTATGAATATTTTATTTAGAGCATTGAATGATGCTACTCGACGAGAGATTTTAGAACTGCTGAAAGATGGAGATATGACTGCTGGAGATATTGCTGACAAATTTGATATGAGTAAACCCAGTATTTCGCATCATTTAGATTTGCTTCGTCAAGCTGATTTAGTGGCTTCCGTGAAGAAAGGTCAGTTTGTATTGTATTCCCTCAATATGACCGTTATAGATGAAATTATGGTTTGGTTTATGCAATTTAAACCAAATGCTATACAGACCGAAAAACCAAGAAATCGTTTTCAAGTATATAAATAGAGTGCTTCTAAGTTTCAGGATAGCTAATCCATCCTATCAATAAGCTAAAAGTATTTATTAACTGTAATAGCTTGTTTAGTGTTGACCATTAACCGTGGTATAAAGAATCTACATAGATGAAAAAACACACACCGTTTGAATTGCTGATTTTAGCGTTTATCATGCTGCCTTTTGTCTATGTTTATTTCATTTGTAAAGCGGAGCTCCCGCTGATTCATCAAAATAAGCTCTATTTTTATATAATTGCTGTTTTATTTTTTTATTTTTTTCCTTTATTGATGCAGTTTTTGGATAGCCAAAAACCCAATGCCGAACTATTAATTAGAAGTGCCAAACGAATCCGGCTGATTTGGTCGGCTTATTTATCTGCATTAGGCTTGATATTGTTTTATTACTTACTTAATGATTTTGAGTACGAAAAACCTCGATTATTGGGTGTAGCACTTTCGCTATTTTTGTTTGCCAGTGGCAATTTTAGACAGAATATTCATCAATCAAGCATCTTTGCAGGAAATGGTATTTTTCCTATTAAAGCGAATTTAATTCCTTCAGAAGAACGAAAAAATAGAAAAAATCAGCGATTTATGGCAAAATTATTCTTTTATGTTGGAATTATTGGAACTGTTTTCTTTCTTTATTTTAAAGAATCAACGCTTGCTTCTTGGGGTTTAATATTTGTGGGAATGGTGATTTTTTATGGAATTGCTATTCGATTGATAAGAAGCGTAGTTTGATATTTAAGTATGGTCTCCTTTAGAGCGAAGCCTTCAATTTATTTTCTTTTCAAAACTTTCTCAACTTCTTTCACCTCCGTAATTTTAGTTTCTCCATTCCATTCGTTATAAATATAGGTCACAACTTCGGCAATGTCAAGATTTGTCAATTGATTATTGGCTGGCATAGCTTGGTTATATTTTTTTCCATTAACCAAGATTTCGCCAGAAAGTCCATTTTTTAATATATAAATTACCTTTTCTTTATCTTTTAAATAATCGCTATTTACAAGGGTAGGATAAAGATTTTTTAAACCTTTTCCTTCTTTTTGATGACAATTTGCACAGTTTAGTTCATAAATTTCTTTGCCTCCGATATAATATTGTTCCAATTTTATCTTCTCTTCCGATTGGCATGAAGAAATAGTAATTATTGAAATAGTAAAAATGAAAAGTTTAGTCCACGTTATATTAAAGAATTTATATAACATTTTTAAAGATTTCATAAAAAGAGAATTTCCCATTTCGTCCCATCCTCTATATCTTATCTCGTTTCTCATATTTTATTTTTCGTTTAATAAAACCTCCATGTCTTTAATTAATTTGGTTACATCAGTTTCTTTTGTTCCATCATATACTCCTCTTACACGGCGTTTAGTATCGACCAAAATAAATGCTCCACTGTGAATGATTCCACCCGCAGCGGTAGAATCTTCTCCAGCCGTTATGTAGTAAGATTTTTCGCCAATTTCGTAAATTTTTGACTTGTCTCCTGTCACAAAATTCCACATTTTACCGTTAATTCCTAGTCGAGTCGCATATTCTTTAAGAACCTGCACAGAATCGTGGCGTGGGTCGATTGTGTGAGATAAAATGCCAACTTTTTGGTTTTCCTTGTATTTTTCAAAAACCCTTAACATTTGTTTTTTCATTACAGGGCAAATTGTAGGGCAAGTCGTAAAAAAGAAATCTGCCAAATAGATTTTGCCTTCGTAGGTTTCATTTGTAATAGGTAAACTATCTTGATTTATAAAAGAAAAATCTGGGATTTTGTGAAAAACCGAGTCACCATTCACGAAATCGCGTTCACCCATGATAGGCAATTTGCGAGAAGAATTTTCACAAGAAAATATTGAAGTTGCTGTAATGATAATAAAAGCAGAAATAATGGTTTTTTTCATGCGGATTCGAAAATTTGAGAAGGCTTAAATTGCAAAACTTTTCAAATTTCTATTTAGGATAAATATAAATTTTATTTCAAAAACTCTTCGGCTTTTTTCTTGGCATCAAGCGTTGATTGCTTTAATTGCTCACCTTCTGTTTTCAATATTATTAATGCTTTTACTTTTTCTTCACCATCTTTCATGTCGGCTGCTTCGCCAAGTTTTGGCATCCAAGTTTCCATGTCAGTATATGCTTTATCAAGAGCCAAAGAAATATCAAGAGCTGTTTTATTTAAGGTCGTATCGGCTTCAGCTTTTTTCATTACTTTGGCTTTCAAATCTTCTAAATTCATACTGATAGGCATTACTTCATCATGAATCTTGAAAGTTTCTTTTTTGAGTTTGGCTGCATTTTCGGCCGATTTATCTGTACAAGCCAAAGAAAATACAATAACTAAGGCAGCTAATAAATTCTTCATTTTATGATTTGTTTTTTGTAATTGTTTTAATTTAATGTGCGATGCCAAGTATCTCAATAGCACTATGAATCGAACTTTCAGATGGGTTTTCACCACCAATCATTTTTGCAATTTCGATAATTCGTTCGTCTTGACTTAACTGTTTGATACGGCTAACTGTTTTGGCAGATGAGTTGTCTTTATAAACAAAGAAATGCGACGACCCACGTCCAGCAATTTGGTGCAAGTGAGTTATGGCAATTACTTGGATACTTTCTGCCATTTCTCGCATCATTTTTCCGACTTTTATGGCTACTTCACCCGAAATTCCTGTATCGATTTCGTCAAAAATGATGGTTGGTAAAGAGCGTTTATCGCTTAAAACATATTTGATTGCAAGCATCAAGCGAGAAAATTCACCTCCCGAAGCAACATCTTTTAATTGTCGAGGTGTAACTCCTTTATTGGCACTAAACAAGAAAATGATTTGGTCGATTCCTTCACTGTTTAGTTGAATATTTTGGTGTTGAATTTTAAGGATAGCATTTGGTATTCCCAGTTCAATCAATAAGCCAATTACTCGTTTTTCAATTTCTGCCAAAATCTTTTGACGTACTTTTGAAAGTGAATCAGCCACTGTGGTTGCGGCATCAAAGGCTTTACTTACACGTTCTTTGGCCGCTGAAAGGTTTTCGCTTAGATTCAATACTTTGTTTACTTTTTCTTCCAAAATGGCTTGAATTTCGAGCAATTCACCGTTTGATTTTACGGCGTGCTTTTGATGAAGCTTATAAAGTAAATTCAGTCGGTCTTGAATATCAACTATTTTCTGTCCATCAAGTTCGATATTATCTTCTTCTGATTCAATATCACGAGAAACATCTTTTAATTCCAATAAGCAGCTTTGTATCCTGTCTTTATATTGTTGATAATCAGGAGAATAACTCGCAATTGGAGCCAATGAACTAACCGTAGATTGCAACACCGAAAGGATAGATTGCTCTGAATTATTGAGAGATTCGTAAACAGTCTTTAAGCGGAGTTTTACTTCTTCGGCGTGCTCTAAAATATTAAGTTCTTTTTCTTGCTGTTCTTGTTCGTCGGGTTTAAGTTTAGCCTTTACGAGTTCTTCCAACTGAAAATTATTAAAATCAAATTCTTTTTTATTTTGGTCAGCCTCAATTTGTAGTTGCTGATAAGCATCTTGTAGTTTTTTGTAAGTGCGATATTTTTCTTGATATTCAACTAACTTATTATGGCATTGGGCATAAGTATCGATAATTTGCAACTGATATTCATTTGAACCAAGCAAAATCGAATCATGCTGCGAATGAATATCCATCAACTGAGATGCAATTTTGCGAAGCGTTTCGAGCGTAACAGGCGTATCATTAATGAAGGCTCTCGATTTTCCACTTGGTGAAATCTCTCGACGCAAAATACACAAACTTTCATAGTCGAGTTCTTCTTCTTCAAAAATATTCTTGATATAAAAACCTGCCATATCAAATGTACCTTCAATAATGCATTTCTCCGACTCGTTATATAGCGTTTTTGTATCGGCTCTATTGCCCAGCAATAAACCAATTGCACCGAGCATGATGGATTTACCCGCACCTGTTTCGCCTGTAACTATATTAAATTGAGCATCGGGCTTTAGTTCGAGATGCTCAATGAGGGCGTAATTCTTGATTAATAAATGTGAAAGCATGAAAATCTGGCTTTATTTGCGTGATTAGGCTTTGAGTTGTCCACAGTCAATAGTTCGTAGTCCACAGTAGTTTATTTTAAAATAATGCAATATGTTCGTTGCTTTTGGAGTGAATTAACTCTTTGTCTTTAACAAGATATTGTTTTTACTTAATACAACTATTTTGTTTCACCTTTAAAATAAAAAACAAATTTAGAGCGAATTTTATTAAAGAGAGTAGAAAAGAGAATGATTTTTTTGTAAAATCTGGAATTAGTTATTGGTGCCTGGGAATCTTGTTACTGATGAACTTATTTTTCTGAAAACATATAGGCAATAATAGAAAATCAATCACTAATAAGTTGTTGTATCAGTAGCGATGTCGTCGGTTTGAGAGTTGAGTGAGTCAACGGCAAATGTTCCTTTTGTCTTACGCATTGTGTAGTGGGTAAAATCTTGATCGGCATCCATTCCAATTCCGTGCAGTTCTTCTTTGGGAGTTTTGATGGTAAATTTTCGGTCAGTATAAACTTTTTTTCTAAGTGGACTCCAATTTAACAAATCAGTTATAAGGCTTTGTTGTTGTAATCTATTAAAGAAAAATACATTTCCCATCACTTTATATAGTCCATTGCTTTTTTCGTATCGCCCAGAATCGCCACGTAGAGAAGAATATTCAACACCATTTTTATCGTAGAAAGTTATATAAACGGCTTTCGGATATACCTCATCTTCATTTTGAAACTTTAATTGCTGAGCCGTGGTAAGTTTTACTTTTACTCGTCCTGAATCGCTGTAAATCACATTCAGATTTTCGGTGGACATGAGTGGGCCGTTGTATTTGGTTAGGACTTCAACTTTCCTTTTTTCTTCGCATGAAGTTAAAAAGAAAGCTATTATTAAAAAACAGCTAAATTCAATTATGTATTTGGCGGTATAAATCATGTTTTTAGCTAAAATGATTGTATTATACAAGCGAAGTTTTAATTAATTTACAATACTTCGCTTCACATAGTTTTTAATCGATTTTAGGTTTCAAGAACCAACGAGTATCCATTAATGAGAAGCCGAGCGACATTTTAATGTAGTTTTCTTTCACTAATCCATTACCAATTACACCACGATTTCCTACCGAAACCGAGAAATCAATATAACTTACACTACGATACGCAAGCGGAGTAGATAAACCCAATGAAAAACTATTATCTTTTATATGTGTGCCGTTTACTAAGTAAGGAGTCTTAACTTGCTGAAAACCAGCACGATAAAAAACCTGATTAAAGTATTTTGTAGAAGTGTATTTAGGAAGGTATTCAACACCAAATGAGATTTTTTCATTAGCTGTAAGATTACTTTCTTTTTTACCATCAAAATTTAAATAATTTGCCCAATCTTGGCGGCTATATTCAGCGGCAAAAGTCCATTTATAAGGGCTTTCAATACTAAATCCGAGTGCATATCTTGATGGTAAAGTAATGCCTCCATTATACAATGATAACGTATCGGGTTTCTGAATTACTTGAGGGCCATTCCCTTGATCATATAATGTAGAATAAGTCCTAAGACGCTCACCATTGAGTTTACTTTGAAGTTCATAAGTTCCACCAACATTCAAACTCCATTTTTCGGCAAGTTTTTGTTGGAATGCAAAACCTGTTTTAAACTCAAACCCACTCACCGAAATACGGTCGGAAAAACGGAGGTATAAATCATCAGAATTTACTAATAAGCGGGAAGTTGTATCACGTATGAAACTTCCGAAGTAATAACCAACTTCAGCCCCTAAGTATAACTTTTTAGCTAATACTACACCATTAGCCCAAGCTGCTTTTGAAAGACCACCTAAACCTTTATAGATATGGTTTACGCTTTTATCCGTTCCTGCAATTGTTTGAGTAAAACGAGCTTCGTGGTCAACGCCAGAATAAGGTTGCAAAGTAATGGCTGTCGTCCAATTTGTTTTGACCGGAAAGGCAAGCGTAAAATGACTTAAATTCATGCCAAAATCAGATTGAGAAAGAATTCCGTTTGTTAGTGTTTTGTATTGACCACGTAAGCCAGTGCTGAATGCTACGTAGCGATTTTTAGCCAATAAAGCAGGATTTATAGTATTTACTGTTATACCATTACCAAAACTTAACCCCGTTCCACCCATTGCATCGTTAGCAATAGAACTGCCTGAGAAAATATCACCAATTCCTAGAGCTGAATAAGGTGAGTTACCGTAAAGTCGAGATTCTTTTTGTGCGAAAGATTCAGTAAATGACAGAATACAGATAAATAGGTAAGCAGTTAGTTTAATTTTTTTCAACATTGTATTGTAAAATTCTGTTCAGACCAATCAGGGTCAAATTAGGTATATTTTGTATCGAAAAAATAGCATTTGGTACTACTTGGTTCGTTTCGGATGTTAAATTAACTGTAAATGTCGGCTTTTTTATTTGACTTTCAAAGAAACTCGCATCGCCACCGCACAATATAACTTGGCAATTACCGAGCTTTAGGTAATTTTCTAT
>Ga0247832_1004790_pt1 | contig 16478 bp, 15 predicted proteins | sample LaCruzMarch2015__10_FD_192407 | JGI IMG/M metagenome (GOLD analysis project Ga0247832, IMG submission 192407) | Freshwater microbial communities from meromictic Lake La Cruz, Castile-La Mancha, Spain - LaCruzMarch2015_4m | ecosystem: Environmental > Aquatic > Freshwater > Lake | place: Spain... | reverse complement strand
CGTCAAGGGGGCGCAGAACGTCCTGGACCTCCGAACTTTCCTGCTGAGCAACCGATTTGACGACCTCTGGCTCGCCAGAGACCAGAAAGCCGCATGACCCCCGGTAACTTTGGCGTCGTGCGCCCCGGGTCGGACGCAACATCCTTGTCACCCAGCCAGCGAACGGCGTATTCTCGATGTTCCATGAATCCCTCCCTTTTGCCGGACGATGATTTTTATCCCTTAATCGAGGCTCGGCACTGTGACCCGTTTCGCGTTCTTGGCCTGAGGGAGATGCAAGGTCGGTGGTTGCTCAGGGTATTCCGTCCCGATGCTGCCGAGGTCGTGGCATTTGCAGAAAATGGCCGGAGCTTCCAGCTCGCGAAGATTCATGAGAGCGGGTTATTCGAATCGGTCTTGCCGGACGTTTCCGCCCCTTTCGCCTATACACTTGAGTTGACCGGATTCGGCGGCGAAACATCGCGATTTTCGGACCCGTATGCCTTCGGGCCTGTTCTCGGGGAGATGGATGTCTATCTCTTCAACGAGGGCACTCACTACGATGTCTACAAGAAGCTCGGAGCGCACGTCCACGAGATGAATGGGATCCCGGGCGTGCATTTTGCCGTCTGGGCTCCTGCGGCCCAACGCGTCAGCGTGACAGGAGACTTCAATGGCTGGGACGGGCGGATCCATCCGATGCGGCAACTCGCGCCTTCTGGCGTCTGGGAGATTTTCTTGCCCGGCGTGCATGAGGGAGCCCACTACAAATTCGAGATTCGTGGACCTCACGGTGAGACATTCCTCAAAACAGATCCCTATGCGTTCTTTGCCCAGCACGGAATCCAGACCGGGTGCATGGTTTTTGATCTGAACCGATACAAGTGGGATGATGCGGCTTGGATCGAGTCTCGGAAAATCCGGGACCCGTATGCCACGCCGATGAGTATTTATGAGGTTCATCTTGGTTCGTGGCAACGCATACCCGAGGATGGCGACCGCTTCCTCAGCTACCTCGAGCTCGGCGACCGCCTGATTCCCTACGTGAAAGAACTGGGATTCACTCACATCGAGCTCCTGCCGGTGATGGAGCATCCGTTTGATGGATCTTGGGGCTATCAGGTCGTGAACTACTACGCGCCGTCGAGCCGGTTCGGCAACCCCGATGAGTTCCGAAACTTCGTCGACCGGTGCCACCAAGCTGGCATCGGCGTCATCCTCGACTGGGTGCCCGGGCATTTTCCAAAGGATGCCCATGGGCTCGCAAACTTTGATGGCACCTGCCTCTACGAGCATCAGGATCCTCGAATTGGCGAGCACAAGGAATGGGGAACGCTCGTGTTCAACTACGGGCGAAACGAAGTGAAGAACTTCCTCATCGGCAATGCGCTGTTCTGGATGGATGAGTTCCACATCGACGGGCTGCGCGTGGATGCGGTGGCGTCCATGTTGTATCTCGACTACTCGCGCGAACCCGGTCAGTGGATCCCGAATTGCTTCGGCGGACGCGAGAATCTCGACGCAATTAATTTTCTTAAGCGCTGCAACGAAGTCTGCTACGAGCGCTTTCCGGGAACGACAATGATTGCCGAGGAATCGACCGCTTGGCCAGGCGTCTCGAGGCCCACCTATGCGGGCGGGCTTGGCTTTGGATTCAAATGGAACATGGGCTGGATGAACGACAGCCTTCGCTACATCGGCAAGGAGCCCATCCACCGCCGGTTCCATCAAGGCGAGATCACATTCTCCATGCTGTATGCTTTTCACGAGCACTTCGTTCTCGTGCTCAGCCATGACGAGGTGGTCCATGGAAAGGGGTCGCTGCTCAACAAGATGCCCGGGGATGTCTGGCAGAAGTTTGCGAACTGCCGGATGTTCCTCGCATGGATGTGGGCGCATCCTGGGAAGAAGCTGATTTTTCAAGGCATGGAATTCGGGCAGTGGCTCGAGTGGAAACATGCGAGCAGCCTCGACTGGCATCTCACTCACCTTCCGCTCCACGACGGCCTCCGCCGACTCGTCCAGCATCTCAACTGGCTCTACACGCACGAGCCGTCGCTTTACGAACTCGACGATTCCTACGACGGCTACGAGTGGATCGACTTTAATGACGGAGACAACTCGGTCTGGTCATTTTTCAGGAAATCGAACACTGGGGCACCGATCGCGTTCGTCGTAAACGCCACTCCGGTCGTCCGCGAGGGATATCGCATCGGCGTGAATTGGCCCGGATTCTACGAGGAGGTTCTCAACACTGATGCGGAGACCTACGGCGGGAGCAATGTGGGGAATTTCGGAGGTCATCAGGCGGACGAGCACTGGGCGTGGCAAGGCAAGCCTCACTCCATTCAAATCAACCTCCCTCCGCTTTCCGTTTCCGCATTTCGTCTGAAGCGGGACTGATCGGAAAGCGCGTCAGATTTCTCCGGAGTCTTCGGCGGATTTTCGATCCATCAACTCGAGAACACGACCGCGTTTTTCATCGTATCCGAGGGCATGAAAGACCCGGATTTCGTCGACCCTCCGGGCACCGGTAAGGCTTTCCAGAAATTTGGTATACCGAGCCGCTAGTTGTGTCGTCTCGGAATAGCGCGCACGAAGTCCCGGGCTCCGATAGTGAGTTCCGCATTCGGATTCGAACATGTGGAAGCGGAGCCACCGCCTGTCCTCCGGACGGATCGTTCCCGGCCGTCGGAAAAATGCGACGAAAAGTAACAGAACGAGATACGTATCGACTTGGGCTTGGAGCTCCAGGTTCCGCGCATAAGACTCTCCCTGCATAGGAATCTCGCCATTTCGGAACTTCAGTGCAGCATGGAGGGCGTGGTTGATTTCTTCGACAAAGGGGATGAGCGCTCGAATGTTCTCATCGTTCAAACCCGCTCGCGGATCATTCCTCTCCAACTGCTCAATAAGCCATTGGGAGTAGTAGATTCCCACGCAAAGTCGGCCATTGGCCTCACGAAGAAATGTCCGTGCCAACGTGCTCAGCTCTCTGGCCTGCGCGCCCGCCAGCGCCTCGAGCTGACGGCTCTGTCGCGAATCAATCAGGCATTCCTCGAGATTGATTCCCACGCTGGCATAAGTTCGCTCGAAGAGAGTCTGGATCTCCGAGAATAGCGTCTTCACGTCGTGATGATCGGCACCCGTGGGCAGTCGAGATGAAGGAGTCGACCAGCCAAGTCGTTGAGCGCAAGTCGGACTTCGTGGAAGCCATGGGAAAGCTCCTCGTAGATGGCTTGCAGATTAAATCGCTTGGCATCGCGATACTCAGCTGCCACGCGGTAATTCATCCCTCCCATTTTCTCATAAAATGAAAGATCTGGAGCTCCCCGTTCGTTTCGCTTCTCCACGTTCTCAATGAACATCCCACTCACGAAAAGTGAGTAGTTCGCCATGTGAGCCCGCAGGAGAAACGACTCCCGCTCGCCGGCTTTCGAGAGCGCCTGCAACATATCGGAGAGGTAGGCCGATGGTTGAAAGCCTGTCTCGTTGGGCTGAAAAACCCGGGCGGTCCGCGAGAAGGCCTCCAGCATTGCCGCAACGTAGTCAGCGGCATCCCGGCTTGAGACAGCAGTTCCCCTTAGCACGCGTCGACACAGCACATAGAAAAGAAGGTGTGGAGAAATCGAGAGCCGCCCCGGCGACTCAAGGACAGCATCCGCCAACGCATCGAGGTCCAGAATTTCATCCCGAGCCTCCTCGTCTGTGAGGAGCTTCTCCAAGGAGACCCGATCGGATTCCTTGATTGATAGTGCCCGGACGATGAATTCGAAATCGTCCGCCGTCAGCCTGACCCGAGAGTTTGCTGTTATCATCGGGATCTTCGAGAGAGCATCAGCCGTGCCAACTTCGGCAGCGACGCTATGGCGAGTGTTTCAGGATCTCCCGCCCGAGGAATTTTGCATCGGTGCCGAGAGCCCTTTCAATACGCAGACACTCGTTCCACTTGACCATCCGCTCGCTCCGGCAAAACGAGCCCACCTTCAGCTGGCCAGCATTCGTCGCAACGGCGAGATGAGAGATAAAGGCATCCTCGGTTTCCCCGGACCGCGCACTCACCACCGGCGCCCAACCTGCTCCTTGGGTGACTTTGATCGCATCGAGCGTTTCGGTAACCGTGCCGATCTGGTTCAGTTTGATGAGGACGGAATTTGCGATCCCTCGCTCAATGCCCTCGCGGATCCGAGACAGACTCGTGGTGAAAAGATCATCTCCGATAACCTGAACCGACTCGCCGCAAGCCCCGTAAAACCGCTCCCAGCCGTCCCAATCAGTATCTGCCGCAGGATCTTCGATGGAGACGATGTGGTAATCCCGACACCAACGAATCATGAGATCGATAAATTCGGACGATGTAAATTTCCGACCCTCGAGTGCAAATCGGTAGGTCTCGGTATCCGGATCGTAGAGATCGCTCGCCGCAATATCCAATGAGAGGCTCGCCTCTTTGCCTGGCGTAAATCCAGCGCGTGCGACGGCCTCGGAAAATGTTTCGAGCGCCTCCTCGTTTGTGGAGAAATCCGGCCAGTAACCACCTTCGTCAGCGCACCCAGCCAGCTTGCCTCGCTTCTTCATGATCTCGGCAGCAACATGAAAAACTTCGAACGTTATCTCCAGTGTCTCGGCATAGTTCCTCGCCCCGGTCGCGATGACTAAAAAATCCTGAACGTCTGTCCGCCACTGCGCGTGCGCGCCGCCCCCGAAGACCTGAACCTCCGGAAGTGGAAGCAGGGTGCCCTCGCCGAGAGACCGGAAGAGAGGAACCCGCCGCACCCGCGCCGCGGCTTGCGCCACCGCCATGGAAACCCCGAGAATCGCATTTGCTCCGAGTCGCGATTTGGTCGGCGTTCCATCAAGCACGATCATCGCCTCATCGATTCCGCGCTGATCCAGCACATCACGACCACGCACGGCGTGAGCGATCTCACTGCGAACATGATCGATTGCCCGATAGACTGACCTTCCCCTAAACTTCGCCATGTCCCCATCTCGCAATTCATGCGCCTCGAACTGCCCGGTGGAGGCACCACTCGGCACAAGACCGTGGCCGACCTCCCCGGTGTCCAGAGTCACCACCGCTTCGAGTGTCGGATTACCCCGCGAATCGAATATCTGAAATGCATCAACACTTTGAATTTTCATAGAAATTGAAACCACTGCGCCGAGAGATCGGCGAGGGTCCCATCCCAATCGTTCAGACGTGGCCCCACGAATGAGCGGAGGCGATCCTGCCGAGCTGGGTCAAGATACTCCGCAGGAGATTTCCCATCCACACGAGCCAACAGAAGCATCAGCACCAATCGAGCCGTCCGGCGGTCCCTCGCCTTGTCAGCACCTGTAATCTGAAAATACGAGGCGCTCAGCACTTCAATTAACGAGGATAAATCCGTCAGCTTCGGCGAATGAAGCAGAGCCTTGAGGTGAAGATGGTTCAAAACGAACGCCAGATCAAATGCCGGATCGCCGAACCATGCGGTCTCGCAATCCAGCACTGCAAAACGCCCGTCGCTCACCAGCATGTTTTTCGGACTGTAGTCCCCATGCACCAAACACTCACGCATCGTCGCCAATCGCGCGGCCTCGGCCTCGATCGCCCCAGCCAAAGCCGGATGCTTCTCCGCCGTTGCCAGCAAATACGGCTCGATGCGCAGCTGGCGAAAAAACGGGAGCGTATCGAATTGCGACGCCACCTCAGGATCATTCCGCGTTGCCCGATGGATCAATCCCAGTGTCTCCCCGGCACGCCTCGCATCCTCGATTCGGATATCCCCAGCAAGCAGGCGCGCTTTCCAGTTTTCAAAGCCAGCTCCCAAATACTCCATCGCAACAAATGGCGCGTGAGGATCTTTGCTGAGGAGCTTCGGCACGGCCCCGGGCGCGATTTTTGCGGCAATTTCCAAATAGCGATACTCGTAAAGAAGGCGCGCGGGATCAGCAAACCACTCGGCTTTCACGCGCAGCTTCGCCACGCTCCGCTTCACCACAAACGGTTCGCTCCCCTCCTCCTCGACCAGCCAGACATCACTCGATACCCCTCCGCCAAACGGCACCATCGTCACATTCCCGGAGCCTACCAATCCATCGCACCGGATTTGCTCGAGAATACCCTGCTCCACTTCGCTCGGCATACCGCTACTTGGCCTTCAGCCACGGCGCGTCGGCCTCGGAGGATTTCAGGGAATTCATGATGATGAACAAGAGCCCCTCGAGCATCTCGGGCGTTGTGCGATAGACATCGGTTGCTCCCTCCGGCGGCTGCCACGTCGAGGCAGGGAGAGCCGGCACGAACCGCAGATCTTGAATGTCAACAACCGCTGTAAAATCTTGCCGGGCAATCTCCATCCGGCGCGGAATATAGCCCGCAGCGACCCAAACTCTGCCTTTAAAATCCTCGGCCTTCGTCGCGCGCGCAAGCTCAGGCATGAGCCCGGCCGTCAGAACGCGACAATCTTCACCGTTCAAGGTCTCAACCTCGGCAACATCAGGCCTTGAAATCGAAAACAGGGCCGGAAGAAAAATCGCCTGCTGGGCCGTGATCGGCAGAAAGATCGGCGTGTTCAGCTTAAGGTTCTTCTTCGGCTTGACCTGAAACTGCGAGACCAGGAACTCGACTTTCTTGCCGGGGGTTGCCCAAACCTCATTCCCATTCCGACAAACCGTGAACTGCTCACCCATCACAGGGGCTTCGAGGCGGACTTTGTCGGGAAACTGGACCGCCGCTTTCAGCGCGGCCCCCTTCATTTCAGCCGGCAGGCGCCCCGTCACCTCGGTCATCGAGATCGTCAGCGTCGCCGCGCGGTTAGGACTCTTCGTTTCCGCCAGCAACACTCCCCAGATGGGCTGAAAAATCTTGGCGATAACATCGTAAGGATTGTCGCGCGGCGGCCCGTCTTGGGCGTTCGCGAGCGGGGTGAATGGAAGCAGGGCGGCGGAAAGAACGAGCGGGAGCGACTTCATCTCTGCCTTCCATAGCGGCGATTCCCGGCGGTTGCAAAAATTATCGCTTTGCATTTTTCCGCGCATGAGTGTGCTTTATCACCTTGGAAATGGCCAACGACCACGGATTGCCCACTGTTTCAGCATGATCGCTGTAGGAATCATCTACGCTTTTGTCGAGAGCACGATTGAAGGAAAAGTCATCCTCCTCACGCTGTTCTTGGCCTCCATTTTCAGCTGGTCGGTCATGGTCACCAAAATGCGCTACCTGCATTTTGCCAAACGTCAGACCCAGAGGTTCTCTGCGCTGTTCCATCGGGATCGCATGCCGCTCCGAATTTATGAGCAGGGATTGCGATTTGACGGTTCGCCGTTCTACGCAATCTACGAGGCAGGGACGACCGAACTGTGTTTCCAGATGCTCGGCTCAACCGAGGTCGACGAGACATTTCGCGCGCGGCTCGATGACGCAGAAAAGATCAGCCCGGCCCAGATGCGCTCGGTCCAAGCCGCCATGGAACGCGCGGTCGGCGAATCCGCCCTCAAGCTGGAATCGCAAATGATCATTCTCTCGACGGCCGTCAGCGGCGGCCCGTTCCTCGGGCTCCTTGGAACTGTCTGGGGCGTCATGGATGCCTTTTCCGGAATCGCTGCAGCGGGGACAGCGAACCTCGCGGCGATGGCCCCAGGAGTCTCTGGAGCCCTCATCACGACCGTTGTCGGACTGCTCGTCGCAATCCCTGCGATGTTCGGTTACAATTTTTTAGTGACCAGCCTGCGCTCGATCATCGTGCAGGCGGATAACTTTGCAGCGGAACTTTCTTCTGAGATCGAGCATCGCTACGTCGAGCACGGACACCGGGAACCCAAACGCGCCTCGCACTAAACCATGCGCCGCTATTCATCCCGGCAAAGTTTGCAGACGCTCACCGAGCTGAATGTCACCCCGCTGCTCGACCTCGCTTTCGTCCTCCTCATCATCTTCATGATCACCACACCTCTCATCGAGAACAGTATGGATCTCGTGGTGCCCACCAGTTCGACGGCCAAGACGAGCGTCAATCCATCTGAGGTCATCACCATATCGATCGACAAAAATGATGACATCAAGATCAACAACGAACCAGTTACAGCGACGGAGCTGGAGTCCCGCCTCGCCGCACTTCATTCGCAAAATCCTGCCACAGCGGTCGTCGTCCGTCCGGATCGTGACCTGGCGATCCAACGCTTCATCTCTGTGATGGATATCCTCCAGAAAGTCGGCATTTCACGCGTGGGCGTCATGACCCATCCAGAGGAAACAGCCGGTTCGCCGGTCACAAAACCCTGACATGTCCGATCCGCGATTCCGGCGGAACTTGATCGTCGTGGCCACCATTCATGTGGCCATCATCGTCGGCATATTCTATATCTCCCGCCGCCAGATTCCGAAGCCCTCGGGAGAAGTCGTTTGGATGGATGTCGGTGCTCTGGCTTCGTCACCGACAGTGAGCGCTGCCCCCGAGGTCATGCCTGAGCCAGAGGCAACACCGGAGCCGACACCAGAACCGACGCCAGAGCCAACTCCCGAACCGACTCCCCTTGCGACGCCGGAGCCGACTCCGGAACCTCCACCTGATGAGTCTCAGATTCCCCTAGCCACACCAACGCCGACGCCGAAACCTACACCGACTCCAACACCAAAGCCTACCCCAAAACCAACACCCAAAGAGACGCCAAAGCCTTCTCCGAAGCCCACGCCAAAACCTTCCCCGAAAGCCTCGCCCAAGCCTTCTCCCAAGCCTTCTCCCAAGCCCTCGCCAAAAGCATCTCCAAAAGCCTCAGCGTCCCCGAAGGCCAGCCCAAAATCCTCCCCGTCTGGATCCCCGAAGCCATCGCCCGGCTCCAGCCCAGGCCCCTCCACGACCACCTCAAACAGCACCACCAAGTCGGAAGGCTCCGGATCTGCTACACAGGGAGCCGGCACAGCCGCGAAATCCGGCGCGGCAGGTGATCCCTCACAATTCAATTGGTATCACGAGCTCATCCACGATCGGTTCTACAGTCAGTGGGACCAGCCCACATCGATCTTCGACCAGACCAAGACCTTCGTGGCCACCGTCCGGATCCGGATCGAGAAAGACGGGAAGATCTCCTCTGTGGAAATCGTCAAATCCTCGAACAACCCGGTCATGGACGAATCCGTCCTCGCGGCAGCCAAACGTGTCACCCAGATCGACCCCCTCCCGGCGGGCCTTGGTGCTGGGGGCGCCTATACCGTCAACATCAACTTCGAGCTGGAATAAAACCGCCAAACTCCCACAAATACGACCTCCCATGAAAATCCAACGCTGCCTCACATCAGAAGGCTCCATCGTCCTCTCGTCACTTCACTCGGAGGGCCGCAACGAGATCCTGCGAGGCGATCTTTTTGGGGAGATGGAACCCACCGGCACATTCATCAAACCCGCTAAGATCCTCGCCCCGCTCGTTCCGGCTGCCGTCTATTGCACTGGCCTGAACTACCGCAAACATGCGGAGGAGACCGGAGCAAAGATCCCCTCCTTTCCAGTCCTCTTCATGAAAGCCCCATCGGCCCTTCAGAACCCCGGAGATCCAATTCTCCTCCCCACCCACCTCGCGAGCCATCAAGTAGATTTCGAATGCGAGCTTGCGATCGTCATCGGGCGGACGGCCAAGAATGTTTCCCGCGATAACGCGCTGGATTACGTGCTCGGCTTCACCTGCGCCAACGACGTCAGTGCGCGCGATTGGCAAAAGCAATTCGGCGGCAGCCAATGGTGCCGCGGAAAAACATTCGATACATTTCTCCCCCTCGGTCCGACCCTTGTGACTCCAGATGAAGTGTCCGACCCGATTGCCCTCCGCATTCAAACTCACGTCAACGGCCAAACCATGCAGGACTCGAATACCGCCGACATGGTTTTTGATATCCCGACCCTCGTCGAATTCTTCAGCGGCAGCACGACGCTCGTCCCGGGCACCATCATCCTCACTGGCACACCAAGCGGAGTTGGCATGGCCCGCACGCCGCCGGTCTGGCTCCAACCCGGCGACACGGTCTCCATCGAGATTGAAAACATCGGGACTCTCACGAATCCGGTCGCAGCCGAGGCCTGAGTTCAGGGAGTTCGCCCCGACTCGGATTGCGCTTTTCGGACCCCTTCGGATCGAATAGGAATTTCGTCGAGATGCGGATTCTGTTTATCAAGCTCCGCCATATCGGAGATGCGCTCCTGCTTACCCCGACGATTGTGGCGACCAAAAAGAAGTTTCCCGAAGCGGAGATCTGGGTGGTGGTCCGCAAGTCCTGCGAGGAAATGCTGGCTGGCTGTCCCGAAGTCGACCGCATTGTCTGCACGGCCCGGCCCGAACGCGATCACAGGAAACTCTCCGGCGCCCTCGATGAGCTGGCCCTCGCCACGCTTCTTGCCCGCACGCGGTTTGATTACGTTTTCGAACTCGGCGACAACGACCGCGGACGCTGGCTCGCCCTCCTCGCCCGCACATCCCAGCGATGCACGAATTCCCACCGGAGCCTTCGGAAAATCTGGCGACCGGCGTTCCATAAGATTTCGACAAAGAAGCGTTGGCCGATGCATCAGGTCGAACGCGACTTCGTTTGCCCCGCCGACTTTCTCGGCCTTCCGGAGCCGCCTCCACCACTGCGGTTTGCCCCGGAGCGGACCGAGCGCTGGCCGCCAGCTGACGAATTCGATTCCTACGCTGTCCTCCACGCCCCGACCCGATGGCCGTCGAAGGCATGGCCCCTCGACCGCTGGCGTGAATTGGCCGGTCACCTCCTCGCCTTCACCCCACGCCTCGTCATCAGCTGCGGTCCCGACCCAGCCGAAATTCGTGCCGCTCGCGAGCTTTGTTCGGGCATGGGCGATCAGGCTGTCTCCACCGAAGGCCGCACGACTTGGGCACAACTCGCGGGGATCCTCTCGCGGGCAAAATACTTTGTCGGAGTCGATACCGCCGCAATGCATTTGGCGGCGGCCGTCAACTGCCCGGTCGTCTGCCTCTTCGGCCCATCGGGGGATTTTGAGTTTCACCCATGGTCGGTCAAATATTGGATGATCCGCCCGCACGATTGGACCGATCCCGAGACGATCAAAAAGACGCCTTCAACAGATCTGATGGGACTGATCCCGGTTTCGCGTGTGCTCGAAGCCTGCCGTGCGGCATCCTTAAACCGAGAAGAGCTGGAATGAAACGTCGACTCTTCTTCGTGGTGAATCAGGACCCATGGGACGGCTCTGCTCATGGGCTCTACTGCATGAGGCACCTGCGGGCCTTGGCGGAATCAGCCCCGGACGGATGGTCGATCGTTTTTGTTTCTCCATCCCGGCTTCCCGAGGACTTTGTTCTTCCACCAAACATCGAGGTTGTCGGTCTCCCGAGTCTCCGACGGGGATCGAATATTTTTGGACTCCACATGAACGCTGTCTTTCACTGGGCGGCATGGGATTTTCTCAAGAAAAACACGCGCCATGGCGACATTGTTGCCACGGCCAGCTTTCCCCGTCTCTTCGCCTTTCTCGCTTCGCGATTTCGTAAACAAGCTGCCCGCCCACAGTTGATTTACGAAATCCACCAGCTCGAGTGTCTATCCCTACCGCCCGACCACAAAAAGTGTCGCCTAGAATTCGATGCCCTTGCTCTCGCCGACCGCCTCTTGACCACAACCGGTCCGCTGGAAGCAATCCTCCGCCAACAATTCCCGAATAAACCGTGCAAGCGCACCGGGCTGGCCTGCGGATACGCTCCCGTCGAGATCAAGCCCCACCTTTCGGGGCAGCCGTTCCGTGTAGGATACTTTGGTTCGGTCTCTCCAGAACAAGGAATCCCGTGGCTCGTGGAATCTTGGCCGGTCATCCGCCAGAACAATCCCAATCTTGAACTGCATATCTTTGGCCGCACTCGTCGAGGGGAAATCGCTCCCGAGACGGATTCGGATCAAGGAATCATCGTATTCTCACCGGTCCCGCCCGATGAACTTCCAACGCGCTGTCTCGACCTCGACGCCCTGATTATTCCCGCACTGGATCGTGGCCACCGTTCGTCCATTGCCTTCACAAAAGCCTACGATTACGTCGGTCTTGCCCTGCCAATCGTAGCGTGTGACCTCCCAACCATCCGCGAAGTCCTCCGACCGGAGATCGAGGCGCTCCTCTTTCCTCCTGGCGACATCCAAGCCCTCCAAGACAGTTTACGACGTTTGATCGATGATGTTTCCCTGCGCCGGCATCTCCACACAGCGTGCGTTGTGCGAGCCTCCGCGCTTTCATGGACATCCCGCGCCGGACAATGGTGGTCGGCGGTCACCGAATGAGAATCAGCGTCGTCACACCCACTTGGAATCGAGCGGAGGCTCTCGCCCGAATGGTGGCGAGCGTCGAAAAACAAGCCCCTCCACCGGCCGAGCATATCATCGTTGATAACCTGTCCACGGATTCCACCGAGGCCACCATCAAGTCCTATGCCAGCAGGGTTCCCTACCCCGTGATCCACCGCCGCGAGGCTGATCGAGGAATCTACGATGCCATGAACCGCGGCGCAGAGATCGCATCCGGCGACGCCCTCTATTTTCTCAACGACGACGACGCCCTCATCGGCCCGCACTCTCTCAAAACCCTTGCACTCGGACTCGATCGATGCCGGGCTGACTTTGCCTTTGCAGACGTCACCGTGGTCGATCCATCAACGGGCACTTCGAATCTCCGCTCCCACCGACAGGTCAACCGCTTCACGCTCGCCGAGAAAAGCATCTGCCAGCAGGCCACCCTTTACTCGCGGCGGATTCTTGAGAGCGTCGGCCCCTTCGACTCGTCGCTCCGAGCGGCAGCGGACTACGACTGGATGCTCCGAGCTTTCCTCCAGCACTCCGCTCGTGCTGCTTACTTGCAGTTTCCTGTGGCGCAATTCGCTCTCGGCGGAGTCTCCAGCTCGGAATCAAACCGCTCAGCCTTCGAGAAGGAAATGCAATCCGTGCGGCTCCGCTACTACGACCCCGCCGGCCTCGCCCGAGCCAAGCGGTTCCGCCGCTTGTGGCGCAAAATTCCTTGGGGCCTCGCGGTGATGCCAGATCTTGGCCCCTCGCCTCGGTTCGCCGTTGTCACCCGCATTCCCGTGGCCGGCCGTCTTTTCCCCAACCCCCTCGCTTGGCTAGGATTTTAGGTCCGGCATATTGCCTTCACAGGTTCATCGGGAAACCTCTTGTCTTGGGTGTCCCGGAGGGACACTCCGAAAATAGCCCGGCGATTGATCGCCGGGGTTTGATTGTTTGAGATTGCGCGTCCCGGATGGGACGCTTGAAGATGCGGTCGATGGCCGACACCTATTCTTCAATCTCAATTCATTTTGTCTTCAGCACACGGCACCGGACCCCGTGGCTGGGCAAGGAAATCCGACCACGCATATGGGCTTTCATGGGTGGCATTGCCCGCGAGAACAAAATGGTTGCCTTGGAGATCGGTGGGGTTGCTGACCATGTCCACTTGCTACTTTCCATGCCACCGAGCCTTTCACCCGCTCAAGCCATGCAGCGAATCAAAGGGGGGTCGTCACTTTGGATCAAAGAGACATTCCGTGGTCTGGGTGACTTTGCATGGCAGTCTGGCTATGGGGCATTCAGCGTCGGGGCCTCGCAGATCGATGCAACCGCCCGCTACATCAGGGAGCAGGAGAGACACCACGGCAAAAAATCCTTTCAGGAAGAATACCTAACATTTCTCAAGCGCTACGGCGTGCTCTACGAGGAAGCCCGACTCTGGGAATGATTCGATCCAAGCGTCCCTCCGGGACGCACTCGATTGAACATGCCTGCCCGGCGATCAATCGCCGGGCTAATGTCAAACATCCCTCCGGGACGCAAGACAGGCGTGCAGACGCGAGCTTGTCGGTTGAACCTTTTCACAATCTCCCTCTTTCCCCGACTTTCGTCTGGTCGCGTTTCAACAAATCAGGCAATTTTCCGTCCATGCCACCGGATCCCGCCCTATTCGAAAAACTCGGCAGCTTTTACCTCGGTCGCACCGTTGCTGACGAGGCACCGCTCCTCTACGATTCCCGCGACCTCGTCACCCACGCCGTCTGCGTTGGAATGACCGGCAGCGGGAAAACCGGACTCTGCCTCGCCCTCTTGGAGGAAGCGGCCATGGACGGGATTCCCGCCATCATCATTGACCCCAAGGGCGACCTTGGCAACTTGCTCCTCACTTTTCCAGATCTCCAGGCAGAGGATTTTCGTCCATGGATTGTCGAAGACGATGCGCGACGGAAAGGAATCGAGCCAGATGAGTGGGCCGCCAAGCAGGCCGAGACGTGGCGGGCTGGTCTTGCAAGCTGGGGGCAAAGCGGCGAACGCATCCGGGCCCTTCGCGACAAAGCAGAGTTCGCCATCTACACCCCGGGAAGCACGGCGGGCATTCCGGTCAATCTTGTTGATGCCTTCCATGCGCCCGTCGGAGCCGATGACGAAGCCCTCGCCGAGCACGCACAAACCTCCGTCGCGGGCCTTCTCGGTCTGCTCGGATCATCCGCCGACGCCGGAAAGAGCCGCGAAGGTGCATTTCTATCTGCCATTCTGATCCATGAATGGAAAGCCGGACGGTCAATCGACCTCGCTGGCCTCATCACCAAAATTCAGAAGCCGCCGTTTGACAAAATCGGCGTGCTCGATCTCGAGTCGTTCTTCCCAGAAAAGGACCGCTTCGCCATGGTCCTCACCCTTAACACACTGCTCTCCTCTCCGGGCTTTGCCACGTGGCAGTCTGGTGCCCCGCTGGACATTGCACAATTCCTCCAGACGAGCGATGGCCGTCCGCGTCACGCCATTTTTTCCATTGCGCATCTCGACGATTCCCAGCGGATGTTTTTCGTCACACTCCTGCTGAATGAAGTCGTGGCATGGATGCGACGGCAGAGTGGCACGACCAGCCTCCGTGCGCTCGTTTATATGGATGAGATCTTCGGATACTTTCCGCCCGTCGCCAACCCACCGTCCAAACTTCCCCTCCTCACCCTCCTGAAGCAGGCGCGTGCCTTCGGAGTGGGCGTGGTTCTGGCCACCCAAAATCCTGTCGACCTCGACTACAAGGGCCTCTCCAATGCTGGCACGTGGTTTATCGGTCGTCTCCAGACAGAGCGGGACAAAGCCCGCGTCATCGAGGGATTGCTCGGCGCTTCCTCTTCTCTCTCGAAGGCCGACCTCGAAGCCCTCATGTCGGGACTCGGGAGTCGGAAGTTCCTGCTCAATAACGTTCACGACGCCGGCCCCGTCGTCTTCGAATCGCGCTGGGTCATGAGCTATCTCCGCGGCCCGCTCACCCGCGACCAAATCAAGGTTCTGATGGCAGACCAACGTCCGGTGAAGACGGAATCTCCGGAACCGGAGCCTGAAGTAAAAACCTCCTCGCAGGCACCGGCCCTCCCGCCCGGAATCTCTCAGGTTTTTCTTCCCTCGCCCACCACGCTCGAGCCGCGGCTCATCGGGTGTGCCATGGTTCGTTTCTCGGACACCAAGACTGGCATCGATTCCTCCCGCGAGATCCTTCTCGCTGCGAGCTTCCCATCAGGACTCGCAACAATCGACTGGTCCGACGCCGAGCCGCTCGATGTGAAACTTGATTCGTTTTCACAGACTCCCCCGGCCACGTCCGATTTTGCTCCCCTCCCCTCATCCGCAGCCCAGCCTAAGAATTTTGCGACATGGGAAAAGGAATTTGCGCGCTGGATTGCCGATAACGAACGGCTCGAGATCTTCAAATGCACGCCGCTTCGCCTCACCTCGACCCTTGAGGAATCCGAACAGGATTTCAAAGCCCGCGTCGCCCTCGCAGGGCGTGAACAGCGGGATGCCAAGGTGGACGAACTCCGAAAACGCTTTGCCCCAAAATTCAGTGCGATCCAAATGCGGATCGCTCGCGCAGAGGCAGCTGTGGAGAAGCAAAAAGGACAGGCTCGAGATGCCTCGTTCCGAACCGTCATCTCCGTCGGCAGCTCGATCCTTGGCGCGTTTCTCGGACGCAAGGCACTCAGCGCCTCGACCATCACGAAAGCTGGCACGGCAGCGCGCGGGATGAGTCGTGCCATGCGTGAAGGAGCCGATGTCGGATTGGCTCAGGAATCGGTCGAGTCACTTTTGGCTGAGCGAGCGCGCCTCGAAGCGGAGTTCGAAACAGACTCCGCTGCATTTGCTTCCCAGTTCGAGGCCCCTGAGATCGAATCCCTTGCCCTCAAACCGGCTCGGGGTGGAATTACGGTCCGCCTGATGGCACTGGGCTGGATCTAAGCGCGGGCTTCATCCCTCAATGGTTGGGGAGAACGTCCCCGATCAGGTATCACCACTTGCTTTTGGCACCAAAGGCTGCTCCTCAGCCGACGTGCCAAAAGTGCCGAAGGAATGGTGATTAGCTGCATCGGTCTGTTCGACCTCTTGGATTCAAGAGGTAAGTGCGACAGAATGGGGGATGAAATACAAGCAACTGGATCAACAGGAGAGGTGCGACTTGGCGGCAATGAAGTGGTCAAAGTGGAAGATGTCGGCGATTGCC